>ENA-OWPA01000275-OWPA01000275.1-bioreactor-metagenome-genome-assembly--contig:-NODE-275-length-86625-cov-45.686787_pt1 | contig 86625 bp, 69 predicted proteins | sample MGYA00238139_ERZ651803 | MGnify/ENA primary metagenome ERZ651803 (study PRJEB26909, sample SAMN07631231) | bioreactor metagenome | isolation source: Switchgrass digestor | place: USA: Dartmouth... | reverse complement strand
GCGTTTTTTCTTCCCTTAAGACCTCAATCACTATTTTTGCTTTTTCTTCCGGTGTAAAATTTCTTCTCTTTTCCATAGTTCCATACTAACTTATTTTGGCCGTTTTGTCTGTCTTAATTTCTGGTATCATTATACAATAAAACGATACCTTAAATTCTTTCGATTTTGTTTTTGGGCATGTTTGCTTACAAGCCTACCCAATAATAGAGATGCTACAAAGAAATATGTAAATACAAATACAGATTGCAGCTGGGAGACCATTGTATCCTTCTCAACAAACCAAGTCAAGTAATAGCTTACAAAGAAGCAAATTAAGCACAAAAAAAAGTACTCTTTAAACCGATGTTTTCTTTTCATACATCTCCACCGTCTTTTTTTTCAAAAATGTAAAAGTCGGAAGTTGAAGTTTCACTTTCCTGTCCAATGATATACGGATATTTATTGGGTATAAACTTAATAAGCGCCCATTCTTTAAAATGCTTTTGCACATAGGCCATGAATTTTCTGTGTCGAAACTCTGGCCATCTTGTGAATTCTTCATGGTTGCTAGAATAGATTATAACATAGTGGCTCGACAATGAAAACAAATCTTCCATATATTGTATATACGAATTATCCTCCAACAAATGAAAAATAACATCCATTGAAATGGAAACATCATATTTGTTATTTATGTATTTATCCCGTTCAGTAAGGGAGCAATAAAAACGCTTGCTGCTGTCATTTATATACTTTTCTTTCAGCTTTTCAACAATGTAAGGTGAAATATCCACTCCAGTATAGTCTTCATAATGAATTAACGAAAGCTGGTAACCATCACCACATCCTAGCTCAATGGCAGTTTTTATATTATTATCTCTTAGGAACTTGTTGACAACATCAGCTTTAAACTGGGCAAGATGACCATATGATCCGGTCCCTGAATTACCTCCTTGTTTGTAAACATTATCCCAAAACATACCAGAATCAACTTTTATAGACTTTGCTTCTTCCACTTTTAGAAGAGAAGCTAGTCTATAATTTTCTTGTTGTAATTTATCATATCTTTCCTCCGATTGCTTTATATTACTTTTCAATTTTATAATTTCGTAATACTGTTCATTAGTTATAGTATTAAGATTTCTTATCTCTTCATTTTTGTCATTCAACTCCCTTACTTTGTTATCTAACATATTCTTTAGATCGGTATTTTCGCAAGCTTTCTCTTGACATAACTTATTGAGGCGGCTTATTTCCTCATATAAGCCATCTATTTTTTTAAGGACAATGTTAAATGGCCAAATTTTTAAAAGTATCTTTTTTACTTTCGGATTCATCTCAACCTACTTGAACAGATTATTAAGTTTTTGATATACTTCTTGATTATCATATTTATATGATTTCAAATTACTCTTGAATAATTCTACTTCATCATAATGTTCCATTATGTACCTAATCTTGCTGTATATAGACTCGATATTATTATCCACAAGCCACCCATTAACCCCCTCTGTAATCTGATCTACTATACCACCAACTCTAGTAGCCAAAACTGGCGTCCCAACGATAAATGATTCATATATAGTATTAGGAAGCCCTTCATATTCAGATACGAGTAAAAAAACATCGGCATTCCGAACATAGGTGAACGGGTTGGTACGAGCTCCACGCAGTATAATTTTATCAACAAGACCATATCTCTCTATTGTGTTTCTTACAGTTTCCCATTCTGGACCATCACCAATAATTTCAAAGACAAAGTCATAATTTTCTTGTTCCAGTTTATAGAATACCTCAATTAGCCTAGGTATAGCTTTCTCGGCACTCAGGCGCACTACTGTGACAAATTTCAGCTTTGGTCTATGTTTCACCAAGTTAGATTTTTCCAATATTTCGCCACAAGGCATTATATTCTTAATAACCATAGTTTTGTTAGCTAATTCAGGATAGCGCGCTATAAATTTTTCACGAAGGGTTTCAGAAAGCAAGATAATAGTGGTAAAAGCACGGTATATTTCAGCATCTTCTTTTGTTACAGCTTTTGTCCATTCATTAAATTGTGACCAATAGTTATAGTCTGTATGTATCCATTGAATTTTCTTTGGTGCTTTACATCTGGATACCTGCTTTCTAAATGCGGATGCTTCGGACATAACCACCACAGTATTGTATTGGTCTAAAATTTTAACCATCCCAGGCAAAACATAAGAATCAAAAACAGATTTGTTTTTCCGAATTCTTCCTTCATATGTCATTACTAATTTAAGCTTCTTTTGATTGCTTGCTATATTCTTATCAGTAAGGACATTAAAAAGGCGTTTATGGAATAAATTATCTTCCTTTATGTTTCGCCAGCATAAAAAATTAACGCCAGAAAGTCTCATTCTCTTCTTAATATTCGGAACATAAGTAGAAAAAATATCTACTCGATGACCTGAAGAAATCAAATATTCTATCTGTCGCAATGTAGCTTCATGTGCACCACCGTTATAATTAATGTCATCAATAATATAAAGAATCTCTCTCTTTAATTGAGCTGGTTTACTGTTAACAAGCCCATAAAAAGATTGAAGTATCTCTTGGGTATTATCAAAATCAGTTAAGTTATTCTTAATTGAAGTCTGAAGTTGCTTATCCAATAATAGTTCTTGTAATTTATAGGCAATATCCTCTGAATCAAAATCCGTTAATATTCCTGTATGGCGATTTTGGATTTGCTCCAAAGCACCCGATGTCTTTGTAGCAATTACAGGAACTCCTAATATTTTAGCTTCTGTTATTACCATGGACCAGGACTCATAGTCTGAAAGCACCGCAACCGCAGTTGCGTTTTTCATGTATTTATAAGGGTTTTCCCTGGATCCAAGTAATATAAAATCGCTTTCTAAGTTATATTTTCTAATTAATTCAGTTACTTTATTCTTTTCTGCAACATCGGCTTGCGCTCCGATGCAAAGCCATCTGAAGTTGATACCTCTTGATTTTAATTTATGCATTACTTCGATCTGACGGCTGTAATTTTTTTGTGGTCTAACATTAGCGCAAGTTACAACTATGGGTATTTCTTTGTTAAAATTAAAATCAGTAATTGCTTCTTCAGACATTGAGCGTATTTCTTGTGCATTGGTAATGTTGTATATTACGCGTGCTTTTTCCCTTAAAAAAGGATATTTTTCAAGACTCGCATCCATTGAATTCTTTGAAACAAAAATATAGTAATCAAAGCAATCGAAAAAATGAAAAAACAATTCATCATCAAAATAATTTATGGATTTATCAATGTCATTATGAATCCAAGCAGCTTTTTGGTCCGCTGAGACATAATTAGAAACAAACTCTGGTGACCACCATTCGCCTACATGAAATGCAAAATGGTAATGTTTATTTCTTACAAAATCTAACGCCGCTCTCGGGTATTTTTCAATATCGTTATCATTATATAAGAATTTTGATTTCAGTTTCTTAATAACACTATAAGCTTGGCTTTCAGCAAAAGCATTGCATACATTTACCTCTTTCGGTATATGATCGAGCAATGAATAATTTCCCTTGTCGCAACACTGGTTCATGACCAAAAAATCTACGTTTAATAAATCATAATCTATTTTTTGCAGAAGATTTTTCAAAGATACCTCTGCACCTCCTTTATAAAACTGCGAGATAACAAACAATATATTCTTTTTCATCCTTTACCTCCTATTTTCTTCTTGGTTAATATCCAAATTAATGAGCCTGCTAAAGTCGTCCAAAGCTTTAGCCTTTGAACTGAATCCTGCAATATTTTCACGGATTTTTTCTTTAAGAGCAGGCCATTTAAGCAAATTCTCCATTTTTAGCGCGATGTCTTCCGCATCAAACTCACAAAGAATACCTGTCACATTATGTTCTATTTGTTCCATAGCTCCGGCAGTCTTTGTGGCAATAACGGGAACACCGAGAACTTTGGCTTCGGTTATTACCAAAGACCAGGCCTCATAATCCGATAAAACCGCAACAGCCGTTGCATGTTTAATGTAGGGATACGGGTTCTCCACGGAACCAAGAAATAGGAAGTCTTGTGATAAATCTCGCTTTTCTACTTCCTCAACTAATTTCTCATAGAGTATCTTATCTGCTGTTGAACCCAGATTCAGCCATTTAAACCTAATGCCCTTCTCCTTAAGCATGGTCATTACTTCGATTTGTCTCATATGGTTCTTTTCGGGCCTGATATTTGCACAGGTAACAACAACAGGTAGGCTCTCTCTAAATGGGACAAAGGCTTCACTTTTAGCTTTAATCGCCTGATCATCTACGATATTATGAATGCAATAAGCTCTTCCTTTCAATTGAGGAAACTTCTCAACGCTGTTCATCATTGCATTCTGAGAAACAAAGATATAGCAGCTGAAGTCTTTGTCATAGCTGAAAAGCACGTCGGCATTAAAATTAGTGGATTTCGACAGATCGGTATGTATCCATACCGCTTTATTGGCAGCTCTTACATGCTTTGCGCAGAATTCAGGCGAGATCCATTCCCCAATATGAAAAGCCCAGTCATAAACCTTGTTTTGAACGTATTGGATAGCCTTTTGGGGATCCTGCAGATCTCCATGCATGATGTATCGAAGTCTCCGTTTCAACCTGTACAAGAGCGGAAAATGATACGTTTTCTTCCACTGATCAAAAACATTGATATGCTTTGGTATCTCAGGTACTAATGAAACCGCATCCTTTACCGGATATTGGTTCAATAGGAGCAGATCTATCTCAAAATCTTCTGATGACAGACTAGATAAAAGGTTCAATAAAGCGGTTTCTGCCCCACCTTTATAAAGTTGTGATATAACAAACAGCAGCTTTTTCATTTATCCTTCTCACCTACAAGTGAATCAAACAATGCCGTCAATTGCTTCAGGATATGTTGATTATCATATCGGTAATTCTTTAAATGTTCGCGAAAGCCGGCAAGCCTTTCAGGATTATCCAGTAAGCTTTTCAGTCCATTATAAATAGCCTCTTCATCATTATCTACCAACAGGCCATTTATACCATCTTGAATCTGCTCCGACACACCACCAACATTTGTCGCTATTACCGGGACACCCAGAATCATTGCCTCGTGTACCGTAACGGGCATACCTTCGTATTTGGAAAGCAAAGCCATGAAATCGCATTGTTTTAAAAGAGGCATGGGATTTTCCAATTCCCCTGTGAGCGTAACGGTGTTTTCAAGCCGGAGCTTCTTCAACTGCCCTATAATATTATAATATAAAACGCCCCCACCTACAAGGTACCAATGGAACCAATAGCCTTCCTCCTTTAGTCTTCTGCATACATTCAGCAAACGGTCAAGAGCTTTTTCACGATCGAGTCTGGATATTGTGATAATCCTTGGCACCGGATGAAGCTTGATATCAGCAGATAACGATTGCATGGATTTTTCAATGATCTCGTCAACGGGAATCATATTCCATACGACGACAGTTTTCTCCCTGAATTCAGGGAAAATACTCAAAAAGCTTTCCCTGTTGCTGTTTGATAATGTAATAATCTTATCAAACTTGCTATATATGGACCTGTCAAACTTACTGACAGCTCTTGTCCAATCGTTTAAGCAGTGCCACCTTCCGTAATCGGTATGAATCCATTGAACCTTTTTTGGTTTTTTCAGGTTAGCAACCAGTCTGCGCATTTTTGATGACTCGCTCAGCACGATAACAATATCAAATGTATTCATCATGACATATAGTTGCTTGCTAACCAGAAAGTCAATTAAGGCATTATGTAAACCGATTCTTAATAATAAGGCATACAGAATACGGATGAGTTTTTGCTTTATGCCGTATTCACCCCGGGAAAGCACTTTCTTAATTGGGCACGAAAAGACCTGCATCAGATCCCAAACACTTTCCCCGGCCACCGGCAATTGAGAAAAGAGTGCTCTGGTATATTCATGAGGCCTGGTAAGTGAAAACAGTGTTATATCATAGATTTCCTTTAGCGCCGAGACTTGCAGTGCGGTTACTTTCTGGACACCATTTTTATAGTTGATATCATCAAAGACATAGAGAATGCGCTTTTTTTGCCTCATTATTTTCCTCCAACCAATTGTGTCCATTGATGCAGGGTTTGCTTTGCCTGAGAGAATCCAGCAAGGTTTTTCCGTAACCGTGCCTTCAATGCAATATCATCCAGGTAATTGCCAATGGCGTCTGCGATTTTCTCTGCATCCGGTTCGACAATCAATCCGTTTTCACCATGCCTTATTTGTTCCAAAGCGCCTGACGTCGGTGTTGCGATGACCGGAACCCCTAAAATTTTAGCCTCTGTGATGACCAACGACCAGGATTCAGAATCCGAAAGTACCGGTACGGCATCTGCCCTTGCCATGTACTTATATGGATTGGAATTAGATTTCATTAGGATAAATGAATCGTCCAATCCATACTCTCTTATCTTTCTTTTTAGCTTTGCCATAAGCTTAAAATCAACATTTCCGCCTATGTTCAGCCACAGGATGTTATATCCGCGATTCTTTAGAATACGCATGGCTTCCACCTGACGCAGGTGATTTTTTTGCCGGCGAAAATTTGCAACAGTGACCAAGAGATGTTTTCCGTCCAGTCCTGGTATTTCTACTGGTTCACGCGCTAACGTTCTAATTTCGTCTTCATCGCACATATTGTGGATGACAAAGCACCTGCCTTTTAAAAAGGGGAACGCTTTGCAGCTATCATTCATTGAGGCTTTTGATACAAAGATGTATCCGTCATAATAGCTATCCCAGGCAAAAAAAACCTTCGGATCCAGATACTCCACTTTATCCAGATCACCATGAACCCAGTTATATTTCCTGGAGGCCTGAACTTCACGGGCTACAAATTCCGGAGGCATCCATTCGCCATAGTTAATGGCTATGTCATAGTGCTTGCCCTCAACAAATTGCTTAGCCCTCTTCCTGCTGATAAGTCTTTTTGTCACTCTCAATAGCAGCTTTTTTAATGCTTTTTTCCCATACGCAACTATCTGCATCTCACCCTGGGATGCATTGCATACCTTAACCCAGGATGGCAGTTTATCGATAAGACAAACATAGCCCCTGATATAAACCTGGTCATGAATAAGCAAATCTACCTCGTATTCATCCGGTGACAGGTTTCTCAGGAGATTAAGAAGAGCCACCTCGGCCCCACCTTTATAAAATTGTGTTATAACAAAGAGGATTCTTTTTTTCATCCGTCACCTGCCAGTTATTGATTGCTGTAAGCATCACAAACAACGTTTACATCACCAAACATCTTCATCTTCCCATGCTCAAGCCATAAGGCTTTATTGCACATTTTCTTAACCTGCTCCACCGAGTGCGACACAAACAGGACCGTAGCTCCGCTATTGATGATCCTTTCCATTCTGGCAAAGCTCTTTTCCTGGAATTTGTAATCGCCAACTGCCAAAACCTCATCGACAATCAATATATCCGGGATATTCATTGTCGCTATCGCAAACCCCAATCGGGCTGTCATACCGGAGGAAAAGTTTTTTACCGGAACATCAATAAAGTCTTGTAGCTCTGCAAAGGATACGATCTCATCAAATTTTTCCTCCATATATTCCCTTGAGTATCCTAATATGGCTCCGTTCAGGAAGATGTTCTCCCGGGCGGAAAGATCTGCGTCAAAACCAGCGCCCAGCTCAATCAAGGGAGCCACGCTGCCGCGTACCATGACCCGACCTTTGGTTGGTTTCAGAATACCCGCTACAACTTTCAACAGCGTGCTTTTCCCAGAACCATTAAGCCCAATAACCCCCAGCGAATCTCCTTTTTCAAGCTTAAACGATATATCCCGGAGTGCCCAAAATTCCCTGAAAAACAGCTGTCTTTTCAGCATTCGGATAACATATTCTTTTATATTATCCACTCGTTCCGTGCTTAAATTGAACATCATGGATACATTTTCAAGTTCTATTATTGCGCTCATATCTCACCGATACCTGCCTCTCATATATAAAGAACAAATCGGTCCTGCTTTCGATAGAAAACGATAATGCCTATAGTTAATGTAATAAGTGAAATAGCCATACATATCATGTTTTCTCTGATGCTTGGAAATACTCCGTTCAGCACCAAATCCCTGACATAATTAATATAATGGTACATCGGATTGAGTTTCATCACCGCCATTGCCCCTTCAGGGAGGATAGAAGCAGGATAAAAGATGGGAGTAAAGTATGTCCAGGCCAAAATAAACACGTTGTAAAAATGGGCAATATCCCTGAAGAAAACAGTTGCAGCCGACAATATCAGGCCAAGTCCCGTCGAAAAAACAAACACATATGCTATCGGTATTGGCAGCAAAAGCAAGGTCGAATAGAACGGTGTGTTTGTAAATAGCATGACAATAAACATTGCAATCAGCGAGAACCCAAGATTAACCAGGCCCGAAACAATCTTGGACAATGGGAACAAATATTTGGGAATATATACCTTTTTAATCAGCGAGGCATTGCTTATGATAGAATAAAGCGCATTACTTGTTGATTCTGAATTAAAGGAAAAAATCAATGAACCTGACAGGAAATAAATGGGGAAATTAGGTATGCTCTGTTTAAAAATAGTGGAGAATACTATCGTGATTACCGTCATCATCAACAGGGGATTCAGGACTGTCCATAAAAGCCCAAGTACAGACTTTCTGTAGCGAACCTTAATATCTCGTACAACTAATTCTTTTAAGAGATTCTGATATTTAAAAAATGTCTTTACATAACTTATTAATTTCTGTTCCATATCGCTATTCTCTCCGTTACTCGCTGATCCGCTGCGCGAATTGCTGAAAGTTATTGAGCGCAGGATTGAAACCATATTCCTTTAGTATTTTTTCCCTTGACTTTTTAGATGCTTCCGCTAGTTTTTCCTGTTTAGCCAGTATTGTTTCAAGATAGCTTGCAATCGTTGCGGCACTGTTGTCGGGTAGCAGCCATCCATCTTCCCCATGTTCTATGACATCCGGTATCCCGCCAACCGGTGAACTCAATACAGGTGTACCGCATGCCATGGCCTCGAGAAGGGAGTTCGGAATCCCCTCATAGTTGGTAGGAGCCAGCATCAATCTCCATCTGCATAAAAATTCGGGGAGTTGATCGTTGTGTACCCAACCAAGAAGTTTGATTCTGTCGGCCTCTCCTAACTGTCTGATCAACTGTTCGCATTTTTTCATCAGCGGCCCATTGCCCGCTATCTCCATTTTATAATCCGGAAACTTCTCTTTCAACTGATGGAACGCTTGTATCGATTCAACGATTCTTTTACTGTGAGCCAGGCGGCCACAGAAGCCAATTACAGGAGGACGCTCTTCAAAGGGGCGGTCGGGTGTAAATTTTTCAGTATCCACAAACAGATGAACGATTTGCATTTTTTCGGGATCAAAAGTAATTCCCCAATGGTCGGCAACACCGGGAGATTCCATGCACGTCAGATTCGCTTTAATAGCTATGATTTCCATAAACTTGGCTTTCAGCCAATTAAAAGGAGTTATCCTATCGGCTTTTTTACGACTATTTCCATATAAAAACCCTACGGTATAGAAACCCGCAATTTTGCAATATAGAAAAGGCAGAATCAATGGACCAGATAACCAGAACAGCACAGCTACGTCTGATTTTTCTCTTTTCCTCAACACACCAATCATCTTTATCTGCATAAGAATGTACCGCAGAATATTACCAATTAATGAGTCCTTGGAAAAGCTCACATTTACATTCGTTAAAGTGAAACGATCCGACGGGATATCCTTAACAGCATCCTCAGGAAAGTTCGCTGTGATAAATTCAGTATGTTGGAAGGTTTCACTGCATAAACGGACCATTTTGGTATTAACACTGACCGGTGAAGAATTATTTGCTGGAACAAAACTGGATAGCAATATGACCTTTTTTCTCACCTGTAATAATGCACCTGCCTCATAATGGCATACTTGCTTGTTTTGTCATCGTCTCGTACAAAAAATACTTATCTAATGCTAGAAGTGATTTCCCAAGCAATAACCTCCAACTTGCGGGTTTACAAGCGCTGTCTATCTTAATGGGATATGTTTTATATCATACTATACATATAGGATAAAACGAAGAGGCTGGACTGAGCCAGCCTCTTCAGGCTTTATTTTTCTTTAAAAATCTTCCAGTGTATCAGTCCAGGTGAAAGATTTCACCGTATTGCCTTCACTGTCGGCCAGGCCAAACACCGAGTTGTAGGATACATCTGTGGTCCTCTTCAGGTTCTCGCCATACAGATAGATGTAATTGCCGTCCAGTTCAACACTCTCCAGTTTGGCGCTTCCGGATACAGAGAAACCATTCTTACTGCTGGGTGCGTAAGTTTTGGGATCCAATTTCTCCGTGAATTCCACAATAATGTATCCTTCACCATTTCTGTCTTCGTCATAGTAGACGCCGACAACCTCCGGCGCGGCCCTGTCAACAACCTCGGTCTCAGGAATCTTGACGGCTTCACCGTAGGCGTTCTTTGAAGAGGCGCCGGTGACTTCCACCATGAGGGTCTTGCCATCATAGGATACCTCCGTGCTGTTCCAACCGCTCAGGGTGAGGGTTATCACGCTGAGGCCGTCTGAGTTGATCGTATGTCTGGCCCTGGTGACACGCACAGGAACATCTTTTCCGGTCTTTTCATTGTAGTAGTAGACCGCGTCTTCAAAATCTCCGGACTTATATGTTGTAATCTTGTCATTCAGCGTGATGGTGATAGTATTCTTATCTGTCAAAGCAACGGCATCCTTGTCATTCTTCAGCCCAAACTGTCCTGACAAGGCAATGGCGACATAATTCAGGTTAGAAGCCGTTTTGTTGCCGGAGGCATCCGCAACTCTGGTGATGCACAGCTCTTCGCTGATATAGGATACACCGCCCTTCACGTAATCGGCTGTATCGGAGAAGTCGTAATAATCCACATATTTTTCAGGGTTCTTCTTCTTCGTTACATCCTCATAGGAAGGTATCTTGATTTCCACTGCCTTGCCGTTGTCGACGCTCTTGATGGTCACACCCTTCATATCGGAAAGGCTTATCGTCTTTCCTGAACCGAGAATAATATCATATTTTTCAAGGTCCAGAACCGAGTACTTACCGTCGGTAGCCATGGTGTCGTTGAAATTGACCTTGAGCGTCTGGCCTTTTTTACCGGGGTTGTATATCCTTGCATCAAAGTCTTCGGGTATAGTCATGTCCTTCATGGTGAAGGATTTTGTGGTCTTTTTAATCACATTTCCTACAAGATCCTCCACATACTGAACCACGATGGAGTAATTGCCATAAAGTTCCTCAGTGAAGGTAATGGTAACGGTCTTGCCGTCCTTTCCAAGAACAGCATCGTCAATAATATCCTTAACCGTCTTACCGTTCTTGTCAAGGATGGTGTAATTGTCGATGTCCTCTGCCGTATCCTCATCAAGAACCTTGTTGAAAGTCAGTATGATGCTGCTTTCATCCTCTTGTTCCACCTTCTGCAGCACAATTGGATCATTGTCTTTGGAAACTTCCACCACGTAAGAAATCTTGGCGTTCGTGTTACCCCACAGGTCCTGCACGGCATCCTCGGCAATGTAGATATACGCACGTCCAGGAGGAAGCATGCTGTCAGAAAAGTCTATCGTCAGTTCCCTGCCGCTTACTTTCAGGCCGGAAGCAGGATTGTTCCTGTTGGTGTGGTAGAAATTCTCCAGATAATCGTCAGGATACTCGTCATCATCATCGGCTTCTTCGAGCAGTTCTATATCTTCATTGAAGATGAGGGTTACTTCTGTGGGCTTGGCATTCTTATAGCCTACCACAACGGGACCTTCCTTGTCTTCCTTCACTTTGATATTGAAAGAGGTCTTCGTGATTCCAAATCCGGCATAGTCCTTGATGGCTGGTTTAGCCTCAACCTTTACGGTCCCTTCCTCAAGACCTGAGAAAAGGGTAATATTGAGCTCTGTATCGTTATTGACCTTTTCAATCTTCTCGATGAGGTAATCGCCGTCATCAACGGTGAAATACAGGTCCGGATCGTCTCCTTCTTCAGGGAGCATTATCGGCTCGCTGAATTCGACTTTAATGGTATATTGGCCTACAACCGAAGCGGAAACCGCCTTGGGAAGGGTCGTGTCTTTCAGTTCAATATCTTCTATGGTGGTCTCATCAAGCCATAAGCCGTTTTCAGCCTCTATATCCCTGATGGTGAGATCGATCACTTCCTGCTGGGCTGCAGCCTCGGTCAACGTAATGATAACGGTCTTCTTATCTTCGGAGAGTTCGAAGTTGGAATCTTCGTCAATGACAGCCTGAGCGTCTTCGTTCTCAATGATATAGTTGCTTTCGTTTCCCGCATCCTTGAGAGGCAGATTGAACTCGACAAACAGCTGCTTCAGGTTGGTTGTTGTCACTTGCACAACTTCAAGCTCATCAGGTACCGGCTCGGGTTTTTGGGGTTCGATAAAACCTGCGGCTATGGCGGCCACTTCAGAAATAAAGCCTGCATCGATCAAGGACTGAATAAAGGTCCTGCCATCTGCGCATACGCCGTTCTTGCAGGCGCCATAAAGTATACCGGCTATATCGTCACGGATGAGCGCGTCTTTTACCCTTAACTCAATTTCCTGGGTCAGGGTGATGATGCCGGCGTTTCTGGCCTCATCTATGGAGTTGTTGGTACCAACCTTATAGCCCATGCCGATGTTCATGAGCCATACCAGGAATTCCGTTGCTGCCATCTTCTGCAATGGCGCAAATCTAACTCTCGGAGCAACAGATGCGTCAATACCGGAGGTATAACCATACTTCACGGCATAGGCAACCCATTTTACAGCCCAGGAAGGAACCTGTGCAGCGTCTACGACCATTTGTGAGACGATGCTGGCAGCTTCCTGGTCGGACATGGCTTCCACTTCATCCGCCTTGCCCGCTGCCTTAAGGGCAAAAATGATGCCCTGCACCCTGTTGACCGGATCGCCAAGTCCATAGCCTGCCATGAGCCCAAGCTGATTGAGCACGACGGCTTCCTTCTCGTACTTGAAGCTCTCAGCAAGCGCCGGAACGGCCAGCATTGATGCAAGCATGGCAATGACGGCAACCAATGCTAGGATTTTCTTTAGTTTTTTCATGATGATATCCCCCTTCAGGTTTTTTCTTTTGGGTTTTGCTATTTGGAAAACAGTGGCTGTGCGCCGGATTAAGCCTACTCCGAGTGGATAATGCAACCAGCTTTTATTTTAATGATAAGCCAATAGATATCAACCTTCAAGGCATATGCTGAATTCTTAATATCTTTGTAAAATATCAGACATCAACCATGCATATTACCGTAAAAAAAGAGCCTGGTTGGTTCCAGCCTCTTTTTTTATCTGTCAACTACATACAGCCAAGAGGTTACAACCGGTTTCTCCGGGCTTTCAAAATAGATGACCAATTCATATTTCCCTGCACTCGCAATCTCAACGGGGATTACAACGGCTGTTGATTCAGGCTCGACAGTCTCTATGATATCGTATACGCTTCCCCTTTTACCTTCCAGGTCCTCATATACGGACAATCCTATGCTGTCGCTATTGAATGGCTTGCCATAATCGAAAAGTACGAACTCTGTTTTACCTGCTCTGATGGTCTCCGTGGGGTTAGACAGTTGTCTGGTATTTTCATCGTATGTGCTGAAAAATCGTATCATGTTAGTCTGCTCATTTGATCTGGACCCGCACGATGCAAGCTGCAATGCGATGAGTAACATCACGGCCATCAATGCTTTTTTTTTCAACACTTGCAATCACCTTTTTAAATTCAGATTCTTGATTTACTTTATTTTCACCTATTTTTCCGGTTTGATTCGGTTTATCTCACTTATTTGGTCTTTTATTTTTGATAATAAGAAAAAGCAAGGAGGCTGGACTCAGCCAACCTCCTCGCCATTATCCCGCAAATCTCATTACTTGCTGAGATCTGTTTCGAGATTGTCGGTCTTGGAGAAGTCCTTGATGGTGTTGCCATCAGCGTCTGCCAGACCGCCAGCTTCCTTGTAGTATACGTCGGTGGTCTTGCTGAAGTGCTCACCTTCGAGGATGACGAAGTTATCTGTGACGTATACCTTCAGCAGCTTAGCCTTACCGCCGGATACGGAGAAGCCATTCTTGCTCTTTTCAGCGTAGGTACCTACATCGATATCCTCGCTGAACCTGATGACGATGTAGCTTACGTTATCTTTGTCATCATTTTCAAGTTCGTCGGTATCGAAGCCTTTGATGACAGTTCCAATGTCATCTGCATCTTCGACATAGTAGATCTTGTCAACTACAGGTGCAGCCTTGTCGGCAACAGAGAAGGTGTCTTCTTCAAGCTCTTCACCGTACTTGTTAGCAGAATTGGTGTCTGCAAGTACAAGTTTAAGCTCGTCAGCATCTGTGCTGTCCCATTCTTTCAGCGTCAGGGTTACTACGCTGACACCGTCATCGTTCACAGTGTGCCTGATGTTCTTCACAGCAACGGCATCGTCGGTCGTTACTACGACAGCATCGTCGGTCGTTACAACCTTCTTGACAGCTTCCTTGAAGTCGCCAGAATCGAACTTCGAGAGCTTATCCTTCAGGGTGATAACGATGGTATCCTTGGCGGTCTGCTCGACCTTATCAACTTCTACAACGTCCGAACCTTCAATTTCAGCCCAGTTAATGATGGACGGTGTCGTATTGCCGGCAGCGTCAGCTACCTTGGAAATCCACAGATCGTCGCCAGCACCTACATTGAGGTAGTCCTTGCCAGGCTTAGGATCATCCTTATCGATGTCAGCGAGGGAAGGAATAGTGATCTCAACTGCTCTGCCGTTGTCAACGATCTTGATCTTTACACCCTTAATATCAGCAAGGCTGTAGATATTGATCTCGTACTTGTCGAGATCCAGCACAGAGTACTTGCCCTCGGTTGCCATGGTATCCTTGAAGAATACCTTCACGAGCTGACCCTTCTGACCTGCATTGTAAACCTTAGCTCTGAATGCATTGTCAGCAGTAGAGTTAGGAGCGGTCTTATCCTTCATGGTGAAGGCGACAGTTGTCTTGGACATCGCATTTTCGAGGACGTCCTCAACCTTCTCTACAACGAGCTTGTACTCGCCGGAGAGCTTCTCGCTGAAGGTAATGATAACAGTCTTGTCATCATCGCGCTTGATGATGTCGATGATATCCTTCTTCTCTTCGCCCTTACTATCAAGAACCTTATAGTTGGCGAGATCAAGAGCGGTGTCGTTTACATCCTCGTTGAAGACAACCTTGATGGCATCTTCAGCTTCCTGTTCGATCTTGTCAACTACAGGAGGCTCGCTGTCATCGGCAACATTGACTACATAGGTAATCTTAGCGTTTTTGTTCTCCCACAGATCCTGCAGGACTTCCTTAGCAATGTAGATGTAGGTGTTGCCTTCGGTCATCTTCTTCTCTACACCGAACTTGATGGTCAGTTCCTTACCATCAACCGTCAGGTCTGAAGCAGGGTTGTTGGAGTTGGTGTGATAGAACTTCTTAAGGAAGTCAGTCTTTGTCTTGTAAGTGTCCTTGCCGTCGATCTTCTCGGGCTCTTCAAGAAGCTTGATGTCCTCATCGAAGATAAGGGTTACTTCAGAGGGCTTAGCATTCTTGTAGCCGACGATTACAGGAGCGGTCTCGTCCTTAACAACATCAACGGTGAAGACCTTCTTGGTAATACCGTAACCAGCATAGTCCTTGATAGCCGGCTTAGCCTCGACGGTGATGGTACCCTCTTCAAGAGCGGAGTACAGGACGATGTTGAGCTCGGTGTCGCTGTTAACCTTCTCGATCTTTTCGATGATGTAATCACCGTCATCAACGACGAAGTAATCATCGGGATCGTAGTCTTTCTCAACATCGGGTACAGCGATGGGTTCGCTGAACTTCACCTTGATGGTATACTTACCAACTACCTCGGCGGATTCAGCCTTAGGCAGTGTGGTGTCTTCCATCTTGATGTCCTCGATGATGGTTTCATCGAGCTTCAGGCCATCTTCGGATTCGATGCCCTTAACCTTCAGGTCGATGACTTCGTTCTGAGCGGCTGCCTTGGTCAGTGTGATAACAACTGTCTTCTTGTCATCCTGGAGATTGAACTTGGAATCCTTGTCAATGGTAGCCTGAGCATCATCGGTCTCGATGCTGTAGTTGTCCTGATTGCCGGCTTCCTTGATAGGAGTGTTGAACTCAACAACCAGCTGCTTCAGGTTGGTGGCGGTAACGCTTACAACCTCGAGAGTAGCGGGCTTAGCTTCAACAAATCCAGCGGCAACAGCAGCCTCTTCGGTGATGAAGCCAGCATCGATGAGGGACTGAATGAACCTCTTGCCGTCAGCGTTTACGCCGTTCTTGCAAGCGTTGTAGAGGATACCGGCTACGTCATCGCGGATGATGATGTAGTCTTCCTCGGCACCCAGCTTCAGGCTGATGGCTTCGGAAACGCTTACGATACCAGCGTTAACAGCTACGGAATCAACATCGTTGGTACCGACGTTGGTGTAGCCCATACCAATCTTCAGGAGCCATACAACGAAGGAAGAAGCGGATACTTCCTGCAGCGGAGCGAACTTAACCTTCGGAGCTACGGAAGCGTCAACACCGGAGGTGTAGCCGTTCTTCACAGCGTAAGCTACCCACTTGACGCCCCATGCGGGAACTTCGTCCTTGTCTACGACATACTCGTCGAGAATCTGGGCAGCTTCTTCGTCGGTCAGGGCTTCTACTTCAGCCGCCTTACCAGCTGCCTTAAGAGCGAAGATAATGCCCTGGAGCCTGTTAACCTTGTCTCCGAGGCCATAACCTGCCATGAGTCCCAGGTCATTGAGAACCTTTGCTTCGGCCTCATGCTGGAAACCCTCGGCAAGTGCAGGAACTACCATCATTGTTGCGAGCATCGCAATGACGGTGATCGCTGCGAGAATCTTCTTAAGGTTTCTCATGATGAAAATCCTCCCTTTTGTTTTTTTTGGAAGCAGGCTTTCAGTTTACAAAGCCGGATTACGCCTGCCTCCGTTCCTGTAATCCGACTTTGTTTTTTATTGATTCAGACAAGCCTTGCGACTTATCATGAATTCATTTGAATTATATCACCGCCTAAATAAAGGGTCAACAATACCGCTTAGAGTGTAAACAAATTGTAATTTAGCCTCCGCTTCGTAATAATGCGTTAATACAGAGGCCTTGACAGCAGCAGTTTAAACCGTACCAGCAAGGCCTTTCCCCATATATTATAAAGTATTGGGCATATTATTCTATAATTATGAAAGTTTCGTTCTCAAAATACCGTAAAAAATCATAGGCCAAAGCACTTTAATTTATGGCATCCATATCCAGTATCATATTATAATACATGTCCATGAAGCAGCCAATATTTCCGGTTTCTTTATTTCTCGGCCGGATCAGGAGTATTTCGATACCCGTGCTTTCAACATAAACTGTCGCATCCTTTTTCCATATCATATCAGCGTTTTTGGGAAGCGTGTGCCTCTTTTTTTCTCTCCTTATCATTTAATGCCATGGCGTTGCAGGCAAGGCCCAGCCCCAGAAGGATCCAGAAGATGGGGGCCACGGCGATGGAACTGTCGTTGAACAGGCCCGCAACCAGAAAAGCGCATATGCCGATAAAAATGCCTGTCCCATAGTGGGAGATCCGTCCAGGTGCCTGGTTCATAAAGCAGGCTTTAATCCCTGAGACGATATAGACTAATATAATGGCCAGGAAGGCAGCCAAGGACAGGATGCCCGTATTGACGGCAATCTGGAGATACATGTTGTGGGGTTTATCCACGATCATGAACGGCGTATTGTAGGCGTTGATTTTGCCGATATAGTCGTTCTGCGGGAACACGATCGCGAAGGTATCCGGCCCGTAGCCCACAAGAATGGCGTTCTTTAAAAGCGGTATGGTCCTGGACCAGATATACGCCCTCGCGGAACCCACCTTTTCATAGCCTCTCACATCAATGGCGTCAGGCTTTTCAATCTGGTCCGGCTCATCATCATTAATACCCACCAGGCGTAAGCCTTCTGAATCCAACCTGATATAAAACACCACATCTCCGTTCCGGATCTCGAGAACGTCTCCTGTTACCTTCAGACGATAGCGCTGAAACGCGGGTTCTTTGAAACTGATGTTTATGCCCGTCTCATCTTCTTTCACATTCACATGCAGGTTGTTTCCCTCTGCGTCATAGAAAGTCAGCTGATCTTCTGAAAACCGGATGTCCAGTATCTCTGTTGAGCTGATGATCCGGGCACTGCCCTTATCAAACACGATATCCTCCAAATAGTAGGATTGGGTGCTTTCCGCCTTTAACCTGGAGACGGCCTCGATTGCCAGAAAGCCGCAGGCCGCCAGGGCAACGGCAATCGACAGAACGACCGCGATTTTATTCCTAAACAGATATTTTCTCAGAAAATAGACGACTGCAATGACCGCTCCGGCGCCCAACCCGACCAGGCCTGCGCTGGAATCGCTTCCCACCAGGTTGATAATAAGCAGGACGGACAAGACGGCCGCCGTAATCCGCCAGACGAGTTTCTCCGCTATGAATATCACGGTCACCGCAACGGGAAATACCAGCGCCACGTAGCTTCCTATATAGTTTGGATTGGACAGCGTGCCATAGACCATGGTGTCGAACTTGAAGTTTAGCTCACTTTCGGCGTATTCTGCCGGCAGGATCAGTGATCTCCCTAGTGCCGTTTCAAAGAAATCATGGCCCGCAAATTGGGAAAGGCCTATGAAGCATATGACAAACGCTGAAACAAGCAGGGGTTTTACCAGAAGTTTGATCTGGCTTTCTTCGTTGATCAGGTTATAAACGATGAGCATGTTCAACACATAAAACAGCAGGACAAACATGCCCTCATACCTGGCCACGAATCCGGACAAGGCGACGGAAGCGTACTTTGAAGTAATAGTAGACAATACGATAAGCAGTATATAAACAGCGGCAGGCACATACAGGCCAGGCTTTTTCTGCAGCCGGATGCGCCCCTCGATGTATCTGAAAACAAAGAGGCACAGCCCGAAGGCCGACGCTATCATGAACCACAGGCTCTTGCAATAGGAAAGCAGATCAGGATAGAAATCCTCCGTCCTCCAGACAGCTTCTTCGATGGGTTCCAGTTTGTCAATATGCAGATAAACGATAAGGGGTACAACCGCAACAATAAAGATATAGGGCAAAAGGTCGATTACCGATGTTTTTCTTTCTGTCCGTTTTTTCTTATTAGTCATGGGATACCCTCATATGATTTTTGCTAACATTATACCATAACAAAGCGTATTGGATCGGTTGTTCCGGCATTTTTCTCAGCCATGTCGGTTGAATGCCGGATGACCGCATATGGCAAATAACAACCTACTCCGATTCCAGATACTCTCGTATAATTTCCCTGGCATGGTTGATATCGCAGGTTTTGAAGATCTCTGTTTTAACTTTGGCCGAGCCCGGAAGGCCATGGAGATACCAGGCCACATGCTTTCTCATTTCCAGCATGGCGGTCCGTTCTCCCTTGTATTTTTCCATCAGATCGTAATGCCGGAGAATGGTGTGAAGCCTTTCCCGGTAGGAAACAGTTTTCTCGTATGTTCCGTTTTTCAGGTAAGCCTGGATATGTTCGAAAATCCAGGGGTTCCCCAGGGCTCCCCTTCCCACCATGACCGCGTCGCAGCCCGTTTCATCGAACATGCGGACAGCGTCTTCCGGGGACCGGACATCCCCGTTGCCTATTACGGGTATGGAAACCGCCTGTTTGACCTTTCGGATGCAGTCCAGATCCACGGTTCCCGAATACTGCTGGGCACGTGTCCTGCCATGGACCGCGACGGCGGCTGCCCCTTCCTCCTCACAGATGGCCGCGATCTCGGCGGCATTGGCGGAAGCTTCGTCCCAGCCCCTGCGCATCTTGACCGTAACAGGCTTCCGCGAGGCCTTAACCACTTCGCGCACAATTCTTCGAACCAAATCGGGCTTGCACATGAGGGCCGAACCCTCTCCGTTTCTGACGATCTTGGGAGCCGGACAGCCCATGTTGATGTCAATCAGCGCGATATCGGGCCGGTTTGAGAAATAGGCCGCCGCCTCGGCCATGATCTCAGGCTCATGGCCGAAGATCTGGACGCCGATGGGCATCTCGTCCGGGTGGGTCCTGGCCAGTTCAAGAGTCTTTTTGTCATTATAGTGCATGGCCTTGGCGCTGATCATCTCGGTATAAACCAATGACGCACCCCTCTCCTTGCACAGCAGGCGAAAGGGGAGATCGGTCACGCCCGCCATGGGCGCCAGAAAGATATTGCCGGAGAGAGTCAGATCGCCTATTTTCAATGAAACTGCCTCCATTTGCATCAGTTATATACGGCTTCATTCACCATACGCATTATATCAGAAAAACGTAAAAAAAACCTTCTATCATTTTTCCAGGATAGAAGGCAGTAATGCGTGTACATTATGACGGATAATATTGTTCAGAAGGGGAGATCCTCGTCATCCCCGCTGAACGGGTAATAACCATCCCCACTCTCAGGCTGCGGGAAAGCACCGTTGTCCTGCGATACGGGTCCCGGAACAGGGTAAGAAGGCGCATTCTCGCGGTCGCGCTTGCTGTCCGCGAAGTAAACGTTCTCGCAGTGGATTTCAGTCCGGTAATGCTTATTTCCCTGTTGATCCTGCCAGTTGTTGTTTCTCAGGGTACCTTCCACCAGTACCTGCATGCCCTTTTTGAAGTATCTGCTTACAAAATCGGCGGTACTCCTCCAGGCCACAATGTCAAAGAAATCTGCTGTCTGCTGGCCCTCCTGTTGTCTGAAAGGGCGGTTGACAGCCAGCCTGAACCGGCTGACAGGGACGTTGTTCTGCGTATACCGCGTCTCCGGATCTGCCACCAGCCTTCCCATGAGTATAACCTTGTTCATCGTAACACCACCTGTTCCACCTGATTGGGGTGATTATTGGTCCGGCGCAGCTTGCCATCGGGCTGGCCGGCTTGCCTGGCGCGGGGCGATTGCCCCGGAGCCTTTCGGCAGCCTCCGGGAAGGATTACTTCCTTAAGACTACCAAATACTTGAGAATACCTTCGGTGATCTTGAAGTTGCGCTCAAGTTCTGCCGGAAAGTCCGGATTGGCCGAGAAGTTCATCAGCACATAATACCCTTCCTTTTGCTTCTGAACCTCATAGGCAAATTTCCTCTTGCCCCATTCCTCCGTGCTCTCGAGTTCACCGTTCTGGGAAACCAGGTCATTGAACTTCTGAACAAGAGCCTTGACCTGCTCTTCCTCGAGGGTAGGAGAAATGACGTAGACGCATTCATACTTTCTCATGCCACTGTCACCTCCTTCTGGACTATTCGGCCCTGCATCCCATGTGCAGAGCAAGGATCTGCCGAGGAATTTGCGGCGTTGCCGCCTGCATGGCCAATATGGCATCAACTGCAGGCTACACAGTATCATATCATAACCTGCGGCAGGCTGTAAACCCATCTGTATGATAGATGTCTTTATCGTATGATAATTTCACCCTTAAGATTATCGCGTGAATATTTCACCCCCCACATATATTTGATAGTCTTAAAGGATGGTATACACAATGAATGATGAGGAATTAAAAAAGCTTCATGTTATCAATTGTGCATTGGAGGGAAGACTTACAGTTTCACAAGCTGCTAATGCATTAGGTTTGTCCGAACGCCGTATTAAACAGTTAAAAAAGGAGGTCAAAGAACGCGGTGTTCAATCCATAATTCATGGAAATAGAGGGCGCAAACCTGTTCATACAATTGATAGCAAGCTTGCCCAGCGGATTGTCGAACTCAAAAACTCATATGCGTATCAGGAGGCCAATTTCCTTCATTTTCAGGAACTCCTTGAAGAATATGAGGGTATCAAAATCTCATACTCGGCACTCTATGATATCCTGCGCAAAGCAAACATCAAAAGCCCTAAGAAACACCGTAAGACTAAGAAACACCACAGAAGAAAGAGGAAGGCCTCTGCAGGCATGATGCTGCAGGCTGATGGAACACCTCATGATTGGTTTGGTATAGGTAAAAAGTATGCGCTTCACGGCTTCATTGATGACGCTACAGGATCAATTACCGGGCTATATATGTGTGAAAACGAATGCCTTTTGGGTTACCTGGAAGTCACCCGACAAACCCTCAAAAACTTCGGTATACCCCTTAGCCTCTATCCCGACAAGTATAGTGTATTCTTTCCTAATCCTACAAAGAAGTACGATCTTACCATCGATGAACAGCTTAGGGGCGTTACAAAAGCTGTGACCCAATTTGGCCGGATTATGGATGAGTTAGGCATTGAGATGTTTCCAGCCTCCTCTCCCCAGGCAAAAGGCCGTATAGAACGGTTGTGGGAAACATTGCAAAGCAGGCTTGTGACGGAATTCCGTATACACAATATCACGACAATAGAACAGGCCAATAAATTCCTGCCGGGCTACATAAAAAAGTACAACAAAAAGTTTGCCATCCCTGTCAGTGACCAGAATACCTCGTTCCTGCCGCTGCCCGAGAACATTAATTTGAATACGCTCCTTTGCGTAAAAATCGAACGGACCACCGATAACGCTGGAGTCTTTTCGATCAATAACTGCAAATTCTCCGTTGATTCCAGAGAGGTTCCTCCAAAAGCCAAAATTACCGTCTTAATCAGTAAAAATGGCGGAATGAAAGCGTTGTACAAGGGTAAGTTGTTTAAGGTCTCAGGTGTGGATTATGCTGCAAACGAGGACACTATGCAAAACGGTAAAGTTCTCACCAAAGGCATTAAACAGCTCATAGATGAGTATTTTTTCAAAAATGCAAAAGCAGCTTAAATCTCGTTACCATTAACGTATGATATGAATTGGCTGGAACATTACTGTCAGTTCAGGTGGCTGTCAAGGGCGCGCTTGCGCGTTCACTTTACCCTTGACAGCCTTAGTACATTATCCTTTTGTCTCCCGGTCAGCTTCATGCTGACCGGCTGCCCTCCGGCGAGGATGGGGTGCAGGGGCAACGCCCCTGCCATGACCAGGAAATTGCGTAACCTAACTTATGGGTAGGGGGTGAAATTTTCATGCGATAAATTTGACCCATTTAGGGTGAAATATTCAAAAAGTATTGACACCCATCTGTATGATAGATTGGCTTTATCTTATGAGAGTTTCACCCATAAGATTATCGCGTACTGTTTGCATTCCTTCACATGTCTGTTGCCGTAAAAGCCTGATGCGGCAAGGCGGACGGATATCCGGGAAACGGTTAACTAGGTATATATATAATAATGTATATAGAAACAGATTGCCGCGCTCCACTGCGTTTCGCTCGCAATGACATCCCGGGATTGGCCATGCAGGCTCTTTCCCTTGTGTCATTGCGAGGAACGAAGTGACGAAGCAATCTCAGTCATTACTGTGCCTGCTTAAGGTTTAATGGGATTGCCACGCTCCGTTTCACTCCGCTCGCAATGACAGCATAAGCACGACTTCGTAGTGTTGTAAGATTGCCGCGCACCGTTTTCACGGCACTCGCAATGACAACATCAGTGTTACCGAAAGGTTTCTCTATCATGTCATTGCGAGGAACGAAGTGACGAAGCAATCTCAGTTGCTTTCGTGGCCGCTCCCCTTCATCCGCTCCAGGGTTTCCTTAATCAGCCCTATCTCCTGGACCAGGGTTTTGATTCGCAGGGCCTGCCTTGACACGGCCACCGACAGGGTAAAGACGATCAGCAAAAGCAGCGATATCACGCAAAGATAAAGCGCGTTGACCGGAAGCTCAATGTGCATGAGCGCCGCGATAAAAAACAGGATTTCCGGGAAGATGGACAGCAGCACAAAGCTGAAGCTGGTAAGAATCCATGTGAGCGCATACTTGAGCTCCAGTTTTTTGGTCCTGACCATGTTCATGATGAAGATGAAAAAACTCAACGAGCCGATGATCAAAATGATTCTCAGAACGCTGCTCATCTCGTTTATCGTGTTCATTTGTCATCATCCCCGTTCCTTCTTGCTACGGCCGCCATGATAACGGCCAGTGTAACCTTGATCATATAATAGGCGGCCAGGTTCCTGGTGATGGAAGATTCTCCTGATTGCCTGGGCCGCATGATCACGGGCACCTCGGCAATACGGTATTTATTGCGCAATGCGGTTACGATGGTTTCAGGTTCCGGGTAGTCCTTGGGATAGCTTTTGGCAAAAAGCTCAATCAGCTCCCGGTTGCAGGCCCGGAAGCCCGAAGTGGGATCGGAGATATATTGGCCTGTAAGCAGTTTAATCAGCCAGGAAAAGAACTTGATACCCGCACGTCTTGTGAGGGAGGACTGGTAGCCTTTGCCCTCGATAAAGCGGGAGCCTATGCTCATATGGTAGCCTTCATAGATACGTGACAAAACCAGCTTGAGAAACCGGGGATCATGCTGGCCGTCTCCGTCCATTTGCACCGCAATGTCGTAGCCATGCTTCAGGGCATATTTGTAACCCGTTTGAACTGCGCCGCCTATGCCCAGGTTGACGGGCAGCGATACCACCGGAATGCCGTGCTGGCGGCAGACCTCATCGGTGTTGTCGGGCGAACAGTCATTGATGACCACAATATCGAAATCCAGCGGGACTTCCTTCAGTTCCCTGAACAGCCGGGGCAGGTTTTTGGCTTCCTTGTATGCAGGAATAATGACAAGTGTTTTCAGGTTGAATTTCTCCATATGTTCCATAGTAATAGGTTACCATATGGCACCGGTTTTTACTATTCATTTTGATAAGAGATTGAAGATTCGGGCACGGGTGTTCTGAGATTGTTTCGCTGCGCTCGCAATGACATTTCAGGATGGACCCTGCTGGCCTTACTCTTATGTCATTGCGAGGAATGAAGTGACGAAGCAATCTCAACTTCCTTCCGTGGCCGCTCCTGAGTTTTGAGATTGCCGCGCTCCGTTTCACTCCGCTCGCAATGACGTTATGGGTGTGTCATGCGGGTTTATGAGATTACCGCGCGCCGTTTGTCCGGCGCTCGCAATAACATTAAAGGTATGGATTTGCAGGTGTTTGGAGATTGCCGCGCACCGCCTGCACGGTGCTCGCAATGACAGTTCGGGTATGTTATCGCGTCCAGCCGGACTTATTCAGGCCCAGCAAGCCCCTTGCCAGTTCCAGGAGCTGGTCCACCAGAAATGCCGCGCCGACCATGATGAAGAACATGAGCTGATAGGCATAGCGCGGATCGGGAACAAAAAGCAGCTGGAGCCCGAGGAAGATCAGCCCGTAGAAATACAGGTAAAACCCTTTGCGTTGCCTCACCGAATGCAGAACCATGCCGGGAATGCCCATCCAGAGAATCAGGTCGTGGATCCACTGATGGACCCTTTTTATTTCCGGAACCATATTGACCAGGTAGGGCGTCCCGAAGGTATACTGGGTCTTGCCCCAGGTAAACCATTTGATATAAAGCCACGGATCGGTCTTCAGACCGTTGATAATCCTCTGGATTCCCCATTCCCTCTGGGCATCGTTGACACCCTTGATGCTCTCGGGGATATCCTGGAAATAATCCTGCCAGTAGGGATAGGTGCCCGCCAGCAAAGCGTTGCCGTCGCCCTTGGCCGTGATGACGAGCGTTCCCAGGGTAACCAGGTTCCTGATCCACCAGGGGGCCATGACCACCACCAGCCCGGCCAGTTGCAGCACAAACATCAGCCCGATCTCCCCCAGGGTATAACGCCCTGAAATCCTGCCCGGATTCCTGAATCCAACCGGTCTGCGCTTTTTCCTGCCGCTGATGAGCAGGTAAATAAACGGAACGACAAACAAGGGCAGAAGCGTGGGCCTGACCAGGATATGGAGCCCGAAGGTCATGCCAGACAAGACATGCAGATACTTCTTTCCTGTATCGAAGGCCGCCGCCGCCACATAGAAAAACAGGAGCATGGTAAAAAGTCCAAGCCCTTCGGTCAGAAGCAATGTGCAGGACAGGACATAAGTCGGGTAGACGGCCACAAGCAAAGCGGTGAGGACCGCCGGGAGATCCTTTCCGAATATCCTGCGGACAGCGGCAAAAGCCAGCAGTGCGCTCAGGCTCCCAAGGAACGCCTGGATCAGGCGGACTGCCGTGATCTGCCGCCAGGGATCGCCCACCACTTTATAGACCAGGGTCAAAAAGAGGGGATAAGCCGGCATGACCCGGGCGTTGGGGACGCCGGGGGATCCGCCGTAGGGATTGCCGTCGTACCAGTAGCCGTAGATACCGGTATTAGCAAGCTGGTGGGACATGAGCCAATAGTTCCTGGCGTCCCCCGCCAGCCACATGTTGTCCTTGAAACGCAGAAACGCCATACCCCTTAAGACAAGGGCAAGCAGAAATATGCCGATTAAAACAGCCCAAAGGGCCGGCCCGATTCTTTTTTTTGCCGTCATGATATCCTCCGTGGCAAGTCATCTTTTCATCGACGGGTTATACGGTAAAGCCGTTTCCCGGTCATTGCGATCAGGCTTCACGGATAAGGCCCATCAACGGCATCCCAACTTCTTACTGCCTCCGTGTCCGGACCCGCTTCGCCGGTTACCGCCTCTCCGCAATGACATGTATGGGAATGGATCCTCCCCATGATAGATGCTATGAATAGTTTACCCTACTTTTCCTTCCTTAGCATCCCCTTTATCTCCACCGCACCCAGGCCGGCCAGTATGATGAACAGCGGGACTGCCGGCAGGTGATACCTGGGCTGGACTTCCAGAAAGCTGTATGCCAGGAACATGGCACCGATGATGAGCCAAAGCAGGGCGGGTGCCAGGAGCTTTCTCCTGTATGCGGCATAGCAACCTAAAAGCGTGAGAAGGAGGATGACCAGGTAATAGAACTGGGATACGGCATAGAAGGCCCTCGGATGGTTCTTGATAAACCCTTCCAGGCTGCCGCCGTTGTCAGCCGAAATAACGCTCCAGTAATATCCGTAGTTTTCCTTTCCCCATTGGTAATTGACCTTTTTCACCACCAGCTTCAGAAAACGCACCGGATCTTCCTTTATCCGCTGGACGGCCAGCTTTCCGGCCTCGCTGTGAACTCTGTCGAAATCGAAATCATATTTGGCGATGATGCTGAAATCCTCCTGGTTGAACATGCCGTTGGCCTCATAATTGGTACCCACCAGAAAGTTGTAGCCCGTTCCCGACCGGGTGATATCGATGCCGGAAAGTTCCCGGATGGGCAGGCTGATGAGTTTTAAAGCCGCGAGATAGGAGACGGAGACCAGGATAATGCAAAGGGCCTTTCCGGCAAGGTTTCTGCGTCTGGACTCATGGCATGAAATGAAAAACAGGACGCACACGGCAGCCGCAGGAACAAGGACCATGGCCATGGGACGCAGGGCCTGGGCCACGGCCGTCAGGACACCCGCCAGAACCAGCATGGCATATCCCCTGGGACTTCGGGCATGGTATTTGAAAAACCGGATCAAAACATATATCGCAGCAAGGAAAGGCACCAGAAAACTGTTTTCCGCCGCAACCACCGAACAGTACATGATCTGCGCCGGCCAGACGGCATAAGCAAGGGCTGCGGGACGCGCCGATTCCGGCCGGATTTCCCGCGCAATAAGATAAACGAACAGGACCTGTATTAAGGACAAGAACACATTGAAAAGCTCAACCACGATGGGCTGGGGACCGAAAAGCGCATAGAGCCCGCCCACCAGAAATCCGAATCCGAATTTGAAAGGAAAGCAGGCGTAAAAGTCCACATAATCCGTAAAATCGCCCTGTGCGACAGCGGCCCCGTAATTGTGCAGGTGGAGAAAATCCGAGAAGGGCGCCGTGCCCACCGCAAATACCCAGAACAGCCTGGGGGCCAGGGTCAGGAGCGCGGCCAGCAGGGCAAAAGCGCGGCCGGACAACCCGTTTCCCCAGTCAAGCCTACCGCCCGCATACAGAACGGCTGCGGCCGGCACAAGCGAAATGACCGGAAAGATCAGCCTGCCGGTCGTGAAAATATCGGCATAGGTTTTTACCGCAAACACCCCGATGAGCAACAGTATGCCTGTGGCACCGGCGGCCAGGAACGCATAGACACCTCTTGACAGCTTGTTTGACTGCACCGGTTCCACCTCAAAGCTTTTTCTGATTCAGCGCCTCCACAATGGCGTCCATCTGGTTCCTGATATGTTTCTCGGAGAGCTCTGCAGCCAGTGTCTCATCGTGTTCCTTAAGGGCATCCAGTATTTGCTGGTGTTCCTGTTCCACGTGCTCCGCGATGTTCAGATCCCTCAGGTAAATCACGCGGAACCTGTAGACATGCTCCTTAAGGGAGGATAAAACACCGATGAGCCGCGAATTTCCGGAGGCGGCATAAATGGCGTCATGGAACTCGATATCCTTGCGGATCGCACCCTCCATGTTTCCTTTCTCCACACAGGAAATGAACTGCCTGTGGATGGATTCAAGGGCGCGGATCTGCTGGGGCTGCACCCTTTTTGCGGCAAGGCTGGTGGCCAGCTTGTCAAGGGCTCCTCTCACTTCCAGCACATCGATGATATCTTTCGAGGAGAGTTCGGAGACATGGGTCCCTTTTCGCGGCACCATGGTGACCAGGCCTTCGGCTTCCAGTCTGCGGATGGCTTCCCGCACAGGGGTACGGCTTACGCCCATCTGCTCGGCCAGTGAAACCTCCATCAGCCTTTCACCCGGCTTGATGTCCCCGCTGATGATCGCTTTTCTCAGGGTCTCGAATATCACGTCACGCAACGGTTGATAGCTGTCCAGTTTGAGCTTGGGTACCTTAACCATGCTACTCGACCTCTCTTCCAATGGTTTCAGTGTAAAAAACGTCCCTGTATTCTTTACGGAACTGCATAAAGGCTTTTTCCGCCAATGCGTCGTCATCAAACAGTCCAAACACGGCGGAGCCGCTCCCGCTCATTCGGCTCCCCAACGCGCCACGGTCCAAAAACGTTTCCATGATTCTGCCAATTTCGGGATGGGCCTTCACCGTCACGCTTTCAAGCACGTTGCGCATCCCCCGGGCCAGCGCCGGAACATCTTTTCTTTCAATGGCCGCAATGAGCGAGGGTGTGTCCGGCCTCTCCCCCAGCGCGTTCAGGTCCAGGTTTTTGTACACCCAGGGCGTTGAAACCGGAAACGGCGGTTTCACCACAACCACCCGGACCCCGGAAAAATCGGGAAGGTAAGCAAGCGCATCGCCAATTCCCCGGGCCAGCGCCGTGCCGCCCTGCAGGCAAAACGGGACGTCCGCACCTATTCTACGGGCAATACCCATAAGCTTTTCCTGGCTGAAAGGTTTTCCAAACAGCCTGTTCATAGCCCTGAGGACACCTGCCGCATTGGCGCTGCCCCCGGCCAGGCCGGCGGCAACCGGTATTTTCTTTTCCAGGATGATCTTAACCCCGCCTTTTTCCCCACATTCAGTCAGAAAGGCTTCTGCCGCTTTCCATGCTATGTTCCTGGAATCGTTGGGCACATAGGGAAAATCGCATTGGATGTTCAGGCCGTTCCCGCATTTCTCGACAGTCACCCTGTCCGAGAGGGAAATGGACTGCATGATCATTTCCAGGTTGTGATACCCGTCTTGCCGCTTTCCGGTGACATCCAGAGAAAGGTTGATCTTTGCGGGTGTTTCTACCGTAATCTCTTTCATCTTTACACCTCGATCCGCAGCGCCATTACGCCTCACTCTCAACGGCAACCTGTTCCGGAAAAGGGCGGAATCCCACGGATGAAGTTTCTGACTGGATTCCTGAAATATGTTACCGTATATTATATACAAAAAACATTAGGCGGGCAACAGAATTCTTTACGGATATCCGGTTTTTTATACATTAAAATCCAGTGATAGCAAGGCATACGGGACTTTCTTGCATAAACAAAAATGTGCCCGGAGCCTGAAATCCGGACACATGGATCACACTAAAAATACAATCCGGTCACCTCAGCCGGCCATGATGAACATCTTCCTGCCTACCTCCAGGGTCTGGTCCGGGTTTAGATTGTTGTCCCTGGCCAGGTTATCCAGGGGTATCCTGTAACGCTTGGCAATGCTCCACAAGGTATCACCGGGCTGGGCAAAGTACAGCATGATGGGGGCTTTCCTGGCCGGCGCTTCCTTCCTTACTTCCTCGATGGATGCGATGCATTCATAGCTGTCGCGCTTGCAGAGCCTCAGCTTGATAAGGACCTTGACGGTGACGTCCACCGAATCGCTGCCGATGATCTCAAAGTTGGAATCCTCAATATAGCAGTCCGAATCGACCACCTGCCAATTGCCGACGTCAGGAAGCGGTAATGTACGGTTAAAAGGTATTTCCATGGTCTGGCTGCGGATATCCCTGGTCTTCCGGTCGGCCAGGTAGACCACATCCACACCCACATTGCCCTGGACATTGATACGGCCGTCGGAAACATTGGCCAGGACGCTCTTCTTTCCGGCCGCAACCATATAGATCTCATCAAGGCTGCCGGTACCCGATTCAAGCCGGACATGGGTGTTGGCGTCATAATTGTCCATGATCTCCCGTTCGTCGGTCACGATGTCCAGGGGGACCTTGTTCAGGTTGAGGATCGCATCAAGGCAGTAGGCGTCGTCCACCACCGACTGCTCCTCATGCCGGACGGCCTGGGCATTCACTTCAACCTCCATCGAGACCGAAACCTGGGTGTAAATGCCGTCCGAATCCTCTTCGGGGGCGACCTCCCAGTTCTTCAGGGCGGTGGATGCCAGGACGATGTTCTCATCCCCCGGATCAAGGCCCGTATTCACTTTCACAGGGAATTCCAGGACCACCGACTCCACGCTGTCATCGCCCATATCGCTCCTGTACAGCAGGTTCAGTATGCCCTTGCATTCCACACAGGCCTCGTCATCTTTATAGTTTATCTCAGGATTGCCCAGATTGACCTTGGCATACAATATCTCGCCGATGGCCGGGCTGCCGTGGGGGAGGGCCAGGGTCTGGCTGACCCTTGTAACCGTATCCAGGTTGTCCTTCAGGGATACGACATTGATGGGCATGCTCTTGACAAATACGTTTTCCCCTTCCACTTCCCTACTCAGCTCGCTGTTGGCGATCTCGAAGAATCTGCAGACCAATGATGCCACAGACCGGGCGATAATCTTGCGCCCGTTGACCGCATTGGCCTCGGTATGCTGGCACCTGCATCCGGCCACAACCCCGATATCAGTCTCGGTCTTGGGCTTCTGGCAGGATACTGACCAGGGGAACTTCACAACGATGGATTCCAGGCGGTTGTCCGGCGTATCGGCCACATAGAGTATCCGATACTTTATCTCTCCGCTTACTTCCAGCATCCTGCCCGACTTCTCGACCCCGCCTACAAAACATTCGGCATCCGCCAGGAGAAGCGTTTTTACGTCCGGCTTGCTGTCCGGAACAATAATGCTGTTTTCAAACAGCTCTTCGGTCTCCCTTATTTCGACAGTCCTGTATGTGCGTACTGGTTTTTTTATCAGTTCCATCTGCCTTTATAGACCTCCTCTTATACCCATGCCCTTCTTCCTAAGGATATGCCGCCGTTTAAAAATGTATGACAGGCATCCGGCAAATGCGCGTCAATTATTTCGGGTTACGGTAGGTCTGTGGCGGGCAAAGGCGCCGGAAGCACCTTTCCGCCCGGGATTCGTGTCAGAAGCCGACGCGACGGAGAGCTGCAAAATGGCAGCAAAAAAGCTGTTTCATAACTGAAACAGCTCATTTGGTATGTACTGATGAAAATGATACCAGCCTATAACGCTACGTTGTCGTAGGATGATGGCAAAAGCTTGATTTCAACAGTATGGGTAAGTATGTCGGTATAACTGTAGGAAGCCTTGCGAACTGAATGGTAGTCATTTTCAAACTTCACGGTGAAAATACTGGGATATGCGTTCTCGATGATGCCTTCTCTTACGAATGTTTTCTTGCGACCTTTGTTGGCTTTCAACTGGATACGCTTCCCGACGCATCCCTCCAGTTCTTTTCTGATCCGAGAAATACTGTTTCTATCCATACCCATCACCTCATTTTTGCTGCCAAAATTATATCACAATTTGTCATGAGGTGTCAATGAAACAGATATTATACATAGTGAACCAAAAGCCTGTCAAGATGCAGTTTTAAAATAAAGACGTTTTTTCGCGTTCATTTCGCGATTCCGTCCTTTATTTCCACCTCATGCTGATTGCGGGAAATACGCATTTTGACGCATTTTTTTAGTTATGGTTCCCCCGGGGAGCATGAATTATGCGCATAAAAGCTTTTTTTGCCGACGGGAAATAAACGGTACGGTTCTTTCCTGATGCGGGAAAATCGTGTTGTATATCCGGCGTGGCAGGGGTAAAATGGTGGATGGACTGTTTCCGGTCTGATTCAAGGACGCACACTTTGGGAGGATCTATGCTGACAGATATAGAAATTGCGCAGAACGCAAAAATGCTGCCAATAGAAAAGATAGCCGGGCAGTTGGGTATCGGCCGCGAATGGCTGGAGCTCTACGGCGATTACAAAGCCAAGATCAAGGATGGTCTGCTGGAGCAACTGAAGGACAAGCCGGACGGAAAGCTGGTGCTTGTGACGGCCATCAATCCCACCCCTGCCGGCGAGGGCAAAACCACCGTTACCGTCGGCCTGGGCCAGGCCATGGGAAGACTTGGCAAGAAGGCTGTCATTGCCCTGAGGGAGCCGTCCCTGGGACCCGTGATGGGAGTTAAAGGCGGAGCCGCGGGCGGTGGATACGCCCAGGTGGTTCCCATGGAAGACATCAATCTGCATTTTACCGGCGACCTGCACGCCGTTACTGCCGCCAACAACCTGCTGTCGGCAGCCATAGACAACCATATCCACCACGGCAACGCCCTTGGTATCGATTACAGGCGTATTCTCTGGAAGCGGGCCATGGATATGAACGACCGTGCCCTAAGGCAGATTACCGTAGGCCTGGGCGGAAAAGCCAACGGTTTTCCGCGGGAAGACGGCTTCATCATCAGCGTGGCCTCCGAGGTGATGGCCATTCTGTGCCTTGCGGAAGACCTGATCGATCTGAAAAGGCGGCTCGGCCGCATCATCATCGGCTACAACATGGACGGCCGGCCCGTTACGGCAGGGGATTTGAAAGTGGACGGCGCCATGACGGTGCTCCTGAAGGATGCCATCAAACCCAACCTGGTTCAGACGCTGGAGAACACACCCTGCCTCATGCACGGCGGGCCCTTCGCCAATATCGCCCACGGCTGCAACAGCCTCATCGCCACCAGAACCGCCCTCAAACTGGCGGACTATGCCATCACCGAGGCAGGCTTCGGCGCCGATCTGGGCGCGGAAAAGTTCTTCGACATCAAGTGCCGTTACGGCGGGTTGAAACCGTCGGCCGCCGTGCTCGTGGCCAGCGTCAAGGCGTTGAAATACAACGGTGGTGTCAGAAAGGACCAACTGGCCGCTGAAAACCTTGTCGCCCTCGAGGCAGGCATCCCGAATCTCAAGCGGCACGTGGACAATATCAGGAAATTCGGCGTACCGGTGATAGTTGCCATCAACCGCTTCCCCAGCGACACCCCTCGGGAGCTCGAACTGATCCGCGAAAAATGCAGGGAATGGGGCGTGGATTCGGCTGTGGCCGACGTGTTCGCCAAAGGTGGCGAAGGCGGGCTTGAGCTTGCCCGGAAGCTTTGCGATCTCATCGACAGGGAGAAATCCGATTTCAGGCCCCTGTATGATGTCAACCTGCCGGTGAAAGATAAGATCGGGCTCATCTGCAGGGAGATATACGGCGCCGGTGGGGTTGCGTACAGCAGTCGCGCCCTGAAAGAAATCAAAACCATTGAAGAGATGGGGATGGGTAATCTGCCCATCTGCATGGCAAAGACCCAATTCTCTCTTTCCGATGACCCAACCCTGCTGGGAGCGCCGAGCGGCTTTACCATTACGGTGAACGACGTGCGGCTCTCCGCCGGGGCGGGCTTCATCGTGGCCCTTACCGGGGACATCATGACCATGCCTGGCCTTCCAAAGGATCCCGCCGCCACCCATATGGATATTGACAAAGAGGGAAGGATAAGCGGATTGTTTTAGAAGTCGCGCGTAATAATTGAGATTAGAGATCTGAGATGAGAAATTGGATTTTGGAACGGCCTTATGGCTGTTCTTTTGCTTTCTTGTGATGGTGTTAGACTCGAGACAAAGTGGTGGCTGAGATTGCTTCGTCGCTTCGCTCCTCGCAATGACATGAAGGTTAGGGCCTGCAAGGTCTGCCCCAAGGTGTCATTCCGAGCGGAGTGAAACGGAGCGCGGCAATCTCATTGACCCACAAAGCCATTCCCATGATGTCATTGCGAGCACCGCACAGGCGGTGCGCGGCAATCTCATAAAGCTCGCAAGCGGCTGTGCAAGGAAACGAGATTGCTTCGTCGGCTACCGCCTCCTCGCAATGACATGAAGGATGAATCTTTACACAGCGGCATCTGCACAGGAAGGAAGCCCGTAAACGATAAGGCCGCACAGCGGCCGGGCTTTACGGGCTCCTTTCTGAAAAGATTGCTTCGTCGGCTACAGCCTCCTCGCAATGACAGGTGGATCGGGCTACGTCCGCATGTTTAAGCCGCCGGGAGCCTAAAACAACGAATCATACTGCTTCATGAAACGCACATGGTGGTCGTACTCGGCGATCACCTCTTCGAGCATGCCCGAAAAATTCCTCTGGGCCCAGCTTCTTCTGCTGTTGTAGTAGCGGTTGGCCACGCGCCAGAACTTCTGCGGAAACAGCAGCATGGCCTTCATGACCACGATCTCGTCCCTGCTTAAGGGTTCCAGTTTCGAATAGGCCTCCAGCAGCATGGACGCCTTGGCCGGATCCCAATCGCATTTTCTCATCTTTCTCCGAATCAGGTTGACCAGGTCGTAGATCCTTATCTCCTGCCCGCAGGACTCAAATCCGGTAATGGTGGTGGTTTCACCCTTGATGATGATGTTCTGGTAGGAAAAGTCGTGGTGGCAGATGCCACCCTCTTCGGCCGTTTTCTGGATAAGGCGCTCGTATTCCGGCCCCTTGAGCAGTTCCAGGCTTTCCTCGGCCAGGTCGATGAACTTGTCAACGCAGTCCAGGTATAGGTAATCAAAGGCCCCCCTTTCCCGCTCGGCCTTGCGCCTCATCCGAAGAATCTCTTCATACCGCTTGGTCAGGCTTTCCCGTATCTTGCCCAGATCATTGGGGATATAATCGTATTTATCCCCTTTATGTCTGAATCCTTTGCCGGCCTTGTGCATGGCCGACAGGGCATAAGCCGCCCTGACCGCGTCCCCGTCATCCCCGAACTCGCATTCATGGCCGTCTATAAAAGGGGTGAGAAGGTACAACTGGCCATCCAGAATGGCATATGGACGCCCGTCCACCGCCAGGCAATATGTATCCAGGTCGGTAAACCCGTTGTTATACAGGTATTGCTTCGCATCGTGCACATAAAGGATGCGGTTCTCGGAGCACTGGCATGGTCTCAGGTATTTCCGTCCCCGGTCGGTTTCCAGGATGTATCCCGCCCGGCAGGATCTGATGGAGGAAATGCTGAGGCCATAAGCGCTTTCGACTAGCTCTTTGGATTCCAGCATCTTGTCATCACGTCCCAATCTTATTTGCAACCCCGAGCTGTCTCCAGGTCTGCAGAACATTATATGTGCCGCACAGACAATATATGAATTAGCCCTCCTTTGGGCTAAAGACGCGGTTGAACACGCCGCCGGCTAGAGCAGATACTTCAGAATGACCATCAGGATGATCCCCGGAAGGCCCAGGATCCCGGCAACCAGGGCTGAAACGATATTGAGAGGGATAAAAAAGCCAAAGGGCTGACCCAAGAGATTAATCAGCAGAATGACAAGGCCACCCAGAAGGCAGTTGATGAGCAGCCTGAACACAACCTTCATGGGCAGGATCAGCGCCTTGCCCAAGGCCAGAACGATGAGAACGCCTGCGACCCAGGCAAGCACTACCAGTCCTCTTTCCACAGCAAACACCCTTCCAAAAAACAGAAACGGTTATCCCGCGGAGTGGTCGGTCCATCGACCAGGAATAGCCGTTCTCTTTGGTTTAGCCTGAAACTTTTACGCCTGAAGTAAGTCCCGTCCAGTATGCCGTCATTAATTTATATACAGGACGAACGGGAAAAATTCATTGGGCTTGAAGGGCCTGAAGCGCTTTTGCCTTTCTGAGCAGATATTCGTACCGGATTTGTGATGCCTTGATGCGATAGGTGTAGTAATCCACCATTTCCTTGCAGTCCGCGTCTTCAAAATTGAGAAGGGCATTCTGCCATTCCAGCCAGGCTTCGCGTATGGTCTCGTAAAGTTCGGCCAGGGCAGGATCCTCATACCTCTTTCCAAACAGGCCGGCCCGCTTTCTGTCGGCCTGGTTCGTTGCTCCCGGCACTTCGTCCATACTTGAAAAGATATGTTCAGCCATACTCCATCGCTCCATTTCTTTGTTCTTTTTCCTGGTATAGAGTATGGGCAAAAATTGACAACCTTATACGTGACGCCGTGCGGCAACCACACGTCCGATACCGGCCAGATCCTTCAATACCATGGTCTCCATCCCCCGCTCGCGGAAGATGTCCGAAACGCTCTGAGACTGGTTAAAGCCGCATTCCACGAGGATAACCCCCTGCCCCGCAAGCAGACGGGGAGACATTTTAGCCAGCTGCTTATAAAAGCGCAATCCCCCGTCATCCGCAAAAAGGGCCAGTTCCGGCTCGAATTTTTCCACCGAAGCCATGAGGCCCGTCTTGTCTTCCCGGGAAATATAGGGTGGATTGGACACGATCAGATCATAGGGCTCCTCGGCAAAGCCGGTATCGGTGAGGAAATCGGCGCGTATGAAGCGTATGGATCCGGACACGCCGTTGAGTTCCGCATTCTTCCTGGCGGTTTCCAGGGCTTCTTCCGAAATATCCAGGGCGTCCACCCGCACATCCTGCGCATAGTGGGCGATGGCGACCGCAAGGCAGCCCGAGCCCGTTCCCACGTCCAGAACCCGCCTTATGCCCTGCCCGGCTACCCGAAACAGGGCGGGAACCACAAAGGGCGCATGACAGCCCAGGGAAAAGAGCGCCGCTTCAGCCAACAGCTCGGTGTCGCTCCTGGGAATCAGGACGCCGGGATTGACCTTGAACGTAAGCGACATGAATTCACACTCACCGGTGATATATTGGAACGGCTCGCCACGGCTCCTTCTTTCCACCAGTTCCATGATTCGCCGGGCTTCCCCGGGATGCAGCTCCGCGTCAGGATGGGCATAGATATAGGCACGGGGCTTGCCTAGAGCCCATGACAAAAGAAGACCCGCTTCAAGGGCCGGGTCTTCGATCTGAGCCTGTTTAAGCCTTTGGACTGCCTCACTGAGCAGCCTGGAGACGGTCATTTTCCTCTTTCTCCCCTTCCTCTGACGCCAGTACGGCCTTGAGGGAAACGATGGCTACCTCCAACATGCTGTCGTCGGGCTCCTGGGTGGTGATCTTCTGGAGGAGCAGCCCGGGAACGCTGATAAGCTTCACCAGCTTGCTGTTTGACCTGGCCGCCAGCTTGAACAGTTCGTAGGACACACCGGCAATAACGGGCAGTAGGGCAAGCCTGATGACCATGTTGATAAGCTTGCTGTGCCAGCCCGTCATCGCGAATATCAGGATGCTGATGATCACCACCACAAAGATAAAGGTGGTGCCGCACCTGGGATGGAGCCGGGTGTGCTTTCTGACATTCTCCACCGTCAGCTCCTCCATGTTCTCGTAGGCATAGATGGTTTTATGCTCGGCGCCGTGGTACTGGAACACGCGCCGTATGTCCCGGCTTTTTGATACCAGCCAGACATAAAGCAGAAATATCCCGATTCGGATAGCACCCTCTATGATGTTGGCAAGGAAAGCCCCCGATCCCGTATCCTTATCGAAAGGAAAGAGGTCGGCAACCAGGTTGGGCAGGAGCATAAAGAGACCAATGCCTATCACCAGCGCAAAGAGAACGGAAATAACCTTGATGATGGTCATGGACTTATCGCCGAATTTCTCTTCTATCCACTTGTCCAACTTGCTTTCGGCCTCCTCGAATTCGATATATTCGGCCGATTCCATCAGCGCGCCGATGCCCACCACCATGGATTCGATCATGCTGACGCCGCCGCGGATAAAAGGCAGCCCCAGTATCTTATAACGCTTGGTTACGGGGACATAAGGCCTGACCGTGGTCACCAGCTCGCCGTTGGCCTTCCGGACGGTGGAGGCGATGGTCCGCGTTCCGCGCATCATGACCCCTTCCATCAGGGCTTCTCCGCCAATACTACTGACCCTTTTGGGTCTGAGCCAAATTTCTTTATCCATAGCAAACCTTCATTTCTAAACCTAAAAATCAACCGTGCCCGAGGCCCCGGTTCCTCCGTGGTACCTGTCGGACAATCCTGTGATCCGTTTCCCGTCACAGGTATAAATGGTTCAAATTGATTATACCGCACAGGTGGGCCGCAAACAAGGAAAACCGCCATGGGGAATACCGGAAAAGACCTGCGGATTCTCTGATGTGAATTTGGGAAAAATACGGGCAAATCTGCAAGAATGCAAGAAATTTATCCATGTCATGTATATTTTGCGCAAATCCTGCCCATACTTGAGAATGACCTCACAATACATTTTGACCCCCTTTACTTGCCGGCTTAACCGCCGGCTCTTTTTTTGCCGATATATCCATTGGGCGAGTGCCCTTTTGCATAACAAAACAGACCGGGAGTGTGCTGTCTTGAAAAAGTTCGGATTGGTTTTCCCATTGGCGTTAATCATAGCCGTACTGGCATTAAAGGTATTATCCTTTGCGGATGTCAGCCTTCCTGTTCCGGAAGGCTTCTCTGTCAAACTGGAAGCAACCTATGTCCAGATCAACGTGGAACCGGCTGCAAACGGCCAGTATATCCAGATTGAGCGAAGCAGGGATTCAGACAAGTTCCAGGTTATCGCCACACTGGGCCCCGGGAAGGACAGTTACAAGGACAATAATATCCAGAACGGCCACATTTACAAATACCGTGCAAGGCGATACGACCTGAAGGACAATACCAGCCCTTACACCCGGGAAATCGAAGTGATTTCCCTTTACCCCATCGATCTCATCATCAGCGGGTCTTACAGCAACCAGATCAACCTGGAATGGAATTATCCCGATTTGAAGGTTCCGGAAAGCTTCCAGTATGAAACCGTCATTGAGAGAAAAGACGACAATTCGGGCTGGAAGGAGATCTACAGGGCGCCCTTTTATCAGCGGGAGTACAGGGATAACGATTTAAATCCCGATACCGTCTACTATTACAGGATACGCACCAGGTATCCCGACGGCACGTATTCCCGTTACATACCCTCTCCCAGCGGTACCGGCAGGCGGACAGGCCTTCCTTATGAAACCTCTCTCACCGGGTTTGCCATCAGCGACACAAGAATTCGCCTGGAATGGGACCGGGAACCCATCGAAGGATACACGGTGGATGTTCAGAGGCTTAACGGTTTTGGCGAATATGACACCATATACTCTTCGGTTTCGGCCGACTATTACATCGATACCGGCGATGATGATGACGATACAGGTTTAGAACCGGGCGAAGAATACACTTATCGCCTGTTGATCCGCAAGAAATCTTCGGGTTCGTCTCTTGCCTACTCCAACGTGATAACCGTCAAGACGGAGACCATACCGTCTCCCTCCCAGCTGACAGCCATTCCTGTCGCCCATGGCCGGATCACCCTCACCTGGGAATATCCCCTCGACGTGGAGTCGGGCTTTGAGATATGGCGAAAGGAAGACGGGAAAACCTGGGAACTGCTCGATGTCGTTCCCAGGAACACCACCGACTGGACCGACTATTCGGCCCAAACCGACACGATCTATCGCTACCGCGTTCGCGCCATTCGCGGAGAGAGTGTTTATTCACGCTTTGTAGTCACCGATCCGGTGAATAATGCCGAACCGGTTCTTCCCGGCGAACTGCTTTTCAGTTCCAGAGGTGATCGCATGCTGATAGGCAGCGACGAACCGGCTCCCGAAGGGGTTACCTACATGCTGGAAGTGAGGGAGGGCATCAACGCGCCCTGGCGGGATCACACCCTTGTCCAGCCGGGAAAATCGCTGATGGTATATTTCTCCCCGGTCAGCGGAAAAGAGTATGATTTCAGGCTCCGCTCCGAAAACAAGGGCAACATCGTATATGGACCGGTGTACCATATGCCCGGATACGTTCCCGAAGCGCCCACGGGACTTCGGGTTGCTTCCATGGGTTCCAGTCTTGTGCTGCTCTCCTGGAATGACAACAGCAAAACCGAGGACGGCTACAGGATATACAGGGTCGAAGGACAGAGGCGGACTTTGATCGGCACAACCGGCAAGGATGTCACAAGCTTTGCCGATACCGCCGCCATTTCCGGCGCAACGGTGAGCTATGAGGTTTGTGCCTACAACTTAAGGGGCGAATCCACCAGGCAGTCCATCCAGGTTACCGTGCCGCAAAAAGTGACCTTCAAGGACCTGGGCGGATACCCCTGGTGCGTGGATGCCGTCAATGCCCTGGCGGCGTCAGGGGTTATCTCCCAGAACCCCGACGGATTGTTCCGCCCGGGAGCCAATATCACCAGGGCGGAATGCATCACCCTTCTGCTCAAATCCTTCGGCATTGTGCCCGATTCAGAATTCCTGTTTACGGTAAAGGATCTGACGCCGGACCAGTGGTATTATCCCTATATGATGACGGCCGTGAAAATGGGCATTGTCATTCCCGACGAGAATGGCTATGTGAAACCGCTCGGCACAGTCACGAAGGCCGAGATGGCGATCTTGATGAACCGGCTTCTTAATGCCAGGAACCAGACCCTGTACACCATCAATGTCGGCTACCTCGACAAGTTCACGGACGGTTACCTGGTGCCGGATGATCTGAAGCTGATCATCTCATCCCTTGCCGGTTACGGCATCATGCCGGCCCAGGACGGCCAGGTACTGAACCTGGACCGGCCGGCCACACGGGCTGAAGCGGCGGTCATTCTGTACAGGTTCGCATCGAGATATCATCGGTGGTAAAAGACGAAAAAGGGCCCCGGATAGCAGGCGGGCCCTTTATTTGATCGTTTTTTGCGGTCAGGTGTTCCAGCCGATGAGGATGACGGCGAGGATGACCGTTAAGAGCAGGGACAAACCGGCGGAAATGTGGTGGGATATGTACCTGATGTCGTACCTGCGCTTCATGCGCTTGGTGTTGAGATAGATGGAAACTATGCTTATCAGGAACTGGACCAGGGAAATGATCAGGGCTGTCCGCAAGGATTGCGCATCCCAGTAGGTCCGTACCGCAACATTGAAAAAGCGCTCAAACAACCCTGCCTCGGCCGGTCTGGCATTCAGGATGAAGACGACGTTGAACAGGAAGATAAACCAGACCATGATACTCGAGAACTGCAGCCACCGGACGATGGGATCCGGTTTGGTCCTTCTGTTCCTGTAATACCTGATCGGTTCGTTGCTGTACATGGCCTATTCCGCTCAACTCCTTTCCCTATAAGGTACCGGGACATTTTGTCATCTTCCAGCATATAGCTTATCATATTTTGAATAAATGCAATAGATGTTGTATAAAAGGGGAAAATACAATAATATGGATCGGAAAAAACTTGTCCTTTACGGAGGTTTATTGCCCTATGCGTTCGGAAACAGCCAATCTGATTGAACTGACCATTCAAGGCTTGAATAAAAATCCCCATGGGATCCTCGGCATGCATCCCCTGGACGGCGCGGTCGTCGTCCGGGTATTCAATCCCCATTCCCAAACGGTCACGATCAGGGACGTACATAGCGGCCGTTGTTACCCCATGGAGAAGATAGATAACAGGGGCTTTTTTGAAGCGGTCATCGATGTCCCCGACTTATTTGTCTATCAACTGGTGCATACCACAACCGACGGCATCACTTATACCGTTTACGATCCCTATTCCTTCCTTCCCACGGTGTCGGACTACGACACCTATCTCTTCAACCAGGGAAATCACCATCGCATCTATGAAAAGCTCGGCTGCCACCTGCGCGAGATTAACGGCGTGAAGGGAGCTTCTTTCGCCGTATGGGCGCCTTCGGCCCAAAGGGTCAGCGTGGTGGGCAGCTTCAACCAATGGGACGGGCGGATCCACCAGATGCGCATGCTGGGAAGCTCGGGAGTATGGGAACTGTTCATTCCCGGGCTGGCGCCTGGTGACCTCTACAAGTACGAGATAAAAACCCCTTCGGGGGAACTCTATCTCAAGGCCGATCCCTATGCCTTTTATGCGGAAAAGCCTCCTCAGACCGCTTCCAGGATCTACGACATGGACGACTACCAGTGGCATGACGACGAGTGGCTGGAGAGGCGCGAAAAAGAGCCCGTTTACGACAAGCCGGTGAACATCTACGAGGTGCATCTGGGTTCCTGGCAGCAGGAACCCGATCCGGACCCCAACTCGGAAACCGGCTTCAGACCGCTGTCTTACAGGCAGCTGGCCGAACGCCTTATCCCCTATGCGAAACAGATGGGATATACCCATCTGGAGCTGCTTCCCATCATGGAGCATCCCTACGACGGTTCCTGGGGCTACCAGGTGACGGGCTATTACGCGGTGACAGCCCGGTACGGCACGCCTGCGGATTTCAAATTTTTCGTTGATAAATGCCATGAAAACGGCCTGGGCGTCATTTTGGACTGGGTGCCGGCTCATTTTCCCAAGGACGGGCATGGCCTGGCCCGGTTTGACGGAACCGCCCTCTACGAGCATGAGGACAAGCGTAAAGGCGAACATCTGGAATGGGGCACCCATGTCTTCAACTATGGTCGCCACGAGGTCAGGAATTTCCTTGTGGCCAACGCCCTGTTCTGGTTTGATAAATACCATGTGGACGGGCTGAGGGTGGACGCCGTGGCTTCCATGCTCTACCTGGATTACTGCCGCAAGCCGGGTGAATGGATCCCCAACGAATACGGCGGACGCGAGAACCTGGAGGCGGTGGAATTCCTCAAACAGTTGAACACAACGGTTTACCGGTATTACCCCAACGTCATGATGATCGCCGAGGAATCCACGGCCTGGCCCAAGGTCACCGCTCCCGTCCATGAAGGCGGGCTCGGCTTTTCCCATAAATGGAACATGGGCTGGATGAACGATTTCCTGCGGTATGTGAGCATGGATTCGGTCTACCGCAAATACCACCAGAACCTGATCACCTTCTCCCTCATGTACGCCTGGTCCGAGAACTTCATCCTGGTCCTTTCCCATGACGAGGTGGTACACGGTAAGAAGTCCCTGCTGGACAAAATGCCGGGCGACTACTGGCAGAAGTTCGCGGGCCTTCGCGGAGCCCTCGGCTATTTCATCGGGCATCCCGGCAAGAAGCTGCTCTTCATGGGCGGCGAATTCGGCCAGTTTATCGAATGGAAATACAAAGAGAGCCTGGACTGGCACCTTTTGGGCTATCCCATGCACCAAAAGCTTCATCACTATGTAGCCGACCTCAACCATTTCTACCTGAACGAGCCCGCGCTTTATGAGATCGACAGCCATTACGACGGATTTGAATGGATCGACTGCTCCGACACCGAGCACAGCATCGTCTCGTTCATCAGAAAGGGCAAGGACTGGCGGGATATGCTGGTGTTTGTCTGCAATTTCACACCGGCCGCCCATGACAACTACCGCATAGGCGCTCCCCTCGACACGGTTTACACCGAGGTATTCAACTCGGACCTGGAAAAATACGGCGGGAGCAATGTGGCCAATGAGAGGCCTATTAAGGCCGAGCCCGTGCCCTGGCATGGGAAATCCTGGTCCATCGTCTTAAAAATACCTCCCCTTGCAACCATCGTTCTGCGGCCCGATACCAGCAAGTTCAGAAATCGTTCCGTGGAGCAATGATGTCATGAAGATCTGCCATCCATCATAATATTTGAACTGTGCCGTGCCCTTACGCCGGCATCAGAAACTTATCGGGGTGAGATGGCAGACATGAAGATCAATTACGTCTCGATAAAGGGGTATGAAGAAACCCATGGAGGAATGAAGCTTTGCGTGAGGGCGGAGCTGGATGGCGAACCGCCCCGGTTCTGGAGCAGGCTTTTCAGGAGAACCTGGCTTTCCCGGGAACCGGGCGGATCTTCAGCCCAAATCCGATTCTCCGGCAACGACATCCTGTTCTATCTTCCGGACGCCGAATCCCTGACCGTGACGCTTGATGCCCTGAAAAGCACCCTGACGGAGGTGGAAAGACAGCTTCGCTGACGGGTTTCCATTGAAAAATTACATAAATTAATCGTTCCCCCATGCTGCAAATGTGCTATACTTGTCTGGAAAAACGCTGGATAAGAACCCGGAACCATGATTCCGGGTTGAGGAGCTGTTATGAAAAAAAGAGTCCTGGGTCTGCTTTTCCTGTTTCTGGCCGTGTTCGTATGGGGGATTTCCTTTGTATCCACCAAGGTGATTCTTGCGGAAGAGATTCCTCCCGTTTCTATAGCCTTTTTCAGGCAGTTTGTGGCCCTGGTACCGCTGCTTTTGTGCATGGGGATAAAAAAAGAGGGTTTCAGGCTGGAGAAGGGTGACTTGAAGCTTTTTACGCTTGCCTCCTTCTTCGGGATTGTCCTCTATTTCGTGTTTGAGAACACAGGTCTGACCATGACCACCGCATCCAACGCCTCCATGCTGGTTGCGGCCATTCCGGTCTTTACCCTGATCATCGAAAGCATCATCACCCGGAAGCCCATCAGCAAGGCGGCCCTGGGATGCATCCTGGCCTCCCTGGCGGGCGTCTACTGCATCATCTCCGAGAACGGAGCCATTGACCTTTCCGGGAGCACCTTCCTGGGAAACCTCCTGATCCTGGGCGCCATGGCGTCATGGATCATCTATACCTTCCTCAGCAACGGGCTGGGTGAACGCTATAGCAGCCTGAAACTGACCACGGTGCAGACCCTTTTGAGCATCCCGCTCTTTGTGCCGTTCACCGTGCCCGAGGTTCCGGCCTGGAAGGTACCTTCCGTGACGGCGCTGCTCCACCTGGTTTTTCTGGGTATATTTTGCTCGGCCCTGGCCTATGTCTTTTTCCTTTACAGCATCCAGACCCTGGGGCCCGTGCTGCCCTCGGCTGCTTTGAACCTCATCCCGGTGATAACCATCATCACCGGCCGGATCGTCCTGTCGGAAGAACTCACATGGCTTCAGGCCGTGGGAGCGGTCCTCATCGTAGGCGGCCTGACCCTGTTGAGCCTGATGAAGCTGAAGGAACGGACACAATAGAGGTGTCAGCAAAAAGGCCTCCCATCCAGGAGGCCGTCCCATGGTATCTGCGACAGGAAGTCATCCGCTCATGTTTCGCGCGCCTTTACGGGGCTTTTTTTCCCTTGTGCCCATCAGCATGGCAAACAGCAGCACGGCAAGATATATCACGAAGGCCACAAGGGTCACAAGATAAAGAATGGGCTGGTTGTTGGCATAGCCCATGATGGGAATGTTGAGTAGGAACATCAACGGCGCGCCGAAGGCCAGGCCGGTTCCGCTCCCATACACCAGGTTTTTGGCGGCCTGGGTTCTGAAATGCGGGTCCACTTCGCGCAGCAGGGCAATACCGGTGGATATGGTACCGGTGAGCATACCGTACATGGCCAGCGCATTCTCCAGGGTATCGGTCTTGTAGATGCGCTGGGCCAGCTTCATGATAAACCAGATGGTCAGAAGGCCTCCCGCGGTGGTGATGATCAGGACGGGCAGCAGGTGATCCTTCAGCATATAGAGGGAAACCGCCGCTATGGCAGCCGTGATCATAAAGTCGAAAGAAACGCCTGAAACCCGTTCCAGAAGGTAATTGCAGGTGTAGCTGTGCTTCATCCATTTCTGCCGGTGACAAAAATCCAGGATCCTTCTGGCCAGCATGCCGTAAACGGCGCCGATAATGAAGCTGAAGCCCCAAAGCAGCTGCGCCAGGGTTCTTCCGAAATTACCCGTGCCGGTCAGCACAGATTCCAGGCCTTTCAGGGTCAGATAGGTCACCAGGTACACGGCGCCGATAAGGATCATCTGGAGGGTGAGGCCGTCAATGGACTCCTTCAGGGGAAGTTCCACCGGTTTTTCTTCATCGTAGATGTTGGGCCTGTCCAGGGGTTCCCCGTAGATTTCGTCATAGGTCTTCAGCCGCTTTTTCCTTTTCAGCCAGGCGATGAGGGCCACACCGCCGGCACAGGCCCAGATATAGCCGATGGCGGCAACCGTAAGGCCCAGGTTTCCGCCATGGGTGAAACCAAGCTCTTCCCATTGATGTCCCATGGAATAGGCCTGTCCGGGACCCTGACCGAATCCCAGTGGCAGAAGCAGCCCCGAGAGCGGGAAGGTTTTCGGAAACACGGTATAGAAAAACAGGAGCGACAGTGCAAAACCCAAAATCCCCTGCACCACATAGGTGCTGACGATGAACATGCCCGAATGCACATATTCCTTGTTTTTAACCTTCTGGGAAGCCTTAAGGGAAAGGGCGATGAACCCGATGTTCATCAGGTGGTACACCAGGTTTTCAAGCCGCACGCCGCTGAAAATCATGATTCCCAGGACGTCCTTGCCCAGCACCAGGCCCAGGAATCCCGCAATGACGGGTACGGGTATGGGATTTTTCCTGAAAAAAGCCACCTTCCGCTTCATGAACGTTGAAACCAGCAGTAGGATGGACAGCATCGACACATCCACGATATAGTCCCAGATTTGTCCCGAACTCAAAATCATTTCTCCTTTGGATGGCCTTTTCCGAGCGCCAGCCTCTTTATCACTTCGTAAGCCTCGGTATACTTGTTGGCGGAGGTATGGTGATCCTTAAAGGCAACCCTGTGGAAATGCCCTTCATGGTAAAAATCGAACCAGTCCGTCAGATGAGTGCTGACCCCGTTCATGCGGGACAGGTCAAAGCTGATTTTCTGATTATCCTGCCCGATAAACTCCAGGCGGTCCACATAAAGGCGGAGGGTTCCCTTTTTCTCTCTTCTGATGGCCTCAAACCGCCCGCCCCGGAGAAGCGTGGCATCATGATCCTCGAAAATCGGCTCCTGAGGATTTGTCATCCTGTCCCGGACCATGTCCTCCAGCTTTTTCAGCTGCCACTGGTTCCATTCCAGAACCGATTTGAAATGGGGCGGGCCGCCATCCTTTTCAAAATACCCATAGGTGTTGTAGCGCACGGTTTCGCCGCAGGCCAGGCAGGTCAGGGTGTCGTCCTTTGAAAAAAGCTTGCCGATTGCCATGCATTTGGGACAAAGGAACAAGACCCGTTCCAGTGCTTCGGCCAGGCGGGGTCCCACAAAGGGTATCATCTGCTCTTCCTGCCAGCGGTATTCGTCGGTTCGAAGCGCCGCGCACATCCTTTCGTAGATCTCATCCACCGAAAGGACCTTCAGTTGCTCGGCCGTGAACAGGATGCCGTACCTTACCTGGATCTTTCCTCTCCTGGACTTTAACGCCCAGCGGGGATGGCTCAGGTAGGCGCCGTTGATCCGGAACGATACAACCGGCACACTCATGCTCTTCAGCACTTTGGCCGTAGGATACAGGATTTCGACGGTCTTGCCGTCCCAACAGCGCATTCCTTCAGGGAAAACGCCCACAACATCCCCCCTGTTCCTGACCTGGAAAAGGCCTTTGACCGTCGAGGCATCGCTCATGGCTTTCGTTTTTGGGATGCAGCCCGCAAGCCCCAGAACAAAGCGCATGAACCTGCTCCTGAACTGCTCTACCGATGTCACGAAATGGATCGGGGCATCGATCTTATAGGAGATAATAAACGGGTCCCAATTGTTGGTGTGGTTGGCGATCACCACAAAGGGCGGCTTAAGGCCCTGCATGTTTTCCTCAATGTACTCAATGCGATAGTGCCTGGCCAGGTATGGTCCCAGGGTTTTTTTGAGGATTTTGTTCAATAAACGGTTAGCCCGCTTAACCTTGTACGTCATAGGTGATCCCCTGTTTCAAACCATCAAAATGTATAACGTAATTATTATTTATTTAACCAAATATCAATTCCGGTATCAATCCAAAATCAGGTTTCCACACCAACGTAAAGGAATTTTTTATGGTAAACGGCCTGTTTTTTTGCGAAAAATGCCTCCAAACAAGCGGATCCTGCCGGGTAAGCCCACTTTCCGGGCAGGATTGGCATGATTTACTTGCCTGTCACGATATATTAGAATGATGGCAGAACGAGCAAAGAGGTGCATGGCCATGTATAACCGTGAAAGGTCCACTGCCGTCAGGACCGGCGGCGGCCTGATGCTGCTTTTGCTGCTCATCTTCATGGGAATCCCCCTGGTTAACGGCGTGATGCTCGCTTTTTCGGATGCGTATTCCCTGGAAGCAAACATCGCCTGGAACGGAGAAAGTCCCGTATTCGCCAATTTCTCCGCGCTCTTCGGGAACAGGGACTTTACGACGGCCCTTGTAAACACGCTGAAACTGAACCTCATCAGCATGCTTCTCGTTGTTGTCGCATCAGTCCTTCTGGCCGTATCCCTGATCCGGCTTGACAAAGAAATTAGGAAATTTTTCTTGCTGTTCTTCCTGGTTCCGGCCTTCATTCCGGGAATGGTCACCGCGCATGCGGTCAGCCTGTCCCTGTCCGGTTTATCGGCATCGGATCATTCTTCCCGGGGCGCAGTCATCTATGGCGCCATCATGACGGTAAAAACTTCAGGCATCCCGCTCCTGTTCATATTGGAGTCCTGGCAGCAGGAAGCCCGGGAATCGCCCTGGTATGGCTTAAACAGGTGGGCCGCGCCGGCGGTTTTCGTCCTGATCCAGCTGTCCTCCCTGCTTACAACCGATCCCGATGTCCTGAACAATATAATGGGTTTCAAAGCCGGCCCTTCGCTGCTCGATTTTATCAGGGCGGGAGCCATCCGATCGGTCGGAACAAGCCAGGCCGTCTGGCTGATACAGGCGGCGGTACAGCTTATCCTGGGCACCATCGCCTATTGCGTGATAAAGGCTATTTTTAATTCGCGAATGGCCTGGGCCTATCCATACAAAAAAGCGGATAGCTCCCCACTGGGCCTTATCCTGCCGATTTTATACGCCCTGTTCCTTGTGTGGTTCCTGTACCGGCCGCTTCTGGTCGACGGGATTCGGGGCATCATCCCTGCGTTGTCCCAATTGTCCGGGGAACGCTACGGGATAGTTCTGAAGCACACGGTCCTGCTCCTGCTGGTGTCGCTGGCGGGCATCCCCATTTCCATACTGCTGGCAAGGGCTTCCCTGGAGAACGGTCTGTTTGGACGCGTTACAAAAGCCCTCCTCGTCCTGTTCATCCTGACCGGCAATATTGGGTTGCACCAGGTGTTGTTCTACGATAGCCTCGGATTATCCGGCACATGGTTCGGCTATGTTGCATACGCTTTCTTCCCGGTCATGAACAGCCTTGTCCTGGCCTTCATCCTCAGGCAGAAGAAAACCGAACCGTACGGTTCCGAGATCCTGAAACCCGCTTTTTCCCTGGGTTTGCTGCATTTCATCTTCATGTGGAACGCACCCTATATCTCCGGGACATTCTCAAAGCTTCGGGAGGGATATACGCCCGCCCGTTTTGTTGAGACAATGGCTCAGGGTTTACTCAGGCAGGCGGATATGCGCGCCATGGATCCGGAATCCCTGCAGATGCTGATGGGTTTTGATCTGCTGTTGGCACTGGTTCCCGTTGCACTGTTCCTGATATTCCGGCGTTATCTTGTAAACAGCGTGCTTCTGGCCTATGCGAGGGTGAAGGGTTAAAGGAAACCGCCGTTCTGCGCGGGACGAAGGTTCCGCAAACACCAATTTTTCCGGAAATAATAAGCCCCCGACCGTTTAAGCAATCGGCCGGGGCATTGTTTTTCAGCACGTCTTCATTTGGTGTAGTTGTCGAAGTAGCCCTGGATATAAATGATGGGCGTTCCCTTATCGCCGCTTCCCGAAGTGAGGTCGCACAGGGAGCCGATGAGATCGGTCAGCCTTCTCGGAGTGGTGCCTTGGGCGGCCATGGCGCCTACCAGGTTGGCCTGCTTGTTTCGGATATATGCTTCAATGGCCTTTTTCTGCTCCTCACCCTTCAGTCCGGCAAACTTATTGTCCGCCAGGTACTTGAGCTTGACCTCGTTGGGCGTTCCCTCCAGTCCCTTTGTATAGCCGGGGGATACGACCGGATCGGCCAGTTCCCAGATCTTTCCGACAGGATCCTTGAAGGCCCCATCCCCGTAGACCATGACCTCGACGGTTTTACCGGTCCTTTCCCTGAGGATGGCCTGGATGCTCTCAACAAACGCCTGGCAGTCGCGCGGGAAGAGCTTGACGCTCTCTTCGGTGGCTTTGTTGGAACCCAGAAGCCCGTATTGCTCATTGTAGCCGCTGCCGTCAACAGGCTCCGAGAGGATGTCCTCCAGCCCAAAAACCCGTTCCGCACCGGCGGCTTTCAGGATCCTTTTCGTGCGCTTGCGGGTATGGATGTCGCAAGCCAGGACGTTTTTGGTATATTTCAAAATCGCCGTGGGATTGTTGGCGAACAGCACCTCGCACTGGGCCCCGCTCTCCTCGACGATGGATTTGTAGTATTCGATGTAGTCCATCCCGGTAAAGGGATGCCTGTAATAGCCGAAGAGCTCGCGAAATTCCTTTTCGGTGAGCACGTCGCTCCACGGGTTCACGCCTTTTTCATCGAGGAGATCCTCGTCCACCAGGTGATTCCCCACCTCGTCGGCCGGATAGGAGAGCATGAGCACAACCTTATCCACACCTTTCGCGATGCCGCGCAGGCAAACCGCAAAGCGGTTCCTGCTGAGAATGGGAAAGATCACGCCAAGCGTCCCTCTTCCGAATTTATTGCCGACGTCTTTCGCGATGGCATCGATGGAGGCATAATTGCCCTGAGCCCGCGCCACTACGGACTCCGTAATGCCGATGATATCGCGGTCCTGTATGGAAAACCCTTCTGCCTGGGAAGCCCCGATAACAGTGTCAACAACGATTCGGGCAAGATCGTCGCCTCGGTTGATGATGGGCGCCCGAAGACCGCGTACAACAGTTCCGACTGTTCTCTCCATATCTCTTCTCCTCCGGACAATGAATCGGGCAATTGTATTATATAGTTTCCTGTGATATAAGTAAAATAAATAGCATTAATATTAGTCATAAGGTGTAATTATATGATTGGGAAGCTCGATTTATATAGGATATTTGCCGAGGTGGCCAGGTGCAGGAGCTTTTCAGGCGCCGCGAAGGCATTGTTCATGACCCAGCCGGCCGTGAGCCTGGCCGTCATGAACCTTGAAAAGGAGCTGGGTACACGCCTTTTCATCCGTACGCCCAGGGGCGTGACCCTGACAAACGAGGGAAAGCTGCTTTATGAATACATCAGCTCCGCTATGAACCTGGTACGGATGGGCGAGGCCAAGGTTGCCGAGTCCTGCGGCCTGGAATCGGGCGAGCTGAAGATCGGCGTGGGGGACACGGTTTCCAGATACTTTCTGCTTCCCCATCTGGAAGAATTCCACAGAAATTACCCCAATATCAAGCTGCGTGTCATCAACCGGACGACTCCCGAGCTTTGCGCCATGGTAAAGGCAGGGGAGGTGGATCTGGCCATCTGCAACCTCCCCATCCGGGATCCGTCCCTTTCGGTCCGCGTATGCGGCACCATCCATGATATCTTTGTATGCGGGGAAAAATACCGTGAGACCTGCCGCGGTATCCGGCACCTCGAGCAAATTGTGGAACTGCCCCTCATCCTTTTGGAGACCAAATCCAATTCCAGGCAATACGTGGAGAGGTACATGTTGTCCAGAGGAATCAAGCTTCAGCCCGAGATCGAGCTGGGTTCCCATGATCTTTTGCTGGAATTCGCCCGTTTCAATTTTGGCATCGCCTGCGTCATCGAAGAATTCTCACAGGATTATCTGCAAAACGGCCTTTTATGGAAGATCGATCTTGAGGAGGCCATACCGGGGCGCGCCATCGGTTTTTGCACCTTGAAGAGCGTTCCCCTCTCCCCGTCCTCGGCCAGGTTCGTGGAGATCGTGGAGAGCAGGCTTCAGGCATAGCATTCAAGGCAAAACAAAAATCCCCGGCGGCTACAAGCATCATGCAAAACGGCGGGCTGTTCAACGACGTGGGACATTACCACCTGCATGTCTTTCCCAGATACAGGGGCGACGGGTCCGGCTGGACCTTCGTGGATGGGAAGCATCAGGCAGCGCCGGATATCGCAAAGATGCTCCATGAACTGCTTAATTCCGGAAAGTAATGCGGTGAGAACATAAAATAGACAGACTCGCCGGCAGGTTGCCGTGCTTGTCTGTCTATTGCTTTTTTCAAATTGCTTGTCTCTGCCGGATATTCGGCAGGGTTCGGTTTTTCAGCCTGCAGCGGCTGTGCTTTTCTTGTCTTTTATGACATACTGCAAAACGCATATGAATCCAATAATGATTAAACCGATGATATCTGTCAGGAATTCCGGATCGATCAGGGCGATACCCGCGCCAACGGCCAGGATCCTTTGCCACCAGGGCATGGGCTTATGCATGAAGCCGTCCAGTCCGCTGGATATGGCAAACATGCCGATCATGGAGGTGATCACGATCCGCACCAGTTCCCCAATAGAAGCATTGATGAGCAGCATGGTGGGGTTCAGAACGAAGATATAGGGTATGATGAAAGCCGCTATGGCAAGCCTGGTGGCGATAACCCCCGTCCTTAAAGGATTTCCGCCGGAAATAGCCGCGCCGGCGTATGCGGCCAAAGCCACCGGCGGCGTGATATCCGCCACGATGCCGAAGTAGAACACGAACATATGGGCGGCAAGGACCGGTGTTCCGGGTATCAGCTTGAGAATGATGGGTGCCGTAATGGTAGCCATGATGACATAGTTGGCCGTAGTGGGAACGCCCATGCCAAGGATGATGCAGGCGATCATGGTCAGGATGAGGGCAAGGATATCTATGCCACCTGAGAGCATGAGGAGCATGTCGGCAAGCCTCAGGCCTATGCCCGTGAGCGCCACGACGCCTACAATAATGCCGGCAATGGCACAGGCAGCGGCAACGCCAATGGTATTCCTCGCTCCTGTCTCAAGGGCATCCACGAAAGCGCTGGGCGAAAGCCTGGTATCCTTTCTGAAAGAGCTGACGATAATGGCTGCCAGAATGGCGAGGCAAGCCGCGCGCGAGGGCGTAAAGCCGTAGGACATCGTAAAAATGAGCACCAGTATCGGAATCAGCAGATAACCCCTGCTGAGGAGCAGCTTGAAGAAGTTCGGGATGGATTCCTTGGGAAGCCCTTTCAGGCCAAGCTTCTTGGCCTCAAAATGCACGGCCAGGAAGATGCCGGAAAAATACAGGATGGCAGGAAAGACAGCCGCCAGCGCAATGGTGGCATAGGGCAGTTCGGTCATCTCCGCCATAAGAAATGCGGCCGCACCCATGATGGGCGGCATGATCTGTCCGCCTGTGGACGCCGCAGCTTCCACGGCAGCGGCAAAGTCCTTGTCATACCCGGTTTTCTTCATGATGGGAATGGTTACGCTTCCCGAACCGACCGTATTGGCAACCGAGCTTCCCGAGTACATCCCCTCCAGGGCACTGGCGATGACGGCCACCTTGGCGGGGCCTCCGGTCGCGCGTCCTGCAATGGAATTGGCCAGATCGATGAAGAAGGAACCAATATTCGTCTTTTCAAGGAACGCCCCAAGAATGATGAACAGGACGATGAACGTGGAGCATACGCCTATGGGGGTGCCAATGACACCTTCAAGAGTATAGAACAGGGTATAAACAATGCGCGTCAGGGAATACCCGGCCGAGAAGGCATAAATGACAAAGGCACCCGCGACCACCAGAATGGGTATACCGACAACCCGTCTGCAAACTTCGGCGATAACCAGGATACCAATGAGACCTACGATCATATCAAATTGGCTGATACGGGTTGCCTTCCGGGCAATGGTTTCAAAATTGACGACATAATAGAAAAAGCAGGCTGAACCAACAAGACCGATGACGATGTCATACCAGGGCACATAATTGATGCGTTTCGCCGACTTCTTCCTGGCAGGGTAAAGCATGAACGCAGCAAAAATAATGAGTCCCACAAAGGATGCCCTGCGTATCTGCTCCGGCCATGCGCTCAAAAGGTTCATATAGAAAACGTACGCCGAGAAAGCAGCCAAAAGATAGCGGACGATCTTTTTAGGAACACCTGCATAGTGCCTCGTGTTCGATTCCCGGTCATATTCCGCCAAAACGGCCTGGACATCAATATGCTCCGCTTCACTTAAGGAAGACAGGCTGTTATGCTCGTTTTCAGACATTTAATGGCGACCTCCTTTATCCTTTGCTAAAGCCAATGTCCTGATGTTTCTTAACCTATGAATTACTCTGTGTTGTCCAGGAACCCACCCCTTGGAAAAACACGCGTTTTCATACCCAAAATCCTGTATCTCTAAAACAGTTTATGCCTGACTGAAAACCGGACACACGTGTTTTTACCGCATAGCTCCCTGAGGCTGACCGATCGTCCGTTGATCTCAAGAACATGGTCCGAAACCGTGCCGACAATATAGGAGAGGTTGTCCATGCGCTTGTCGAAACCGCTGACAATCATGGCGCCGTCTTCCCCGTATTCAAGGGTCTGGCCTTCCCCGATTTCCGTCTGGACACCTGCTCCAAATGCGTAGTAAACGGTCCTGATCACATATATGGAATTTCCCCTGATTTCATATACATCCGTTACGCTCGAATTGTTCACGGAATGGACAAACGATACGGAGAATTCATCCCCGGATTGCACGGGAAATTCCCCCAGAACTTCCCCGGTATCACCATTGGTCAATACAAGGTAGGTCGGGGAAAAACCAAAGCAAAATAAGAGAAGAACCGCGATAATGGCAGCCATCACCGCGGCTCCCCATATGATTTTCTTCCCTGCCATTTATTTCAGGACACCGATTTCTTTATAGTATTTCTCCGCGCCAGGATGGAGCGGGATCGCGATAGAAGAAACGGCATACTCCGGATTGAGCTCAGCCCCTTTGGGATGGGCCGCCGCAATTTCAGCGGCATTTTCAAACAATGCCTTTGTGATCTGGTAAACCAGATCCTCTTCCAGTTTCTCCGAAACAATGAAGGTGGCTACAACCGCTACGGTCTTCACATCCTCCGTCACACCCTTATAGGTGTTTCCGGGTATTGTGTACTGGGTATAGAAGGGATACTTCTCCATCAGGTTGGCTGCGTGCTCGTCATCGACCTGCAGCAGGTTGATGGCATTGGATGTAGCCAGTTCCACGATAGCCGTAGTGGGCGCGCCGGCCACACAGAAAAACGCATCAATCTTGTCGTCCTTGAGCGCTGTGGCGCTGTCGCTGAAGCTCAGGTTGTGGACTTCAATATCGTTAAATGTCATGCCATAGGCTTCCAGTATCTGGCGGGCATTGAATTCACAGCCGGAACCCACATCTCCTACGGATACCCTCTTTCCTCTCAAATCCTCGATAGAAGTGATCTTGCTGTTGGAAACAATCTGGCAAACCTCCGCATACAGGCCGGCCATGGCTGAAAATCCCGAAACCTTCTCGCCGGCAAAGAGGTCCGTACCATTGTAGGCATAATACATGACGTCATTCTGGACAATGGCGATATCCGCCTCACCGTCGGACACAAGGTAAATGTTGGCCTTGGACGCGCCTGTGGACTGGACATCAAACTTGACATTGTTCAGCTTGCTGGAAAGTACCTGTGAAACGGTTCCGCCGTAAGCGTAATAGGTACCGGTGGTGCCTCCGGTAGCCATTTTGAGTGATTTTGATCCGCCACAGCCTGTCAGCAGCATGGCGCAGAGCAGCATAAGGGCGACAAATACGCATAAGATCTTCCTTTTCAAACTTATCCCTCCAGGTTCCTATGGCTTATTACAATGCTTGTACAAGGTTTCAGATTAGACAGGGTATATAATATTAAAGTATATATTATTGCCAGCCTTCGTTCAATATAAAAATTTACAATACTGAAATAATACTTGTACGAAAATTCAAAAAATAGGTGCATATTACTTGAAAATCCCTGTTTTTATTCAGTGAATGCATTTCGAAATAAGCTGGGTTGCAAATTTATCGATAAATTTCGTATGTGTGCTGCGACCGGCCTAATAAGAAAAAGACGCCCCTTCAGGGACGTCTCAAGTTGAATAATGAGGTGAGGATTTCCCTCATACGGGGGCTTTATTCAGACGGTCGAACAGCCTGTGAACTGTTTTTCACGCAGTCGCCTCGCATTCGGTGGTAACTGCCGCATCCTCGTGGACTTGAAGCCTCAATTCACCGTAGTATGCGCGCAGATACATATCCTTGATTTCGCCGATCAGCGGGTAGCGAGGATTGGTTCCGGTGCACTGGTCATCGAAAGCCTGCTCGGCCATTTCATCCAGCCGTTCCAGGAATTCTTTCTCATCGATGCCATAGTCCCGGATGGTCTTTTTGATGCCAACCTTCGCTTTCAGCTCCTCTATGGCCTGAATGAGGTTATTGAGCTTTTCTGTATTATTCCTTCCCCTGATGCCCAGGTAATCCGCAATCTCCGCGTACCTCTCCAGGGCATGGGGATGGTCGTACTGCGGGAAGGTACCCATTTTAACCGGTGCCTCGGCCGCGTTGAACCGGATGACCTCGCTGATCATCAAGGCGTTGGCCACACCATGGGGCAGGTGATAGAAAGCACCAAGCTTATGGGCCATGGAATGGCAGATGCCCAGGAACGCGTTGGCAAAGGCCATACCCGCGACGGTTGAAGCATGCGCCATCTTTTCCCGCGCTTCGGGATCCAGAGCCCCGTTCTCATAGGCCCTTGGCAGGTATTCGAAGATGATCTTCAAGGCCTTCAGCGCAAGGCCGTCCGTAAAGTCGGTGGCCATCATGGATACATAGGCTTCCAGGGCGTGGGTCATGGCGTCAATACCTGATGCCGCGGTAAGCCCCTTGGGCATATCCATCATCAGATCGGCATCTACAATGGCCATATTGGGCAGGAGCTCATAATCCGCCAAAGGATACTTGATGCCGGTTTTCTCGTCCGTAATGACGGCGAAAGGTGTCACCTCGGAACCTGTACCCGCAGTGGTGGGAATGGCGACGAAGTAGGCTTTTTCTCCCATCCTGGGGAAGGTATACACGCGCTTGCGGATATCCATGAACCGCATGGCCATATCCATGAAGTCCACCTCGGGATGCTCATACAGCACCCACATGATCTTTGCCGCATCCATGGCAGAACCGCCGCCGACAGCGATGATGCAGTCGGGCTCGAACTGGAGCATGGCAGCCGCTCCCTTTTTGGCGCTTTCCAGTGAAGGATCCGGCTCCACCTCAAAGAAGGTGGTATGGGTGATGCCCATCTCGTCAAGTTTATCTGTAACAGGCTTGATATAGCCGTTCTTGTACAGGAAGGAGTCGGTCACAATAAAGGCCTTCTTCTTGCCCAGAACCGTTTTCAGCTCATCCAGGGCCACAGGCAGGCAGCCTTTCTTGATGTAGACCTTTTGGGGCGCTCGGAACCAAAGCATGTTTTCTCTCCTTTCCGCCACGGTCTTAATGTTGATGAGATGCTTGACCCCTACATTGTCGGATACGGAGTTGCCACCCCAGGAACCGCAGCCGAGCGTGAGGGAAGGTGCCAGTTTAAAGTTGTACAGATCCCCAATGCCGCCGTGGGAAGAAGGCGTGTTGACAAGGATGCGGCAGGTCTTCATGCGCTCGGAGAAGGCTTTCAGTTTCTCCTGTTCTGTGACCACATTCAGATAGACCGAAGAGGTATGCCCATAGCCGCCGTCCGCGATGAGTCGCTCCGCTTTGTCCAGGGCCTCGTCGAAGGTTCTTGCCCTGTACATGGCGAGAACGGGCGAGAGCTTTTCCCAGGCAAAGGGCTCGGTGGGCTCGACGCTGTCAACTTCCCCGATGAGGACCTTGGTGTGCGCCGGGACCATAATTCCGGCCATTTCCGCAATCCTGGCGGCCGGTTGGCCGACGATTTTCGCGTTGAGGTTACCGTCTTTGTCGATGATCCCACGCACCTTGTCCAGTTCTTTTTCGTTGAGGAAATAGCATCCCCGGTTTCTGAATTCCTCTTTTACCTTGTTGTATACCTTGTCGAGGATGATGACCGATTGCTCCGACGCACAGATCATGCCGTTGTCAAAGGTCTTGGAATGGATGATGGAGTTGACCGCAAGCTTGATGTCGGCGGATTCGTCGATGATGGCTGGCGTATTGCCCGGGCCCACACCGATAGCCGGTTTTCCGGAAGAATAGGCGGCTTTGACCAGTCCCGGGCCACCGGTTGCTAGGATGAGATCGGCCTCCTTCATAAGGAGGTTCGTCATCTCAAGGGTGGGTACATCAATCCAGGCGATGATTCCCTCGGGTGCGCCCGCTTTAACGGCTGCCTCAAGGACTATCCTGGAAGCTTCAATGGTGCAGTTCTTCGCTCTGGGATGCGGACTGATGACGATACCGTTCCTGGTTTTCAGTGCCAGCAGGGTTTTGAATACCGCCGTGGATGTGGGATTGGTGGTCGGAATAACCGCCGCGATGATGCCCACGGGCTCTGCAATTTTCTTTATACCGAACGACTTGTCTTCTTCAATGACGCCGCAGGTTTTTACGTGCTTATAGGCATTGTAGATATATTCGGAGGCGTAATGGTTTTTAATAACCTTGTCCTCCACAACGCCCATACCGGTCTCTTCCACAGCCATTTTCGCCAGGGGAATTCTCGCCTGGTTGGCTGCGGTGGCAGCGGCCAGAAAGATCTTATCCACCTGCTCCTGAGTGTAGGTCGCGAATTTCTTTTGAGCCTCTCTCACTTTTTCCAGCGCTTCTTTCAGCTTATCGACCGTGTCAATGATGTTGTATTCGCCGTTTCTGCCCATTGCCATTCTCCTTTCATATGGCCTGTTTCATGCCTTAATTGCTCTAAAGGTTGCATGCGATCTCGTTATGTTAAATAATTAACAAGCGTCGTTCTAAAAAATCTTCTCCGTTGTTTACCTTCAGAGAAGTGCTGTTAATTATTTAACGTTAATATTTTAACAATTCTTATTTTAGCACCGAAACTCTGGGATAACTATTGGATGATCATACAAATGTGTGTTAATTTTTTATCAATGTTTATAGCGTTTTGTCAAAAAAATAACAACTCTACCGATCGCCGATACGCAAAAGCAGCCGTTTCGGCCAGATGGAGGAGAGCAATCAGCTCTCCGTCCGGATTTAAGCCATCCTCTATGACGCATTGTGGAATATCCGCCTTCTTCAGCGCTTCATCTACATCGATCTCCAGCTCTTTATAGGTGCATGCATATTGGTGAATCCTGTGCGGTGTCCGGCCCTGTTGCAACACCATTCTTCGCAACCAGTATCAGACCGACCGCAAAGCGTTACCGGCAACATTCTCACGGCCCGACCGCAAGACTTCATACTTTCAAAATCCACGGGAAAGGCTTAACATAATAGGAGGGCCCAATTTATCCAAGAATGTTTTCCAGGAAGCTGCAGGCTATCCTGCGATAAAATCAGATACAAAGGAGCAAGATGCACCATGAAAATAAACGGCAAGCATTACAGGACCATATGGGTTCATCAGGATGATTCCTCCGTTATACAGGCCATAGACCAGCGTTTTTTGCCCCATGAGGTTGTCATTGAGGATATGAAGGATGTGGCCGCCGTTGCGACGGCCATCAGGGAAATGCATATCCGCGGGGCCGGCCTGATAGGGGCAACGGCCGGATACGGCATATACCTTGCGGCGCTTCATGCCCCCAGGCATTCAGAAGAGGCCTTTATGTCGGCTCTTGTTGATGCCGGAGAAATGCTCAAGGCCACCCGCCCCACCGCGGTGAACCTGGAATGGGCGGTAAACCGCTGCCTTGAAGCCATTAAAGCGGAAACAGGCATTGAGAATAAAATCGCCGCGGCGAGGAAAACCGCCGACGCTATCGCGGACGAGGATGCGAAATTTTGCCGGAGGATCGGCGAACACGGGCTTCCCCTCATCGAGGAAATCAGCCGGCGCAAAAATGGGGAACCGGTCAATATCCTCACCCACTGCAATGCCGGCTGGCTGGCCTTTGTGGATTACGGCACCGCAACCGCGCCCATCTATGCGGCCCATGAAAAGGGCGTCAAGGTCCATGTCTATGTGGATGAAACCCGCCCGCTGAACCAGGGGGGCCAGCTGACCGCCTTTGAATTGGGCCAGAACGGAGTGCCCCATACCATCATCACCGACAATGCGGGAGGACACCTGATGCAGCATGGCATGGTGGACATGGTGATCGTGGGATGCGACCGGGCTACAAGAACCGGGGATGTGGCCAACAAAATAGGGACTTATTTGAAAGCCCTGGCCGCTCATGCCAACGGGATCCCCTTTTATGTGGCTCTGCCGTCTTCCAGCATCGACTGGAAGATCCGGGACGGTATCAGGGAGATCCCCATAGAGACCCGCAGTGAAAATGAGGTCAAATATATCAAAGGCCGGACAAAGGACGGCAGAATCGAGAGCGTGCTGATAACGCCCGAGAACAGCCCTGCGGCCAACTACGCCTTTGATGTGACGCCCAACTATTTGATCACAGCCCTCATAACAGAAAGGGGCGTTTGCCCGGCAACCGAGGAGGGCATTGCCGGGTTGTTCGGATGTAAAAAGGATTGAAGAGTCTGCGACGCCGTAAGTTCGAGTCCTCTCACAAAAAAAGACGTCCCTTTCGGACGTCTTTTGGTCGAGGTGAGAGGACTCTATCTCCTTCGCTCCGCTCCCTCGGACGGCTAAAAACGGTCCCCAGGACCGTTTTTTCGCTCTCGACTCTCGCTATCGCTCGGTCTCGCGCGGACGCCGTAAGTTCGAGTCCTCTCACAAAAAAAGACGTCCCTTTCGGACGTCTTTTGGTCGAGGTGAGAGGACTCGAACCCCCGGCATCTTGGTCCCAAACCAAGCGCGCTACCAACTGCGCTACACCTCGTAAAATATTGCGTACAATATATTACACTAAATCGCGGTCATTTACAAGACCCTGCATCTGTAAAGGTTTGTGTAAAGTCATGGTAATTTCGCATATGGCGGGCTTTTTTCGGATAAATTAATGGGGGCGTATGCCCCCATTAACCATCCAGCCATATAAGTAGTTATCAAATCAAATATCAGCCGCCAAACACGGCGAGCAGGAAACCGGCGGCCACAGCCGAACCGATAACGCCGGCCACGTTGGGACCCATGGCGTGCATGAGCAGATAGTTTGAAGGATTGGCCTTCTGGCCCTCAACCTGGGACACACGGGCAGCCATGGGAACAGCGGAAACACCGGCTGAACCGATGAGCGGATTGACCTTTCCGCCTGTAACCCAGTACATGATCTTTCCGAAGAGTACGCCGCCAACAGTGCTGAAGCAGAATGCCAACAGACCAAGTCCGATGATCTTCAGTGTGGCAGGGCTCAGGAATTGCTCAGCCTTGGCTGTGGCACCAACGGTAACGCCCAGGAATATGGTAACAATGTTGATCAAGGCGTTCTGAGCCGTCTGGCTGAGCCTTTCCACCACGCCGGATTCTCTGAAGAGGTTACCCAGCATGAGCATACCAATCAGCGGAGCAACCGAAGGCAGCAGCAGCACGCACAGGATGGTCACCACGATGGGGAACATGATCTTCTCCAGCTTGGAGACTTCCCTGAGCTGCTCCATCTTGGTTTCCCTTTCCTTTTGGGTGGTCAGAAGCCTCATGATGGGTGGCTGAATCATGGGAATCAATGCCATGTAGGAATATGCGGCGATCGCAATGGCTCCCAGCAAATGGGGCGCCAGTTTGGTCGTCAGATAAATGGCCGTCGGGCCGTCGGCACCGCCAATAATACCGATGGACGCAGCTTCCTGGGGCGTAAAGCCAAGGGCGGTGGCGATGAGGAAGGCCACATAAATTCCCAACTGGGCGGCAGCACCAAGGAACAGGCTGCTGGGCCTTGCAATCAGCGGACCGAAGTCGGTCATGGCGCCTATACCCAGGAAAATCAGGGACGGATAAATGCCTTTTTTAACACCAAGATACAGGTAGTAGAGCAATCCACCCGTCTTGCCCTCAGCCTCTTCCAGCATCAGATCGGCCAGCGGCAGGTTTGTCAGAAGCATACCAAAGGCTATGGGCAAAAGCAGCAGGGGCTCAAATCCCTTAACAATAGCAAGGTATATGAGTACGCCTGAAATTGCTATCATCACGAGCTGCTGCCAGGTGATGTTGGCAAAACCGGAAGTAACCCATATATTTTCCAATGTTTCTATGAATGAAAACTCCATATTTAGTCCCCCTTAATTGAGTGTCAGAAGAACATCGCCTGTATTGACTGATGCTCCTTGTGTTGCAACAACCTGTGCCACTATACCGTCGCGGGGAGCAAAGATCTCGTTCTCCATTTTCATGGCCTCAAGGATCAGGACGACATCCCCTTTCTTCACAGCAGCACCCGGCGTTACTTTTATACTCAATACGGTTCCGGGCATGGGGGCCTTGATGGGCTCGCCGGCTATATTAGCCGCCTGAGGTGCAGGCTGCGCAGCAGCAGGGGCCGGGGCCGGAGCTGCGGGTGCCGGGGCAGGCGCCGGGGCTGCAACGGGAGCCGCAGGAGCCTGTTCCACCTTCAATACGGTAGCCTGACCTCTCTCAACTTCAACTTCATAGTTCTTTCCGTTAAGCGTAACGATATATTTCATGGCGTTATCCTCCCTGTCCAATGGTTGATTTGCTCAATCCAGAGCTTTTATGCTCTTAAACTGAAGCTCGGAAAGCGGTATCTGCGATTCGTGGCTGACAATGGCCATGATGATGGCAGCCGTTTTCTCATCCACATCGTAGAGCTTCAGCTGACCACCGGTAAAGCCCGTATCCTGGCTTGCAGCCGGTGCGGCCTGTACAGCAGCGGCTTGGGGCGCTTCTTCTTTCTTCTTGCCAAATGCTGCGACTGCCTTTGAAAACAGTGAGATAAACAGGCACAGGACCACCAGCACAACAAAGACAACCACCATTCCAAAGACACTTACCAATAGACTTTGTCCGAACGTCATATGCACCATCCTTTACCCGACTTTCCTAATGCTGTAGCTGACCGTAGCAGCCTTCTTCTCTTCCCTCTCACGGAAGAATTTTTCGGCGATCTGGGGAAATGCTATATAGGAAAGTACATCTTCGTCGCTCTTTGCCAGGCTGCCAAGCTTCTGCTTGGTCTTCTCGAACTCGGGCTCCAGGTTGTCGGCATAACGGTTGGTAATCGGCTTCTCGTCGCCAAGTACCTTCTTGATCAGCTCGGGATCAATCTCGCCGGGAGCCTTGCCGTATTCGCCTTTGATGTAGGCCTTGACTTCCTTGGAAACATTCTTATACCTTTCGCCCAGCAGGACATTCATAGCGGCCTGAACACCGACCATCTGGCTCATGGGCGTTACCAGCGGCGGATAACCGAGATCTTTCCTGACCCTGGGTGTTTCCTGGAGCACTTCATCCAGCTTATCCAACGCGTTCTGCTGCTTGAGCTGGGCGATCAGGTTGGACAGCATGCCACCGGGGATCTGGTAGGTGAGGGCGTCGGTTTCTGTACCCAATACATAGGGATCCAGGACACCGGACTGGATGAATTTATCCTTGACGGGCCTGAAGAAGTCATTGATCTCCTTGAGTACCTTCTCATTGAGTCCGGTCTCAAAGCCCATCTGTTTAAGCGTATAATTCATGGTTTCGGTAGCGGGCTGCGCCGTTCCGCCTGAGAAGACGGAGATAGCCGTATCAATACCGGTACATCCGGCTTCCACAGCCTTAAGATAAGTCATGGGTCCAAGTCCGGTTGTGGAGTGGGTATGCAGGACAAGCGGCACCTTAACGGTTTCGCTGAGCGCTTTGAAGAGGTCATAAGCTTCCTTCGGGCTCATGATGCCGGCCATGTCCTTGACGCAGATGGAATTGACACCCATGCTTTCAAGCTCTTTCGCCATCTTGACATAGCTCTCCAGGTTGTGGATGGGGCTGATGGTATAGCAGATGGCGCCCTGTGCATGGCCACCGTGCTTCAGGGTCTCTTCAACGGCTACCCGGATATTCCTGAAGTCGTTCAGCGCGTCGAAAATTCGAATGATATCGATACCATTCTTGATGGAATGCTCTACGAATTTTCTGACCACATCATCTGGGTAATGCTTGTAGCCCAGCAGGTTCTGGCCTCTCAGCAACATCTGGAGCTTGGTGTTCTTGACCTTTGCCTTAATCTTGCGGAGCCTTTCCCAGGGATCTTCGGAGAGATATCTGAGGCATGAATCAAAGGTTGCTCCGCCCCAGCACTCAATCGAGTAATACCCTGCCTGATCGATCTTTTCAAGAATCCCCTCAAAATCACTGAAAGGCATTCTTGTTGCGATAAGCGACTGGTTCGCGTCTCTTAGTACGGTTTCGGTAATGTTAATCTTTTTCAATTCTTCACTCCCCCTTTTCTTGGATAGACCATTGTTGTGTATGGTTAATACCAGGTTATATGACCTGTCGATAGTTATTTTTTTAACATTTTCCTATCCATTGTACAAAAAAGCATACATGCAAACAAGGGCATTTTATCATTATACTGAAACCATTTCAAACGATTTTTTGGTCACTTTCCACAAAACCGATTGCACCCGCCGGCAGCATTAATGACAAAAATAAAGGTGATCCGGTCAATGCTTGCGACAAAGCACCAAGAATATATTATCCCTATTTCAGGGCCCAAAAACATTTATTTGAGACATTATCAGATTGCTTGCGCGGAAAAACCGGTAAGCCGGCCGGCCGGATGCCGTTTCCCATTGCCTGAAAGCCCGGACAGGAGTATAATGTGACTGTTTATCCAAACTGTTGAACAGGGGGTTGTGTTTTTGCTGCAAAAAGTACTTTCACGCGTTCGGAAGGCAATAACCGACTATAACATGATCTCCGACGGAGACAAAATCGCTGTAGGCGTTTCGGGCGGAAAGGACAGCCAGCTTTTGCTGATCGCCCTCAACGAGTTGAGAAGGTTCTATCCTGCCAGATTTGATCTGGTCGGCATCACAGTAGCCCTGGGTTTTGAGGCGTTTGATGCCGCAAAGCTTCTGAAGTTCTACAACAGCCTTGGGGTGGACTACCATATTGAGGACACCCAGATATCCCGCGTGGTTTTCGATGTACGAAAGGAGAAGAATCCCTGTTCCCTGTGCGCCAATATGAAAAGGGGTGCCTTTTACAGCGCAGCCAAAGCCCTGGGCTGCAACAAGGCCGCCTTCGCACATCATATGGATGATGTGATTGAAACCCTATTGATGTCCCTGTTCTATGAAGGCAGAATACACACCTTTTCTCCGGTCACCTACCTTGACCGGAGGGATATCACGCTGATCAGGCCCATGATCTACACGGAGGAAAAGATGGTCAGAGCTTGTGTGAAAGCCCTAGGGCTTGAGCCCATTAAGAGCGGGTGCCCTGTGGACGGCATCACCAAAAGGCAGGATATGAAGGACCTGATCCATCAGCTGATGAAGGATAACAAGCACCTGAAAGCCAATATTTTCGGGGCGATCCAGCGTTCCGGCATCAAGGGCTGGAACATCCATGAGAGCAATTGATTCATGGCCGGGTTCAGGTACGTGCTGTCCCCTTGAGCACGGTATTGCATCACCGGCTCCGAAGAAGGATAAGTATCGCCGTGCTGTGTGTGTAGCGGCTTCAGGAAAACCTCCAGAGCAATTACTGATTTCACACAATCATATATATGTATATTGTATACATTATTATAGATATTCATCGAATACGAAACTGGGATATGAAGGGGTGACAAACGCCAAAGGCGCCGTATGGCTACCTTGCTTCTTGTTATTATCTACATTGCATTCATCAGCCTGGGTCTTCCCGATTCGCTTCTGGGCACAGCCTGGCCCGAGGCATACAAGGAACTGGGCGTGCCTGTTTCCATGGCGGGCTTCCTCTACGCCGTCGTATCCTTCGGAACCATCATGTCAAGCCTTTACAGCGGCAGGGTTATCCGTCGGTTCGGAACGGGCGTCACGACCACCGTCAGCGTTGCCATGACCGCTGCGGCACTCCTGGGTTTTTCCATAGCGCCAAATTTCGGGACCCTGTTCCTGCTTGCCATACCCCTGGGCCTTGGCGCGGGCAGCGTGGACGCCGCACTTAACAGTTTTGTCGCTCTCCACTACCAGGCCAGACATATGAATTGGTTGCACTCCTTCTGGGGTATCGGGGCAAGTCTGGGCCCGGCCATCATGTCGTACTATCTTACACACGGCAGCTGGCGTTCCGGCTATTCCGCCATCGGATGGATTCAGGCTGTCCTGGTGGTCATCCTGATCGGAGCCTTGCCCCTGTGGAAGCGATTCTCATCCGCATCAAAGGCCGATAAAAACACCGACCGGTTCCTGTCCATCGGCGAGCTTCTGAAAATGAAGGGAGCAAAGCCAGTGCTGATCGCCTTTTTCTGCTATTGCGCCGTTGAAGTAACCGCCGGGCTTTGGGGCAGCAGTTTCCTTGTGCTGACCAAAGGCATCTCACCGGAAATGGCGGCCTCATGGGTATCTCTCTACTATTTTGGCATCACCTTTGGCCGATTCCTTTCGGGCTTTTTAACCCTTCGCATCAGCAATAAAAACCTTATCCGCCTGGGTCAGGGCCTGATTGTGGCGGGCATCCTGCTGCTTTTGTTTGTTTCAGCGGACTGGCTCCTGCTGTGCGGATTTTTTACCATCGGTTTGGGCTGTGCGCCCATCTTTCCATCCCTCATCCACGATACGCCCGAAAACTTTGGGCAGGAGGCTTCCCAATCCTTCATGGGGCTTCAGATGGCCTGCGCCTACATCGGAATGACGGTCATGCCGCCTCTGTTCGGTCTTTTGGGCGAAAACCTGTCCATGGGACTTTTGCCGTTCTATCTTCTGATCATTACCCTGGTGATGATTGCCATGGTGGAACGCCTGAACAGCATCAAAGCCGGAAAAGCCTCAAACCCCCATCGCCAGTGACATCCCGGCATTGGGGAATTTGACATCCCATTGACTTTTTATTATACTAGTCTATAAAAGGAGAGAAAGTCTCTGTGGAAGATTCTGCAGTATCCGATTTAGAACCGCCAAGTCCTGAGTACAATACATTGAATTTATTGAGCAATAAATTGGTGATGATACGTATACACATAACACAGGGCAATCTGGTATTGTCCTTGTTGTTATGTGTTTTTATTTGTATAGCCATGGGCTAGGCTTATGGGCATGAAATGATGATTAGGAGGTTATAGTTTGGACGACAATCCCTTGCTATGGTTATTCTTGCTGCAGCTCGTATTCATCTTTCTTAACGCCATGTTTGCCTGTGCGGAAATCGCCGTCATTAAGATGAACGACAACAAACTGGCAAAGCTCGCTGCCGCCGGTGACAAGCGCGCCTTGCGCCTTGTAAAGCTCACGGAACAACCGGCAGGCTTTTTGGCAACCATTCAGGTCGGCATCACGCTGGTCAACCTGTTGAGCAGCGCCGTCGCCACAGAAAACTTTTCCGATCGCTTAGAGGCATGGCTGGTTGGCATAGGGGCTCGTATTCCCGTAACCATTGTCAACATCCTGTCCGTTGCCATTATCACGGTGTTGCTGACCTATTTCACCGTGTTGTTGGGCGAACTCATCCCCAAGCGCCTTGCCATGAAAAAAGCCGAACAGATCGCCCTCGGCATGTCCGGGCTTATCTATGCCGTATCGAGAATATTCACACCGGCCGTATGGCTTTTCACCGTGTCGACCAACGGGATTCTGAAGCTGCTGGGCGTTGATCCGAACAGTGAAGATGAAGAGAACATCGAGGAAGAAATCCTCATGATACTGGACGCGGGTAAGCAGAAAGGAACCATAGAGCCAGAAGAGCAAAACATGATCCAGAATATTTTCGAGTTCGATGATATCACCGCCGGGGAAATCATGACACACCGCACGGAGGTCTCCCTCCTGTGGGTCGATGAAACCGATGAGCAGTGGGAAAAAACCATCTTTGAAAGCAGGCATTCCTACTACCCGATTTGCTCCGAAAGCCCCGACAATATCGTGGGCGTGCTGAACGCCAAGGATTATTTCAGGCTGAAGAACAAGACCCGCGAAGAGGTGATGAAGCACGCCGTACAGCCAGCGTACTTTGTCCCCGAATCCGTCCGGGCTGACGTTTTGTTCCGCAACATGAAGAAAACGAGAAAGCACTTCGCTGTTGTGGTGGATGAATACGGCGGTATGAGCGGGATCGTCACCATGAACGATCTGCTGGAAGAGCTGGTGGGCGACCTGGAAGACGACATCACCATTCCGGCGGAAGCCCCGCCCATTGAACGCATCGATTCCAAAACCTGGCGCATACAGGGCACCGCGCCGCTTAGCGAGGTGTCCAGGCAGCTTGGCGTTTTACTGCCCGAAGACGAATACGATACTTTCGGCGGGTTGGTGTTCGGGATTTTGGGAAGCATTCCCGATGACGGCAGCACACCGGAACTTGAAGAATACGGCTTGTCCATAAAAGTAAAGGAAATCAAGGATCGTCGTCTGGAAAGCGCCATCGTCTGCCTGGCAGAACCCAACAGGGAGGCCATGGTAAACGGGTGATAGAAAATTTACCGTTCCTTAGTGAAACATATCGAGAATGAAGAAAAGCCTGGCAACAACCAGGCTTTAACTTTTGGCGGAGAAGGAGGGATTCGAACCCTCGCGCCGCGTTAACGACCTACGCCCTTAGCAGGGGCGCCTCTTCGACCTACTTGAGTACTTCTCCAAAGAAAAAGAGTGGCGGAGAGAGTGAGATTCGAACTCACGGTAGGCTTGCGCCTACGCCGGTTTTCAAGACCGGTGCCTTAAACCAGCTCGACCATCTCTCCACGTTAGCCACAACAGCGTGACGCATTTTATTTTACAATACAGACCTTCCGTTTGTCAACAGACTAAGCCGCTTGCAACATCTGGATAGAAGTCTTCCGGACATGATAAGCCTGTATAACGAGGGAGCATGGTTTCCCATGCCCCCTGTTATTAAAATACGATCCCGTCTGCTGCCTGCCGAAACGCCATTATTGCGTTACAGCTATTCCGGCATACTTGCGGAGTTTCTGCTTGCCTTCTCAATTGCTAACCTGACCATGTTACCGCAGTCTCTGGAGGAAACTGAGCCCCAACCTTCTTTGCTGACGATATCATACACGCCAAGTTCTCGGGCTATCTCATGCTTCAGACTTTCCGACATAACGCCTTTTCGTCTGCTCATTAACGAATCCCTCCTTACGAGCAACCCGGGATCGTACATGCTTATGTTCTCCATGCCTATTTTTTTTATTCTGCCGCAGAGAAACCAATGTTATCCACAGATATCCACAGGGCTGTGGAAAATGCGGGAATTTTAAAATCCGCTATTCATGCGGGTTTCGGCGAATTTTTACTCCACATTTCCAATTCAGGCGGCTTTTCTGTGGATAGTTTTACGTTTTGTCCACAAGTCGTCATTACAACTTAACTTCTTATCAATTATTGATATTTTTTGTCGTAAAAGCCGGTTTTGTTTTGTGTAAAATGACCAATGACGATAGATAATTTTGTCAAACATTCTCTTTTCAGGGACAATATTTGGTGTTTTCGCTTGCACATTGCGTCGAATTTCTCCACAGGCAACGACCTGTCTTCAACAATTCTCCCACATGAAAGAAACCGGGAAAACGGCATAAATCGGATGTTATGCTGTCATAAGTCAGGCTCAGTATTTCCTGTACCTGTTGTAAGGCCTGACCTGGTCATAATAGCGCTTGCGGTTCATATACACCTGTTTCTTCATCCGCAGCCATTTGAAGATATCACCGCCGAAGAACAACAGGTAGTTCACAAAGGAAGCCACTATGGCCGCCACAATATACCAGGCGCCGATGCGAATGGCCATAACGGCCTGGTAGAGTGCGAAGGCCACCTCCAAAAGCCCCAGGTATTTGACCTTGACGGGGAGCACGAAGAAGAAAAGCAGTTCCTGTTCCGGGAAAAGCGTGGCAAAGGCCAGGAACAGGGACATGTTCAAATAAAGCCCCGTTGAGCCGATACCGGATATAAAAGCCGCAATGATGGTTATGATCATGCCGCAGAAGTAAAACAGGTTATACCTGAACCTTCCCCACACGCCCTCAATGGCCGTTCCAATGAAATAGAGCAGGTAGAGCTGGAAAAAAACCCAAATGGGATTGGAGGTCTCGGGAAGAAAGATAAAGCTTACAAGACGCCATACTTGCCCCTTGAAAACCTGACTTGGAATCAGGTACAGGAAAGTTGGATCGAGCGTGATAAAAACGATGACATACACGGCAATATTGAGGCCAATCAGGTACTGGGTCAGGTTTCTTATGGCATAACGGCCATATTTCATTTCAAGGCGTGAGAGCCAGTTCATCCATTCTACCTCCCGCTGTTTACACAAAAAGTGCACGTGTCACCATCCAATGCATACGCTATGTAATGGCCCTGCACATTTTTCCAGTTTTCTCCGTCCTGAGGTGATTCCATTATACGCTAAAACGTTTCCGCGTACAACGATAGCCCGGGATTTCCGAAGGTATGTCAGTATACCGAAATATATTCAGACATCCATATCTTTTTCACAAAGTCGCCGTCAAATTCAATGTTGAAAGAATCCGCCATACGATAAATCCCATCCGGTGTCCGCTCATCCCGCAACCGGTAATAGGTCCAGACAGAGTCCTCATAATAGCCCTTGTCAGGCAGCCCGTAGAGATCCAGCGCCTGCTGCTTGCTCTGGAATATTTTAAGACCGCGCGTGGTTTCGATTTCTCCGTCCTTTTCAAGAGAAATATAGCTGACGGTCTCGTTGGTCACACCGACACAAATCCCGCCTTGCCTGTACAGGACGCCGGCAAGCAGATCGTAATCGCTGTATTGCTCCAGATTCATACCGATTTTGGAGGCTGTTTCCCTGATGGGTGACAAAAGGGTAATCTCTCCTATTCTGAAGTCATTGGCATTCACGCCTTGAGGAAGGGCATTCTTCCCATACTTTGGACCGCCCGTGGTGGAAAGATGCTGCCATTTTCCTCCCCCTGAATATTGATATTCACGAACAACCTGGGCCACATCAATGTAGGTGGAAACATCTTCTTCCATGCCGTAAAACTTGATTTGAAAGCTGTTTCGCTCTGAAAGATACAGGACATTGTCCTTGATGACAGGCCTTATCCTCCTGCTGAACTGGTAAGCAAAATCGGTATTTCCGTCCGGATAGGATTGGACCAGGTACTGCGGGAGGGGACAGTCATACGTGATACCCTGATCGGGAAATGCCAGAATCACGTGATCATCAGCAGGTTCCACAATGGCCTGTTCCCCGGCATTTTCCGGAGCAGGCGGAAGCATGCTGATGAGCTTGCCGTTGGTATATGAAAAGACTTCGCATTCCTTTGGATTGTTGGTATCAAGGATGATAAGGCTTTCCTTTTCCGGGCCGTAACCTACCATCAAATGTATCCGGCACCCACCGCCGAAATAATCGGTGGTTTGGTCGGCAAGAATCAGCCCATCCTTGCTGAAAACAGTCACCCTGCCATTGAGATCGGCATCCTCGTAAGCGGCGATTTCCTCTTCCCGGCCATCGTTGTCAATATCAAAGCTTGTGATGGTTCCTGAATAGACATAGTAGGGGGTATTATCCGTCCATATGGTGGAAAGCTTCTCGCTGATGTTGTCATATTCCAGAACAAGGCCATATTCAGGGAATTTATAAATGTCATAACCTTGAGCGGTGTTCTCATAGAGTTCAAAATTTGTACCAAGAACCGTTATAATCTGTTCAAGGGTGAGGGACATACAATGGAGCACGCCCGGATAGGCAGACAGAAAAGCAGCATCAGGCAGCTCCGCTTCCTGCTGATCAATCACCTGTTCTCCCGCACCGGCGGCAGCAATTCCACTGGCTCCGCCGGCTGGACCGGGAGCCTTCTCGCTATTGACCGTGGTTGTGCCAGGTCTGTCCTCGGATTGCTTATCCTGCTGTTTTCCGACGCACGCGGAAAACAGGATCATGGATAAGCTGAGGGCAAAAACCGTCAAGAGCTGTCTGCCTGTCATTCAAATCATCCTCTGCTGCATGAATCGCCTTCTTTTTCATTATACCCCAAGTTGGCTTGTTAAAAAACCCTTCCGGCAAGGGCTATGCCCGTTCACATGGACTTGGCAGATGGCATGCGGAATCAGGCCGAGGGACAATGAGCCCAGTCCGGCTCCTGACAGGGTAAATAAAGCAGCATAACCAGCAGAGGGACATCAGGCTTGCTTCTGCTGCCTTCTGCTCAGCCTCACCGCACGGCGCTTTTCAGCCTCGGCATACTCCCTTTTCTGTTCCTCGGTCTCAAGAATAAGACCCGGCACTTCCTTTGGCCTCCCATTTTCATCCACGCTTACGTAAGTAACGTAAGCTTTGTTGGTGAACCTCTTGTGTCCTTTCAGATAGTCCTCGGCGAACACCTCTACGATGACTTCCATGGAGGTACGGCCAACCCAGGTCACCCGGGCTTTCAGGGTAACTATCTCCCCCACATGTACCGGTTCCCTGAAATCCACACTGTCCATGCAGACCGTTGCGACAACGCTGTTGGCGTGTTTCTGGGCGGCCATGGCACCAACGATATCTATCCAGTGGAGCAATGTTCCGCCGAGCAGGTTCCCAAGAAGGTTCGTGTCATTGGGAAGGACCAGCTCGTTCATTTCAATCATGGATTCTTTTGGTGATTTCGCGTTCATACGGCACCTAAAACATAAGTTTTGAAAATATCCCACAGGAGGTCGCAGAGTTCCTCGTTTTCATAGGTTTCCTCATCGCGGTCCTCAAGTCGGAATGTGTTTTGTTCAAAAAGTTTGCCTTCCTCCGGAGGGATGAACAGTTTAAAGCCTCTTTGGCCAAACTTTGATTTCCTGATATAATCCAACAGCTGCCCGATGCTCAAAAGGGGCAGGCAGTCTTCCAGGTTGAAGAATTCATCAGGCTCGATATAAAGCGCATCAAAATCCCCGGCAAATTCGTCTCCGTCGGATTCCTCTGCAAATAAACCGTCCGGCGCATCGCTTACAGGAGCAGTATCCCCATCTTCTTCAGCTTCATTCTCCATCAGCCTGAGCCGACGGAGAACAATTCTCGGTAAGCGGCCCGAATCATTGATCAGAACCTGTCCTATCACAAACTCGATATCCTTATATTCTTCGGTCTCCACATTGGTGCAGATGGATGCCACAGCCAATTGATTTACGTCCGGTTTCCAAAGGGATCTGAGCATTTCTTTCTGTCCGGCCGTCAGGCTTTTCAGGTCCTCAGGTGTAATATGCTCCTTCATGGGCTTGACCTCCCGTGTTCAGTCCGTCCTGGGTTCTCTTTTTAATAATTATAATACAAATTTGCTTTTCCAGGCTATCCGGGTTTCTTGCCTTTATTTCAGAACATAAGGATCTTCCTCGGTACCGGTGCCGTCGACCGCTAGGGAAGAAGCACAAAGATATAATGCGGGACGAACCCCTATACCGCACAACACAGCATAATCGCTGTATATGTAGTTGCCCTCCAGGCCTACAATGCACACTTCACAGGGGGTTTGGGCATTTGGTGTGCGAAGCCACCACATGAACGCCCCTCCGGCCTGGTTTTTCAAATCTTTATACCAGCCGGATTCGTCACGCCTGATGGCTTCGTCGGTCAGGTAGGCCGTCAGCAGATGCCCTTTGTCATAGAGGTATGCGATCGCCTCCTCAACGGACAGCAGGAAAACCCTGTCCTCAACTTCCATGTAGTAGGCGTCGTCGATGTTGAACAGCACATCATCCAGGGAAGCCCGAGAAAAATCGTATGGAACACTTCCGCCGACAGCTTTGCCCTTTTCTGTCTCAGAGAGGGTCACTTTATGTTTGACTTTCTGTATCATGGCCTTTTCTTCATCTGTGAAATTATACAGAAACCCCGATTCCTTGTCATAGTCGTTCAGGCCATACCAGACAGCCTCAACACTGGGGGGTTGTGTTGAATAATTCACCTTTTTCTGATCCGAGTTCAGCCATTCCCGAATATTGGAGTTTGCCCATGCGTTGCTGCCCTTCATGGCCCGCAGTTCTTCAATCGAATAGTAAGAATAAACCTGATCCCGCGGCATCTTGTTGTCGAATGTTACACCCGCATTCTGGTTGTATGTACCGCTTTCAGAGGCATCAAAGGGCTTCAGGGTCAGAATTCTTGATGAAAGCAAAAGCGGCTGACCGCTATCGTTGATATGGATGACCACCCAGTCAATTGGCTGGCCGTTATATCTGCCAAACCGTATGTAATCCCCTACCTCCAGTTGGATTTTTACTTCCTGGATCTCTTGGGGCGCACCATTTCCCTATTCCGGTGCCCGACCCGCAGGAGAAGGTTCGGAATGTGCTGTTCCATTTGTCATTTCCACAGGCGGATTTACGCCGGCTGCATGGCCAGGCCCCTCTGCCGGCTGGGAATCATCCGCACCTGTTGCGTTTGCTTCCTTTTTACCGGCTGTTTCCTGGGCCCCCGACAGCTGGGATGAGGCATTTGTCACGGTTTCCGTTCCCGGCGTGCTGTCTGCCAAGGCAGACCGTGTCACTTCAGACTGCTGCACCGCAGGCCGGCCCGACATGGTTATAAACACGTACACTGCCAGTCCAATCGCCAGGATACCTATCACGACAAGCAGAACCGCTCTGTTTCTTCTGGCAGGCTGCTTTATTGGCAGGCTTTCCTTATCCTGTGCGGTTTGCCTGGTTTCTTGGGAAATCTCCGGTTCCTTTTTTCCGGTGTTTCCCAAAAGCTTGTACAGGACATCGATTAAGACATCTATATGCTTTTCGAGTTCGGGTGTCAATGCATCCAGCCAGTGGGTGGAATAGAGGAAATATTCCATGGACCTTGTGGGCAGCACATTCTCAATCCGGAATGGTACAATAATGAGGTTCTTATGGACCGCACGCTCCACTTCCCTCAATACCTGTTGCGAATTATTGGATGCTGAAGAGAAAACCAATACCATGATCTTGCTGGCACCTATGGCATCAACAATGGCTTCTCCCCATTCCTTACCGGGCATGACATCACGCGGAGCAATCCAGCATCTTATCCCGGCATTTTCAAGCGCCGAACAGATGGCGTCCGCCACATGCTTGTCATGAAATGAGTAGGAAATGAAAACATCATGGGCCATTACCGAATCCTCCTGTAAATTATCGCCATTATTTTACACAAAACACCAAAGCATTACAACTTCATTCCCCAATTTAACCGGTAGAGGATGACAAAATGATATTGACCATGGTAAAATACTAATATATTTTATAATACAATTAATATCATATTCTGTGGTATATAGGTATATATAACGATTTTTATATATTGGGCGATATTTTTGCCCACTGTGAGTTCGTCGTCGGGGGGTAATATGATGCTGAAGTTCAAAAAGCCCAACCTCAAGCTGCTGACATCTGCCACGAAGGCTAATAAGCCCAGGATGCCGAAAATCATGCTGCCACAGTTCAAGCTGAGAACACGACTAATGCTATCCTTTATCTTCCCGATACTGGCTATTGTCATGATCGGCATCTCCTCCTATTCCCTTTCAAAAAATGAAATCACCAGGGTCGCCATCGGATCATCACAGGAAGTGGTAAAAGGGGAAATCGCCTTCTTCAACATGCTGGCTCAAATCATCGAATCCCAGGCCATGCAGCTGATGACCAACACGGATGTGCGAACGGCGTTGAAGCCTGAATTCCTGGAAATGGATAAAAGCGCCCAGACCGAAACCATAAGCCGGATCAAATCCCTGTTGTCCTCCATGACAGCCAATAACGACTATGTCAAGGACTATTCCATTATCGGTTCAGGTTACAGTATTTTCACCAATCCCAATATCACTGTCCGAAATCTTGAACAGTTAAAGACCATAAGCCTCTTCGATTCCTTCATTTCAGGAAAATCCAAGAGCGCATGGATAGGGGATACAAGTGCCATATCCGCTCTATATGGCGGTAAGGGCACTAAAGGACCATCCCTTTGTTATGTCATGCAGTATATTGACATTTATACGGGCAAGCTGCTGGGGGTTCTGGTCATTGAAACCTCGCCTAGCGTCATCGTCGGCATGGTGGATAGGATGAGCGCCGGAATGGGCGATTGCCATATCGTCAGCCAGGACGGCTTTGATAACGCGTTGGTAAACTCTGATAACAGCTCCAGCCATGAAGATAATTACGCCTTTTCGAATGAAGCGTTCTTCAGCGAATTCATTAACAGCGGCGACCCGATAAAGGTGTTCGAAGAAAAGGACGAAATCATCATTCTGGGCAAAGCCTCCAAGAACGCCGTCATTATTGGCACCGTCATCCCCAAGAAGACGCTCCAAACCGGTGCAAACCGGATCCTGGGCATCACGCTGGTGATTGTGCCCGTTGCCGTTCTGGTATCCGTTCTCATCGCCCTGATGATTTCCAACAATTTGAGCACCGCCGTGAAGAAGATCGTCGCATTTGCCAAGACCGCCGCATCCGGTGATCTGCGGCAGAAGCTGTCCAGTGACAGAAAAGATGAATTCGGCATACTGATCAACAGCATCGGGCAAATGATCGAAAGCATGCGCAGCCTCATCAATGAGGCGGCCTCCGTGGCCAACAGTGTCATAGAATCCGCCTCTGTCGTCAGCACTTCCACCCAGGAAGTTGTCAAGATTACGGAGGATATCACGGCCGCCATAGGTGAGATCGCCGCCGGAGCCAATGCGCAGGCTATGGACACGGAAGAAGGTGTGAAAAAGACAAGCGAGCTGGCCTCCAGTATCAATGCCGTGGCGGAAAGCACCAGTCAGATTGAGGAAGTATCCAACACCACCTTCAGACTGACCAAGAACGCCCTCTCCACCATGAACGAGCTTGACGAAAAAGCGGAGCAGACCGACCAGATCATCCGCCAGGTTCGCAACGACATCATTGATTTAAGCAAGCACAGCAGCGAAATAACCAGTATTGTCAAGGTCATCAGCCGTGTGGCTGATCAAACCCGCATGTTGTCGCTCAACGCATCCATTGAGGCGGCAAGGGCCGGAGAAATGGGCCGCGGTTTTGCCGTGGTTGCGGAAGAAGTGAAGGTTCTGGCTGACCAAACCGCCGCTTATGCCTCGGACATCGCTGCCCTGGTCAATAAGATCCAGTCACACATTAAATCCACCGTCAACAAGGCGGATGCCACTGAAAATATCCTCAACGAGCAAAATAGGGCGCTTGTAAAGGCAAAGGATTCCTTCAACGCGATCTCCGATTCCATGGATCGCCTCATGGAAAAGGTTCAGGCCATCCGATCCAGCACAACCGAAATGGATCAGCACAAGGATCAGGTGCTCAGCTCCATCATGAGCATATCGGCCGTATCGCAGGAAACGGCGGCGACCACGGAGGAACTGTCGGCTTCATCGGAAAGGCAGATGGCAGAACTGAAAGAGTTCGAGAAGAAAGCACTGCTCCTGGAGGAGGAGGCCAATCGCCTGAAGGAAGCATTGAAGATGTTTATGGTTTAATCCCGCCTTGCATGGCCATGATGCCCATTGGTTGTCCGGACTCCGCAGGTCAGGATCCCAGGGGCATTCTCTGTGCGATGCAAGGAATACGAAGTCTTATCGATAAAAGAGCAGGGTGGGAAACCGCCCTGCTTTCTATGAGAGGACCATCATGATCCTTAAGAAATGATTCTCGGCTTTAGTTTAAAACTATTTTTCAGTTTATAAACTGGTTCTTTCTGGCTTGTCCGGCAAACTACTCATGATACGGATGCGCATCGGCTGACGTTCACCCGCACTTTGAATACCCGCAGTTGCGGCAGATCACGCAACCGCCTTCATGTTCCACGCCGCTCCCGCATTCCGGGCATTTCCCCGGATCATCGGCCTTATTGACATCATCGACAGACTCAGGCCTGTCCGGATTCACATAGCGGGCCGTTGGCCTGGGAATCACTACGGATGCCTGCGGTGCTTCCTTATACACATCGCCGTTACCGTTGCGATGGTTCATCACCCGTTCAATGAGGCGACCGATCGCATCCGGGCACGACAGACACTTAAGGCCCCTCTGGCGGATGGTGGAGGGACAGCGGATTCCCTTGAGCTGTTCCACAATGGCCTTCTCATCAATGCCTGCCCTAAGGGCAATGGAAACAAGGCGTGCAGTGGCTTCGGACTGGGAGGGACATCCTCCGGCACGGCCGGTATTGGTAAATACCTCGCAAATGCCCTTATCGTCATAGTTAACGGTGATATACAGGTTGCCGCATCCGATCTTGACCTTTTCGGTGAACCCGGTGGTGATCTCCGGCCTGGGTCTGGGCAGTATATGTCCCCTTCTCATTTCAGCGGCAATCTGGCAATCCTCACAGGCCGTATTGGCAGCGGGTTGCTGATTGGAAGCCGACTCTTCCTTTTTCTTGACGCTGCCGATGTTCAATACCTGCTCCTCACGGCTGCCGTCCCGATAAATGGTAACGCCCTTGCAACCCGTCTTGTAGGCATGCCAGAACACATCGGCCACATCCTGCAGGGTGGCGTCTTTTCTGAGATTAACAGTCTTGGAAACGGCATTGTCGGTATGTCTCTGGAAGGCCGCCTGCATCCGCACATGCCATTCCGGAGAGATATCATGGGCGGTCACAAACAGCTCCTTCATGCGCTGCGGTATGCCTTCCACATCATGCAGGGAGCCTTTCTGGGCTATTTCGCGCATCAGTTCGTCGCTGTACAGTCCGGCTTCTTCACAGGCCGCCTTGAAGTAGGGGTTAACCTCCACCAGTTCGGTGCCGTCCATGACATACTTGATGTAGGAAATGGCAAACAACGGTTCAATGCCGCTGGAGGTACCGGCTATCAGGCTCAGCGTGCCGGTGGGCGCAATGGTGGTAGTTGTGGCGTTTCTGACCTTTATGCCGGCTTCCTTGTAGATGCTCTTGTCGTAGTACGGGAAGACGCCTTTCTCCTCCGCCAGTTCCTGGGACATCTTCCTGGCTTCGCGGGAGATGAATCCCATCACCTCGTCGGCCAGCTTCTCCGCTTCTTCGGAATCGTAGCGGATGCCGAGGATCAGGAGCATGTCGGCCCAGCCCATAACGCCCAGGCCGATCTTCCTCGTTCCCCGGGTCATCTCGTCGATTTCGGGCAGGGGATACTTGTTGACATCGATGACATTATCGAGGAAGCGGACGGCCTTGCGCACCGTCTCCCTCAGCTTGTCGTAATCGACTTCCATCACGTTGTCACGGCCCCTCTTGACCATCAGGCTCAGGTTGATGGAGCCCAGGTTGCAGGCCTCGTAGGGAAGCAGCGGCTGCTCGCCGCAGGGATTGGTGCTCTCAATCTCGCCAAGCGCCGGCGTCACATTGTCCCTGTTGATGCGGTCCAGGAAGATGATGCCCGGCTCACCGTTCTTCCATGCCATGTTCACCATGAGGTCAAACACTTCGCGGGCATTGAGCGATCCGGCCTTCTTGCCTGTCCTGGGATCGATGAGATCATAATCCGCGTTATGCTCGACGGCTTTCATAAAGGATTCGGTGATGGCAACGCTGATGTTGAAGTTTGTGATATCCGCGTTGTTCTGCTTACAGGTGATGAATTCCAGTATATCCGGGTGGTCAACCCTCAGGATTCCCATATTGGCACCTCTGCGGGTTCCGCCCTGCTTAACGGCTTCTGTGGCCGCATTGAATACTTTCATAAAGCTTACCGGGCCGGATGCCACGCCGCCGGTGGACCTGACGCTGGACCCCTTCGGTCTCAGCCTGCTGAAGGAAAAGCCTGTCCCGCCGCCGCTTTTATGGATAAGCGCCGCGTTTTTTACGCTGTCAAAGATACCCTCCATGGTATCTTCAACGGGGAGGACAAAACATGCGGACAACTGTCCCAAGGGCCTTCCAGCGTTCATCAGCGTGGGGGAGTTGGGAAGGAACTCAAGGTTCACCATCATGTCATAGAACTCTTTTTCCAGCTTCTTCAGTTCTTTCTCCGACAAGCGGCCCTTATCGGCTGATGCTACGGTTGCCGCCACCCTTCGGAACATATCTTCCGGTGTCTCGCATACCTTTCCGTCCTCACCGCGGGCCAGATATCTTTTCTCAAGTACCTTTAAGGCGTTTTCCGTGAGTCTCATATGCATCCTCCAAAATTAAAACACATTTATATATTTTAATATATATTGTATAATGAATAAGCATGGATAACAATATGTTGCGCATGAAATATATCGGATTCGTACAAAAAATCAATAAGATCCGGATGATAGTTTCGCTTCGTTCCGTTCAGGAGTGTGCCCAATTTATGTCATATCACTCGGTTATTGACTTCAATGCAAAAAGTAATACACTTATAGCATAGATGTAAATAATTGTATAATCAATATAAGAAAAGTGTTAATGCCTATGAATGTATGCCGCTAAAATCAGAGAAGTAACGTTAGTTTGAAACGCTAGTTCAGTTGTAATGAGGTTATTCATATGAAAAAGTTGCTCAGTTTGAGATTAGCATTTACTATGATTTTTACTGGAGCAATTGCATCATATGCGGCAGATGCAAAAACTGAAGTGCAAGTTACCAAAGAAAGAAGTATTTCTTCAACAGCAGTAAAAAGCTTTCTGAAATTCCTATTTACATAACTTACATCGATAATTTTAACGATGAATTCTATAAATCTCTTAAGGAATCTGTTTCATTAGAAATTGATAACGCCAGGAAAGGAGGGTATGGTCTTTTATCTACCAATGGAAGCGGTAAAAGCGGTTTCAGGTGCACTAAAAACATTCTTTGATATTTACACGCCACCGATATCGGTAGAATATAGTACAGCAGGGGGCTATCTTAAGGCTAAAGTCTCTGGAACACTATATATAAGAACTATACTCATTAAAGATGTACTTGACAGAATACCCGGTTATGCATATTACGATTGGGGAACCACAGAACAACTTAAAGCAAAATTAAAGATTGACGCAAAATGGCCGATAGGCAAGAGACCAGGGGGAACCTATGAGTATGATACCAGAACCTATACATATGAGCCTACTTATGTTTCAAATACCCCTGGATTCTACGGCAATAGTACGTTATACAGGAGCGTAATCGATCTCTATGAAAACACGATGGGGTATTTCACGCATAACGAGCATATAGATATTGGAAGTGTTGTGGCGCAATAGATAAATTGACTTATATTTATTAATATAAAAATGATTAGTATTCGGAGGGATCATCAAAATGCACAAAAACAGGATAAGAATCATCCTAAAGCATATCATGCAAATAATAGCCGTATTAATGCTTGGAGCCTTAATTATTCCGATACCTGTCCATCGAAAATACGATGCTGTTGAGATAAAAATAGATGATCCCTCCTATTTGGTCAGCTGTCAGGTCGAAATTCGCGGACAGTATCATTGGAATATCTTTACAAGTGATATGTTTGAGGGCCAAATCATCATACCGGATTATGAGTTGACTTCCAATAGGATGAGTAATGTGTATTTCTCCGATGAAGGCTGGCCTCTTGAATACTATATTTCAGGATCCAATGTCAATGGCCCTGCAATCGGGGATTCAATCTTTCTGGGGCGCTTCTATTCAAAACCTTGGTTCAATCAAATGGTAATAACGGTTTATGGAGAGAATAAGGGTCTTGAGGGTAACCAGGGAGGCTGGAGCACCGTGGACGGATACTGTATTGTCCCACTGGCAAAAAACAGAGATGAAGCCATGAAGATATTGCTTAAGCATGGTCTTATCAACGAGGATAAAATACATTGAAAAAAGGCTTCCGAAATTTCGGAAGCCTTTTTGGTGCTCGTGGCCGGACTCGAACCGGCACGGAGGGTTAGTCCGACGGATTTTAAGTCCGTTGTGTCTGCCAATTCCACCACACGAGCTCAAACGTCTTTAACATTCCTATTCTATAATAGCAGATCTACAGTGTCAATAGAACCATTCTGGAAACGGGCATCCGCAAGGAGTTTCGGGTATACCGCCTTTCTGAAATAATTCGGATAGCCCCGGCATAGAATAAGCCTGTGAGGATCATGGAGCGACAAATATGGAAAAAGCGGTTGCCCGAAAAAGCAAGGTAGATCTATTGACAGAAAGCCTCTGGATATTTGTTGCAGCCTCCCTGCTGCATTTCGGGTATACATTCACCCGTTTCTATCCCTTGTCTTTTATTTGCGCCGTCAATGAAAGCATATGGGAGCATACAAAGATCGTCTTCTTTGGCGCCTTGTTCTACAATTTGGTCCAATTCCTGCTGAAAGGCAAGGCATCTCCAAACTTGATAACCGGCCTTGCCCCCGCCCTTTTTTCAATCCTTATCACGGTGCCTTTCCTCTATTACGGCTATACCGGCATCCTGGGTTTCAACGTGTTCCTTCTGGATTTGGCCATAGCCTGGGTATCAGGCCTGATCTGCCAGATCGTCCTTTACCGTGTATCCGGCATCGAGGGTTGCTCCAGGTACCAAACATTGTCGCTGGCGTTCCTGTTTCTGTTGATCCTGGTGTTTTTCCTCTTTACCTGGTACCCGCCCAGGGGATTGCCTTTGTTCGTACCCGCGGCAGGTCCTGAGCACGACCTGGGCAACGCGTCGGGCCAGAGCTTCATCATGATGGGTTGCCGACTTCCTCGATAAATTCCAGCACACGGCCGGCGGCGTCCTTATCCAGTTCCACCTCCATGATGGCCGCACTTTCGTCGTAATCCGTATTCAGCACCTTGCCATTGGCATAGAGCCATGAGATCACATTACCCCCTTTATGAAAGGGTATCCTGAGCCGGTATCGCCTCACCATTCGGCCAAGCAGGTTTTTCAGGCATTCCTTCAGGTCGTCAAGGCCTTCATGGGTACGGGCGGAAACCTCAACGCAAACCCGATCCGACCTGTGGACAATATTTCTTTCCCTGAGCTTGTCGATCTTGTTATAGGCAATAATGGTGGGCTTCCCCGAAGCGCCCAGTTCCGTGAGAATACCGTCCACAATGCGGATATGGTCTTCCGCCAGAGGATCCGACGCATCGGCCACGATGATGAGCGCATCGGAATAAACCGTTTCCTCCAGGGTGGACTTAAAGGCATCCAGAAGGTTATGGGGTAGCCTCCTGATAAATCCGACCGTATCGGTCAACAGGATCTCCATCTCCCCCAGAGCCAGCCTCCTGGTGGTGGTGTCAAGGGTGGCAAACAGCTTGTCTTCCGCATAGACATCGGCGCCACAGAGGGCGTTTAAGAGCGATGATTTCCCCGCATTGGTATACCCCACCAGCGAAACGGTGGGAACCCGGTTCCTCTGCCGTTCGGCCCGCTGTATGCCTCGCTGCTTCTTGATTTCAACAAGCTGCTCCTTCAGGTAGGTGATCCTTCTTTGGATGTGCCGTCTGTCGGTTTCCAGCTTGGTTTCACCCGGACCCCTGGTCCCTATGCCGCCCCCAAGCCTGGACAGGGCCGTGCCCTGGCCTGTCAGCCGGGGAAGCATGTACTCTAATTGTGCCAGCTCCACCTGCAGCTTTCCTTCCCGGGAACGGGCCCGCTGGGCAAAGATATCCAGGATCAGCCCGGTCCGGTCGATGACCTTCACACCCAGCATTTCCTCAATATTCCGCTGCTGGGATGGCGAAAGCTCCTCGTCGAAGATGACCAGATCGGCTCCTTCTGCCTGGACAAGCAGGCGAAGTTCCGAGATCTTGCCCTTGCCCACCAGGTAAGCCGAGTCCCTCCGCTCCCTGGTCTGCACGACCTTGGCCACGACCGCTGCGCCTGCCGTGTCGGCAAGCTCGCTGAGCTCTTCCATGGAGATGTCCGCCTCGCTGATGCCCCCGACAGACCGGGTTTCGGGCGTTCTGACGCCTACCAGGACGGCCTTCTCCCGCTGATCGCCGGATGATTCAAGCTGGTTTCTCAAGAATTTGTCCGCTTCCGAAATCTGCTCCAACAAATCTTTAAAGTCCGATTTTTCGGGCGGAAAAGGGCCCAGGACATCCACGGCTTCCGCGTCGTGAGCGGAAGGAAGACCCACATAGATCTCGGCAGGACTTCCCTCCCGGACGCCCACGGCCGCAACCATATCTAGTCTCAGCAGCTTGAGGGAGCTGATATCCACCTCGGACAAATGGCCTGATCCTCCCGGATGGGTATGGATCAGGCGGACGCCCGAAAGTCTCGATGGGTTCCGTTTCCCCTCCACCGCATCCAGACTGACGGTAGCATGGTCGCCCACATTGATACTGAAAATGCGTCCTTTTCTGTCAACGTACACCGCTATCTCGCGGTTCATGGCACCGGACAATCCGGCCAGCCTGATGATAAGCTCCTGGGTCCAGAGCATGTCCTGGGGTATTTCGAGATCATACAAGTCCTCCAGGGCCTGTATCAGGCTTTTTTTCAGTCCCTGCACGTTTCCGCCGATCTCCATCAGACCTCTCCCTTGAGTCCTATCGCGTCTGAAACCTTCCGCATGCCCTTGATGGTCTCTTCAATAACCTGGTTTAGGTCCATATTGAGCCGCTGCGCGCCTGCGTGGATAACCTCCCGGTTGACTCCGGCGGCAAATCCCTTGCTCTTCATCTTTTTCAGGACCGATTTGACTTCCAGATCCATCACGCTCTTGTTCGGGCGCATCAGGACTGTGGCATAGATAAGGCCGGTCAGTTCATCTATGGTGTAAAGGACGTTCTCCATCCGCTCAATGGGTTCCACATCGCAGCAAATGTTCCATCCATGGCTCTGAATCGCCCGGATGTAGCTCTCAGGCCAGTTTTCCTGTTCCAGGAGCTCGCGCACCTTTTTGCAATGCTCCTCGGGGTATTTCTCATAATCCAAATCATGTACAAGTCCTATAATGCCCCATTTTTCCTCATCCTCGCCGAACAAACCGGCAAAATGGCGCATGACACCCTCTACAGACAGGGCGTGTTTGATCAGGCTCTCACTGCTATTGTACTTTAAAAGCAAGGCATAGGCCTCGTCTCTGGTTGGTATGTGTTCTCCCATATTGATGATCCCTCCTGCATTTAATTATATAATAGGATGCAAGCCCCCTGATCAACGATCAAAAAGCCTGAACCATCAAGGGCCCAGGCTTATTGAAAGGCTGGAGTTGCTTTTTCAACCCGCTGCGGATTAAAGCTGTCCAATAGAACCCGCTGTCATTCGACGGCTGTATGGAAAACGTCTTTCTCTTTAATGGGCATATACAGATCGATGCCGCCGATATGGTTGAAGTTCCCGTCAAAACCCAGGTGTTCTTCAAGCCACTGGTGGCTGCCATGCCGGTATCTGCTGTCTTTCAACCATTCGTTGAATCTTTTCCAGGCTGCCATGATCGCTTCGCCCAAATCATCGCCGCGTTCCCGTTTTACACCGGCCACGGCATAAAGACCGCCTTCCAGGGTTTTTACCTTAACCTTACCATCGTTTACCTCGATCCCATCATCAAGGGTCACGCAGAACTCATAACCGTATTCTTCCTGGTTTTCGTCCGAAGGTGAAGGATTGTTGTAGCCGAATATGCGCGCCTTGCTGATATCGATCCGGTTCTTCTTCAGCCATTCCTTCATGACCTGGAACGCGTTGTGCTCGGGATATCTGCCATAGTAGCAGTAATAGGCCACCCGCATGGGCTCAAGCCTCTTCAGCACTTTAATATCGGGATATTTTTCAAGAAGCGCTCTGTCCTGGATATCAAAAAACTTATCCATCAAATCCACCCTTTCAAAACAAAAGCTTCGTCTCTGCTTTCTGAACGCGCTCGGCAAAAATCCGGTGATACGCCTGAAAGCCCTCGAAAAAGCATCTCCGCTGTCAAAGCCGTACTTTACCGCAAGATCAATCACGCAGGCATCCGTGTGGATTAAGTCCCAGGCGGCCAGGCTGATTCTCCTCCGCCGGATGTACTCTTTCACCGAGTATCCCACCAGCGCAAAGAACAGCCTGTAGAAGCTTGCCAGGGACATATAGGCTTCCTGTGCCGCACGCCTCAGGTCAATCTCTTCTTCAAGGTGGCTTTCAATGTAATCAATGGATTTCTGGATGCGTTCATAGTAGTTCATATCCGGAGCGCTCCATGACATGCTTAGGATGTTTCCATCTTACCATGGAACCATTCTTAATATCCGACTTTTTCTCTCAAAGTAGCGGTTATTATCTGTTTCTAGTTTCGTCCCTCTTGTCTGTCCTACCACACCCTATGGCTATTATGGTTCATAGGAAGATGCAGGCCATAATGGCCTGCTTTTATATATGATAAGTTTTGCTCAAATTGAATAGAACCTTTGATTCTACTTATGATACGTCTCACCGTGTATTACTGAATACATGACTTTCCCTGAATATTAAGTAAAAAGTCGTACATCATGTACGACATATTT
>ENA-OWPA01000274-OWPA01000274.1-bioreactor-metagenome-genome-assembly--contig:-NODE-274-length-87468-cov-12.787415_pt1 | contig 87468 bp, 86 predicted proteins | sample MGYA00238139_ERZ651803 | MGnify/ENA primary metagenome ERZ651803 (study PRJEB26909, sample SAMN07631231) | bioreactor metagenome | isolation source: Switchgrass digestor | place: USA: Dartmouth... | reverse complement strand
CAGTAGCTTTATTACATAAATGAGGTGAAAAAATGATAAAGTAGAAATCATTTTACACCACTTGACAAGACACTATCCTGTTAAAAGCTAAAAGCAAGAAGAACTAAATTATCTGTCATAAATTTTGGGCTAAATTTTGTTGAATTTATGACATCAATTGCATATAATGATAACGTAAAGGAGGATGATTAATGTGAAAGATATTATGAATAATATTAGTAAGAACATAAAGATTTTAAGAGAAAAAAGTGGATTAACACAAAGTAATCTTGCTAACTACTTAAATGTTGATCAAAGCCTTATTTCAAAAATTGAGAATAATGAACGCTCAATAACATCTGATATGTTAGATAAATTATCTGCACTTTTTGGTGTACCTATTGATGATCTAATTCAAGATTCAATTCCTACTAAGCAGATAACATTTTCATTAAGAGCCAGTGAAATAAACGAGAATGACTTAGAAACAATAAGTGCCATTAATCGAATTGCTCTAAATTTGAATTTTATGACAAATTTGATTGGAGGGCATGAAATTGATAAATAAATATGATTTGTATGCAAAAGCATTAGATTTGAGAAAAAGACTGGGACAGGATATGATGTCCCCTATAGATGTTTTTTCTGTGTCTCTAACAATAGATAGGATAACTTTAGTTTTTTATCCTATGGGTGAACATATCAGTGGTATGTGTATTAAAAATAATGGTTATCCTATAATTGCCATTAATTCTTCTATGTCTGTCGGTAGACAACGTTTTTCAATGGCTCATGAACTATATCATTTATATTTCGACGAAAGTGAAGAAATAAGAGTATGTGCAATTCAAATTGATTCAGGAAATGAAATTGAAAAAGCGGCTAATCTTTTTGCATCATATTTTCTTATGCCACCTCATGCTTTTAATGAAATGATAAGAAAATTATGTAATAATTCATCAAGAAATTTGGGGATAAAGGAAATAGTTTTTTTGGAACAGTACTTTGGAGTAAGTAGACAAGCACTTCTGTTTAGACTAGTTGAAGATAATATATTATCAACTGAACAAGCAAATCAGTTTAGAGAAGGAGTAATTCTTTCTGCTGTAAGTATGGGTTATGAAGATTCTCTTTATAGGCCTCTTCCGAAAAATAGGCAGTATAAAACGTATGGTTATTACATAAATAAAGCTGAAGAACTTTTGAAGAAGGGTCTTATTTCATCAGGAAAGTATGAGGAACTTTTATTATCTGCATTTCGCCCCGATTTAGTTTATGGCTATCAGCTTGAAGGGGGCGAATTAAATGACTGATTCGCTTTTTTTGATAGTGACTGTATTTCGTCATTTTTATGGGTTAACAAACAAACATTATTAGAAACATTATATCCGGGAAAGATTATGATTCCTAAGCCAGTTTATGACGAACTCTCATTTCCAACAACACCGCATTTAAAACGAGGTATAGATGATTTGATTAATAAGAATATTGCTTTTTTAGTTTCAATCGATGTTGGCAGTGATGCATATTATTTGTATCATACACTTACTACTTCGGCTAATAATAGTTATAAAGTAATAGGTCGAGGGGAAGCAGCAGCTATTGCACTACCTAAATCAAATGAAGGTATTTTAGCAAGCAATAATTTACGAGATATAGATATATATATTCATCAATTTCAATTAAAGCATATAACAACTGCCGATATTTTAATAGATGCTTTTGAAAAAGGTCTTATAACAAAGGATGAAGGTGATAATATTTGGAGGGCAATGATCGCAAGACGCAGAAAACTGGGGGCAGCATCATTTTCTGAATACATATCTTATCACTATAAAAATCAACAAAAATAGATAGAATTTTAGCTTAAAGGTGATTATCACTCGTATTTCTATGAGTTGGTTTATACAGATATAAAACTTTAAAATAACAAAATTCTTCCATCGCGTCAAGAAATATTTCCATTTTATCCCATTAACTATTTACGTAATAAATAATTGGAGGTCCGCTATGGATTTTCAGACTGATTTCAAAACCTTTGATGAAAAATATCCTGTAAGAACCAGGCAGGTTGACGGACTTACATTCAGTTACAGGCTCGGAGGAAACGGAGAAAAAACCGTGGTACTGCTTGTGGGCGGGTTCGGCATATCCGATGTGTTCTACAATCACTTTACAAGGCTTGCTGAATCGTTTACCGTCCTGACATTTGACTACCCGCCCGAGACATGCAGAAACTCAGTGCTTGCGGACGGAATCGCGGCGCTGGTAAAGGAGCTCGGATTAAAGAACGTATTCCTTGTAGGCCAGTCATACGGGGGCCTTATTGCCCAGGTAATTGCAAAAAGGCACCCGGAAATTGTGTCCGGACTTGTACTGTCAAATACGGGATGCATTGATGCCGGCATGGATGAAGCAGCCAAAAATTATATGCTGCAAATGGCCGCAGAACTAAAAAAATACATACGGATTGCAAGGGTTGTTCCCATAAAGGTACTTAAAAAGATACTGCTCAGGAAAATGGAGAAACAGTTTGAGCAGTATTCACCGGATGAAAGAAAGCACCTTACCGATGTTTTCACTCATGTTTTCGGAAGGATGAGCCGCGAATATGAAATAAACATGTGCTCACTCATGCTTGACCTCGAAAATGAACTGGAAAGCACAGGCAAGGCTTATTCATATCTTGACGGCAGGGTTCTTCTGCTGCTTTCCGAGGACGACCATACGTTTGATGATTCGGTGAAAAATTCACTGATAAGAACGATGCCGAACCCGGTTGTTGAGACAAAGATATCGGGGGGGCATATGGCGCTGCTGGTGAATACTGATTTGTATCTGCAGACGGTCATTCAGTTTATAAACCAGCTTGAAAACAAGGCCGGCTCTCAGAATGAATCACTGAAATAACTTGGGGTGGTCCTGAATGAAAATACTGGTTCTGAACGGAAGTCCCAAGGGCAACTACAGCATAACGCTTCAGACGGTGCTGTTCCTTGAGAAGAAATTTTCCGGGCATGAATTCAGATATTTAAACGTGGGTCAGCAGATAAAGGCTTTGGAGAAGGATTTTTCGGCGGTCAGGGAAGCAATGTCCGATGCCGGCCTTGTAATTTTCTCATATCCGGTGTATACATTTATTGTTCCGAGCCAGCTTCACAGGTTCATTGAGCTTCTTAAATCATCAGGGCTTGATTTGAGGGGAAAATTTGCAACCCAGATAACCACTTCCAAGCATTTTTATGATGTTACCGCCCATATGTTCATTCAGCAGAACTGTCAGGACCTCGGCATGAAATTCATTAAGGGCCTTTCGGCTGACATGGAGGATTTGCTTACAGAAAAGGGCCGGAAAGACGCCGAAGCCTTTTTTGAATATGCCTGCTGGTGCGTGGAAAATGACATATATGAGCCGATTCCCGAACCTACGGCAGCTCCGTCACACGTTCCTGTAAGCCCCAAAGCTCCGGACGGGTCTGAAAAAACCGGGGACGTTGTGATAGTTACCGACTGCCCGGATGACGACAGACATCTGAATGACATGATAAACAGGTTCAGGAACGTTCTCAGACACAAAAGCCGTATCGTAAACATCTCGCAGTATCCTTTCCGGGGCGGATGCCTGGGATGCTTCAACTGTGCAGCTGACGGAAAATGCGTCTACACGGACGGCTTCGACGAGTTTCTGAGAAACAGTATCCAGAATGCAGATGCCATCGTTTATGCCTTCAGGATAAAAGACCATTCCATGGGTTCTATATTCAAGATGTATGATGACAGGCAGTTCTGCAACGGCCATCGTACGGTGACCATGGGAAAGCCGGTCGGATACATCATTTGCGGGAACTATCCGGCTGAAACCAATCTGCAGACGATAATAGAGGCGAGGAGCGAAGTCGGCGGAAATTTTCTGGCGGGAACCGCATGTGATGAAACAGACCCGGATGCCGAAATCGACAGGCTTGCGGCAAGACTTGACTTTGCGATAGACAACCGCTATGTCCAGCCCAGAAATTTTTACGGCGTAGGCGGAATGAAGATATTCAGGGACCTCATATGGGAAATGAGGGGCCTCATGAAGGCGGACCACCGTTTTTACAGGGAACACGGGATATACGATTTTCCTCAGAAGAAAAAGGGTACTATATTAAAAATGTATCTGGTTGGTGCGATTATGTCTTCGCCGAAGCTGAGAAAGAAAATAGGCAACGAATTTTTCGAGGGAATGATTGCTCCGTACAGAAAGGTTCTGGAAGAAAAGAAAGACCGCTGAATCCAGCCCATGGTTTGACTTTTAAAATTCGGGCGGCTAGAATAATAATATAATAATTTTGCGCTCCGCAGGAAGAGCGCCATGCATAAAACGAAAGCTGCTTCCACCGGTTCCGATGGAAACACGCGAGGTGTGTGGGAGGCTTTTGTTTATGAAGATTTTCGGTCCGTAACATCTTTTGCTTTATCTTTCATGGCCTAGCGACGCGTTTGTTCATGCTGTTCATTATTCTTCATGTACATAAATTTAAATAACTCTGAAAAGGGTCTTCCGTAGACTCTGTTTTTCATGCATTCATTCCAAATACAGAAGGAGGTTTTACGATGAGCGAAGTTGTTCTCAATGCACTGGAAAGGTCTGAAAAGGCCAAGAAGGCAAGAAGACAGGGATATATTCCCGGTGTGGTTTATGGAAGGGATATAGAATCTGAAAGCATAAAACTGGACCAGAGGGAATTCAGAAGGGCATTGCAGGGACGACCCATCACCTCCAGAATAAAGCTGAAGCTGGGAGACGAGATAAAGAATTGCATTATCAAGGAAATCCAAAAGGACCCGATTAATGGACAGATACTTCATGTGGACTTTCAGACCATACGCAGCGACCAGGTCATCCGTCTGAAAGTGCCCGTTGTTTTCGAAGGTAAGGAAAAACTGGGCTCAAGACAGGAATTACTTCATGAATTCATCAACGAAGTGGAGATTATGGGCAAGGCCGCAGATCTGCCTGAGTTCATAAGCATAGATGTGGGTGACAGGAGACTGGGCGACAAGATTACTGTAAGCGACATTAACGCAACCAACTTCAAGGTGATGGAAGAACCTGACGAAGTGATTGCTGTTGTTACAGCAGCAAGGATTGAGGCAGCAGAGGAAAGCACTGAGGAGACTGCCGGAGAGACTGCAGCAGCTGCGGAGCAGACAGCTGCCGAGTGATTCTATTGTTAAAGCATTGACAAACGCGTAAAAAATCTGTAGAGTATAAGTAGCTGAACCGGAAGAGCATCTTACGGCGAAGCTGAACTAAATTTCTGACGCCGAATACATCGTTATGAGGCGGAAGGCACAGCAAAGCATCATATATGGAAAGAAAATTTCTGCGCCTTCTGCGGGCGCATTTTTATTTTCCCGGAGGTTTTGCTGTATGGAGTCAAGAGTGGCCATAATCGGGATTATAGTTGAGGACGAAAATTCGGTGGAAAAACTGAACAGCATACTTCACAGCTACGGTGAGTACATCATAGGAAGAATGGGCCTTCCGTACCGCAAGAAGGGAATCAACATAATCAGCATAGCCATTGATGCACCGCAGGACATTATCAGCGCTCTTTCCGGAAAGCTCGGCAGGCTGCCCGGAGTCAGCACGAAAACCATTTATTCAAAAATTTCGGGAACTGACGGGAAAGAGGAATGACATGGAAAGGCTTGAAGTATTAAAACAGCTGGTTGACAAGCTTTATGAAACAACCGACCTTGCACCTGAAGAGTACAGGAAGCTCATAGACAACAGAAATCCCGAGCTTGCGGAGTACCTGTTTGAAAAAGCCAGGGCCGTGAGGATAAGGCATTATGGGTATGACGTGTACATCCGCGGCCTCATAGAATTTACGAATTACTGCAGGAACGACTGCTACTACTGCGGAATACGCAGGAGCAACCGGGAAGCTGAGAGGTACCGCCTGACGAAGGAACAGATTCTTGAATGCTGTGAGACGGGATACAGCCTTGGTTTCCGCACTTTTGTGCTCCAGGGCGGGGAAGACATGTACTACACCGATGAAAAAATGGTGGACATCATAAGTTCCATCAAATCAAAATACCCTGACTGCGCGATTACGCTGTCTGTCGGCGAAAGAAGCTATGAAAGCTACAAGGCGTTTTTCGACGCCGGAGCGGAACGCTACCTGCTCCGCCATGAAACCGCAAACGCCGAGCATTACGGGAAACTTCATCCTTCCTTCATGTCCCTGGAGAACAGGAAACAGTGCCTTTACAACCTCAGGGAAATAGGTTACCAGGTAGGATGCGGGTTCATGGTGGGCTCTCCGTATCAGACGACGGACTGTATCGTTGAGGACCTGATGTTCATGAAAAGACTGAATCCGCAGATGGTGGGCATCGGACCTTTCATACCGCATCATTCCACACCGTTTGCCGGCGAAAAGGCTGGAACGCTTGAACTGACCCTGTTCCTGCTTGGAATTATCCGGCTCATGCTCCCGACCGTACTGCTTCCTGCAACCACTGCACTCGGAACCATACATCCGAGGGGCAGGGAACTTGGCATCCTTGCGGGGGCAAACGTGGTGATGCCCAACCTCTCGCCGAAAAATGTGAGAAAAAAATACATGCTTTATGACAACAAAATCTGCACGGGCGATGAAGCCGCCGAATGCCGCAGATGCCTTGACAGGCGCATGGAAAGCATAGGCTACCGGGTGGCTGTCTCCCGCGGAGATCATATATCTTTCCGTGAATTAAGTCCTGTTTGCTGACGGGAAAGATTTTTTCTGACCCGATAAGAAAGGAGTATCTGTTATGTATGATCCAAAATCGCCAAAGGCTGAAGAGTTCATATCACATGAAGAGGTTATGGAGACTCTTGAATATGCCGAGAAAAACAAAAACGATGCGGGACTGGTAGACGAAATCATTGAGAAAGCCAAGCTCTGCAAAGGCCTGACCCACAGGGAGGCATCGGTTCTTCTGGCCTGCGAGATACCGGAGAAGAACGAGGAGATATTTTCCCTTGCCGAACAGATTAAAAAGAACATTTACGGAAACCGCATCGTTCTGTTCGCACCGCTCTATCTTTCCAACTACTGCGTCAACGGCTGCGTGTACTGCCCGTATCACAGGACCAACAGGCATATTCCCAGGAAAAAGATGACCCAGGACGAAATCCGCCGTGAAGTCATAGCGCTTCAGGACATGGGGCACAAGCGGCTCGCCATTGAATCCGGCGAAGACCCTGTAAACAATCCAATCGAGTACATACTTGAAAGCATTGACACAATCTACAGCATAAAGCACAAAAACGGCTCGATTCGTCGGGTCAATGTCAATATTGCGGCCACGACCGTCGAAAACTACAGAAAGCTCAAGCAGGCCGGCATAGGGACATATGTGCTTTTCCAGGAGACATACAACAAGGAAACATATGAAAGGCTGCATCCCACCGGGCCCAAGCATGACTATGCATATCATACCGAGGCTATGGACAGGGCCATGCAGGGCGGCATAGATGATGTGGGCCTTGGTGTCCTGTTCGGCCTTGAAAACTACAAGTATGAGTTTGCGGCACTCCTGATGCATGCAGAGCACCTTGAAGCTGCGTTCGGCGTAGGCCCTCATACTATAAGTGTGCCCAGAGTGCGTCCGGCTGATGACATCGATCCGTCAAAGTTCAAGAACGCAGTGGACGACGATACATTTGAGAAAATCGTGGCATGCATAAGGCTGGCGGTGCCCTACACCGGGATGATTGTTTCCACCAGGGAGAGTCAGAAGATGAGGGAGCGCCTGCTCCATCTCGGTGTTTCGCAGATAAGCGGCGGTTCAAAGACCAGTGTGGGCGGATACTGTGACCCTGAGCCTGAGGATGAGGAAACTGCGCAGTTTGACGTAAATGACAGAAGAACCCTTGATGAAGTCATAAGATGGCTCATTGAGCTCGGTTATGTTCCCAGCTTCTGCACTGCATGCTACAGGCAGGGCAGAACCGGAGACAGGTTCATGAGGCTGGCAAAAACCGGGCAGATTCAGAACTGCTGCCATCCCAACGCCATCATGACACTGAAGGAGTACCTGGAAGACTATGCTTCACCCGAGACAAAGGCGGCGGGTGAGAAACTGATTGCAAAAGAGGTAGAAACCGTTCCCAACGAAAAGGTAAGGATGATTCTTAAGGATAACCTGGAAAAGATAAGCACAGGTGTCCGTGACCTCAGGTTCTAGGAGGAAAACGAATGGGACTTAACGAAACGCCTTCGGCCAACAGGATACATATAGGATTTTTCGGAAAGCGTAACTCCGGCAAGTCGAGCCTTGTAAATGCCGTTACAGGGCAGGACCTGGCAGTGGTTTCGGATGTAAAGGGCACCACCACCGACCCTGTTTACAAGGCAATGGAACTTCTTCCCCTCGGCCCCGTGGTAATCATCGATACTCCCGGAATCGACGATGAGGGAACACTTGGGGAACTGCGCGTGAAGAAAAGCCGCCAGGTGCTCAACAAGACCGACATAGCCGTGCTGGTGGTGGATTCATCGACAGGGGTTTCGCCCGAAGACCGGGAGCTTGCCGGTCTATTTGAAAAAAAGAACATTCCCTATGTGATTGCATACAACAAGGCCGACCTTTTGAACGGAGAGCAGAAGCCAGGCAGCGACAAGGAGATTTTTGTCAGCGCTAAAACCGGATACAACATAAACACCCTGAAGGATAAAATTGCGGCCATGTCAAATGCGGAAGGGGACAAGCGCAGGATTGTCGCAGACCTCATAAGCCCGCAGGATTTCGTGGTGCTTGTCATCCCTATTGACAAGGCCGCTCCCAGGGGACGACTGATACTACCGCAGCAGCAGACCATCCGCGATATACTTGATACCGGTGCCGTGGCCATAGCCGTAAGGGATTCGGAATACCGTGAAACACTTGAAAAACTGGGGAGGAAGCCGAGGCTTGTAATCACCGACAGCCAGGTGTTTGAAAAGGTTGCTGCCGAAACGCCTGAAGATATATTACTGACGTCGTTTTCCATACTTTTTGCCAGGTACAAGGGCAGCCTTGAAACAGCAGTAAAAGGTGCAAGGACCCTTGAAACCCTTAAGGACGGAGATACCATACTCATTTCCGAAGGCTGCACGCATCACCGGCAGTGCGAAGACATAGGCACGGTGAAGCTTCCGCGGTGGATAAGGGAATACACCAAAAAGGACCTGGTATTCAAATTTACATCGGGTACCGAGTTTCCCGAGAATTTGTCCGGGTACAGTCTGGTTGTGCACTGCGGAGGCTGCATGCTGAATGAAAGGGAGATGAAATACCGCATTCAGTGCGCCGTGGACCAGAATGTGCCCATAACAAACTATGGCATTCTGATAGCCTACATGAAGGGGATACTGGACAGAAGCATAGCCATATTCCCTCATTTATAAAATCCGAAAAAATCTCAGACATCTCCGAATAACCGTCTCATGCCCCCGGAGTTTTTGCTCCGGGGGTATTTTCATATCCAAAACTTCAGATAAAGTTCAGACAGCAGACAATTTCCATTCAGTTTTGCATTTTATAATTTAGCCATCACGGCAGAAGGGGATGGAAGAATGGAAAAGTCACAGGGAAGGCATGAACTCAAACATTATATTAACTTTGCCGATGTGATTGAGCTCAGGTCCCGGCTGCCCTATGTGGCGAAGCCGGACAGGAACTGCAGGGAAGGAAACGGATACAGAATAAAAAGCCTCTCTTTTGACAATTACAACGACAAGGCGCTGCCGGAAAAGATATGGATAGTCCCGAACTGCTCATCCTGCAGGTTGGGAAGACTATTATTTTTGAAATATGACGATTCCTGCAATCATAAGGGCGGCGCCGATAAGTTTGCTCCATTCAAAGCATGCTTTTTCGGTACCGAAAAGACCGAAAAATTCTATAAGGCATGATGTTACGAGCTGGGCAAGCAGAATAAGCATTGTGGCATATGCCGGGCCAAGTTTTGATATGCCCTTTATGACCGTAAAAGTGATGAAGGCTCCGATGACGCCGCCGAAAAGATACAGCTTGTTGCTGACACTGAACACGGAAAAAAGGTTCTGCCTACCAGTAAAAAACCATATGGCAATGCTTGTGGCGAAAGCCGTAAGGTGCACCCAACTGTTGGTCGTCCACATATTTGACTTGTCCATAAGGCGTGTGTTGAAAACACCCTGCAGGCTCATCAGCGCCCCTGCCAGCAATGCAAACAGAATACCTGCCAATGCTGTTCCTCCGCATATTATTTTTCATTGAAATACCTGAAGATTAGTATTTCACATGACAGGGGTACATTATTCCCTTTCAGAGAAACGGCAGGACATCCATTAACGTTGATGCCTGCAGCTTATGATATCCGATTAAACAGAAAACCCCTCATCCCGAAAGATGAAGGGCATTTTGCTTCTATTTCTGTAGGCTTGTAATCAGCTACGGGTTATCGGGCTTTGCCAGAAGCCTGGCATTCTGATATGCCATCTCAACGGTAAGGATGGTTGTGCCCCTGTAAAGGGGGGTGCCGGTAGAATCATCATAGGACAGTACCAGGGCAAAATCGGGCTTTCCGGTAAATTCCGTACCCAGATATATGGGCATCAGGAACTGAATGCTGTTGTTGTAGTACTGGGGTACCACCATTTTGTAGTTTCTTTTAGCAAGTTTCTTTATCGTTTCCTCGTTGCCCCTGAACTTCTGGACTATTTCCTTGATTGGAATCTTGCCGTCCCTTATTTCGACAGGTATTCTGTCCACCCTTTCAATAAAGATGTGCCTCCAGTTCATGTTGATTTCAAGGTCCGGGTTGAATATTACCTGGTCTATGGTCTCAAAATACTTGGCTATCCGTGGTGTCCTCCCGCCGAAAGCCCGCAGCGTGTTCATGTCGTTTTCCAGTATTATGCGCGGATTGGTGCATAGAACGTGTTTTTCCCCGAATATGTCTATTTCCGTCCTGTTGCAGAGAATATATATGTCCAGAAGAAAGTCCCTTTCCAGAAGGCCCGTATTGAACAGAAACTGCTTTCCGTCATTTGATTCAAGTATTTTTCCTTCAGCCTTGAGGCGGTAATATGTGTGCTCGATATATGACTTCAGAATGGGATAGTTTGTCGGAGAAGAATAATCCTTGTATTTCCATTCTTCGGGCTGCGCGGTGGCCTGCAGTTCTTCAAGAAAATCATATCCCTGAGCGGCTTCCTGAAAAACTATTTCTCCTATGACATAATACTGGGTGCATATTAGCTCGCGGAATGCTTCCCTCTGGGTGAGGAGGTCAGAACAAAACCATTCCTGTGCATTTTGTTTTGTGTTTTTTTCGAATTTTAACCAGAGCCATTCGCCGTCGGCGGCGTTTCTGTAAGAGGTTTTAAGCCATGCAAATTCAGCAATGCTGCTGCCTGCATTTATTCTTTTGCTGCTTGAGTAACCAATTCTTCCTGTTTCATAGGCAATACGGAAATCGTTTTCCACAGTTTCTCTGATTATTTCGACTTTCCGGTCACTTTTGCCTGCCTCTTTGATTCTGTCATAATATGACCAGTGTACGAAAGCGAAGCTTGTTAATTCCATTTTTAACCCCCTAGTGAAATAAACGCGGATATGCCTGTCTGGTTTAATGAAACAATTTCGGAAACCTTGTCAATCATCCCCTTTCAAAGGCTATTTATGTCTATTATAAGGTAACGGTTCCGGCCTGAACAAGGCCAAATATGATGATGACAAAATTCCGCGGGTAATGTTTGCAGGTTCTGAATAACGTGCTCCTGAAATCATACGGCAGATTCTTCATGAATACAATTTTCAGGATGAAAGTCCCGGAGGGGAGAAGATGGGATATTACATCAACGTAAGCAAAGTAAGAATCTATGTTGAGGACCTGTTCCCGGAGGGGTTCAAAACAATTCTTTTCCTGCACGGCTGGCCCGGAAGCCATCGCCTTTTCAAATATCAGTTCAATCAGCTTCCCAGGCTGGGTTACCGGTGTATCGGAATAGATACCAGAGGCTTCGGCAGCTCGGATAAACCGTTTGACGGATATGACTATGACACTCTGTCCGATGATGTGAGAGGCGTGGTGGAAGCTCTTGGACTTAAGGATTTTGTCCTGGCAGGGCACTCAACAGGCGGCGCAATAGCCGCAAGGTACATGGGGCGCCATATGGGATACGGCGTCAGCAAGCTGGTCCTTATCTCTGCCGCGGTCCCAAGCCTCATAAGACGGCCCGATTTCCCGTACGGCAGGGACCAGGAATCTATACTGCAAATCATCGAACAGACATATCAGGACCGTCCGCAGATGCTTCGAAATTTCGGTGAGGCGTTTTTCTACCAGCGGACTTCCCAGGCGTTGTCCGACTGGTTTTTCCAGATAGGACTTCAGGCGGCAGGATGGGCGACCGCCGCAATCGCAAGGACATGGATTGATGAAGTTCTGTTTTCCGACCTTGAATCAATTGATGTTCCAACCCTCATTATTCACGGCATCCATGACAGGGTCGTCCCCTTCAGGCTTGCGGAGATACAGCAGAGCATGATACGGAATTCAGTGCTGGTGCCGTTCAATTATTCAGGGCATGCCGTATTTTATGAGCAGAAGGATGAGTTTAACGAAATCCTGGCAAAGTTCATAGAAAACTGAACTGCTGTACCTCAGGCTTTAACGGATTTTAAGCCTCCCGGCAAAAAGACGGGAGGTTTTTATTTTGCAAAATATGAAGTCATGCGTATTTCCGTATATGATGCTTATTTTGCAAGGTTTTTGCGTATCCTATAAGAAAAACGGACCATACCGGAAGGTGAACGAATGAAACTTTTCATGCCTGAAAGGGTCATCTTTGACCCCGCAAGCCTGGAATATCCGCTTGGACAAAAAATATACGGGTATTTCAAAGATAAACCGTCGGTCATAATTAAGGCCGGGCCGAGAACGGCTGCCGGGTTTATTGCCGGTACGACTTCCGCCGAAAAATATGTGCAGGCCAAAAGGACACTTCTTGTGACAGTAAGCCGCATTAAAAAACTGGATGTCTGCAGGCCGTCGGCGGACTATCAGTTTTCGCTGATGAGCGGCTGCCCGGCCCACTGCGAATACTGCTATCTTCAGACTACACAGGGTACGAAGCCGTATCTGAAAGTTTTCGTCAACCTGGAAGATATATTTGAGACAATAAAGGGGCACATCCGACAGAATGAAGGAAAAATTACAACCTTTGAAGTAGCAAGCCTCGGTGACCCCCTTGCACTGGAGCATATTACCGGAAGCCTGGCCCGGACCATAGATTTTTTTGCGGGGCTTGAGCATGGAAGGCTCAGAGTGGTCACAAAATTTCCGTATGTCGATTCGCTGCTGGATATTGGGCACGGCGGGCACACCCTTTTCAGAGTGAGCATCAATACGGATTACGTAATAGATAATTTCGAGCATAATACCGCCAGCCTTGATGAAAGGATAGATGCCCTCGCAAAACTGGGCCGGGCCGGTTATCCTGTAGGGCTTATCATAGCACCGGTAATGCTGTATGACAACTGGAAGGAAGACTATGATGCCATGCTGGAAAAGCTGGAAGACAGGCTGGGACCGGACCTCAGCGGCAAGGAACTTAATTTCGAACTGATTCAGTACCGGTTTACCGCCGTTGCGAAGGAACTCATCCTGCAAAGGTTTCCACGTACAAAGCTTGATATGGATGAAGGAAAAAGGGTGCTGAAGTGGGGAAGGTTCGGAAGGTACAAATATGTTTATCCCAAAGAGGAGGCGGAAGAGATAAGAGGGTATCTTACATCGCTCATCCATGGGAGATTTCCTTCGGCAAAGGTCCAGTATTTCACTTGACAATGTGCTTTGCGACTTTTATTTGCAATGTGCCATTACGAGCGTAAGCAGAACGATACCCTGCAGAGCAAAAGCATATAATGTGTTATTGCAGGCATTAGAACGCAGCAATCAATCCCTTGCACATATGTCATTGCGAGCGAGCATAGCGAGCGTGGCAATCCCAAACATGCCTGACGTTAATAAAGGAAAGAGATTGCTTTGTCGGCTTTGCCTCCTCGCAATGACAGACAGAATGCGTCATTCATCTTTGTTCATGTCATTGCGAGCGAAACGAAGCAATCTCCTTATTCATTTCTGATATTCTGTATCATCTTCGGAATATACCTTTTTATAGCCTCAAAACTCTCCTGACTTATGACATGTTCAATGCGGCATGCATCCTGAACGGCGGTGGCCTCGCTGACACCAAGCTTCATCAGCCAGTCCGAAATGAGCCTGTGGCGCTCAAGCATTGTGGAAGCTATTTTTTCTCCTTCAGCGGTAAGGGTGATGAACCCGTTCTCATCCATTACAATAAGCCCGTTTTCACGCAGTTTTTTCATGGCTACGCTTACGCTTGACTTTTTGTAATTAAGCTCATTTACGATGTCTATGGACCTTACATGAGGCAGTTTCTGCCTTAAAACCAGAATGGTTTCAAGATACATTTCTGCAGATTCGCGTATATTCAAGCTCAACCATCTCTTCCCGTGGGTGTTTTCGCCGCTCATGGCGGATTCAGGTTAATTTAAGCATATCATATGATTCCGCTTTGAACAAACTCGTGCAAAAGTATGCGCCCGGCATGTGCCGGGCACTTTATGGAAGCGAATTGTGGGTTGCCGGCATTGTCATTCGCTGGGATATTTCTCCACTGCTTCCTTATAGAAGGGAATCAGATACGGCAGGGATTCACCACCGTAATTATCGTAGAGATTCAAATCTTCAATTTTCAATACCCCATCATTCAATTTTGCCCTGATTTCATCGGTCGGTATTGGATATATTCCCTGGTAATCTCCGACCCTGTAATAGACGTCCCAATCCGGTTGATATTTCAGAAACATAAGATATTCCGATTCTTTTTTGAGAGGTTTTACAAAACTTGTAGTAACTAGCCGTTTGTTGCCGTCCGGCTTTGGCCACAGGTAATACTCTTCCATTAGAACAAGCTTGTCACCGATGTTTACATCACCTTTATAAACCTTGGTTACCTCTATTTCCTGTTTGGTATATCCGGAAACAGGTACATGCTTGTCCAGAATTGTGTCATAAGATGTATTGATTTCCTGCCCCAGATTTTCTTTTACGATGGCTCTGACGATTAATTCGGCTTGTTCCTCGATTTCCTGAAGATTATCATAGTATGTTCTGTCACTGACCTTACGTTCAATTTCAATCAAAACTTCATCCGACCTCATATCTTCATTTACTTTTGTGTTATCGGTTGATAGAGCGGTATTTGGTGTTTGAGATGAATTGCACGAAGCAAACATAAAGGTGAGCAACAGACAAACGGCTATTATTGCTGTTCTCTTAATTTTTCCTCACTCCTTATCTGACGCTGTTTTCAATTTCATTCATTCAAATATCCCTGGCCGGAACCATCGGGTATTTCGGTATTTGACGGTTCCGCGGCTGTGATTGTACTAATGCTGTTTGTCATTGCGAGGAGGCGAAGCCGACGAAGCAATCCCGCATTCTGAAAATATCAAGGATTGCTTCGCTGTCGCCCGCAATGAAACAAGAGGATTACTGCGTTTTGATTTACTGCCGGTTTAAAATGGCAAACGGGTACAGCGCGGCGGAAACAATATGAAAATGTACAGGCAATATGTGCAAAGCCCATTGACTTTGCGGTTAGTTTATGCTAACCTGTAATTGAATTAGGTTAGACTAACATTGGAAAATAGCCATAAATGATTAAGACAGGCTGTATCAAAATAATGGCAAGGAGGAATGGCTATGCCTCTGACCATGGCGAGAGAGGGAGAGGAAATGCTCATCAGGAAAATAAGCGGAAAACCGGAAGTAAAAAAGCATCTTGAAAATCTCGGCTTTGTCGTGGGCGGAAAGGTTACGGTGATTAAGGAGATTGCCGGAAACCTGATTGTAAACGTCAGGAACTCAAGGGTGGCCATAAGCCGTGAAATGGCGTGCAGGATACTTGTATGAAGTCTGAAGGGAGTTGTTTGCATGGAGGTTTTGAAAGACATTCCCTGCGGACGTACGGTTACTGTCCGGAAAATAATCGGTCAGGGAGCCGTGAAGCGCAGGATAATGGATATGGGAATAACAAAGGGGACAGAGATATATGTCCGAAAGGTTGCCCCGCTTGGAGACCCAATGGAGGTTACCGTGAGGGGATATGAGCTGTCAATCCGCAAAGCGGACGCCGGGATGATACTGGTTGAGTAATCCGGCAGGAGACGTGAAGTTTCCTGTTTATTTTACCGGTAGGTTAGTCATAACTAACAGAAGTAAAAGCAATCAGATAGTTTTTGCAGGGAGGAAAAATAATGCATGTCAGAATAGCGCTCGCAGGCAATCCCAACAGCGGCAAAACCACACTGTTCAACGCACTGACCGGCTCAAACCAGTATGTGGGCAACTGGCCCGGCGTCACAATAGAAAAGAAGGAAGGAAGACTAAGAAGCGACAAATACAGGGATGTAACCGTCGTGGACCTGCCGGGCATATATTCGCTTTCCCCGTATACACTTGAGGAGGTTGTTGCAAGAAATTACCTTGTTGACGGGAACCCCGACGCCATCATAAACATAGTTGACGGCAGCAACCTTGAGAGAAACCTGTATCTTACCACCCAGCTCGCGGAACTGGGCATACCGATGGTTGTTGCAGTCAACATGATGGATGTGGTCGAAAAACGCGGAGACAGCATAAACCTGAAAAAACTTTCCGAGAAGCTTGGATGTCCCGTTATGGGAATATCCGCACTAAAAAGAACAGGAATCACTGAGGCAGCGGAAAAGGCCGTGGAACTTGCAACAGCCAAAGTCCCCATGGTTCCGCGACACAGGTTCTCGGACACGGTTGAAAAAGCCATATCGGCCATAGAGGATATCCTTGGTGACAGAATCAAGGACAGGCATGAACGCTGGACGGCCGTAAAGGTTTTTGAACAGGACATCAAGGTCATGGAACGCCTGAACCTGGATGAAAATCTCAGGGACCGCATAGAGAGCGTCATAGCGGACTGTGAAAACGAGATGGACGATGATTCCGAGAGCATAATCACTAACGAACGCTATCAGTACATAGCTTCAATCATAAAGGACAGCTACAGGCGCAAAAGCAATGAGAAGATGACCACCTCTGACAAGATAGACAGGATAGTTACCAACAGGTGGCTGGCGCTTCCCATTTTTGCCCTGGTAATGTTCTGCGTTTACTTCATTTCGGTTACGACGGTGGGCGCATGGGTGACCGACTGGACCAATGACGTTCTTTTCGGTGAAATCATACCCCGGGCTGTCGGAAATTTCCTGACTTCCGTCGGTACGGCCGAATGGCTGAAATCGCTGATTCTGGACGGAATTATCTCAGGAGTCGGGGCCGTCCTTGGGTTTGTGCCGCAGATGCTTGTGCTCTTCGCATTTCTGGCGTTGCTTGAGGACTGCGGGTACATGGCCCGTGTAGCATTCATAATGGACAGGATATTCCGCAAGTTCGGACTTTCGGGAAAATCATTCATTCCCATGCTTATCGGAAGCGGATGCGGAGTTCCGGGCATTATGGCGTCGCGTACCATTGAAAATGACCGGGACCGCCGCATGACAATCACGGTAACCACCTTTATCCCCTGCGGCGCAAAACTGCCCATCATAGCTCTTATTGCCGGAGCGCTGTTCGGAGGTGCCTGGTGGGTAGCGCCAAGCGCCTACTTCGCCGGTATTGCGGCAATCATCTGTTCGGGCATTATACTGAAGAAGACACGCCTGTTTTCGGGTGATCCGGCTCCGTTTGTAATGGAACTTCCCCCATACCACAGGCCCATAGCAGGAAATGTGCTTCGCAGCATGTGGGAACGCAGCTGGTCCTTCATCAGGAAAGCCGGAACGGTAATACTGCTCTGCACAATTGTCATATGGTTTGCATCCAACTTCGGAATTGCTGATGGGCGGCTTTTGATGGTTGAAGATATAAATGACGGTTTCCTCTCGAAAATCGGAGGATTTATAGCGCCTCTCTTCGCGCCTCTTGGCTGGGGCTTCTGGCAGGCGGCGGTTGCCACGCTCACCGGAATCGTGGCAAAGGAAAACGTGGTTGGTACCATTGGTATCCTGTACGGGTTTGCCGGGGTTGCTGAAGACGGTCAGGAGATTTGGGGGCTTCTTTCTTCAAGCTTCACCACGTTATCCGCTTACTCCTTCATGCTGTTCAACCTGCTCTGTGCTCCGTGCATCGCCGCCATAGGCGCCATAAAAAGGGAGATGAACAGCAGAAAATGGACATTGTTTGCCATAGGATACCAGACCCTGTTTGCCTATGCAGTGTCACTGTGTGTTTACCAGTTTGGAATGCTGCTTACAGGCAACGGCTTCAGCACAGGAACAGCGGCTGCCCTGGCGGTGGTTGCATTGTTCATGTATCTTTTGCTCAGGCCGAACAGGGAAAAAACATTTAATGCCGCGTCGGTTGAAGCCGGTTTTTAGGAAAAGTTCCTGAGAAGGCAGGCCTTTGAGACCGTGACTTGAACAAGGGAGGGAAGTACATGTTACAGTTCATTGCTGACAATATAGCGAACATAGTGATAGGTGCACTGCTTCTGGCGGCGGTTATCGGCATAATCGCCGGAATGGCAAGAAAAAAGGCAAAAGGCCAGTCCATAACCTGCAACTGCGGCTGCAGCGGCTGCCCGAGTGCCTATCTATGCCATCAGGAAGTAAGGCAGGAGAGCAGGGACGACTGATATCATTAAAAAGAAATAAGCCATGTCCTGTAAGGACATGGCTTATTTCTTTATTCCCATTCAACCGTTGCGGGTGGCTTGGACGTGATGTCATAAACCACGCGGCTTACCGAAGGAATTTCACGTGTTATGCGTGATGCTATGCGGCTTAAAACCCTGTGTGGCAGCGGGGCGTACTCACAGGTCATGAAATCGGTCGTGTTTACGGCCCGAAGGGCAATTACAGAGTCGTATGTCCGGTCGTCGCCTTTTACGCCCACCGAACGGGCACCTGTATATACCGCAAAGTATTGCTCGGGACGGTGCCGTAATTTTCCTATCTCTTCGCACATAATATGGTCAGCCATGCGGAGAATTTCAAGCTTTTCTTCTGTCACTTCCCCAAGGACCCTGATGGCAAGACCGGGGCCGGGGAAAGGCTGCCTTTCGGTGATGGTTGCAGGAAGCCCGAGCTTCCTTCCCAGAACGCGGACCTCATCCTTAAAAAGACCGGAAAGCGGCTCGATTATCTCCCTGAATGCCAGCCTTTCAGGAAGGCCTCCCACGTTGTGGTGGCTTTTGATTGTTGCGCCGAGTTTGCCGCCCGATTCTATCACGTCAGGGTAGATGGTTCCCTGTGCAAGAAAGGGTATGTTGCCGAGTTTCGCTGCTTCTTCCTCGAATACCCGTATGAATTCCTCGCCTATAAGCTTTCGTTTTCGTTCCGGATCAACCACGCCTTTCAGCCTGGCAAGGAAACGGTCTTTCGCGTTTACCCTGATGAAATTGAGGTCCATGCCCGAAAAGGCCTTTTCAATCTCGTCGCCTTCCCTGTAGCGCATAAAGCCGTGGTCCACAAAGATGCAGGTGAGCTGGCCGGGTATGGCCCTGGACAGCAGGGCGGCACATACAGAGCTGTCCACGCCTCCGGACAGGGCGAGCAGCACCCTTTCATTTCCGACCTTCTCACGGATTTTTTTAATCTGCGTTTCAATGTAGTCGTCAAGGCGGTAGTCGCCTTTCGCACCGCATATTTCAAAAAGGAAGTTGCCTATTATTTTCCGGCCGTTATCAGTGTGTTGGACTTCAGGATGAAATTGCACACCATACAGCTTCCTGACCGGATTTTCGCAGGCGGCATTAGGGCAGTTTGCCGTTTCGGCCGTTTTTATGAAACCTTCGGGAAGCTCAGCAACAAGGTCGGTATGGCTCATGAGAACGGTGTTCTGTTCCGGAATATCCATGAAAAGAGGGGATTCTGTTTTAAGATGTGCCTTAACCCTTCCATATTCGCTCTTTTCACAGGGCTGCACCTTTCCGCCGAGCATGTGGCACATAAGCTGCATTCCGTAGCAGATTCCCAATACGGGTATTCCAAGTTCAAATATCTTTGGGTCACATTTCGGAGAATCCGGCATGTACACGCTGTGGGGACCGCCGGTCAGAATAATTCCAATTGGATTGAGTTCCCGGATTTTTTCGGCGCCTGTATTGCCGGGCCAGATTTCGGAGTAGACAGAGTTGGCACGGACCGAACGGGCTATAAGCTCCTTGTACTGTCCGCCGAAATCCAAGACCAGTAAAAGCTCATTCATATTTCCACCATCCTGTAAGTAGATTAAATCAAATGTCATGCCGCAAGAGTCTGCAACGGCTGGCGTATCCAAAAAGGCGTTCATCACATCATGCGCGCGTTCAGGTCAAGCTGCATCCCGCTCGGTCCCAGTCTTACGCATCTGCATGAACTGATGAACGCCTTTGTTCAATGTCTATAAATATAATTAAGACATGGTGTATTGTCAATGGTTTTTAAAAGGCAGCAAAAATGTGGGCAGAATGCCCGTCGGAGGTGACATCCGGCATCTGCCCATGCGCCGTGAAATGGATAAAGGCGGTAAAATGGCCTTATTCAGTTTTCAGTATTATTCGTTAACGCTGTTGAGGATTTCGGCGTAGGAAGGAAGCGGCCAGTGCCTGCTGCTTACAATCAGTTCAAGTTCATCCACGACAAGCCGCAGTTCGTTCATGGCCGTGAACACCTTTTCACGGTAAGCCCTGGCAAGTTCCAGCTTATCCGTTATACCCCGAACGGCAATGAGCTGTTCTGAAAGCTGTTCCAGCCTTCTGCCGAGGCACTCCAAGAGCCTGGCTATTCTTTCAAGCAGCTTCTCTTCCATGCTTACCGGTATGTCCGCGCCGACAGCCTTCTTGTTGAGAATCAGCTGTGACAGCTCGTTCTGATAGGTGATGACTGCCGGGACAATCTGCCTGTTTACGATATCAAGCATTGTCAGCGCTTCTATGTTAATGGTCTTTGAGTAGTTTTCAAGAAGTATTTCATAGCGGGAATGTATTTCGTGTTCACTGAACACATTGTGGCGTGAGAAAAGTTCCACGCTCTTCGGATGAATGAATGCGGGCAGGGCTTCCGGTGTTGACTTGAGGTTGGAAAGCTTCCTCTTTTCAGCCTCCCTTACCCAGGCTTCATCATAGCCGTTTCCGTTGAAGATGATGCGCTTGTGCTCCTTGATTGTCCTCTTGATGAGCCGGCTCAGGTCAGACCTGAAATCGGTGCTCTGTTCAAGCTCATCGGCGAACTGGCGCAGAGACTCGGCAACGATGGTGTTTAGAACTATGATGGGGCCGGAGATGGAGAAGGCGGAGCCGAGCATTCTGAACTCAAACTTGTTGCCCGTGAATGCAAAGGGCGATGTGCGGTTCCTGTCGGTTGTATCCTTCGGAATATGGGGCAGAACCGTCGCGCCTATTTCCATGAGGGTTTTGCCCTTGCCCGAATAAAGCGTGTCGTTTTCCAGGGCATTGAGTATCTCTGTAAGTTCGTCGCCCAAAAATACCGAGACGATGGCCGGCGGAGCCTCATTGGCACCGAGTCGGTGGTCGTTGCCCGCACTGGCTACCGAGACGCGCAGCAGGTCCTGGTATTCGTCCACGGCCTTGATGACCGCCACGAGGAACAGGAGAAACTGGGCATTTTCAAATGGGGTGTCGCCGGGTTCAAGAAGATTTATGCCCGTGTCAGTGGAAAGCGACCAGTTTATGTGCTTGCCGCTTCCGTTGATGCCTGCAAAAGGCTTTTCATGCAGAAGACATGTAAGACCGTGCTTTGCCGCGACTGTCTTCAGAAGCTCCATGATGAGCTGGTTATGATCCGCGGCTATATTGGCCTCAGCATAAAGCGGGGCTATCTCGTGCTGGGCAGGAGCCACCTCGTTATGCTCAGTCTTGGCATATACGCCCAGCTTCCAGAGCTCCTCATCCAACTCATGCATGAACCTGGATACCCTCTTCTTGATGGCGCCGAAATAGTGGTCTTCAAGTTCCTGACCCTTGGGAGGACGGGCGCCGAACAGCGTCCTGCCGCAGTACATGAGGTCGGGCCTTTTAAGGTACATGTTTCTGTCTATGAGGAAATATTCCTGCTCAGGACCGACACAGGAAACCACGCGCTTTACATCGGTATTTCCGAAAAGCCTCAGAATCCTCAGCGCCTGCCTGTTCAGAGCTTCCATGGAGCGGAGCAGGGGCGTCTTCTTGTCAAGTGCCTCGCCGCTGTAAGAGCAGAAGGCTGTGGGAATATAGAGTGTGTGGTCCTTGATAAACGCATAGGAAGTAGGGTCCCATGCTGTGTATCCCCTCGCCTCAAAGGTGCTTCGCAGGCCTCCCGAAGGAAAGCTTGAAGCATCGGGTTCACCCTTTACAAGCGACTTGCCCGAGAATTCGGTGATTGGCCTGCCTTCCCTGTCGGGCATGAGAAAGCTGTCGTGCTTTTCTGCCGTTACGCCGGTCATCGGCTGGAACCAGTGGGTGAAGTGGGTTGCACCCTTTTCAACGGCCCATTCCTTCATGGTGCTTGCCACAACGTTTGCAACGTCAAGTTCGAGATGGGTGCCGTTTGCGATTACCTTTCGCAGAGCATTATATACATCCTTCGGCAGGCGTTCCTTCATGACCCTGTCGTTGAATACCATGCTGCCGAAAAGCTCTGTTATATTCTTGTCTGCCATTATCATCCCTCCTGAAAAAACTGTTAAAGCAACGGAATTCCGGCTGCAGTGCAGCCTGCAATGGTGTCATTGTCCCATACCGAAACCTGTACCTCTCCGATATGGGCTTTCTGGAGAAGCAGCATGCAGAGCCTGGACTGACCTATACCGCCGCCCATGGTCAGCGGCAGTTCACCGTTTAAAAGCATTCTGTGGAACGGCAGGCTTCGTCTGTAGTCGCAGCCTGCTTTTGTCAGCTGTTCATCCAGCGATTTCTCGTCGACGCGGATTCCCATGGACGAAACTTCCAGCGCACAATCAAGCACATCACTCCAGAAAACGATATCGCCGTTCAGTTTCCAGTCGTCATAGTCAGGAGCGCGTCCGTCGTGTTTTATTCCTGATTTCAGGAGGTCCCCAATCTGCATGATGAAAGCCGTTCTGTGTTCACGCACGAATTCGTTCACACGTTCCGGAGGCGTAAGCGACGGATACATGTCTTCAAGCTCCTGGGACGTTATGAATGACACATCCCGCGAAAGGTCCGTGGTAAGCTGCGGATAAAGCTTTTTTATTTCAGCCAGAGTATCGCATACGGCTCCGACGATTTTGACCACCGTATCCTTTAGTGTGTCCAGATTTCTCTCGGACCGGTCTATGACCTTTTCCCAGTCCCACTGGTCAACATAGACTGAATGGAGATTGTCCATGGATTCGTCACGCCTGATGGCGTTCATATCGGTATAAATGCCTTCACCAATACGAAAGCCGTACTTATGTAACGCCATGCGCTTCCATTTTGCCAGGGACTGCACAACCTGAGCGCTGTCTTCCATCTCTTTGATATCAAACTCCACAGGGCGCTCGACCCCGTTCAAATCATCGTTAAGTCCTGTCTGCGGGAGTACGAACAATGGGGCTGAGACCCTCATCAGATTCAGGGCACAGCTTAGGTTGTCCTCAAATATCCGCTTTATCTTTCCGATGGCAATCTGGGTGTCGCGCAGATTCAATACCGGTTTATAGCCTTGGGGAATTGTAAGTTTACTCATGGTTACACTCCTTTCAAAACTGGCGGATAATATAAAAAGCAAAGGCGCTGCGGAACTTTGAATCCACAGCGCCTTTGCTGTTCAAGGAAAGTGTAGCATATCTCTCATGCATCTGTCAATCCTTTTTTTAACATTTTTCATGACAAAATGAATAACAAGTTCTGACTATCCTGCAAAATTACTTATGGACAAGCCTTCATGAAGGTAATAATATAAAAATTATGCAAGTCGGCAATATAAAAAATTCATAAACCTATCGACAAGGACGGTCATTTGTAGTATAATAAAACCGGTGAACAAAGGCGTTCATCATATAGTGTCAGGCAACAGGCCTTTTTGAGGCTTGCTGCAGCTTCATGATGCTATGTGGTGAACGCCTTTGTTGTTAGCTGAAAGATTACGCCGCGCGGGCATTCCGGAATCTGCCCCGGGCGGCAAGCTGGATTTGCTGGAGGTTTGAAAAGTGAGGGAAGGTATGTTCAGAAACCCGTCGGGATGCGCCATATCGGGCATCATTTCAAGAAGCGGCAGGCGCTTTTCCGGCGAACGCATAGTCAAGTCAATCTCGGTCATGCATGAACGCTCCAATGGCCTCGGCGGAGGGTTTACCGCATACGGAATATATCCTGAATACAAGGATTTCTATGCTTTTCATATATTTTACGATGACAATGAGGCCAAGAAGGAATGCGAGATTTTTCTGGAGGAGCATTTTGACATAATAAACCTTTCCAGGATACCTACGCGCAAGATTCCCGAAATAACCGACGAGCCGCTGATATGGCGCTACTTTGTCTCGCCGCTTCCCACAAAGCTTGCTGCGTGCCAGCTGGACGAGCGTGAGTATGTGGTAAGATGCGTCTTCAGGATAAACACCTCCATAAACGGCGCATATGTTTTTTCCAGCGGGAAGAATATGGGTGTCTTCAAGGCTGTGGGATTCCCGGAGGATGTGGCGCGTTTCTACCGGCTTGAAGAATATGAAGGATACTGCTTCACTGCACACGGCAGGTATCCCACGAACACACCCGGCTGGTGGGGCGGTGCCCATCCGTTTGCACTGCTGGATTATTCGGTGGTGCACAACGGTGAGATATCTTCCTATGATGCCAACCGCCGTGCCATTGAAATGTACGGATACAAATGCACGCTTCTGACCGATACCGAGGTTATTACATACATGATTGACTATCTGCACAGAAGAGTAGGGCTGACATTCGGGGAAATCTGCAGTGTGTTTGCTGCTCCCTTCTGGTCCACCATAGAGAACATGCCCGAAGAGGAAAGGGAAGAACTGACGTTCCTTAGAAACGTGTTTGCCTCGCAGCTTATCACAGGGCCCTTCTCAATCATAGTAGGATTTGAGGGCGGCCTTCTGGCGCTGAACGACCGGCTGAAGCTCCGCAGCATGGTGGTGGGCGATAAGGACGACATGGTTTACGTGGCAAGCGAAGAGGCAGCCATAAGAATCGTTGAAAACGATCTTGACAGAGTCTGGTCGCCCATGGGGGGCGAAGGAGTAATCATAAACGTTGAGGAAGGGAAGATCTGATGCCTGTTCAATACATATATCCCGAATTTGAAGTAGTCAGAAACTATGATCGCTGCATTGCATGCAGGGTATGCGAGCGCCAGTGCGCCAATGAGGTTCATGAATATCTGAAGGACGAAAACAAAATGGTGTCCGACGATTCGAAATGCGTGAACTGCCACAGATGCGTGGCGCTTTGCCCGACCCGTGCGCTTAAGATAGTAAAATCGCAGCATACATTCAGGGAAAACGCCAACTGGTCGGCAAAAAGGATCAATGAAATTTACAAGCAGGCCGAATCTGGCGGTGTCCTTCTGTCCAGCATGGGAAACCCCGAGAACTATCCTGTCTATTTTGACAGGATACTGCTCAATGCGTCCCAGGTGACCAATCCCTCCATTGACCCCTTGAGGGAACCCATGGAAACCAGGGTTTTCCTGGGGGCAAAACCTGAGAAGATTGAAAGGGACGAAAACGGCAGAATAATAAGAAAGCTTCCGCCCCAGATTGAGCTTTCCATGCCGGTCATGTTTTCAGCCATGAGTTACGGCTCAATCAGCTACAACGCTCATGAAAGCCTTGCCAGAGCGGCGGCCGAGCTGGGAATTCTCTACAATACCGGCGAAGGCGGCCTTCATGAGGACCTGTACAAATACGGGAAGCACACAATCGTCCAGGTGGCTTCAGGCCGTTTCGGGGTACATAAGACCTATCTCAACAGCAGCGCCGCAATAGAAATCAAAATGGGACAGGGAGCAAAGCCCGGCATCGGCGGACACCTTCCCGGAGAGAAAATCGGCCGGGACATTTCAAGGACGCGGATGATTCCAGAGGGCACAGATGCCATATCCCCCGCCCCCCATCATGACATTTATTCCATCGAGGACCTGCGGCAGCTGGTGTATTCCCTGAAAGAGGCCACCAATTATGAAAAGCCTGTCATCGTCAAGATTGCCGCTGTCCATAATGTTGCCGCCATAGCCAGCGGGATTGCCCGAAGCGGGGCCGACATGATAGCCATTGACGGTTTCCGCGGCGGAACGGGTGCCGCTCCGACGCGGATAAGGGACCATGTTGGAATACCTATTGAACTGGCCCTGGCCAGTGTGGACAAAAGGCTGCGGGACGAGGGCATCAGGAACCGGGTTTCCATTATAGTGGGAGGAGGCATCCGTTCCAGCGCCGACGTGGTAAAGGCAATCGCTTTGGGTGCTGACTGCGTGTATATCGGAACCGCCGCCCTCATAGCGCTGGGCTGCCATTTGTGCCGGACCTGCCATACCGGAAAGTGCAACTGGGGAATCGCGACCCAGAGGGAGGATCTGGTAAAGCGCCTGAACCCGGATATAGGCTACAAGCGCCTGGTAAACCTTTTGACAGCCTGGCAGCATGAAATCAAGGAAATGATGGGCGGAATGGGCATCAACTCCATAGAAGCCCTCAAGGGCAACCGCCTGATGCTGAGAGGCGTGGGCCTTAACGGGAAAGAGCTTGAGATACTTGGCATCAAGCATGCTGGAGAGTAGAATGAGGACTTTACGCCGGGACGAAAAGTGAGCGGTTGTTTCCGGGGGATGCCCAATAGAGAAATGTTTGGCGGTGATGTAGTTTGAAAAGGGTATATGTAAATGAAAAATGGTGCCTGGGGTGCCATCTTTGCGAATACTACTGCGCCTTTGCAGCCACAGGGGAAAAGGACATGGCAAGGGCGCTAAAAAATGTAAAAATTAATCCGAGGATAAGAGTTGAGGAAGGAGACGGGATAAGCTTTGCGGTTTCATGCCGCCACTGCCCGGAACCCCTCTGTGTGAAAAGCTGCATTACAGGTGCGCTGACCAAATCCGGCGGCATCATCTTCATTGACCGGAATAAGTGCATCGGATGCTATACCTGTATCCTAAGCTGCCCATATGGTGCAATCTGGCCTTCGGAGAACGGGGTTGTTCAGAAATGCGAGCTCTGCGTAAAGACCGTCGAAGGCACACCAAGATGTGTGGCCGGCTGCCCCAACGGGGCCATCGTTTTTGAGGAAAGGGGTGAATAGCTTGAAGTACGTAATCATCGGAAACTCGACGGCCGCGGTTGGAGCGGTGGAGGCCATCCGCAGGAACGACGGGGAAGGCCAAATCGTGATTATAGGAAGCGAGAGGCACCATGTCTATTCAAGGCCGCTTATCTCATACCTGCTTATGGGCAGGACCGATGAGGCAGGAATGAAATACCGGGGCGACGAATTTTACCGCGAGAACCGCTGCGAGCTTAAATGCGGGAGAACAGCCGTCAGAATAGATGCCGGGCTTAAGCGCGTCATCCTTGACGATGGCGGTTATGAAAGCTATGACCGGCTCCTTGTCGCCACTGGATCATCGCCTGTTATTCCTCCGATTCCGGGACTGGACAGTGTAACCTGTAAATTTACATTTACTTCCCTGGATGAAGCGAAAGCCCTGGAACGTGCACTTGAAAGGAACGCCACGGTTCTGATATTGGGAGCGGGCCTTATAGGCCTCAAATGTGCCGAGGGAATAAGCGGAAGGAATGTAAAAATCGTTTGTGTTGACCTGTCAAGCAAGGTTCTTTCCAGCATCCTTGACGATGAAGCGTCCGGCATGGTGAAAAAGCATCTGGAGGAACACGGCATCAGGTTTTACCTGGGACGTCAGGTGACACGCTTTGAAGGAAACAGGGCGGTCCTTGACGATGAAACCGAAATTCCCTTTGATGTCCTGGTGCTGGCAGTGGGTGTGCGGCCAAATGTTTCGCTGATAAAGGATATAGGCGGGAGGACAGGCAGGGGAATCATCATTGATGAAAGATGCAGGACATCAATCCCTGACATATACGCCGCGGGCGACTGCTGTGAATGTGTTGATGCTTCCTCCGGTGAGAGCAAGGTAATGGCCCTTCTGCCGAATGCATACATGCAGGGCGAATGTGCGGGCATGAATATGTCCGGCACAGACTGCAGGTTTGACAGGGCAATCCCGCTGAATTCCATAGGACTGTTCGGCATGCACATCATGACCGCAGGGACATACAGGGGCAATACATATTCCGAACGCGACGGAAAGAACTATAAAAAGCTGTTTTATTCGGACAACAGGCTGAACGGCTTCATACTGGTCGGAAACATTGAAAGGGCAGGCATATACACATCGCTTATAAGGGAAAGGACTCCGCTTGACACGCTGGATTTCGGACTGGTCTGCAGAAACCCGGGACTTATGGCATTCAGCAGGAAAATGCGTGCGGAGATGCTTGGAGGTGTTCATCAATGAATATATGTGCACATCAGTTGGGGTTTAGGGCGCTTAATGAGAAGATACGGAACACAGACGGTGACATAGTTATAGAACAATGCTACGGCGAACGTTTTATAGGCGCCGGCGCTTCATCAAAGACCATCACGATTTTCGGGACACCGGGAAACGCTCTGGGAGCATATCTTGACGGAGCCACCATAATCGTGAACGGAAACGCCCAGGATGCAGTCGGGGATACTATGAACGACGGCAGGATAATAATCCGCGGCAATGCCGGAGATGCGCTGGGATACGCCATGAGGGGCGGAAAAATACTGGTAAGGGGAAATTCCGGATACCGTACAGGGATTCATATGAAGGAATATCAGGACAAGAAGCCCGTCATCGTCGTGGGCGGAAGGACCGGCAGCTTTCTTGGCGAATACCTGGCCGGAGGCCTTATCATTGTTCTTGGACTTGAGAGTGATGACTGTCCTGTTGGTAACTTTACCGGAACCGGCATGCATGGCGGCGAAATTTTCATAAGAAGCTGCTTAATGCCGCGTAATCTGCCAAAGCAGGTGTGTGCCGGCCCGGCAGAGGATGCGGATATGGAAAGGATAAAGGACATTCTGGCAGAATTCTCTGAGACATTCGGCATCCCAATGGATGTGATTTTGAGCAGGCCGTTCCACCGGCTGACGCCTAATGCCAGAAATCCGTATAAACAGCTTTACACCAATAATTGACAGGGTTATACTTTTCTCAATAAGACCGATGGGAGGATGAACCTATGACCGCCACCGTTCGTGAGGTTCTGGAATTTGTAAGGGAAAACGATGTGAAGTTTATACGCCTGGCATTCTGTGACCTGCTGGGATGCCCGAAGAACATATCCATAATGCCGGAGGAACTTCCTGAAGCGTTCGAACACGGTATATCGTTCGATGCCCATGCCATAAACGGTTTTACTGATATTACGAAATCCGATCTGTTCCTGGTTCCTGATCCGACCACGCTGTCCGTGCTTCCCTGGCGCCCACAGCAGGGCCGGGTCGTGAGGTTTTACTGCAATATCAAAAACCCTGACGGCAGCCCGTTCTGGGGAGATACCAGGGCTATTCTGCAAAAGATTTTAAAGCGCGTCGGGGAAATGGGCTATACCTGCATGGCCGGCGCGGAATGCGAGTTTTATCTTTTCAAGACTGATGAAAACGGGGACCCCACTACGGTTCCGTTTGACCATGCAGGATACCTGGATATGGCGCCGCTGGACAAAGGTGAGAATGTACGCCGTGAGATATGCCTGTGCCTTGAGGAAATGGGCATCAGGCCCGAAACGTCACATCACGAACAGGGACCCGGGCAGAATGAGATAGATTTCAGGTTCTCGGACGGGCTCATCTGTGCCGACAATCTCGTAACCTTCAAACAGGTGGTAAAGAGCATTGCAGCAAGGAACGGACTTTTTGCTTCCTTTGCGCCGAAACCTCTTCCGGGAAGGAGCGGGAGCGGGCTGCACATAAACCTGTCCCTCGTAAGGAACGGTCTGAACCTGTTCGGGAGCGGAGAAAGAAGGGACATGGATGAAGCCGGAAGCTTTATTGCCGGCATATTGCAGAAAATACGCGAAATGACGGCCTTCCTTAATCCGCTGCCGAATTCCTACGAGCGCCTTGGAGCCTTTGAAGCGCCGAAATATGTTTCCTGGTCGGAGGGAAACCGTTCCCAGCTTGTCCGCATACCGGCGGCCAGGGGCGACAAGGTTCGCATGGAACTCAGGTCTCCCGACCCTGCCGCAAATCCATACCTGGCATTCGCGCTGGTCATCGGAGCCGGAATTTACGGCATAGAAAACAGGCTGCCGCTGCCTGAAAGCGTCAATGTGGACCTTTATAACGCGGATGAGCATGTCACCGCATCCCTTGAGCGGCTTCCCGAAAACCTTGAGGAAGCACTGACCATTGCGGAAAAGTCGCAGTTTGTCAGGGACATTCTGGGAATTGAAGCGGCGGAAAGGTATATCCGGCTGAAAAGGCAGGAACTCACCGAGTACTGCCGGGCTGCCGACAAGCGCGAACATTTCCTCGAGCACTATTTCAAAGTGATTTGAGTTTTTCTGCAGATGCCGGAAGGGTGGGATGCCATGGAAAGTGCTCTTATTGTAAGCTATTCCGAAAAAACGGCAAACTCCATAGCCCAGATTCTTGAGGAAGCTTCCGTCAAGCCTATAACCACCCTTTCCAACGCCGCTGAAGCAAGGCGTGCATTGATTGACAATGATTTTGACCTGTGCATTGTCAACGCTCCGTTGCCTGATGAGTCCGGAGAAGGCTTTGCACGTCACGTAGCGGAAAAGGGTATATGCGAGGTCATACTGCTGGTGAAGGCGGAACTCTATGACGAGGTTGCCAGCAGGGTTGAGGATTATGGCATAGTAACCATCTCAAAGCCTGTGAACAGGATTTTGCTGTGGAATGCCATAAAAATGACAATGGCCATTCATAATAAGGTTAAGGCCATGCACAATGAAAACAGAAAACTTGTTCAGAAGATAGAGGACATCCGGATAATAGACAGGGCAAAATGCCTCCTTATATCACGTCTGTCGCTGTCGGAGCCTGAAGCGCACCGCTACATTGAAAAGCAGGCAATGGACATGAGGATAACGAGGAGGCAGGTTGCCGAAGGAATTCTTAAAATTTATGAGAACTGACTGTTTCCGGCATGGCCCTTTATTCATGCCATAAGGAGTGAAATATATGAAAAAGTTCATATTTATAACCGGAGGCGTTGTGTCCGGACTGGGAAAGGGCATTACGGCAGCCAGCCTCGGAAGACTGCTCAAACAAAGGGGGCTGAAAGTGGCCGCCCAGAAGCTTGACCCCTATATGAACGTGGACCCCGGAACCATGAGCCCGTTTCAGCACGGTGAGGTTTTTGTCACCGATGACGGGGCCGAAACCGACCTTGATCTGGGACATTATGAACGGTTTATAGACGAGGATTTGACGAGGTTTTCAAATCTCACGTCCGGAAAGGTATACTGGAACGTGCTGAACCGCGAGCGTGCCGGTGAATATCTCGGCAAGACAGTTCAGGTCATACCCCATGTAACAAGGGAAATCATGGATTTTATCTACAGCGGCGCCGAAAAAAGCGGCGCCGATGTGCTGATTACCGAAATTGGCGGAACAACAGGAGACATTGAAAGCCAGCCTTTCCTTGAGGCAATCCGCCAGATTTCGCTGGAAAAAGGGCGTGAGAACTGCCTTTTCATACATGTAACGCTTGTCCCATATTTGAAGGGTTCCAATGAACACAAGTCAAAGCCTACCCAGCATTCGGTGAAGGAACTGCGGTCCATGGGCATATCTCCGGATATCATAGTGGCCAGGGCTGACGAGCCTTTTGACGAGAGCATCAAGGAAAAGATATCGCTTTTCTGCAACGTGAAACGCGACTGCGTAATTGAGAACCTGACCCTCCCGTGCCTTTATGAGGCACCGCTAATGCTGCACAAGAGCGGTTTTGACCGGGTGGTGTGCCGTGAACTGGGCCTTGACACGCCGGAGCCTGATTTGCGTGAGTGGGAAGGCCTGGTGGAAAAGATAAAGAAGCGGCAGAAGAAGGTGACCGTCGCCATTGTGGGGAAATATGTAAAGCTGCATGATGCATATCTTTCCGTGATTGAAAGCCTGAATCATGCAGGATATGATACCGGTGCGGCAGTCGACATTAAATGGATTGAAAGCGAGGACGTGACGGAGGGCAGCGTATCATCGCTGCTTTCCGGCATTGACGGCATGATTATACCCGGCGGATTCGGGGACCGCGGAATTGAGGGAAAAATCACCGCTTGCCGTTATGCAAGGGAAAACGACATACCGCTTCTTGCAATCTGCCTGGGCATGCAGATTGCGGTTATTGAGTTTGCGCGGAATGTCTGCGGCCTTGAAGACGCCAACTCGTCGGAGTTTGACGTGAATACTCCGCACCCGGTAATCGACCTGATGCCCGATCAGGTGGGGGTGACACAAAAGGGCGGCACCATGCGGCTTGGAGCATACCCCTGTGCAGTGAAGGAAGACACGCTTCTTCGCCGCCTGTACGGCCGCGAACTGATAAGCGAGCGTCACAGGCACAGATACGAATTCAACAATAAATACAGGGACATCATTACAAGAAACGGAATGGTTATATGCGGCACATCTCCTGACAACCGCCTGGTTGAGGCCGTTGAGCTTCCGAATCACCGGTTCTTCGTGGGAGTGCAGTATCATCCCGAATTCAAAAGCCGGCCGAACAAGCCTCATCCGCTGTTCCTGGGCCTTGTAAAGGCGGCCCTGAAGATGGAAATTTGATGTTGAAGACGTATTTTCATGACCGTGCTGTCCGAACCCGGCGGCACGGCTTCTTCATGCATGATTCCCTTCAATATCAATGCGGGCGAAGCGAAGCAATCTCGGAAACCGCTGATGCCTTTTCCGGGGTTGCTTCGTCGCTTTGTTCCCTGCAATAAAGTATTGTGTTCACTTTTTCCGGTATCCCGCATATACAGTATAGTGTGAACAAAGGCGTTCACCGGATGATGACGGTATCATCCTCCGGCGACGCCTTTTTTATTTGGGACGAAACATATGCAAGCGAGGTGCCTGTATGTGCGGAATAGCCGGATTCTGTAATTACAGCATGGATTATACCCAAAACCCCGGACCATGGCATAATACCCTGATAGCAATGAGGGAAGCCATTGCCCGTCGCGGCAATGACCAGACAGGGGAGTTCCTGAGAAAACATGTGGGACTCAGCCATACCCGCCTTTCCATAAGGGATTTGAACAACGGCCGCCAGCCAATCGTCCGGAAAATGAACTGCGCGGAATATGCCATTGTCTATAACGGTGAAATTTATAACACCGATGAGCTTGTTCCCGAACTCAGAAAGGCCGGCTACGTCTTTGAAACGACGACAGATACCGAAGTGATTCTTTATGCCTACATGCATTTCGGACCGGATTTTGTTCAACGGCTGAACGGCATCTTCGCGTTCGCCATATGGGACGGCGGGAGGGATTTGCTGCTCCTTGTCAGGGACCGCCTTGGCGTAAAACCGCTGTTTTATTCCGTAAGGGGCGACACATTGGTTTTCGGGTCGGAGATAAAGGCACTTTTCTGTTTCCCGGGAATGAAACCCGAAACCGATATGGAAAGCTTTCGCGAGATTTTCGGACTGGGCCCTGCCCGGACGCCCGGCCATGGTGTCTTCAAGGGTATTTATGAAATAAAGCCCGGACATTATGCTGTTTTTACAAGAAACGGACTTGATACGGTCAAGTATTGGGACATGGAAAGCCGGGTCCATACCGACAGCTATCCACAGACGGTGGAGAAGGTAAGCTGTCTTGTGCGCGACGCCGTGAGAAGGCAGATGGTTTCCGACATGCCTGTCTGCAGCTTCCTGTCGGGTGGGGTGGATTCAAGCATTGTAACCGCCATTGCCAGGGAGGTGTGCGAGGAGAACGGCGTGAGGCTCAATACCTTTTCATTCGATTTCAGGGACAACAGCCTTTACTTTATGGCCAACGACTTCCAGCCGGAACGTGACCGGCCGTATGTGGACATCATGCTCAGCCGCTATGACCTCAATCATACCTACCTTGAATGTGACGAGGAACAGCTTGCAGACTGGCTGTATGCCGCGGTTGATGCGAGGGACCTCCCGGGCATGGCTGATATTGACGCCTCCCTGATATACTTCTGCTCGGAGGTAAAAAAGAACAACAAGGTTGCGCTGACGGGCGAGTGTGCAGATGAGATTTTCGGAGGGTATCCATGGTTCCACCGTGAAGAGCTCATGTGGGCGAAAACATTTCCGTGGTCAAGGGATTTGAAGGCACGCATCTTGCTGCTTTCGGACGATTTTGTCAGGGAACTTCGGCTGGATGAGTATGTTAACGAAAGGTATACGGAGTCGATAAATTCCGTTCCGGTTCTGGAAGGTGAGGACACTGTTGAAAGAAGACGGAGGGAGATTACCTATCTCAACATAAAATGGTTCATGCAGACTTTGCTGGACAGGATGGACAGGGCCAGCATGTTCTCCGGCCTTGAAGCCAGAGTTCCATATGCCGACCACAGAATTGTGGAATATGTATTCAACGTGCCGTGGGAAATGAAGTGCCGGAACAGCACTGCCAAGTCCCTGCTAAGGGAGGCGTGCAGGGAACTTCTTCCCAAAGAGCTGCTTCACCGCCGCAAAAGCCCCTATCCGAAAACCTACCATCCGAATTATGAACGGCTGCTGGCACAGAGGTTTACTGATATAATAAACAATCCCAATTCGCCGGTAATGTCTTTTCTGGACAAAAACAGGGCACTTGCTTTCATCAGGGCCCCCGCGGAATACGGAAGGCCCTGGTTCGGACAGCTCATGGCTGGTCCCCAGCTCATGGCCTACATGATACAGGTAAATTACTGGATGGAGAAATATGGCGTCTGTATATGAACCTATACCATAAGCCCGTAAATTTTTGATAATATTATATATAGGTTATATAGCGCCGGTTTTGCCTCTGCCCTGCTGTCAGGACAGATGATTTATAAGATGATGCGGAAAGCCTTGGAATTGAACTTGCCGAAGAAAAGATAAAATATCCTGAAGAACAGTATGTTCCCTGCAAGGTTGCAGGGGCTTAAAGCAAAGGAGATGACCGCATGCCGCTGGAAATCATTCAGGGCGATATAACAAAGGTTAAGGTTGACGCCATTGTGAATGCTGCAAACCGCACCCTGCTTGGCGGCGGGGGTGTGGACGGGGCCATACACCGTGCAGCAGGGCCGCAGCTTCTTGAGGAGTGCCGCACGCTGGGCGGATGTGAAACAGGGCAGGCCAAAATAACAAAGGGGTATAATCTTCCTGCAAAACATGTAATCCATACGGTCGGTCCGGTCTGGCACGGCGGCCGGAACCATGAACCCGAACTTCTTGCCGACTGTTACAGGAACTCCCTGTCACTGGCAGCTGAGCACAAGCTTGAAAGCGTTGCCTTTCCGCTTATTTCCGCCGGTGCATACGGATACCCGAAGGAAGAGGCAATAAAAATTGCGATTTCAACCATTAAAGATTTTCTGAAAGACCATGACATGAAGGTCTGTCTGGTCCTTTACGACCGGGCTACCTTTGAACTTGCCATGAAAATATATTCATCGATGAAATGAAGTACCGTCTGAGCATGCTAACAGCGGGCCGAAATATTTATGGCCTGCTGTTTTTATGGCATGAAACCTTAACGGGCGCAACTGCCCCGGGTGATGCGGCTTTATTTTTTGTCTGCAATGTTTTACAAAACTTATAGGGATGATATAATCGTCTGCAAAAGCGCCGGAAGGGAAAGTGAGAATATGAAGGTACGGTATGATTCAGGCCTTTGGGACAGGGGAATGGGAATAGGCGGATATCCCCAGCGCGTAAACTGGGAATTCGATTATGCGGGAGCAACACGCATCATACCTGTTATATACCGTTTTTCAAAAGGAATCGTCTTTGATATCCTGACCCCGCTGGATGAGAACAAACTCCGAGAATATTACGGACAGTACGGAGACGATGACACAAAGCTTTCCGATGAGGAGCGTTCCCAAGCGGAGCGGGATAACCCGTATCAGGATATTTCCATAAAAGAGATACGGATAAACAAAAAGCCTGTGATAGAAGGATATTCTTCAAGCTGTGCCTTAATCGTTCCGTGGAATGAGGATAAAAGTCTTTCCCCCATCCGCAGGGCATACAGGCGTTACATGAAAGACACTTCCTGTTTTGCATGTCAAAGGTACTGCGTGCCCTATCCAGGGGATAATTCAGCAATATCTAAATTAAAGAAGTTTCTGCGGCTTGAAAGAATAAGAAACATTGAGTTTGCAACCTTTCCTGCCTATAAGTTTTTCCCGCTTGACATGAGATTCGAGATTACCGGGCAGGATTTTCAGAAGGAGCTTAAGTTCAGGCATCCCGTTGCCGGAACCGTACATACACTGTATTTTCAATCACCGGAAGAGATTGAGGTGCCGCTTGACGGCACGGGCGCACGCCGCTTTTATGTTACTCAGCTGCTGTATGAAACATATCCTCCTTTGCCTGACGGCGACAGCCTGGAATTTGACAGCAGTACACAGTATACAGCAATACCGTCCGCGGACGGCCTGATTATGCCTGAATCGGTTTCATCAATAGGAATTATAGGAGGAGCGGACAGCCCGACAGCCATTTTTGCAGGCACAGGCGCAAATTGCGGAGTCCTGCTCGGTGCGCACGGATTGCCGCTAAAGCGGTGCTTCTCGGTACCGAAGCTTTCCGGCGACAGGCCTGCATACTTCATACTCCAGGGAATCAACGTCAAAAAATACGAAAGTGCGGAATACAGCCTGGGTGAACAGAATTGACTCCGCTCAGGAATGCTTCAGCCACAAAGAGTCCGTATCCCGCAGGATACGGGCTCTTTCTTGTATATTCGGGACAAATTGCCTTTCATTACCTGAAAATGTATTGACAAATAAAAAATCTGTTTATAAAATAGTATTAGCACTCATCAGTGATGAGTGCTAATAAAGAAAGATGCATACCTGCCGGAAAGCAGGTCCTCACGAAGCTTTAAATCCGAAGAAGTTTAAAGCTTTTTTGATGCTGATTATCTCTGACCGCGGCACAGGATTCGTTCCGGAGACGAGGGGAGTGAACGGCTGATGGTTAAGAGATTTCAGACAAAACTTGCTGATTGGGACAACCAGTCATACAGGGAACTGTTTAAAAGGTTTCCGGGAAATCCCATACTGACCTCAAATGACCTGCCTTATGCGGCCAACACGGTTTTCAATCCTGCCGCAACGGTATTCAACGGCAAGGTTCTTCTGCTTCTGAGGGTTGAGGACAGGAGAGGATTTTCCCACCTTACAAAGGCTATAAGCGATGACGGAATCAGCAACTGGATAATAGATGAGAAACCCACTCTGGAACCTGATCCTGATAACTATCCCGAAGAGGAGTGGGGAATCGAGGACCCGAGGATTACATACATGGAGGAAATCGGCAAGTATGCAATCGTCTATACCGCATATTCGAGAGGCGGACCTCTGGTTTCCATGGCACTGACCGAGGACTTTGAGACATTTGAAAGGTTCGGTCCCATAATGCCGCCCGAGGATAAGGACGCGGCCCTGTTCCCGAGAAAAATAAACGGAAAATGGCTGCTCATACACAGGCCGATACATGCCAACTACGGCCCCGAGGCTCATGTCTGGATATCCAAATCTGATGATCTTAAATACTGGGGAGAACACCAGATACTGATAAACGCCCGCAAGGGCGCATGGTGGGATTCCCAGAAGGTAGGGCTCTGCTGCCCGCCACTTGAAACTCCTGAAGGCTGGCTGATACTCTATCACGGTGTAAAGCAGACTGCGGCCGGAGCAATTTACAGGCTTGGGCTCGCGCTTCTTGACCTTGAAAATCCCTGCAGGGTTCTGAGAAGAAGCGACGAATGGGTATTCGGACCGCGTGAGCCTTATGAAAGGGCCGGAGACGTGGCCGATGTGGTATTCCCGTGCGGCTGGATACTCAACAGGGAGACCGGCAGAATCAGGGTATACTATGGCGCTGCTGATACATGCGTTGCCATGGCGACAACAGACCTTGACGACCTGCTTGATTACATCAAGAGATGCCCTGAACAGAAGGACTTTGAATGATTAATCCACATTTCGTCAAGTGGAAGGAGGTACATATGAAGGCATTATTTCTGGCAGGCGGTTTCGGAACCAGGCTTAAGCCTATTACCGACAATCTGCCCAAACCAATGGTGCCGATTATGGGCAAACCTCTGCTTGAACGAAATATTGAAAACCTCAAAAGACACGGTGTAAACGAAATAGTGCTGAGCACATGCTATAAACCACATATGATAGAAGATTATTTCGGAGACGGCAGCAAGCTGGGCGTAAAAATCAGTTACATTACTGAGGATAAGCCTTTAGGCACCGCAGGGGCGATAAGGAATGCAGGAAGTTTTTTCAGTGACACTTTCCTGGTGTTCAATGCGGATATTCTCAGCGACATAGATATTTCCGACATGATACGGTTCCACAGGGAAAAGGGAGTCCAAGCCACCATAGCCGTAACCCGTGTTGCCGATCCGTCGGCATACGGCGTCATAGAACATGACGGCGACGGTTTTGTAACTGCATTCAAGGAAAAACCGCGTCCCGGCGAGACGACCTCAAACCTGATAAATGCAGGTGTATATATTTTTGAACCCGAAATACTTGATGAAATACCCGCCGGAAGGGCGGTATCGGTTGAACGGGAAACGTATCCCCTGCTGCTCAGAAAAGGATACAGGATAGCCGTATATGACCGCTGCTCCTACTGGATGGACCTTGGCACCCCAGAAAAATACCTGAAAACGCATAAGGATATCCTTCGCGGCTATCACAGGCTGCACGGGGTAAATTTCGACCGAAACCGTCAGTATATCAGTCCCAGGTCAAAGATAAGCCGAACTGCAAGGGTAATCGGTCCGGTATACATCGGTGATGAGGTAAAAATTGGACCGTTCGCCTTCATAGGTCCTGATACCGTTCTGGGCGACGGTTCGGTGGTCGGTATGGGAGCCAAGGTTATTGGAAGCGTGGTTTGGGATAATGCGTATGTGGGAAGCGGTGCATCAATTGTTGATTCAATGATTATGTCGAATTGCAGGGTGGGCAGGAACATTGAGAGGTTCAGGACCATTTTTACCGGAGAGTCAAGCTGCCAGATGGCGGTATAGAAATACATCACAGCTGTAAAGCTTCCGGCGGAAGACGTACAGGTGCAGGAACAGAAAGGTAGGGGGGTTGATATGGTTTCAAACAGAATCAGAAATGTTGCTTTTTTGAGCACCTATCCTCCGAGGGAATGCGGACTCGCCACCTTCACACAGGACCTGGTACGGGAACTGGACAATTCAAATCTGCTAAGCAGGCCGAGGGTTATAGCCGTAAGCGATGACAGCTATAACTACAGCGACAGGGTCATGCTGGAAATAGAGCAGTATGACAAAAAAAGCTATATAGATGCTGCAGACGCCATAAACCGTTCCGATGTAGAATTGCTCGTTATTGAGCATGAGTACGGGATTTTCGGCGGAAAGTCAGGAGATTACATCCTTGAACTGGTTGACAGACTCCAGATACCTGCCATCACCACGCTTCACACCGTTCTTCCGAGACCCGAGAGAAAACAGAAGGAGATATTGAGAAGGCTCGGCGAAAAAAGCGTAAAGGTGGTCACCATGGCCAGCAATACTGTGCCTGTGCTTGAGAGCGTCTACGATATATCTCCTTCCAAAATAGAAGTAATACCCCATGGTGTACCCTACAGGATTGTACAGCCGAGGGAGAAACTGAAGGAAAAATTCGGCCTTTCAGGAAGGAGCGTTGTAAGCACATTTGGACTGATAAGCCCCGGCAAGGGCCTGGAGTACGGAATAGAAGCAATCGCAAAGGTGGCAAAGACCCACAAGGATGTAATCTATCTGATTCTTGGACAGACCCATCCCGTAATAAAGAGGATTTCAGGAGAATCATACAGGCAAAGACTGATGAAGATGGTGGAGAGGCTGGGAATCAGCGATCATGTGATGTTTGTCGAAAGGTACCTTACCAAGGATGAAATAATCAATTATCTCCAGATGTCCGACATATACATGACGCCGTATATCGGGAAGGATCAGGCAGTCAGCGGCACCCTGGCATATGCGGTGGGGTACGGACGTGTTATCGTATCCACTCCGTACAGCTATGCGAAGGAAATGCTGGCTGACGGCAGGGGGCTTCTGGCCGAATTCAGGGATGCCAATTCGCTGGCGAAACAGATTAGGTATGTGCTTGAGCATCCTGAAGAAAAGAAGAAGATGGAGCAGAAAACGCTGGAATTCGGCAGGGCAATGATGTGGTCAAATGTAGCAAGCCGGTATACGAAGCTCTTTATAGACACTCTTGAGAACATGAAGATATCAAACAGCATGGCTATGTAGCAAAGAAGGGTGATTCATGGAGCTTACATTCAAAGATGACCACATATTCAGGCTCACTGACGATACAGGAATCCTTCAGCATTCAAAGTATGCCGTACCTGATCCGCGCCACGGGTATACGACCGATGACAACGCCAGGGCGCTTATAATGGCATTGATGCTTTATGAACGGTACGGCGGGACCAGATACCTGAACCTGGTTTACCGGTATGCTTCATTCCTGATGTACAGCCAGAACGAAAACGGCAGGTTCAGGAATTTCATGGGTTATGATAGAAAATGGCTTGAGGATGAAGGCTCTGAGGACTGCTTCGGAAGATGCATATGGGCGATGGGTTTTGCCATTTCAAATGAAGCAACTCCACCGGGTGTGAGAAACTGCCTTTCATATATGCTGAAAAGGGCGGAACCGAACCTTGAAAATGTTGAATCGCTGAGAGGGAAGGCTTATTCTATTATTGGCCTCACTCTGGCAGGCGGGGAAAAGGAAAAGCGCCTTGCAACAGGGATGGCCGTATCACTCTGCAATGAGTATGATGCCTGCAGCCGGGGGGACTGGAAATGGTTTGAGGACAGGCTTACATACTCAAATTTCGTTCTTCCCTGGTCACTTCTGGCTGCTTACAGGGCATCCGGCGAAAAACGGTTTTACGATGCGGCATTCAAAAGTCTTGAATTTCTCGAAAGCATAATTTTCAGGGACGGATTCTTCAGGCCCGTGGGATGCCACGGATGGTTTCCGAAGGGCGGAAAGCCGGCGGAGTACGACGAACAGCCTGTTGAGGCATGTGAGGGCGTGCTGACATATTCCTGCCTTTATGAACTGACCGGAGATAAGGAATATCTGCAAAAGGCAAGAAAATGCCATGCCTGGTATCTGGGAGAAAACTCCAGGGGGCTTTCCCTTGTGGATGCTGAGACCGGAGGATGCTTCGACGGACTGACAGACAGCGGCCTGAATCTTAACATGGGGGCCGAAAGCCTGGTCTCTTACATGATATCGCATCTTACGGTTGCCGGATTTGACAGATGAGTGGCAAAAACGTTCAAAAACGTTTGCATACATACTCAAAGACATTTGGAAAGGGGTGCAGAATCATGAAAGTAAGACCTTTAGGAGCCCGGGCTCTCATCAAGGAGGTTGAGAGCGAGGAAACCACAAAAGGCGGAATCATCCTTCCATCCAGCGCCAAGGAAAAACCCTATATTGCCGAGGTGATAGAGGTAGGCCCCGGTGAGGTGAGGGACGGAAAGGAGATAAAGATGGAGGTTAAAAAGGGCGATCGGGTTCTTTTCAGAAAATACGCCGGAACAGAAGTCAAACTGGACGGCGAAGAGTATATCATCATCAAACAGGATGATATCCTTGCAGTACTCGAGTAAGTGGAGGTTGATGGGAAATGGCAGCAAAGAACATTATTTTTGACGATCATGCAAGAAAAGCCATTGAAGCAGGTGTGGACAAGCTTGCCAACGTGGTAAGCGTAACCCTGGGTCCCAAGGGAAGAAACGTAGTTCTTGAAAGGAAATACGGTTCTCCCATAATTACCAACGACGGTGTAACCATTGCAAAGGAAATTGAACTTGAGGACCCCTATGAAAACATGGGTGCGCAGCTGGTCAAGGAAGTAGCCAGCAAGACAAACGATATCGCCGGCGATGGTACCACAACGGCTACGCTGCTTTCTCAGGCCATCTTGCGTGAAGGCCTCAAAAATGTTGCTTCAGGGGCCAATCCCATCCAGATGAAGAGAGGTATGGACAAGGCCGTTGAGAAAGCGGTCGAGACCCTCAAGAAGAACGCACAGAAGATTAAGGGCAGAAGCGATATTGAATTCGTTGCAACCATTTCCTCCGGCGATGCCGAGATAGGAAAGCTTATTGCCGACGCCATGGAGAAGGTAACCCATGACGGCGTTATAACCATCGAGGAAAACAAGACATTTGATACCACGATTGAAGTCGTGGAAGGCATGCAGTTTGACCGCGGCTATATCTCCGCCTACATGGTAACCGATACCGAAAAGATGGAGGCAGTGCTTGAGGATCCCTACATCCTCATTACCGACAAGAAGATAAGCAATGTGCAGGACATACTTCCTGCTCTCGAGCTTCTGGCCAGCAACGGCGGCAAGCTCCTTCTGATAGCCGAGGATGTTGAGGGTGACGCGCTTGCCACTCTGGTGGTCAACAAGCTGAGAGGTACATTCACCTGCGTTGCTGTAAAGGCTCCCGCCTTCGGAGACAGAAGAAAGGAAATGCTCAGAGATATTGCAATCCTAACCGGCGGGCAGGTTATCTCCGATGAGGTCGGCCTGAACATCAGGGACATCAAGATGGAATGGTTCGGAAGGGCCAAGTCGGTAAGGGTACAGAAAGAGAGCACAACCATCATAGACGGTGCCGGAGACCCCAAGGCCATCAAGGACAGAATCGAATCCATCAGGAAACAGATAGAGGTTACCACTTCCGACTATGACAAGGAGAAGCTCAATGAGAGGCTGGCCAAGCTGGCCGGTGGCGTTGCCGTCATCAAGGTCGGAGCTGCAACCGAGACCGAGATGAAGGAAAAGAAGTACCGTGTTGAGGATGCTCTGAACGCGACCAGGGCGGCCGTTGAGGAAGGAATTGTTCCCGGCGGCGGAACAGCTTACATCAACGTAATTCCTGAGATAGAAAAGCTCATCAATACCCTGGAAGGCGACGAAAAGACAGGCGCTCAGATAATACTGCGTGCCCTTGAGGAACCGCTGCGCAAGATTGTGTCCAATGCGGGACTCGACGGTTCCGTTGTGGTTGAAAAAGTAAAGCACAGCGAACCCAACATCGGATTTGATGCCGTAAAGAACGAGTATGTGGATATGTTCAAAGCCGGCATCGTAGACCCGGTTAAGGTGACACGCACAGCGCTGCAGAATGCTGCATCCGTTGCTTCCATGATTCTTACAACCGAAAGCGCAGTGGCAGAAAAGCCCGAGAAAAAGAAGAATCCTCCCGCACCTGCTGAAGACATGGAATATTGATAAGGAAAAGGACCGCGGCGTAAAGCTGCGGCCCTTTTTTTATTCTGCTGCCATCGCATCGGCGCGGGTCAGATGGACGGTTCCGGCTCTGTGCTGGGGAGGTGCGTAGATGGAATACAGCTTAAGCGGCACATGACCTGTGTTAATTATGTTATGCCATGTTCCGGCCGGTATGATAATGGCGTAATCAGGGTAAACCCATCTCTGGAAGCTCAGATAATCGGGCCTGTCACCCATAAGTACCATTCCCTGGCCCTGCTCGATGCGTATGAACTGGTCAAGATTCGGATGGATTTCAAGGCCAATGTCTTCGCCTACATCAATGCTGTTCAGCGTAACCTGCAGGTGGTTCCCGGTCCAGATGGCAACCCTGAAAGCGCTGTTGCTTTTTACGGCATCCTCTATATTGATGACAAAAGGGTTAGGACCAAAGTCAACCTGCCCTGTATACCTGTTGCCTGAATACGGGTCCCTGTAATTTCCGGGATATGTATCCAACCGGTAATTTCCCTGATTGTCCTGATAACCGGCGGAAGCGCTGCTGTAACCCGGCCGGTTCTGCCAGTAACCGTTGTACATGTACATATTGACACGCTCCTTGCTTTTCCCATGCTTTCAACTTATCATATGCGGCCGGTCTGCATCGGGTGTCCCTCCTGACGGACAAAGAAAAAAGTTGATATGTCAACTAACATTTTGTATAATCAAAGGCTGAGGTGTTTACATATGCCGTACATGCGCGATGCCTGGCTTGCAATGAAAGGCGTAATGCGCCTGGCAAGACAGATAATAAACGAAAAGCTTGAGCCGATGAATTTGTCCGGTGCCGAGGGAGACCTTCTTTTTCTGCTTCTTACTGGAAGCAACAGTTTAAGGCAGGAAGAGCTTGGAGCACAGCTTGATGTAGGGAAGGCCGCTGTTTCAAGGGCGGTGGATTCTCTTGAGAAGAAGGGATATGTTGTGCGCATGCGCAAAAAGAATGACCGGCGCGCCTGCAGCATTTCCCTTACCGACGAGGCATTGTCTGTAGGGGATAAAATTGTGGAGATTTATAATATGTTTTATTCCTCGGCCACCAAAGACATTACTGAAGGGGACATGAAACAGCTTATATTCCTGTTATCCCGTGTGGCGGCAAATCTTAGGATGCTGGGTGAAACATAGATGATTCTGCAATTTGTCGGTACGCAACGGTTTGTTCCCGGGCGTACTTTCCTGTATGATATATATATCAGAATCGCATAAGATAAAGGATTAGTTGAAGACTATGAAAAAACTGGTTATCGGTATACTGGCACATGTTGACGCCGGCAAGACAACCCTCTCTGAAGGGTTGCTTTATTTAAGCGGAAAAATCAGAAAACTGGGCAGGGTGGACAAAAAGGATGCCTTTCTGGACAATTTTGAGCTGGAAAGGGCAAGGGGTATAACCATCTTTTCAAAACAGGCCGTTTTTGAAATCGGTGATATGCTTGTCACACTGCTGGATACCCCGGGTCATGTTGACTTCTCTGCCGAAATGGAGAGGACCCTGCAGGTTCTGGATTATGCGATACTCGTGGTCAGCGCTGCCGACGGCGTGCAGGGACATACAAAAACCCTGTGGCGGCTGCTTGATCTGTACAGGATACCTGTGTTCATCTTTGTAAACAAAATGGATTTGGAAAGGGCTGACGAAAATCAGCTGCTGCAAATGCTAAGAAATCAGCTTGACGAAGGCTGCGTTGACTTCGGACAGGCAGGCACGCAGGCCTTTTTCGAGCAGATAGCCATGTGCGATGAAGAACTGATGGAATCATATCTCAAATCAGGGCGCATAGAGACAGCGCTTATAAAAAATGCAATAAGGCAGCGAAAGCTTTTTCCGTGCTATTTCGGCTCCGCGCTGAAGCTTGAGGGCGTGGAAGCATTTATGCAGGGCATGGCTGAGAACTCCACCCCGCCGGAATACCCGGCGGATTTTCGTGCAAAAATCTTCAAGATAAGCAGGGATGACCAGGGAAACCGCCTTACCCACATGAAAATAACCGGCGGTGTGCTGAAGGTCAAGGATGTTGTATCCAACGGAACCTGGGAGGAAAAGGTCAATCAGATTCGGATATATTCCGGACCGAAATACCGGACGGTGAGCGAGGCTGAGGCAGGAACCGTCTGCGCTGTTACAGGCCTTACAAAGTCAAGGCCGGGTGACGGACTGGGGGGAGAGGAGCCTTCGGGAAAACCCGTGCTGGAACCGGTTCTTACATACCAGATACTGCCGCCTGAAGGCTGCGACCCGAAGGTACTTCTCCACAAGCTTCGCCAGATTGAGGAGGAAGACCCTGAACTTCGCATTGTCTGGGATGAGCGCCTGGAAGAGATAAGGGTGCAGGTAATGGGCGAGGTCCAGTTGGAGATTCTGAAAAGCATCATAAAAAGCCGTTTTGGTATTGACGTGTCCTTTGATGCGGGAAGGATTCTATACAAGGAGACCATAGCCGACGTAGTCGAAGGAGTGGGTCATTTTGAACCGCTCCGGCATTATGCCGAAGTGCATCTGCTCCTGGAACCCGGCGAAAGGGGGAGCGGCGTACGATATGCCGTTGACTGCAGCGACGACGTGCTTGCGAAGAACTGGAAAAACCTGATTATGTACTACCTTAAGGAAAAAGAGCATGTCGGCGTTCTGACCGGCTCCCCTGTCACTGACATAAAGATTACCCTGGTTTCCGGAAAAGCCCACACCAAGCACACCCAGGGCGGCGATTTCAGAGAGGCTGCATGGAGAGCGGTACGTCAGGGCCTTAAGGAAGCAACGTCTGTGTTGCTTGAACCGTATTATGCATTCCAGCTGGAAATTCCTGAAAAGATGGTGGGAAGGGCCATGTCCGACATTGAGAAAATGTGCGGAACATGCCGGATTACACGTATCCACGATGGAACTGCAGTAATTGAGGGACAAGCTCCTGTTGCCACCATGAGAAATTATCAGAAAGAGGTGGCGGCATATACGAAAGGCCAGGGCCGCCTTATGTGCCATCTTGCAGGTTATGGCCCGTGCCACAACCCGGAAGAGGTCATAGGCATGATAGGCTACGATTCCGAGAGAGACCCGGAAAATCCAACAGGGTCGGTATTCTGCGCCAACGGTGCCGGATTTATTGTAAGTTGGGACAGGGTAAAGGAATATATGCATGTTGAAAGCTACCTGAAGTCCAAAAGTGATTCTGATGAAAATGCGGATGAAGAAAGGCCGGGAACCGGAACGGAAAAATGGCTGGATCCTGAGGAAGTCGAAAGAATCCTTCAGAAAACATCCTTCGCAAATCAGGGAAAGAAAACGGTCTGGCACAGGCGCAGAACGGCATCGGGCGGCTATTCAGAAAACAGCTCGTATTACACGGAGACCAAAGCTGCTAAAGAAACGAAACATCCAAAGGAGCCAAAGGAGGAATACCTGCTGGTGGACGGCTACAATATCATCTTTGCCTGGCCGGAGCTCAGGGACCTTGCCGGTGAAAATCTTGATGCAGCGAGGGTCAAGCTTCTTGATGAGCTCAGCAAGTACCGGGGATCAAAAAAATATGAAATTATTGCGGTATTTGATGCATACAGGGTCGAAGGGCATCGGGAAGAAGCGGAGGATTACCACAATATCCATGTGGTGTTTACGAGAAAGGCCCAGACAGCGGATCAGTATATTGAAAGATTTGCACATAGCAACAGCCACAGATATGACATTACGGTTGCCACGTCCGACCACCTACAGCAGGTCATTATACTCGGTGCAGGCTGTACCGTATGGTCGGCGGAAGATTTAAGGGAAGAGATGCTGAAGGCCAATGAACGGGTCATGAAGACATACAGGGAAAGACATTCGCCGCAAAGGGAATATCTGATGGACAAGCTTTCGGATGAAACCAAAGCGCGGCTTGAAGAATTTATAAAAAAACAAAACGGAAACAGGATGCCGTAATAGGCGGATAAACGCAAAAGCTCCTTTCTCATTGCAGAAACGGGCTTTTTTTATTCTGGAATGAAACTGCAGCAAATATTTATGGAAAACGGGCGGAAAGAATTGATGTTTACCGCTTCGGACGGATGTTCAGACATTGTGTAAATTTTGACTTATATCATCAAAATATTACTGTAAATAGCTTCTTCTTGTGAAAAAGTGGATAATTAAGGGTGTGATTTGTAAGTAATGGGTATATAATATTTAAGACATTAAATTTTACATCAAAAGGTTTGGGGGGTCACCATGGAGAATAAATGGAAACAGTGGCGCCACAATCTTGCTGGTAATTTCAAAAAAATCAAGTCTTTTTTCAGTTCATTGTATGGCAAAGCGTTGACGGAGGGGAAAAAACAAATGGCTAAAACCGTCACCTTACTTAAGAAGAAAAATGGCAAAAGAGCACGCAAATCTGTTTCTGCCGAAAATAAAAGGACATTTTTAGACAGGCTCAACAGCATCAAATATCGCCTTTCCATAGGTCTTCTGATTCCCATACTGCTGCTTGCCGTATATGGAGTGATTTCATACAAACGCACCGAAGAAGCGATTGTCAGCAATCATGAGGCGAGCACCATGAACACCATCGAAGCCTTAAGCAAATATATGAATTTTGCACTTTCCATGATTGACAAAACTGCCATGGAACTATCAAATGACGCCGGTTTTATTAGTTACTTCGATTTAACATATAGCGAGGCCGTTGCCAATGTGAGATCGCATGATGACATTGCTGACAGAATATCCATGAATGTTGTCGCCAACAGTTTTTTATCAAACATCCATCTGATTGGATATAACGGAGTCAGTATATCCACTTCAGGCGAAATAAACGACAACATTTATAATGTAATGGCGAATTCAGAAATTAATCAGGCGATGAAGGCAAAGAAATCCGTTTATATGTGGACCGGATACCATACTGAGCTTGACGAGGCAATGCCAAAAGGGTCTTCTGTGTATGGGGTGGACAATTATGCCAATTCTATCGTCCGAAAGATAGGCAAAGGACTTGGCTTTTTGGTTGCTGATATTTCCAGGAAACAGATACAAAAGATGTTCAATGAATATGACCTGGGTGAGGGAAGTATTATCGGGTATATTACCGGCGACGGCAGGGAAACATTGTCCATTGACGGTACAGACAGACTTTTTACAGAACTGCCGTATTACAAAAAGGCAATGGAATCTGAAGAACTTACAGGATATTCTTACGAGAAGTTTAACGGGAAGGATTATCTGTTCCTGTTCGGTAAACTGGCTGATTCCGATGGGGTCATATGTGCACTGATTCCTAAAAGCACGATCCTCAGCAAGGTGAGCATGATTCGTACCATGAGTATTGTCTTTGTAACCATTTCCTGTATACTGGCCGGTATAATAGTGTTTCTCATCACCGCAGATATATCCAGAAGAATCAGGTCCATGAATAAATCCATCGCGCAGGTTGCCGAAGGTGACCTTACCGTCGGTTTTGACATGGGAAGAAAGGATGAGTTGTACACCCTGTGCAGCGGCATATCTGACATGATGCAGCATATGCGCACGCTTATCGGAGAAGTGCAGAAGGTAAGCGGAACTGTAAGCGCCTCAGCCGAAAGCCTTAGCGGTACAGCAGGGGAACTGCTTGATGCCACCAGGGGTATATCCACTGCCATAGACGAAATAGGACAGGGAATCATTCAGCAGTCGGAGGATGCTGAGAAATGCCTGGCAAGGATGTCCAACCTTTCGGATCAGATAAGCCAGGTTTACAGCAATGCCAACGAAATCGGAGTTATAGCCGGCAACACTCAGAATGTTGCCAATGAAGGACTTTACATAATTGAAGAGCTTAACAACAAATCAAAGGCCACGTCCCAAATCACGCAGGATGTTATCCGCAAGATTCACGAATTCGCGGAGAAATCAAGGACTATTGAGGGGTTTGTCAATGTAATTGACGATATAGCCTCACAGACAAACCTCCTGTCGCTCAACGCATCTATAGAGGCCGCAAGAGCGGGACATGCCGGCCGCGGATTTGCAGTAGTGGCCGAAGAAATCAGAAAACTGGCTGAACAGAGTCTTAATGCCGCAAAGCATATTAAAGACACTGTGAAGGTTATCGAGAAGCTTAACCAGGAGACCGTCAGCACCGCCGAAAAAGCAGAAAGCATAGTGGCTTCGCAGGTTGAGGCCCTGACAAAGACGGTAAACGTTTTCAACAATATCAGCAGTCATGTCAATGATCTCGTAAGCAACCTCAACGACATCCTGGCACGGCTTAAGAATATTGAAACCGCGAAGGATGATACGCTTAACGCCATTCAGAACATTTCTGCAGTGATTGAGGAGACTTCCGCGTCCACCCAGGAAGTCAACGCCAGTGCGCAAAATCAGATTGGTTCAGTGGAACGTCTGCGTCAGGCTGCAATGGTTCTGCAAGAGGATGCCAGAAAACTTGAAGATGCCATAAGCATATTCAGGATACAGTAATATATGCCTTGCACATGGTGACCCCCTTTGATTTCTATGAAGAAACAGGCTGTTCCCGAACGGGCAGCCTGTTTCTTTCACCTTTTTCTGTACCTGTTTATGTATTTGTCAAAGTCCCATGATTCCAGAAATTCCCTTGCCTTCCTGTACCCGCTGTCATACAGCCTTCTGCTTTCATCGCGGGTTAAATCAAACCTGGTGGCTTTAATCCCGAAGGTAGGTATGGTTATAGTCCTTACCGCATCCTTGTCATTGAGATATATTTCATCATTCCGGTCAATGATGGTTTCGGCTATATCAAGTGCAAAGGAAAGGATGCCTTTTTTCCAGTCAGCTTTCTGCCTGGACTTCCCGTTGCATAGCCTGAAACCGATGGTGGGCCAGCGCGGGATTCCCTTTACATCGAAAAGCCATACCGGAAAATTGCTGAGTATTCCTCCGTCAACTATGTAGCTGCTGCCTCCGGGGTAGGAAAGAATTACGGGAGTGAAATAAAACGGTATGCTGCAGCTCATCCTTACGGCTCTCGCAATCTCAAACTCCATCGGGTCTATGCCGTATTTTGCAAGGTCATCGGGAAGAATCAGGATTTCCTTTTTTGTCACATCCGCTGCAATTATTTTGAGCCTGGACCTTCCCTTTACGCTCACATCCCTGAATTTGGTCCTGCCTTTTGCGCGAAGCAGTTCCCCAACCCACTGCTCAAGATAATTTCCGCTGTTCAGGCCTTTATATGCCAGTAAGCCTATAATGCCGCCCACAAGCGGCAGGGACTGGATTCGGTCCTTGTCCATAAATTTCATGAAATCTGCATTTCCTATGATATCTCTCATTTCCCTGCCTGTGTATCCGGCGGCAAGCAGGGCAGCCACTATTGAGCCTGCCGAGGTGCCTGCGATTCTCTGCCACCTGTAGCCATGTTCCTCAAGACAGCAGACTGCCCCTACAAATGCGACGGCTCTAACACCGCCTCCTTCAAATACCGCATCCGCATACATTTTACAAAACAACCTCTGTTACATATTTTTCCGGCTAATATAGAATATTGCCGGTACGGGCAAATATGTGATATGGTTTGGAAATGGTCATGAATCCGCGCAACAATCCTGTCATGCGGGGTGAATGTTTTACAAAGGTCTTCCTCCGGCGAACCTGCCGGCGATATCCACTTGCTTTGCCCAGGGGCTTCCCTGTTTTATGACATGACAAAACGCGGGGCCTTTATTGCTTTTAAAAAACAAAAGCTTCAAGGGTGACGGAGCACCCTTGAAGCGTAACTCATCGGCGCATATCAGAAGCAATCAAGGCACAGCACGGCCAGTATTGCAGCTACTATGCCGAGCCCGATCATTGTAAGGCCAATGACGCCGGGCAGGGCGATGATGCCGCCGATGATAAGGAACAGTGCAATCAGCACGAGAGCGATGCACAATATCCTCTGGTTGCGGAGGAAGTGGTTTACGCCCAACAGCAGCAGCAAGAGGACTCCTGCGATAATTGTTCCGATTATTACGAAATCAAAGCCTGTAATTCCAAGGCCCAGCAGCACCACGCCGAATACAATCAGCAGAAAGCCCAGTATGCCGGAAGCTATCAGGATCGGGCGCTTGCAGGATTTTCTTACTTCGTCCATAGCTACACCTCCAGATAACGTATCTCCATTACCAATATATTAGACAAGCACGAAGAGTGTGTTTGACAGATACCCTCATTGTTTTTTCAGCCTGTTCCTGTACTTCAGCAGCTTTGCCTGAATGACTGCATCTAGGTATTCATCGAAAATTTTGCCGTTTGAATCCTGTTTCTGAAAACCGGTCACCGAAATTATCAATAAAGCGGTAAAAATGCCGCATGCAGCATTAATCAGCAATCCCAGCAAAAAGCTAAGTATTCCTGCGGTTCGGACGAAGCCTTCTGTGTCCAGGCAGCACATAAGGCCTGATGTTATAAGGAATGCTGCGGTAAGGTTCAGTACTGTGATGTTGAACAGAAGCCTGTTTTCCTGATGCGGACAGCAGGATATGACCATAAGGCCGGACCCCATAACCATCAGGCCTACCGTCAGGTATGTGATGGGATACATCGTTACCAGCAGCACAACTCCGAATGAAAGCATAATAAAGCCGCTGATGCCGATACATGACAGAATTGCTCGCAACAAAGCCTTCCCGGGCATTTCGGTCACATCCGGCGGCGCCAAGGCCCATATTATTTCCAGGTACAGGACCTGTACCTGATATCAGGGTATTCCGGAGACCGGATGTAGGTGAGTATATGCTTCAATATATACATATGATAAAATTTACCTGTAATAAATATAAATGGATGCGGTTTACTGTTACCTTTGGTCATGTTTTTTCCTCAAACATCTGCATCATCACATGTTGTTCGAGTTCAGCCGCGTATATAATAAAATATTGCTGGTACCGGATTATGTCGTAAATTGGTATGTACTGCATAATCCCTGTTTTCCCCGCTTCTTGACGGTGCTGCAGCTATTGTCTATTATTGATTCTGATGACTTCGGGGGGATTTGATGTGTCTTACTTTTTCGGAGACGCACTATGCACGCTTACAACCCTCTTGCTGCTGGGGGTTATCATCTATATCTCTGCTTACATGTCCAGACGGGAGAAAATATCATTATGGGGAGGAAAGATATTCGGCCTTACGGTTCTTGGGCTTATCACCTGCGTCTTTGCTGCTGCCAGGGACAGGTATTACATGTCGGTCAATGCATCTGTCAGCCTGGACACCCAGTCTGGTCTTTTTACAGTTGACAGCGCCCAGTCCGTGCTGTGCAGCTTCGGTGGAGCGGTTATGCTGATTCTGGCCATATCATGTATGTTTATAAAAAGCCAGCGGTACCGTAAAACCATGTTTTTTGCCATATCCACCGTTGCTGCGGCCAAGATTCTCCTGATTGAAACATCGAGAATCGGACTGCTGTAAAAAAGAATAAATATTCATTCTCTGTATTGACAAATGTCCTGAGATAATGTAATTTATGTTTATACGAAATATGCAAGAAACATGTATATTTATTCAGAGTGATTTAAGGGAGAGATCATATATGAAGAAGACAATAGCTTTGATCATGGCCGTGGCAATGATGACGGTCCTGATGGCCGGGTGCGGTCAAACCACAGAAGTAAAGGTAATAGATATTCCGCTTACCGAAGAGGAATATGCCTTCGGCGTGGACAAGAACCAGCCCGAGCTTCTTGAAAAGGTCAATGAATTCATTGCCAAGATTAAGTCGGACGGTACATTTGACAAGATTCTCAACAACTACTTCGGTGACGGCGAACCGCAGCTGATAACATCCGCCGAGCTTGATGAGTCCAAGGATCAGCTGGTTGTTGCAACGAATGCGGCATTTGAGCCTTTCGAGTACATGGTTGGCGATAAATATGCCGGCGTGGACATGGAAATTGCAAAACTCCTTGCAGATTATCTCGGAAAAGAGCTTGTAATAAGCAATATGGACTTTGAAGCCGTCTGCATAGCGGTAGGCCAGGGCAAAGCCGATATAGCCATGGCAGGCCTTACCATCAAGGAAGAGAGAAAGCAGTACGTTAACTTTTCCGATAAGTATTACGATGCTGCTCAAATGATAATCGTAAAGGCTGATGACAAAAGGTTTGACAACTGCAAGACGGCCAGTGATGTGGAAGCCGTGCTGAAAAGCCTTAATCCTGACACCAAAGTCGGCGTGCAGAACGGAACAACAGGACAGCTTTACATAGAAGGCGACGAGGAATGGGGATTTGCCGGCTTTGATCTGAAATGCGTGGGCTACAAATCCGGTTCCCTTGCGGTTCAGGACATGCTGAACGGAAACATAGACCTGGTGGTCATAGATGAGGCACCTGCGCACAGGATAGCGGATGCATTCAATGAATTAAAATAATAAAAGGTGAATATAAATTAATAATTATTCAATACCCCGCCGCATCAGGACCGCGGGGTATTGTAGCGTAAAGGGATAGAATATGGGTAGTTTTGGGAAAAAGCTTAAACGTTTCTGGACAGTCTTTTACGAATACGATGGTTACCAGAGGGTCCTTCTGGGGCTTCGGAATACCGTATATATCGCCGTTCTCGGTCTTGCGATAGGCATTGTCATCGGAACCATCATAGCGATTATTGAAGTATTTCCGAAGTACAAGAGGCTTCCGAGGATTCTCGACGGCATCTGCAGGTTTTATGTCGGCCTGTTCAGAGGAACTCCCGTGGTGGTACAGCTTCTGGTGGCATACTACGTGGTGCTTCCGCTCATTGGGTCAAATCTTCCGGCTCTTAACGTATGCGTCATTGTTTTCGGCCTGAACAGCGGCGCTTATGTTTCAGAAATCATGAGAAGCGGAATCATGTCCGTAGACCCCGGACAGCTGGAGGCGGCCCGGGCGCTGGGACTCAGCTATAGAGTATCCATGATGAAGGTTGTGGTTCCCCAGGCGGTCAAGAATATACTCCCGACGCTCGGAAACGAATTCATAGCCCTTATAAAGGAAACATCGGTTGTAAGCTTTGTCGGAGCAGCCGACCTTTATGTGGCCTTCAACTATATCGGTACCAACAGCTATGAGTTCATGGTTCCGTACCTTGTCATGGCCCTCATCTATATAGTCCTTGTCATGACAATAGCGTTCTTTGTCCGGATAATGGAAAGGAGCCTGAGAAAAAGTGATAGACGTAATTGACCTCAAAAAGAACTATGGCAGCATGGAAGTACTGAAAGGCATCACAACGACAATAAAGGAAGGGGAAAAGGTTGCCATAATAGGCCCTTCAGGGAGCGGGAAAAGCACTTTCCTGCGCTGTCTCAACTGCCTGGAGGATCCGACAAGCGGCTCCATAATATTTGAAGGCGTCGACATCGCCGATATGAGGGTTGACATCAACCAGTACAGGCGCCATATGGGAATGGTTTTTCAGCACTTCAACCTTTTCAACAACAAAACCGTGCTTGAGAACATAATGCTGGCACCTGTATGCCTGGGACTGCAGGACCTGCGGGCACAGAAGTTTCAAAACTCTCTTGCCAGGGTGAAGAACTTCATAACCGGCGGCAAGGCTCCGGTTAATGAAATAACAAAGACCAAGAATGAGATTATTGAAGAAGCCAGGGAAAATGCAATGCGCCTTCTGAAACGAATCGGCCTTGAGGATAAGGCGAATGCATACCCGTCGACCCTTTCCGGCGGCCAGAAACAGCGTATTGCCATCATCCGGGCGCTGGCCATGAAACCCAAGGTCATGCTATTTGATGAACCGACATCGGCTCTTGACCCCGAAATGGTGGGTGAGGTGCTGGATCTGATTAAGCAGGTGGCCGAAGAGGGAATGACCATGGTCATAGTAACCCATGAGATGGGTTTTGCAAGAGAGGTTGCCACGAGGGTCATGTTCATGGACGACGGAAGAATCCTGGAAGAGAATACACCCCAGGAGCTCTTTTCAAATCCAAAGCATCCGAGGACCAGGGAATTCCTTTCGAAGGTGCTTTAAAACCTCATCCCTCGAGGATGGGGCTTTTTTTATGCATGGGATCATGAGAACAGATGTGTACTATTCAGCCCAGGAACCGTTCCCTTCCTGCAATGAAAGCTCCTTCCGCCAGACTGTAAGAAGCATGGTGGTGTAGCATGCCATACCGCCTATAAGCTCTGAAATCGGTTCCGACAGAAATACGCCCGCGGTTCCAAGGCCTGTTCTCGGAAGAATTATGACAAGAGGGACGACCAGAACCACTTTCCTGAAGATTGAGAAGAATACTGCATGTCTGGATTTTGCCAGTGCAAGAAAGACTGTCTGGCCTGAAAACTGCAGGGCCATGAAGAAAAATCCGATAAAGAAAAGCCTGATTGACGGTACCCCGGCCTGAAGCACCGATGAATCATCCTCGAATATCCTTATGAAAAAGTCCGGAATGCCCTGAATGAGTGCCCACATGAACAAAGTGTATCCCAATGACACGACTGTCATGAATTTGATTCCGCTTTTAACCCTGTTGTACTTCATTGCACCGTAGTTGTAGCCGATTACGGGCTGGGCCCCGCTGGTAAGCCCCTGAACAGGCATGGAAACCACTTCGCGCACAGAGTTTATCACTGTCATGATTCCTACATAAAGGTCCCCGCCGAACTGCTGCAGCGTCGTATTGCAAAGGAACTGAATAAGTGAGTTGGTAACCTGCATGACAAAGCCTGAGATTCCAAGACCCAGTATTCGTCTTATCCTGCCGCCGTCAGGAACCAGCGCGCTTTTTTTAAGTGTCAGTATGGCTTTCTTCCCTGTAAGGAATTTAAGAACCCATATGGCGGATACACACTGGGATATGATGGTGGCGAGAGCCGCTCCCCTGACTCCCATTCCGAACACGAATATGAAAACAGGGTCAAGGACGATATTCAGTACAACTCCGATAAGAACCGTAGCCATGCCTGCACGTCCGAACCCCTGAGCATTTATGAAATTGTTCATTCCCAGGCTTATCATGACAAAAACATTGCCCAGAAGATAGACAATGAGATAGCTTTCGGCATATGGATAGGTATTGTCGCTTGCTCCGAACATGTAAAGCATGGGCCTTCTGATGAGTATTCCGATAACCGTCAGTAGGATTCCACTGGTAACCAGCATCACAAAGGAATTGCCCATAATCCTTTCCGCTTCTTCATTGTTCGAGCGTCCTCGTTCTATTGAGCAGAGCGGCGCACCGCCCATCCCGAAAAGGTTTGCAAAGGCCGCCACGATTGAGATTGCCGGAAGGCAGACTCCCAGACCTGTTAAAGCCGTAAATCCTGTATCGGGAATCATGGATATGTAAAGGCGGTCCACAATGTTGTACAAAACATTTACAAGCTGCGCCGTTGTTATGGGGATGGCCATGCTCATGATGTTTTTGACCATGCTGCCTTTTGAGAAGTCGTTCTTTGTCTCCATTTCCTCTTCCGCCCTTTGTTCATCAATTATAGCACGGATTATTCCAAACAGAAAAGGAAAAGCCGGTGATGACGCGGTCACCACCGGCCTGTTTAAACGCTGTTCAATATTCCGGAAACATCAGCCTGCTGTCTGCTGTGCGGAATGGTCTTCAGAGGATGCAGTGGCACTTCTTTTCTCTCTGGAAACGGCCAGTATTGCTTCTATTATAAGCCCTACTGCCAGAAGGAATGTCAATAGTGAAAGTATGCCTATCACCATGTTTCCTGTGCTGAAGTTCTGCAGCATCAGAATAATCAGGGCGGACAGTGCCACACATATCATAAATACCGCGGGAACAGCGGTATAAACGGTATTCCTTTTGCGCCTGAGCAGCCATACGCTTACGGCGGTAAGGGCAAGGGCACCCAGCAGCTGGTTTACCGACCCGAAAATGGGCCAGATTTTTGTGTAACCGTATTGCAGAAGACCCCAGGCGGCAAGGATGCTTATTATGGTAGCGCTGTATTTGTTGCCCAGCAGCTTCTTAAGTATGCCCTTTGCCGAATCGGAAAGCTCCTGCAGCATGTACCTGGCTATGCGTGTGGCTGTATCCAGGGATGTTAAGGCGAATGACGCGAAAGCCAGCACCACGAATACCATGCCGATATTCTTGGGAAGCCCGAAACTTGCCATCATGGTTGAAATGCCGTTGGCAAAAACCTGGACAGGGGTTGCACCTTCAAAGGGTTTTCCGTAGCAGGCAACGGACAGAAGAGCCAGTACGGCCACCATGCCTTCTATGAGCATTGCACCGTAACCTATGAGTTTCATGTCCTTTTCATTGTCTATCTGCTTTGACGTGGTTCCGGAAGACACCAGGGAATGGAATCCGGATATGGCTCCGCATGCCACTGTTACGAAAAGGATGGGGAAGAGATAGTTGCCGTCGGACGGGATAAAGCTTGTAAAGGCCGGCATGGTGACATCCGGGTTTGTTGCAAAAAGGCCTATGATTCCTCCTATCAGCATTGCATAAAGCAGGAATGAGGAAAGATAGTCGCGTGGCTGCAGCAAAAACCATACCGGCAGAACCGAAGCAATGAAGATATAAACCAGGAGAATATATGTCCATACGGTCTGGCTGAATTTCATGACAGGAAATATGTATCCGATTGCGATAAATAGTACAATGCCTATTATTCCCAGCGATACTGATGCCTTTCCCGGAAGACTGAATTTTCTGGTAATCACGCCGAACAGTATGGCAAGGACTATGAACAGCATTGAAATTGTCCCTGAACGTGCGCCGTCCAGATTGTCCGGGGTGGCGGGATCATATTTGAAGGTTGAAGCGCAGATATCTGCGAAGGCCGCCACAACCAGAATGAGTGTCAGCCAGGCAAACAGGTTAAAGAGGATTCTGGCCCTTTTTCCTATGTTCTCAGAGATGACCTCACCGATGGATTTGGCTTTATGTCGTACGGAGGCAAAAATCGCGCTGAAGTCATGAACGCCGCCCACAAAAATGCTGCCGAGGACAATCCAGAGATATACCGGAAGCCAACCGAACACGGATGCCAGGATTGGACCTGTTATAGGACCTGCTCCTGCGATGGATGAAAAATGATGTCCCAGAAGCACTCTTGGATGTGTCGGGTCATAGTCAACGCCGTCCCTCATGGTGTGGGCGGGCGTGGGCCTTCCGGGATCAATCCCCCATTTTTTGGCCAGCCATGAGCCGTATGTCGTATAGGCTGCCAAAAACAGGACGATTCCCAGGATCAGAAGTAGGATTGCCATTTTACCGCTTCCTCCTTCACTGAAGTATTATTCACAACCGTATGACCGGTTTGTGGCTGTTTTATAAAGGCTTCTGGGGGATTGAGGCACAGTTTGGGATCAAACAGCCCTTTCATTTCAAGAACGTTCTTCCCGCAGAAAACATCGCCGTCATAAAGGCAGACGCCTGTGATGCCGGCCTGTGCCCAGCCATGGATGGAAAGAAGGAAGCTCTTTGAGAAAAAATAATGTTCCACGAACTTTTTGATATCGTCGGAGACAGGTTTTTCAAATACTACGACCAGATTAATAAGCGTGAGATATTTTTCGCAGCCGGGATTTGCTATTTCCCTGATATTTTCCTTAAGCCAGCGGCATAATTCAGTAACCTGGTTAAGGTTTTCGGCGGCAATTACAAGTATGATGTTCTGAATATCAAACTTGTCTATTACGTCCTTCCTGGTTATGAATGTTCTCCCAAGAGTGCATGTGTGGCTGGCCGCCAGCAGGAAAGTACGGTCTGCCACGACAGGGTTTTTCATGACATTGTAACTGCCGGACAGGGTATTCTGCAGCTTTTCCACATATTGTACGAGTCCAATCACTTCTGATTACCGCCCGTTTACAGGTATTAATAGTGACAGGCACAGACTGCCTTGTTTACAGTACATCCTTAAAATAGTATTTATTTAAAATATATATTAATTAACAGGATATGTCAATGAATACATATGCATATCCATAAATATTTAATGACAGGCTTCCGGATGACGGTGTTTTGGCCGGCTCCGCATGAGGCATGGCTTTATTTTCATACTTTTTTTGTTGTGCTCCCTGGCTGCTTTTTGATACGCTGTTGAATAATTTGAGATAAACAATTATAATATATTTGGCTTATGCAGTTGGGCCGCAGGCCTCTTTACAGGACCGCAGGCCATTTGTTGTGAAGTACGGTATGCCGGTTTAATTCAATGACATTTCATTTTTAATACTGTAGGACGGGAGGATGGAAGAAATGCCCATCACTGAAATTCTGGCACGAAATGCCAGACTCTACGGCAATGAACTTGCCCTTACTGAAATCAATCTTGATCTCCAGGAACGTCATAACGTGATATGGCGGGAATATGAACTCATCGAAAACAATCCTGCAGGAGAATACCGGCTGGACATGACCTGGCGCGTTTTCGATGAAAAGGCGAACCGCCTGGCAAACCTTCTGATAAAAAGAGGGATAAAAAAGGGCGACAAGGTTGCGATACTTCTGATGAACTGCCTTGAATGGCTCCCCATTTATTTCGGAATACTCAAGGCAGGCGCTGTGGCGGTTCCGCTGAATTTCCGATACACGGCCGAAGAAATCAAATACTGTCTGGACCTTTCGGATGCAGTGGCGCTTATATTCGGCCCGGAATTCATCGGGCGTCTGGAAGCCATATACGACAGGATACCGAAGATTAAGCTTCTCCTTTATGCAGGGGAAGGAAGGCCCTCCTTTGCTGAAAGCTATGACAGGCTTACGGCCAACTGTTCGTCCGAAGCGCCCGATGTGAAGATTACCGATGACGATGATGCTGCCATCTACTTTTCATCAGGAACGACGGGATTCCCGAAGGCAATACTGCATGCCCACAGAAGCCTGATGGCTGCCGCAGAAACCGAAATGGCCCACCACGGCCAGACCCGTCAGGACAACTTTCTCTGCATACCGCCCCTTTATCACACCGGTGCCAAGATGCACTGGTTCGGAAGCCTGCTGTCGGGGAGCAGGGCGGTGCTGCTCCGCGGAATAAAACCGGAATGGATACTGAAAACCGTATCGGAGGAGAAAATCACCATAGTCTGGCTTCTTGTGCCATGGGCCCAGGATATACTTGATGCCATAGAGAGAGGCGATGTACATCTCGAGGATTATGACCTTTCAAGCTGGAGACTTATGCATATCGGTGCCCAGCCTGTCCCGCCAAGCCTTATAAAGCGCTGGAAAAAATACTTCCCGAATCACCAGTACGACACCAATTACGGTCTGAGCGAATCCACAGGCCCGGGATGCGTGCATCTGGGCGTCGAAAACATACATAAGGTGGGTGCCATAGGAAAGCCGGGCCACAACTGGGAAGCAAAGATAGTTGATGAAAACCTGAAGGAAGTCCCCGGGGGAGAAGTCGGCGAGCTGGCCGTTAAAGGACCCGGCGTGATGAAATGCTACTACAAGGACCCGAGAGCCACTGCGGCAGTCCTGAAGGACGGGTGGCTCCTGACCGGTGACATGGCCCGCATGGACGAAGACGGATTCATCTATCTGGTGGACAGGAAGAAGGATGTTATAATAAGCGGCGGTGAAAACATCTATCCGGTCCAGATAGAGGACTTCCTCAGGGAACATGATGCAATCAAGGATGCAGCGGTTATAGGCCTTCCCGACAAACGCCTCGGGGAAATCGCAGCTGCGGTTATAGAACTTAAACCCGGAGCCGAATGTACCGAGGATGAGATTTTCGAATTCTGCAAGGCTCTGCCGAGATACAAAAGGCCCCGCAAAATCATTTTTGACAAGGTTCCGAGAAATCCGACCGGAAAGATTGAGAAACCGAAACTCAGGGAAAAATACGGCGGAGTCCAGCGGCTGGTGGAAGCCCAGACGGCAAGCTGAAAGGGATAGTGGTGCGGCAGGAAATTTTCTGCCGCTTTATTGTTGCTTCTGCATGAAGAGCAATCGGTATATTGCCTGAAAAACAATGCCTGTGGACCGCATGGAATATTTGGAATATAATCCGTTTTGAAAAGATAACATGCATATGCCGCCACAAGGCTATGCCGAAGGAGGTAAATGCCATGCAGAAAGCGGTGGAGATTCAGAGCAGAAACCTTACCTTGAGAGGAATGCTCCATACACCGGACAGCTTTACCGGAAAAATCCCTGTGGTCTGCATCTTCCATGGGTTTACCGGTACAAAGGTGGAGCCCCACTTTATATTTGTGAAGCTGTCCAGACGCCTTGAAAAAGCAGGAATTGCAAGCGTCCGTTTTGATTTCGGAGGCAGCGGCGAGAGTGACGGCGAATTTGAAGACATGACGCTTCTTACCGAACTTGAGGATGCCAATGCGATTCTCGATTATGCAAAATCCCTGTCTTTTGTCGATGCCGGAAGGATAGGGGTTGTAGGTCTCAGCATGGGGGGCACTATAGCCTCGGTGCTGGCCGGTGACAGGAAGGATGATGTGGCTGCTCTCTGCCTCTGGGCTCCTGCCGGAAACATGGGCGAGCTTATACTTCACGGCTGGAAGGACGCGGATTTGCAGTTTTTGCGTTCCAAAGGCCGGTTTGACGTCGGAGGCCTTTATATAGGTGCCGGCTTTCTGAAAGCCGCCCTTCAGCTGGATGTCTACAAAAGGGCGGCTGCTTTTGACAAAAGGGTACTGCTGCTCCATGGCGACAGTGACAGGAGCGTACCGTACAAGGTTTCAGAGAAGTATCTTGAGGTTTACGGCAGCAAGGCTGATTTGCATATCATAAAAGGTGCAGACCATACATTCAACCGGAAGGACTGGGAAGACGAGGTCCTTGATTATACCGTGGGATTCCTTTCAGGAGAGCTTGGCCATAATAAAAACATGAAAAGCTGAAGCAAAACAACCGGGAGCGGCGTACGGCCGTTCCCGGAAAATCATGCTCCGGAAGGATGAAGGATTCGAATACTGAATCGCCGGGGCAGTCAGCAACCGCAGGTATGCCGGGAAAAAGCAGAATATGGGGCATCCCTGACTGAAGTCTTTTGCCCGGATGAGGATGAGGATTTCCGCATGCCTGCCTGTAAGCGGAAATTGTCAGTATTTCTTCTCGCGTACGCATCCGGATTTCAAAAAAGCGAAACATACGCTTCTTCTCAAACGAGAACCCGGTGTGCTGTCTGGCGACGTTTTCAGAATTGAGCTTCCCGTTATAAAAGAAGAATCAGTAACTGAAAATACAGCCGTCGGCCTTGATTACTTCCGTAACGGGCGGATAGAACCATGCGGTCAGCATTTCTACAGGGTGAACGCCGGCATGCCGCAAGCTTCCCGTGCCTTCGCCTTCAGCACAAACTTTCCCCGAAACGTATACTATGATAATGACGACATCATGGGGAGTCTGATGAATGTATCCGTTTACCTTGCAGGGAGCGATGGATTATGCCAGAATGGGCCTCATAGAGGCATGGGTTCATGGCTTTCTGAACGGTCCTGGACATAACAAGGCCTTTTCTGACGGCTTGAAACTTCGGCCCAGGTATTTTGTAGGTCCTGTACTTGTGGAACTCGACAGGCTTAACCGGCGCTGCGGACCGGAACCGGACATGATTTACCGCGTGGACAGGGAGAACTTTGAAAGCATTGTAAACGGCATGATTCTGGCCCTGCAGCACGGCTGGGACATGCCTCCCCTTATTGTTAACTATGCAGACGGGTATTTTGAAATCAATGACGGCAACCATCGCCATGAAGCCCTGAAGCGTTTGGGAGTAAAGAAATATTACGCCATTCTATGGACAACAGAGCCCGGGGACTATCATGCACTTCTTGCGATGAACAGGGTTTCTAAATAATTATCTTTCTGGTTTCAGTGTTTGGTTATCTGTATCTGCTGTCAGCTCCGGAAGCGTGAAAGAATCGGAGAATAAAAGCCGGAACATGCAATGTTTCAGGCAGTCTGCTTTTTTTATTACAGTTGAATAATAAAATAATGTTGACCTTACTGCATCTACTGTATATACTGTATATATACAGTATTCGCTGATATACAGGGGACTGGAATCAATGAACATCGTAATTTCGAATTCTTCGGATGAGCCCATATATGAACAGATAGCGAGGCAGATAAAGAACCAGATAATGAGGGGCGACCTCAGGGGCGGGGAGCCACTTCCGTCCATACGTGTCCTTGCGAGAGAGCTTCAGATAAGTGTTATAACGACGAAACGGGCCTATGAGGAACTCGAACGGGAGGGATACATTGAAACCGTACCCGGCAAGGGCTCCTTTGTGGCTGTCCGGAACAAGCAACTCCTGCGGGAAATCAGCTACAAAACCGTGGAGGAAAAACTGGCCGAGGCGGTGGAGATTGCCAGGTCCGTAGGAGTGTCCCGGGATGAGCTGATAAGTATGGTGAAAATATTGTATGAGGAGGAATAATGCAATGGAATGTGCCCTTCAGATACAAAACCTGTCCAAATCCTTCAGGGATTTCAAGCTGGACAATGTAAGCTTCTCGATGGAGAGGGGATATATCATGGGCTTTATAGGCCCTAACGGTGCCGGAAAGACCACCACCATAAAACTGATAATGAACCTTCTCAGAAAGGATTCCGGCAGCATACTGGTGTTCGGGATGGATAATGCGGAACATGAAATGGAGATTAAAAACAGGATAGGCTTTGTATATGACGAAAACTATTATTATGAGGACCTGACTCCGAAACAGATAGGAAGGATAGTCGGCCCGTTCTACACCCAATGGGATGACAAGGCTTTCGACCATTATCTGAAACGTTTCGGACTTCCTCCGGACAAAAAGATAAAGGAAATGTCAAAAGGGATGAAAATAAAGTTTTCACTGGCTGCTGCCCTTTCCCACAACGCAGAACTTCTTATCATGGACGAACCGACGTCGGGACTTGATCCCGTTGCAAGAAACGAGCTTATGGAAATCCTCTCCTGTGTCAGCAGGGAGGAAGACAAGAGTGTTTTCCTGTCAACCCATATAACATCTGACCTGGAAAAGGTAGCTGATATGATAACTTTCATAAACGGGGGAAAAATTGTTTTTTCATTGCCCAAGGACGATATCATGGAGAGCTATTGCATTGTAAGGGGAGCCGCTGGTATTGTCCGGGAAGAGGACAGGCAGAATTTTGTGGGAATCCGTGAAAACCGGTTCGGATTTGAAGGACTTGCAACGGATAGAAAAAGGATAAAATCGCTCTACGGTGACGGCATCGTCATTGAGAAACCCACACTTGAGGATATCATGCTGTATTACACAAGGGGGAATGACAATGCTTAGCCTGATGATGAAAGATATCTATCTTCTCAGGAAAACGATAGTTTTGTGCATGCTTTACCTTGTCATATTGATTATAAGCCTTTCAGGCATGGAGGATGCCGGAGCCGTCTTTGCCGTATGCATATTTGCATTAGTGCATATGTTCATGATGACGAGCTGCTATCAGGATGAAAGGAATAAATCGGATATAATACTCAACAGCATGCCTTTGAAACGGTCGGTCATTGTCGGGTCCAAATACCTGATGCTTTTCATGTACGTAGTGATTGCCTCCGCTTTTTACCTCGTTGCCTCATGGATTCTCGGACAACTGAACCTGCTTGGCAAAACATCCGGCCTCAGTGTGGGAGGCCTGATTCTGACCCTTCTTGTATGCTCTGTTTCGGCCGGAATATATCTTCCGCTATATTTTAAGGTAGGGTACATGAAATCCAGATTGTTAAGCCTTATTGTATTTTTTGCATTTTTCTTCATACTTGGTTTCCTGGTGCCCGGTGCCGAAATGGGCGGAACAGATTCCGGAAGCATTGACTGGCCGGTTTCCGCACCGGCAGAACGGATAACTGCTTTACTCCTGTCCCTGGCAGTGCTTGCTGTATCTTACCTGATATCTTTGCGAATATACAGGAATAAGGAGTTTTAATTGCGAAAAAGAAAAGGGACGGATGTCTGCCGTATGGGTGGCAGGGTATACCGTCCCTGGATTATTGCCGTTATTAGCCGTACGGCTTTATGGTCTGTATGGTGCCGTCCGGATTGTATTTCAGTTCAGTGTATTTGACACACCGCTTGTTGTCTGCTCCTCCCGAAAGTGAGCTGTCGTGGTAGAACAGGTACCATCTGCCCCTGAATTCAACTATTGAATGATGGGTTGTCCAGCCGATAACCGGCTCGAGAATACGTCCCTTGTACACAAAGGGTCCCTTCGGGTTTTTGCTTATGGCGTATACGATATAGTGGGTGGTGCCGGTGGAATATGAGAGATAGTAATAGCCGTTGTATTTGTGCATCCATGGCGCTTCAAAATATCTTCTCTCTTCATCTCCGGCTTTTATGGGATTACCGTTTTCATCGAGAATTCTGACAGGCTGCGGCGGCTCCCTGAAACTCAGCATGTCATCGCCGAGTTCTGCCACCATGGGGCCAAGTGCAGGCTCATCGCCGGAAGGACACTTTCCGTCCAGGTCAAAAGTGCCGGTCTGCCATTTCTCCAGTTGTCCTCCCCAAAGCCCGCCGAAATACATGTAAGCCTTTCCGTCTTCGTCAACAAATACAGCCGGGTCGATACTGAAACTTCCCTGAATGTAACCTGGTTCGGGTTTGAACGGACCTGCAGGGTGAGGACTTGTGGCGACACCTATTCTGAAAATGCCATCCTTGTCTCTGGCAGGGAAGTACAGATAATAAATGTTGTTCTTATAAGCGCAGTCCGGTGCCCACATCTGCCTGGAAACCCAGGCAACGTCATTCATGTGAAGAACCTGTCCATGGTCTATAACCGGGGAATTGAAATCATCCAGCGACAGGACATGATAATCTTCCATGACATACTGGTCTCCGTTGTCATTGGATGGAATGTCCTTGTCGAGGTCGTGGGAGGGATAAATGTAAAGCTTTCCCTCATAAACATGAACTGACGGATCAGCGGTGTATATGTGTTCCACCAAAGGCTTGTTGGGTCTTGGAACTGAACAGACTTTCATGTAGGCTACCCTCCTGTATATTAGTTTGCTATCAAATTTCTACCCGTAAGGACAATCCTTCAAACCTGAAAATTAAGAAGAACTGCGGCTTGGCAAATTTCTGCCGGAGAATTTTTGCAATAACCGGCATGTCAGCACGGCGCACTGTGCTTGCAAAAGACAAAAACAGCTTATTCGCAGCCTCCGCAATGTGCATGGTTGACACGTTCGGAACTACTATGCTATCATGTAAAAAAGCTGACAGGAAGTCAGCGTCTTCTGTTAGTTAAGTCCAAAGCAAATTCGACGTATTTTTTCAAAGGTACCATGAAGGTATCTGCTCTTTGGAAAAAGGGCGGTATTTTATGGTATTTTTTTATTTCCGGAGGTAATGAAATGAACAGATTTTCTGCACGAAGACTGACCCTGTCAGGACTTTTTCTGGCTCTTGGCCTTCTTCTGCCGTTTCTCACAGGTCAGATACCAGCTGTGGGAAGGATGCTGCTTCCCATGCATATTCCGGTTTTACTGGCCGGATTTGTGTGCGGATGGCCGTACGGGCTGATTGTGGGATTTGTATGCCCGCTTCTCAGATGCCTGTTGTTCTCCATGCCCCCTCTGATGAGCGCCGTGCCCATGTCTTTTGAGCTTGCAGCCTATGGTTTTGCTGCAGGGCTTTTGTATAAACTTCTGCCCAAAAGAAACGGGTACATATATGCTGCGCTGGTTGGTTCCATGCTTTTCGGAAGGATTGTCTGGGCGGCAGCAAGCCTGGCATTCTACAGCATTATTGGCTCGAGCTTTACCTGGGAGATGTTTGTTGCAGGTGCATTTGTCGATGCACTTCCCGGAATCGCCGTCCAGCTTGTATTAATACCCGTCATAGTCATGGCACTTAAGAAAGCCGGATATACTGAGGATGTAAAATCATGGACCTGAAGGACATACTTGAAATGCATGCTAGGCTGTATCCGAAAATGCAGGTACAGGATGCCGTAAAGCTTGTTTATCAGAATGAATTCGGCGGCGGACATCTTGTACGGGACGTGCAGGAAAGCCTATCACGCATAATATCCGAATGGCAGCAGGCGAAAAAGGAAGGACGGGCAATACCTTCAGATCTTCGTTTCGTTGATGTAGGAAACGGACTCTGCAGGCTTGATTTGTCGGTTCTGGATGATACGGCCATAGAACCGTCCACTGTAAACCGGTTTTTTGTAAATACGTCCGGGGAAGTTAAAGGGAGTGTTGAGAGATTTGAAAGGAAAATTGACATACTGAAGCGGTACTGCAAGGAAGGCCGCATCAGGTTTGAACCGGTTGAACTTGAACGGTATCTGGATGATTACCGCCGGCGCGGATATCCTGCCGTAAGCCACAGCGATATATACAGGGCTTCGTATTTTCCATGCTACCGTATAGTGAAAAATGATTACCGTAGATACTTTGATGTATTTTGCAGAATAGACTCCCTCATGAAATCCGGGGAAAGCATTACTGTTGCCATAGACGGAAACAGCGGAGCGGGCAAGAGCACTCTTGCAGCCCTTCTGGCCGATGTTTACGACTGCAATGTTTTTCATATGGACGATTTCTTCCTGCGCCCGGAACAGAGGACTGCGGAAAGACTTGCAAAAACAGGCGAATTTGTGGATCATGAAAGGTTCAGGCAGGAGGTAATGGCGTGGCTTAAAGGCGGAAAGCCTTTCAGTTACCGTAAATTTGACTGCGGGAAAATGACTCTTGGAGAGTCTGTGAAGGTTTCGCCGAAAAGTCTTAACATTGTGGAAGGTTCATACAGCATGCATCCTGAGTTAATCGAAAACTATGACCTTAAGATATTTCTTCATGTTGACCCTGAAGAACAGGAGCAACGAATCAGGAAGAGAAACGGCGAAGAGATGCTGAAACGGTTCAGGGAAGAATGGATACCTAGGGAGAACAGATATTTTGAAGAAATGAAGATAGCCGAAAAATGCGACCTCGTTTTCGGAATCCCGTAAAATTCCAGTGAATAATACACGAAAGACCGGGCACAATAGGTAATGCGAAGAGTGTGACGATCGGGTCAGGTCTGGTGCCAGACCCGATCAAAAACCTCTTTGCGGTGTCAATTTAATAGCAGTCTCGAAAAAAGCCATGGCAGGTCTTCATGACCTGCCACGGCTTTTTGTCATAATATCAGTAAGTCATTCACTGAATAAAATACGCCATAATCACAGTATCAATCGGTATTTCTGTTAATTTCAGTTATCAGTTCAACTACCTTATTCCTTACATTTTCAACTGCCCTTAGGCTCAAGCTTATTACGTCATGAGCGTTCCGATCATTCAGGTATGCTTCCCCAAATGTTCTTATAAACTCTTTTCTCAAATCCGACCCGTAATTGATTTTTAATAACCCGTATCTCCGGGCTTGTCTGATGACATCGAACGGTATCCCTGAACCGCCATGCATTACCAGCGGACAGGGGGAGTTTTCGTAAATCCTTTGCAACAACGGCATATCTATTTCAGGTTTCATATTTAATCCATGTACGTTACCGACAGATACCGCCAGTAAATCGCAGCCTGTACGCACCGCAAAATCCCTTACCAGCTCAGGATCTGTCTTTGCATCTACTTCATTTATGATGTCTTCTTCTTTTCCGCGTATTGCTCCCAGTTCAGCTTCTACCGGAATGCCATGATAATGGCAATAATCAACTACTTCCCTTACCACCCGGACATTTTCCTCATATGGTAAATGTGAGGCGTCTATCATAACCGACGTAAATCCTGCTTTGACACATTCCTGAACGTCCTCGAACGACTTTCCATGGTCCAGGTGCAGGCTTATCGGCGTATCAGCTTTTTTTAATGCGTCTCTTACCATTTCAGCAATAATGCCCGGATTTGAAAGCCTTAGGTTATTGGATGATATCTGAATATATGCCGGCATTCTGGCAATGTTGATGCCCTCTATTATTCCATATGTAATCTCCATATTGGTGGTATTGAACGCAGGCATCACATAACCGTTCTTTATTGCGTATTTCATTAATTCAAAACCATTAACAATAATCATATGAATTACCCTCTTTGCCAAACAATCAAACATTAAAAGTTAATAACGCACTCTTATAATATACCCATATCGCACAACAAGTCAATATTATTTTAAACACTATTATTGTTGACTTTGATGTTCGATTTTTTTATAATATTGATGAAAATGTTCATTTTGAACAAAGGAGATAGCCTCAATGGGTTTGACAATTGGTATGGATTTGGGGAGCTCATCCCTCAAGCTGATGTTAATTGATGATTATGGGAATATTGTCAGCCAATGCTCGAAGGAATACTTTGCTTCCAGCTATAAATCAGGTTGGAGTGAAATAGATCCTGCTATCTGGTATGATAAAACTATTGAAGGATTAAAAGAATTATTGGACGGTTTCGATGGGAATAAAGTTACAAGTATCGGTATTACAGGCCAAATGCATACAACTGTCTTCCTGGATGAGAACGGTGAATCAGTCCGTCCAGCGATAATGTGGAATGATACCCGAACCAGGGATTTGGTTCCGGAGTTAAAAGAACTATATCTGGAACGTTCGGAGTACTTAAATGCAAATATAATTTCCACCGGAAGTCCTGCTGCTAATTTATACTGGCTGAAAACCAGCGAGCCGGAAAATTATTCAAGATTACATAAATTCCTTATAGGATACGGATATTTGGTTTATCGTTTTACAGGCAAATTTGTGACTGATTATTCAGGTGCCTCAACTTCATCGCTGTTTGACTGGGAAAATTATACCTGGTCCAAAACGGTTGGAGATATTTTGGGACTTGAAGATGAAATTTATCCCGAGATTCTTGGGAGTGCTGTAGAAGCAGGTAAAATTTTGCCGGAAATATCAAAGGAGATTGGTTTAAATAAAAACGTCCGGGTAATTGCCGGTGCAGGTGACAATCCTGCATCTGCCATTTCGGCAGGGTGCTTTACCAGTAACAACCTTTTGTTATCGCTTGGCACATCGGGTGTGGTAATATTTCCAAAATCCAATATAAATCTAGATGCTAAAGGGAAAAACATAGTATTCTCGGAAGACGGAATAAATTTTCAGTTTTTAACACAGGGAGCGGTTCAGTCCTGCGGCAGCGGAATCGACTGGTGGTTCAGGGATATTTTACAGACAGATTATCATTACGAAAGCGATTATAAAATGAATGATACGCTTATTTTTTATCCTCATTTGACAGGCGATAAAACGATTGAAAACAATCCTTTTTTACGCGGAGCATTTGTCGGGCTTGGAACGGATACGACACGCAAGGACATGACTCAGGCTGTTTTCGAGGGAATTTCTTTTGCTATACGCCATTTAATTGAGGAAATGAACATCAATATTTCTGATTTTTCAAATCTGCTGGTTACCGGAGGCGGGGCAAACAATCCGTTTTGGATGCAGATTCTTGCCGATATATTGGATTTTAATATTGTCAAGCCTAAGAAACAGATAAGTGCGGTATATGGGGTGTGCCTGCTGGCATCGGATTCATATTGTTCAGAATCAAATCTCCATAATGTTAATGCTGCCAATGATGTAATGTATATGCCGAATAAAAGCAACACAGCCATATATAACAAGAAATACGAACAATATTTGCTGGTTCATAATTTGATGAACCGGATATATGGGATAAAGTACTGAAAAGCATAACTTTATTTACAAAAAGGGGGATTGGGAAGAATGGCAATTATAGGGGTAGATATAGGTACCAGCAGCTGCAGTGTAATTGTTTTTAATGAAAGCGGGAAAATTCTGCGTTCTGTTAATAGAAAATATACAGAATACAGAGAAAACAATGTACGTGAACTGAATCCCGCTTCTGTTGCAAACATTGTGCTGGATGCACTGGCTGAGGCCGTTGAAAAAAGTGCTGAACCAATCCGGGCAATATCATTTACCACTCTTGGAGAATCTGTTGTTTGTACGGACCAGAATGACAATGTATTATGCAATTCTATGGTGACAGGAGACCCAAGGGGTATTCTCGAGGTTGATGATATAGTTAATCGGATTTCCCCTGCTAAAACGTTGAAAATAACAGGATTGAAGCCAAATGAAATGTATACTCTCCCAAAGCTGATGTGGATGAAGAAAAACACGGATGTTCTGGACAGGACAAGAAAAATATTCTTTTTTGAGGATTATCTGGGCTATTTATTGACCGGTGAAAGAAAAGTAAGCTATAGTTCTGCCGCCAGGAGTATGGCATTTGATATTTATCATAAAAAATGGGATGAACAATTGTTATCACTGGCGGGACTTGATCCTTCATACTTTTCAGAGCCGGTTTCTTCAGGCACCGTTATCGGAACTGTTACACCTCAGATGCAAAAAAGATTGAAATTAAACTGCGAGGTGATAGTGGTAGCAGGAGGCCACGACCAGTGTTGTGCAGCATTGGGAAGCGGAGTTGTTGATACATCAACAGGAGAAGACGGTCATGGTACCTGTGAATATTTATCTATTATGCTGCCTCAGGACATACCGGCAGAGGTGCTTGCAAAATACGACCTTCCCTGCAGTCCATACGTTTTCCCCGATAAATATTTCACGGGAATAGAAATCACAACCTGCGGTGCTTTAATGAATTGGTTCAGGGATACAGTGTTTGCAGACATTAAAACGCGTTGCTTGGAAAAGAATATGGACTTCTTTTCATATATGGACAATATCTCCTCAGAACTGTCCACTGATATTATGGTTCTGCCGCAGTTTGGTTCATCCGGAAATCCTGATATCAATTATGACGTATCAGGTGTAATAAGCGGCCTCACTCTTCATACCAGACCGGAAGAGATCTACCTGGGCATCAAGGAATCGTTGGCATTTCAAATGAAAATGGCGTATGACTATGCCTGTGAAAATGGAATCAAGGTAGAAAAAATCGTATTAACGGGTGGCGGCGCAAATTCAAAACTGACTTCACAAATAAGAGCAAATGTTTTTCAGCTTCCCGTTTACACACTCGAATGCAGTGAAGCCGGGGCACTGGGCTGCATGATTTTATGTGCTGTTGCACTGGGCCTGTACCCCGATATTAAAACCTGCGTCTCCCATACCGTGCGTTTGGTCAATGAAACTTTGCCCGATAAGGAAAAGGCAAAAGAATATGCTGAAAAATTTGAGAAGTACAAGAGGTTATACAGTCTGATGCATTTATTTTAAAGGTTTATGAAGAGATGCCTGTTCCTGCAGGATATCTTCATCGACAGGCCGGGTTGTTAAAAAAATAAAGCACTGACACACATGGGTAGAGCCGTTTCAATTAAAGCCACGACAGGTCTTCGTGATCTGCCGTGGCTTTTTTGTGCGGAAAGGAGACTGTAAGACATTTACTGCAGCAATAAACAAATGTATAATTAATAGTGATATATTAATATATCAGTCTGCTTTGGCAGGCCGCAGTTGGCAGGCGGCCCGACCATGACGGAAAAAGAGGTGTCGTATATGAAAAAGGAGCAGGTCATAACCCGTATCAGGGAATCAGGGCTGGTGGCCGTTGTTCGCGCAGAGAACGAGGATAAGGCCGTAAGGATAACCGAGGCATGCCTTAAAGGTGGAGTAGCTGCGATAGAAATCACCTTTACGGTGCCAGGAGCCCACAGGGTGATAGAAGCTCTGGCCAGGAGGTTCAGCGAGGATGAAATCATCCTCGGAGCCGGCACTGTGCTTGATCCTGAAACAGCACGAATAGCCATTCTGTCAGGTGCACAGTACGTGGTGAGTCCAAGCCTGAATCATGACACTGTCAGGCTTTGCAACCGATATCGCGTGGCATGCATGCCCGGGGCAATGACTGTCAGGGAAGTGGTAGAGTGCATGGAGGCAGGAGCAGATATCATCAAGATTTTTCCGGGAGAACTATTCGGCCCGCGCATTATAAAAGCCATTAAGGGACCTCTTCCGCAGGCGGAACTGATGCCCACCGGCGGTGTGACTTTGGATAACGCCGGAGATTGGATAAAGGCAGGTGCCGTCGCTCTCGGTGTGGGAAGTAACCTCACTGCGGGCGCAAAAACAGGCGATTATGAAAAGATAACCGAGACTGCAAGGCAGTTTATGAGCAAAATCAGGGAAGCCAGGGAAGAACTCTGAAACAAGTGGAAAAAGGAGGATGGCAGATGGGCGTAATTGATGTGAAAAGTAAAGAGAAATGCTATTATGACTGCATATCCCTGGGTGAGGTCATGCTCAGGTTTGATCCGGGAGAAAGCAGGATAAGAACGGCAAGGTACTTCAGGGTCTGGGAAGGCGGTGGAGAGTACAACGTAACTAGGGGTCTGAAGAAATGCTTCGGAATGGATGTTGCTGTTGTTACCGCCTTTGCTGACAACGAGGTCGGAAGGCTGATCGAAGACTTCATCATGCAGGGCGGGGTGGATACTCGTTTTATAAGGTGGGTACCCTACGATGGCATCGGACGAACTGTAAGAAACGGCCTGAATTTCACTGAAAGAGGATTCGGAATTCGGGGCGCTCTCGGAGTGTCGGACCGTGCCAACACCGCAGCTTCAAAACTGAAGAAGGGAGATATAGACTGGGAGACCATTTTCGGCAAGTACGGCTCCCGCTGGTTTCATACCGGCGGCATTTTCGCAGCTCTTTCCGAAACAACCCCTGAAGTGGTCCTGGAGGCAGTACAGACGGCCAAAAAATACGGGACGGTTGTATCTTATGATCTAAACTACAGGCCGTCCCTGTGGAACGCGGTGGGAGGCGCCAAGAAAGCCCGTGAAGTAAACAGGGAGATAGCCAAATACGTGGATGTTATGATTGGTAATGAGGAAGATTTTACTGCCTGCCTTGGGTTTGAAGTGGAAGGAAATGCCGAGGACTTAAGTGAGCTTAATATTGAGGGTTACAGGAAGATGATAGGCGAGGTCATGAAGACCTATCCCAACCTCAGGGTGGTGGCTACGACGCTCAGGACAGTTAAAACCGCTACAATAAACGACTGGAGCGCCATGTGCTGCGTTGACGGAAAAGTCTACAGGTCGCGTGAATATAAGGATCTTGAGATACTGGACAGGGTGGGCGGAGGCGACAGCTTCGCATCCGGATTTATTTACGGCCTGATGACAACAGGAGATCCTCAGAAAGCCGTTGAATACGGCGCTGCACATGGAGCTCTTGCAATGACGACCCCGGGTGATACCTCAATGGCTACCCTCAGGGAAGTTGAAAAGATAATGGCCGGAGGAGGAGCCAGAGTGGTCCGGTAAGATATTGGGCTACCTGTAAAGCTACATCTGACGCCGGTGTGTTAAACTCAAGCAGGACGGGCTATACCCGCAATACACTTTTCCCGCTGGGCTTTAAGGTATGGCCCGTCCGTAACTGATATGTACGCAGAAAACCTTTTCAATAAATTCAGTCAGCTATGATTACTTCCACCTTATGTTTCTTAAGCAATGTCAAGCCTTCCTCGGTTATGCCGGAATCGGTTATGACGGCTTTAATCTGGCTTAACGAACCGAAACAATTCAAATCATAAGTGTTAAACTTTGTCGAATCAGCCAGCAGATAGGTTTCTTTGGCTACATCAAAAACAGCTTTTTTAAAGCGGGCTTCCGGAGAATAACCGTCATATAAAAATCCGTCGCTGCCTATTGCGGCTGCTCCCAGAAAAGCTATGTCCAGCTGGTATTTTCTTAACTGTTCTTCGGTAATTTCACCCGTGGTACATTTGGAAATGCCTATAATTTCGCCGCCCAGCATTATTACGGATAAATGATCTATGTTTAAAGCGGCTTCCGCAGTCTGCAGGTGATTGGTTACAATTATATTGTAAGAGTCGTTATTTATATAGTTGACAATCAGTCTGGTGGTAGAGCCGGCATCAATGAATATTCTCTGGCGTGTGTGAATCAGGGATGCCGCCTTTTTTGCTATTTTTTCTTTTGCTTCTTTATTTTTAATCCTTTCCTCGTCGAATGAGATTATGCGCACTACCGGCTGGCCTTGCGGCATGATAGCACCACCGTATGTCCTTTGTATATTGTACTGCTGTGATAAAAATTTCAGATCTCGCCTTATGGTCATTTCAGATGTGCCGAATTTTTCAGCAAGTTCATCTACTCTGACAACTCCATTTTCTTGAAGCATTTTAAGAATATCAAGGCATCTAGCTGCCTTATCCATACTTCAACACCTTCCGTAGGATGTAATATAAATTTATTACATTTTTGAAATAGAAGACTATCCCTTATTATATCATAAAATAAGTCATAATCAAACATATTTAAACAGCTTCAAACATAATACATGTCGTTTTTACTATCCTGATTTAATGCTAACAAATTCAAACGGTAGCGAACAAGATAAACCGCAACATACCTCACATTATTGTGAAAATGTAATAAATTAAGAATCGTATTTTGTTGAATATATACATATAATATGTTTGAATATTGTGTTATTATGTACACATAGATAATCATTAATTGTTTTAAACGAACAAAATATTAAGTGAGGAGGACAACCATGAAAAAACTATTATGCTTACTGCTAGTATTGACAATGACGTTGTCTTTAGCAGCATGCGGGAACACTTCTAATCAGGGTAACACAAACACTGAAACTCCGACAAATTCAGCCGGACCGGCACAGACCGGCAATAGCGGGGATGACAAAATCACCATCGGATTTTCTCCCTACACGTTGGTCAATGAATATTTCACGGCTGTTCTGAATGGTGTTAAAATAGCTTGCGATGAACTTGGATTTGAGCTTGTCTATTTCGACCCTCAGAATGATCCGACAAAACAGGCTACACAGATAGAAGAAATGATATCAATGGGTATTGATGCCCTCATCTATATACCTTATGATTCCGAGGGTGCGCATACGGTTCTCGAGGCTTGCCGTAAGGCCGGAGTAGCGGTGATTAACATCGATAACGTTGTTGCTGAATCCGAGTATGACCTCGTGGATTCAATAATCGCATCCGACAATATTCAGCTTGGCTATCTTGCCGGAGAATGGGTTGTGGAGAATCATCCGGACGGTGCCAATATCCTTATAGCTCATCTGCAGACAGCAGAAGCCTGCAGACTTAACGTGGAAGGATTCTGGAAGGCAATAAAAGAGAAGGCATCAAATCCGGACGCATATAAAGAAGTACAGGTGGTTGAAGGCGGCGGAGATACGAACGTTACTTTCAAGGCTGTTTCTGATGTTCTGCAGGCTCATGACGACATTGATGTCATTTACTGCATCAATGACACTTCAGCTATGGGTGCAATCCAGGCTGTTGAGGAAGCCGGTCTGTCAGGGAAAATCGATATTATCGGCAAAGACGGTTCGCCCAACGGCAAGCATGCCATAAAGGACGGAAAATTGGTTCAGAGTTCCGCACAGAGGCCTACATACATGGGCTATCTTGGCGTGTACAGAGCTGCCGATGTATTGAACGGCAAAGAGGTAGAATTCCAGACAAGCATTGCTTCCTACAGTATCACAGCTGCTAATGTGGATGAGTTCGATCTTGATGCATGGGATGAACTTCCGAAGAAGTAAGATTACGTTTGGAGCTCCCAACATGTGGTTTCTGTTCTGAGCAGCCTGTATTACCACATCTCAAAGATCTAGCTGACTCAACATGTTGTGTGAGTCAGCTAGATCCTTATAAAGGAGCCAGGGGTGAAACATGGACAAGGTTAGTCTTTTGAAAATGAAAAATATATCCAAATCCTTTGCCACGAATGTGGTGCTGGATGGAGTTGATTTGGAGCTTGATAAAGGTGAAGTGGTCGCCCTGCTTGGAGAAAACGGAGCAGGAAAGTCCACTTTGATAAAGATACTGGGCGGAATATACAGGGCGGATTCCGGAGAGATTTTTATTGAAGGGGAAAAGAAAGAAATAACTTCAGCATCGATTGCAGCAGAGAACGGAATACGGATTATTCACCAGGAAATTATTCTTGTTCCTGAACGTACGGTAGCGGCCAATGTATTTCTTGGAAGGGAATACAGGAACAAGCTTGGATTTGTCGACTACAGAAGGATGGAGGAAGAAACCCAGAGAATCATAGATGAGTTCGGCATAAACCTCAAAGCCGATATGATGGTGAAGGACCTTTCCATCGGCATGCAGCAGCTGGTAGAGATAATAAAGGCTGTATCTGCTGATTCCAGAATTGTAGTCATGGATGAGCCCACCTCATCACTTTCCCAGGGTGAAACCGAAACCCTGTTCAAGATAATCAGATTGCTGAAGAGTAAAGGCGTAGGCATTATATATATCTCCCATCGTATTGAAGAGCTGTTCCAGATTACCGACCGAATTGTCGTGATGCGGGACGGAAAAACAGTGGGCAACATAAAAACCGCTGAAGCTCAAAAGGATAAGCTCATCAATCTCATGGTGGGACGCGAACTCAAAAACTACTATACCCGTAATAAGCACGAGATAAAAGGTTTGTCACTGGAAGTTAAGGGATTGAGCCATGAAAAGTATTTCAATAATATAAATTTCTATGCCCGGTATGGTGAAATACTTGGCTTTTACGGGCTTGTCGGGGCTAAACGTACCGAGCTTATGAAAACAATTTTCGGCACGATTCAGAAAAAAGAAGGAGAAATTTACCTGGGTGGGAAAAAGATTGATATCAGGCGGCCGAAAGACGCAATAGACTACGGCATCGTTTATGTTTCTGAAGAACGGAGAAAAGAAGGCCTGATTCTTATAAACGATGTACAGTTTAACATGGGACTTGTATGCCTGAAGGATTTCGTTAAGGGAATCCATGTAAACAAGAGGGCATGGTTGCAGATGGTTGAAAATTACAGACAGAAGTTTTCAATCAAGTTCACTTCTCCCAAACAGAAAACCGCTTATCTAAGCGGAGGAAACCAGCAAAAAATTGTGCTCAGCAAATGGCTGGCAAAAAAGCCCAATGTCATTATTCTTGACGAACCCACCAGGGGGATAGATGTGGGGTCAAAATCTGAAATATATGCTATTATTGACGATCTGGCCTCAAAAGGCATATCCATTATAATCGTTTCTTCCGAACTTCCTGAGATTATTAACATGTGCAACAGATGTTACGTGATGTGTGAGGGAAGGATTACGGGAGAGCTTACTGAGGACGAATTCTCTCAGGAAGCTATTATGAAACTGGCTACGCAGACAATGACAAGATAAATGATAAATATTTCACACAGGCATGATGGGGGTTGTTAATTGTGGATAGGGTCAATAGATTTCCTTTGGTGGCAGCGGTGACAGGCTATTTCAGGCGGAATCTCGGAACGATAATAGGGCTGATATTGCTTTGTGTTGCCACATCTTTTGCAACAGACAAGTTTTTCACAATGTCCAACATATTGAATCTTTTAAAGCAGAATGCAGTTAATGCCATTATATGCTGCGGCATGCTGATGGCCATACTTATGGGTGAAATCGATATATCCGTCGGTTCTACAGTTGGACTTGCCGGCGTTATAGGCGCTTATCTGATTACTAATCTTGGAATGCCGGTATGGCTGACCGTTATATGCTGCCTGCTGGTAGGAGCTTTAATTGGGCTTATTAACGGTTTCAGCGTTTCATATCTGAAAATACCTGCATTTGTTGCAACTCTTGGAACAATGAGCATTGGCAGAGGTTTATCGGAAGTTATCACCGGTGGTGTAACCATCCGTGTAAGGGAAAGTGCTTATACTATAATCGCAACACAAAATATCGGCAGCATTTCGATAATCATATTTTACGCTGCGGCAGCTTTGCTGCTTACATGGATTTTGCTTAACAAAACGCGTTTCGGATATTACGTGTATGCCATAGGCGGCAACAGGATTGCGGCCGATTACTCCGGTGTCAACGTAAAACTTTATAACATGATTCCATATATCCTGATAGGCGTGCTTAGCGCATTTGGAGGTATTATCTGGTCTGCACGTCTTGGATCTGCAGCTGCGACATTGGGCAAGGGATTCGAAATGGATGCCATAGCTGCCGTTGTAATAGGCGGAACCAGCATGTCCGGCGGCGTCGGTACTGTAGGAGGCACCATAATAGGAATACTTATCATCGGTGTCCTGACCAACGGCCTCAACCTTATGGGAATTGACTCATTCTGGCAGGAAGTTTTCAAGGGTGCAATAATACTGATAGCTGTAGCAATTGACGTGCTGAAAAAACTAAAAGCCAAGGAAAACTAACCTTTAATGGCACCGAACAGGAAATCCTGACCTCTCTGAAATGCTCCGCACCCGAACCGGGAGCACATTTCGTCAACCTGTTTCCGTAGGCGACGCTGGGGCTGTGCTATGCAAAGGATATACCTGTCCCCGTCAGCCGTGTCAGGATGACAGCAACCGCAGGAATCACCGAAGAGAACCCCGGTGAATATCTTAAACCGGGGGTTTGCAGGTGCAGGTGTGAGCGGCGGGCTTACCGACAGGTACCTTATCCGGGCAAAGAACCGGAAGAAACCCACCGTATGGGCAGCAGCTTCTGTAAAAATAGTCAGGAAGTACAGCACAGCGGACTGAAAGCAAAGGACTGTATTATATAGAGGACAAGAGCAAGAATACGTGGCAAAGGGGCGGTTATCCGGCTGAAAGAGGCGCTGGACCGTCCCTTTGTCAATTTTTAATGGTATATATTGACAGGCAGCATATGCCATGGTATAATTAACCATAACTTCACGCTAATAATACTTTACAATATTGTAATACTATAACATAATCTTTCTGAACTGAATATGCTGACAACCGAACAGCGCACAAACCGTTGAGCAAGAGTAGTAGGAGTAATGTCCTGCATTCAGAGAGCCGCCGAATGGTGTGAGTGCGGTTGCAGGCCTATTCTGAATGGACTTGTGAGGGAAGCCCGAAATCATAAGGAGAGTAGGCGCTTACGGGGAGCCGGCCCGTTATCAGTAGGATGCATATGATTGTATGCACACAATGAGTGGGTGCTTGTTGCGCCAATTTGGGTGGCACCGCAGAAGCTTGAGGCTTTTGTCCCAGAAACGGGACAAAAGCCTTTTTTTATTTCATTCTGAAAAGCGAGGTGAAGGAAATGACAGTACCGGATTACAGCGAAATAAAGAAGCTGTCGCAGAATTACACCATAATTCCGGTATGCAGGGAAATCCATGCAGATGTTACAACCCCGATAGCCCTGCTACGCAGGATATCCATGACAAGCGAAAGCCATTTTCTTCTTGAAAGCGTCGAGGGCGGTGAGAAATGGGGCAGATATTCATTCCTTGGTTTTGACCCGGTTGCACGCATTTTCTGCAGGGACGGACTTGTTACCATTGATGACGGAAATATAAGAACTGTTCAGACACGAAAGCCTCTTGAAGTTTTAAGGTCATACCTTTCCCAATTCAGGGCACCCAGACTTTCAGGCATGCCGCCTTTTGCCGGCGGGTTCGTCGGGTATTTTTCCTATTCCATGGTGGGATATGCTGAACCCGTCTTAAAAATGCGCAGCACTGAATTTTATGATTTTGACCTCATGCTTTTTGACAAGGTTATCGCCTATGACCATCTGAAACAGAAGATTTTAATACTGGTCAACATGCGTTCCGACAACGTTGAAGCAAACTACCGAAAGGCTCTGGATGAGATTGAGAAAATCATCGGCCTGATAAAGGACCGCACATTGCTTCCGGAACCCGAAGTCAAAAATCCGCCGCGCTTTGTCAGCAACGTATCCAAAGAAGAGTTCTGCGGAATGGTTGAGAAAGCAAAGAAATACATAAGACAGGGCGACATATTCCAGGTGGTTCTTTCAAGGCGCTGGGAAGCGGAATATGCCGAAAGCCTCCTTAACGCATACAGGGTTCTTCGCGTCACAAATCCGTCCCCTTACATGTTTTTTCTGCAAAACGGAGATGTTCAGCTCATGGGTGCGTCGCCCGAAACACTGGTCAGGCTTCAGGACGGAAAGCTTGCCACAATGCCCATAGCAGGAACCATGCCGCGGGGCAGGAACGAAGAAGAGGACCTGATGAATGAGAGATGCCTTCTGAATGATGAGAAGGAACTTGCTGAGCACAACATGCTGGTGGATCTTGCGAGAAACGACATTGGTAAAATTTCGGAATATTCAAGCGTGAGGGTGAAAAGATACAAAACCGTCAACCGCTATTCCAGAGTGATGCACATCACTTCTGAAGTGGAAGGACTGATAAGAAACGACATGGATGCATTAAGCGCCATAGAGGCGCTGCTTCCGGCAGGCACGCTGTCCGGGGCGCCCAAAATCCGCGCCTGTCAGATAATCGGGGAACTTGAGCGGGAGCCGCGCGGCATCTACGGCGGTGCCATAGGATATATCGATTTCACCGGCAACATGGATGTATGCATTGCAATCCGCATGGCCGTGAGAAAGAACGAGACGGTGTATGTCCAGGCCGGAAGCGGTATTGTGGCTGACAGCATACCTGAGAGGGAATACGAAGAGTCGGAGAACAAGGCAAAGGCAGTAATTGAAGCCGTTATGACAGCAAGGGAGGTGGAAACATGATTCTGATAATTGACAACTATGACAGTTTTACTTACAACCTGGCACAGCTTGCAGGGACCGTATCCTGCGACATATGCGTGATACGAAATGATGAAATGACTGTTGACGAAGTCATGGAAATGAAACCGTCCCATATCATCCTTTCACCGGGTCCCGGGCATCCGGAGAAGGCAGGCATCTGTGAAAGCCTGGTAAGGCAGGCGGGCGGACAGATTCCCATACTTGGGATATGCCTGGGGCATCAGGCTGTCTGCGAGGCATTCGGTGCGCACATAGTCCCGGCGGCAAGACTGATGCACGGAAAACAGTGCAGCATACATATCGCCAACGGATGCCCAATTTTCAGAGGCCTTCCTCCCATAATTCAGGGAGCGAGATACAATTCCCTCACCGTAGATAGAACGTCACTTCCGGATGAACTTCTTGTCATCGCCGAAGACAGCGACGGGGAGGTAATGGGGGTAAAGCACAGGGATTATGAAATCTACGGGCTACAGTTCCATCCTGAGTCAATATTGACTCCCAATGGTGACGTGATTATGAGAAATTTCCTCAAAACGGCAGGTGATGCGGAATGATTCGGGAAGCCATAGAGAGGCTTGTAAACGGTGAGAATCTGTCACTGGAGACGACAAAGGCGGCGATGGAAGAGATTATGACCGGAAGCGCCACTCCGGCCCAAATTGCATCGTTCATAACCGCCATGAGGATGAAGGGTGAGACAACCGACGAGATAACTGCCTGTGCAATGATAATGAGAAAGTTAGGAACAAAGCTGAGACATGAAGGAGATGTGCTTGACATTGTGGGTACCGGCGGAGACAGGGCTTATACCTTCAACATATCTACCGTTTCATCCCTGGTTGTTTCCGCCGCCGGTGTCCCTGTTGCAAAACACGGAAACAGAAGCGTGTCAAGCAAATGCGGAAGCGCGGACGTGCTGGAAGCCATGGGCGTAAAAATAGACATACCTGTATCGAAAAGCGAGAAGATACTTGAGGAAATCGGAATATGCTTCATGTTTGCGCCGTACTACCATACAGCCATGAAACATGCCGCTCCGGTCCGGAAGGAACTCGGCGTGCGCACCATATTCAACATACTGGGACCTCTGGCAAGTCCCGCAGAGGCAAGCCTGCAGCTTATGGGCGTTTATGACGAAAGCCTTGTGGAACCGCTGGCCAGGGTTCTCCGCAACCTGGGTGTACGGAAAGCCATGGTGGTGCATGGGCACGACGGCCTGGATGAAATAACTCTGACCGCAAAAACCACTGTCTGCGAACTGAACAACGGACGCCTGAACAGCTTTTTCCTCGACCCGCGCCAGTTCGGTTTTGAGTATTGCAGGCCTGAAGACCTGACGGGAGGCGGTCCGGAGGAAAATGCAGAAATAGCAAGAAGAATCCTCGGCGGTGAAAAGGGACCGAAACGTGACATAGTGCTGCTCAACTCAGCCGTCTGTCTGTATATGTATTACGACAGAATGACACTCCGCGAATGCGTGAGAATGGCGGCTGAAATCATTGACAGCGGAAGGGCCATGGAACAGCTGGAAAAATTCATAAGGCTGTCCCGGCAGGAATGAAGGCAGGTGTTTAATGCTATGCTTGAAATCCTGGCAGATTCGGCAAGAAAAAGGGTGGAATCAAACAGGCTCAGGCTGCCTCTCGGTGAGATACAGGCACGGATAAGGGATTCGGATAAAGAACGAGTACCGTTTGTATTCGAAAATGCTCTCAAACGTAAACACGGGGGAATTTCATTCATATGTGAGCTTAAAAGGGCTTCTCCGGCGAAAGGTTTAATAGACCCTGTCTTCCCCTATGTTGGGATTGCAAAGGAATATGAAGAGGCCGGGGCTGATGCCATATCTGTTCTTACCGAGCCGGAGTATTTTATGGGAGACGACAGATACCTTACGGAGGTAAAGCGCGTTGTCGGCATTCCCGTACTTAGGAAGGATTTCATCGTGAACCGGTATCAGATATTTGAATCAAGGCTTCTGGGAGCGGACGCGGTGCTGCTTATCTGTGCACTGCTGGATACGCCCACTCTTAAAAGCTTTCTTGAAACATGCGATGAGCTTGGACTTTCGGCCATTGTGGAAGCACACAGCGAGCAGGAAATCGGTTCCGCACTGGAGGCGGGAGCCAGGATTATTGGTGTGAACAACAGAAATCTCAGAACATTAGAGGTGGACATAAACAAGGCAATATGCCTCAGGCAGTTTGTTCCTGAACACATTACATATGTTGCTGAAAGCGGAATTCAATCGCGGGAAGATGTTGAGGTACTTGAAAGGGCAGGGGCGGATGCGGTTCTTATAGGGGAAACGCTCATGAAAAGCAGGGACAGAAAAGCCATGCTGGCGTACCTGAAGGGTGCAAGGGCCAAGAATCCGGAAGGTGATGACGAATGACCATGATAAAGATATGCGGACTTAGACGTATTGAGGATGTCATGGCCGTGAACGAAACCCTGCCCGATTTTGCAGGCTTTGTGTTTGCTGAAAGCAGAAGGCAGGTTGATGAGCAAACTGCGGAATTTTTGAAAGCCAGGCTCAATCCTTCGGTAAAAGCGGTGGGGGTTTTTGTCAACGAGCGCATTGAACGCATCGTAAGGCTCTGCCGTTCGGGAGTGATTGACTTTGTCCAGCTCCACGGCGATGAAGACGGGAATTACATCAAAACCCTGAAAAAACTTGTCCCCAATCCGGTAATCAGGGCTGTAAGGGTAAGGTCAACGGGGGACATCAAGAAAGCCGCATCCATTGACTGTGATTATCTGCTGCTGGATGCCTGGGACGACAGGCATTACGGAGGTACCGGCAGAACCTTTGACTGGTCTGTCATTCCCGGGATGACGAAACCTTTCTTTCTCGCCGGAGGTATTAATCCGGAAAATGTTGTAAAGGCGCTTGAACTTGTAAATCCATACGCCGTCGATGTCAGCAGCGGAGCGGAAACGGACGGTTGCAAGGACCCTGATAAGATAAGAAGAATAGTTGAGCTTGTAAGGAAATACAGGCCCATTTGAAGCATTATGTTTTCGGAAGGCGGTGAGAAGGTCATGTCCAAAGGAAGGTTCGGGATATTCGGGGGACAGTATATCCCGGAAACATTGATGAGGGCGGTCACCGAACTTGAAGAGGCCTATGAGAGGTTAAGAAATGACCCGGATTTCAAATTTGAATTAAAGAGGCTTCTTGCTGAATATGCCGGAAGACCGTCCCTTTTGTACTATGCCGAAAATATGACAAAAGACCTCGGAGGCGCCAGGATATACCTAAAAAGAGAGGACCTGAACCATACAGGCTCGCACAAAATCAACAATGCGCTGGGTCAGGTCCTCCTTGCAAAGCGGATGGGGAAAAGACGGGTCATAGCTGAAACCGGAGCGGGCCAGCACGGAGTTGCAACTGCCACCGCGGCGGCGCTGCTTGGAATGGAATGCGAAATTTTCATGGGAAGAGAGGACGCACGGCGTCAGGCCCTCAACGTGTACCGGATGAAGCTTCTGGGGGCAAAAGTACATGAGGTAACAAGCGGCACCCAGACACTAAAGGACGCGGTCAATGAAACCCTTCGCGAATGGAGCAGACGGATTGATGATACACATTACGTTATAGGTTCAGCAATGGGGCCGCATCCTTTTCCGACTATTGTGAGAGATTTCCAGAGAGTGATAGGGCAGGAGGTAAGGGAGCAGATAACTGAAAGGGAAGGCAGGCTTCCTGACGTCCTTGTGGCATGTGTCGGGGGAGGAAGCAATGCCATAGGCCTTTTCTATGATTTTATAGAAGAAAAAAACATAAGACTGGTAGGATGCGAGGCAGCAGGCCGGGGAATCCATACCGGCATGCATGCCGCTACCATGACCGTCGGGAAAATCGGCATTTTCCATGGTATGAAGTCATATTTCTGCCAGGATGAACACGGACAGATAATGCCGGTATATTCCATATCGGCCGGGCTTGATTATCCCGGTGTCGGACCGGAGCATGCCTACCTCCGTGATACGGGAAGGGCGGAATATATTCCTGTGACGGATGAGGAGGCGGTTGAAGCTTTCGAGTACCTGTCCCGCACCGAGGGGATAATTCCGGCCATAGAAAGCGCTCATGCGGTGGCAGTTGCCATGAGGCTGGCCCGTGAAATGAAAAAGGAACAGATAATAGTAGTGGGGCTGTCCGGCAGGGGTGACAAGGATGTTGCCTCGATTGCCGGATACCGGGGAGTTGATTTGCATGAACAGGCTTGAGCAGGCGTTCAGAAACGGCAAAGCCTTCATACCGTTCATCACCGCCGGTGATCCTTCGCCCGATATTACCGAAAGGCTTGTATACGCAATGGCGGAGGCAGGGGCTGACATTGTTGAGATTGGCATACCCTTTTCAGACCCTGTGGCAGAAGGTGAGGTTATTCAGGCTGCAAGTGCCCGTGCATTGTCTTCCGGCATGACACTGGAACGCGTATTTTCAATCATGAAGGAAATCCGACGGAACTGTCAGATTCCAATTGCATTAATGACCTACATTAATCCTGTTTTCACATACGGCTATGACAGATTTCTGGAAAACTGCAGATTGGCCGGTGCGGATGCGCTGATAGTACCTGACCTTCCTTTTGAGGAGCACGAAGAGATAATTCCGTTCTGCAGAAAGCATGACATTATACTTGTCTCAATGGTGTCACCCTCCTCTGGAAACCGCATACAAATGATAGCGAGGGAGGCAGAAGGTTTCATATATTGCGTATCATCCATGGGTGTGACCGGAGTGCGCCGGTATATCGGCAATGAAGCAAGGAAACTGGTTAAAAGAATAAAGAAAATAAGAGATATTCCCTGTGCCGTAGGGTTCGGCATATCCACACCGCAGCAGGCCGAGGAAATAGCTGAGTATGCCGACGGCGTTATTGTCGGAAGCGCCATAGTAAAAATAATAGAGCAATACGGAACGGATTCCGTCGCACATGTTTCCGAGTATGTACGCATGATGAAAAATGCCGTAAAATGTTCATAAAACAGAGCTTTTGAAAGCCATTCCGCTGTTATGCGCAAATTCTCATAGAATGGTGGAAGAAAGAGGCTGTTGACATAAAGGGACTTTCCGTGCTAAACTCAATACCTGTCACCGCTCTTGAGACTGATTAACAGACGGCTGGACGGAAAAGAAAATGTCGAAATCAGTCGAAAAAGTTGTTGACAGAGCGTGACGGACGTGATAGAATTAAATTCCGCGATGCGGTGAACGGACCGCAAGCGGGAAGACCGCCAAAGAAGGGCGGCATGGACATTGAAAATTGAACAGTGTATGAGAGGACCCGTTAAGCGAAGTACATGGGCAGACGGTGTAG
>ENA-OWPA01000269-OWPA01000269.1-bioreactor-metagenome-genome-assembly--contig:-NODE-269-length-88768-cov-17.067696_pt1 | contig 88768 bp, 63 predicted proteins | sample MGYA00238139_ERZ651803 | MGnify/ENA primary metagenome ERZ651803 (study PRJEB26909, sample SAMN07631231) | bioreactor metagenome | isolation source: Switchgrass digestor | place: USA: Dartmouth... | reverse complement strand
GTCGTCCATTCCCATTCAATAATATCAGGTAAAACATTACCTGCAATCAATACTGAAAATTCTTCGTTTTCACTACCTTGGGTCGGATGGATGAACTCAACTTTAATTCCTGTCATTTCCTGCCACAGTCTTGCCCATTCGGTTTCATTTACCGTCGGTGACTTTTTGGAAACATTACTTGGAAGAGGCATCCAATAACGAAGTGTAATACCAGAAGCACCTTCAACAGGGTATTTTATGTAATTGCTTCTTGGTGTAGTCAGTTGACCGGGTTCTTTCTTAAGTGGCTCCAGTAATGTCCAGGTATCTTCGGACTTTGAATCACTGGGTTGCTGATTACTTGTTGTTCCCGAACTTCCGGAACTTCCATTGCTTCCGCTGTTCCCACTGCTGCCGGCAGGTCCTGTCATGTTACATCCACTCAGCAGGAATACCAAAAGCATCGTAAGAACTAGCAAGCAAGATACTGATTTCTTTGCTTTCATAAAAACCCTCCTATAATGTATTAATTAAAATTTATGAGTTAATCAGTCCATGACTGAATAACTTTTTTACATATAAGGGGAAATATTATCTGTCTCTCAACAGTTAAATTTATATAGGTGAGCAGTATTAATAATTTATTTAATTTGACTATTACGCCTATCAATTCTTCAATTAAAATTGTATAATCTGTACTAAAAATTTAGAAGGGACATTTTTTAAGATTGATAAGACAAAAAAGAGTTCCCTGTAATTCACTGTTTATGCACGCTTCTGATATTAAGAAAATTATGTCCTTTACTGAATTTTAATTTTTGTCCCTGTAACTTATGGCAAGGAAATGAGTTAACCGACACATTTCTGTTTCTCTCTCCATTGTCCGGGTGTACATCCTTCTACCTGTTTAAATGCCCTTGTAAAAGTTTTTGTACTGCCAAAACCAACCCTGTTTGCGATATTGCCCAGGTTTTCATCACTTAAAAGCAAAAGTTTCTTTGATTCCTGCACCCTTATTTCCGAAATGACAATTGAAATCTTGGAACCCGTTATTTCGCGGAATCTTTTTGACAATGTTACAGGGGACATGGAAAAGTAATCTGCAATTGAAGCCACAGACAGATTTGGATCCCAATAATTATCTTTTATATATGTTTGTATTTGATAACACATATCTTCGTCTTCACTTGTTACAACTTTAAAGAAGTTACAGCAATGGGACAATATTTCTTCAATTGCTCTTTTCATGCTTTGTAAGTCGGTACATTCTGACAGCCTTTTTGCAGGTTTTAGCTGTTTTATGAACTGCTGGCTTTCCTTTTTGGAGTCAAATGTTTTCATAATTGTTCCAAGCAAATCGAACATTAAACAACGTATAATATCTCGAGAGATATATTTCTTATTGTATATATTGCTGTTTATAACTTCGGAAATAATTTCCCTTGCATCATCATAGTTTCCCAATTGTATGGCCTTTAGCAATTTCTGCTCCATCTCATACGGATAATCGTAGCTGGAACTGAAAAGTTCGGAGATATCACTGTAACAAACATAGTTTCCCAGGTCATACAGCTTAATTGCTTCGAAAGCCTGTAAAGCTTCCTGGTATGCTATTGATAACTGTTCCAGGCTGGAGTGTATTGCGCTGACTGATACCAATGATTCAATGCTGTATGAGTTTTCAATTGCCTTCATGCCTCTTTTTACAATTGCATTCAGAACATTATCTTCTTCCGCAGGGAAACACACAATCAGCACCAGGATATCATCAATCTTTGTATGGTTTATGGTCCACCCTATTTCTGAGACCAGTTTGCTGTAGTTTTCAACAATAACCAGCTGTGCATGATCCAGGTCTGCTATTTCCGTTGAGCCGGTAATTACCTCATCATTATCCATTTCCGGGTTGAAATCCTGAACATATAATAAAATAACAGCAAAATTATTATATTTGAACTGCAGATCATATAAATCCTTCAACTGTTCTTCGGGCAAAAGCTTGGTTTTGCCCTGCAGCATCCTGGATAAATAAACTTCCCGCAAAAGCTTGTTTTGCCTGTTCAGGGTCATTTTTACGCTTTGGTAGCTGTTACTGACCTGTGTCACGCCTTTTTTTACAATGGCAAACTCATTCTCGTCCTCAATAAGCGGTTGTTCTTGTTGCTCAGTGGATTGAAATATGCCGGTGGAAAACAAGGTTCTTAGCAAATCTCTGACAGGCCTGTAATTGTTCTTCACAAATATAATTATCAGAATTACACTGAAAAAAAATGAAACTATGAATATAAAACCGAAAACAATCTGAAAATTGTGTAATGTCTTAAGGTAAACACTTTCAGGAGTCAAAATACACAGAGAATACTGATGATTACCCGGCATATAGTAAAGTTTAATTACTTCATTGTTCCGTAAAGTAATCTCTTTTTTTCCGCTTCTGACAGCTTCAATAATTTCATGTTCTTCTTCCTGACTGGAAATAATTGATGCATAATCAAAGTTAATTATTGATTTTTCGTTTCGATCAATAACTAGCATTGACGTATCTTTATAATAACGGTATTCTCCCAGTAAGTCCTCCAAATCTTCTTTTGTAAAAAATACAAACAGGTTTACTTTTTGCCTTCCCAGCTGTTCTGTCTGGATGGTTTTTGCGAATACAATATCTTCGGTATTTTCTATTTTTAATATGGTTGCATTAAAACTGTCATATGTACCGTTAATTATGTTGTTCCATTCGTCAAAATCAAGTCCCAGCGTTTTGTTGTAAATTTTCCAGTATGGACCCGAATAATTTACCGATCTGTCGGATATTATCTTGTCATCGTTCTTAAAATATAACATTATATGCGAATAAGTGTCATTAAGCTTTATATATCTGTTAAGATCCCTGTACAGTAAGTAATGCTTGTATGGTGTTGATATGTAACGGTCTTCTCCGGATTTATTTAAAGAATTATAACTGTTATTAACCAGTATTTCTTCCCTGAGTTTCTCTATCATCAGAAAACAATCCTGCAACTGCTTGGAAGCCTGTTCCAGCAAAACCTCATTTATTTTTTCCTGCCTTTCCATTATGACATTCTGACTTCGGTCGTATATCACCAAACTGCTTACTGCCGATATCAGGATAATGCAAATATATGAGATAACCCATTTCCATATAACGCTCTTCTTGGACAGTTTTGGCATCCTAATCTCTCCGTTTATTTGTCTAGTATTGCAGGCATGGATTTATATTATTACAAATATTATATCACACTTACACCGGTTGTTGTTAGTTGTTATAAGTTTGAATGTGGGCCGGAAGTGGCAGAAAGAAAATAAAATAGGCATGGCCTGCCATTGTCCTGTTGTTATCAATATCCGCCTGCTCAAAAGTACTTGTTTGTTCCTTAATAAGTCCTGTCATACAATTCCGGATTTGCTGAAGGGATACCCGGATCGATCGGTTTCATTTCAACACGGGCTGAAATCGTTGTTATGAGCTGGTTTGAACAGAACGGTATAACTCCTGCTTTCGTACTGGATGAAGGAGGAGCCGTTGTTGAAAACGTCTTTCCCGGGGTCACTCGCCCATGCGGTCTGATTGGCATTGCCGAAAAAGGCATGATGAACCTGGAGTTTCGTGTCTCCTCTTCAGGCGGCCACGCATCTTCTCCCAAACCCCACACTCCCATTGGCATACTGTCAAAGGCCTGCCGCAGGGTGGAAGAGCATCCATTTAAAATGCATATCACCGGGCCTGTAGCTAAAATGTTCGACACCCTCGGCCGTCATTCCACCTTTGTCTACCGTTTGATTTTCGCTAATCTCTGGTGCTTTCGCGGTATTCTGGACATGTTGGGGAGAAAGTCGGGGGGCGAAATGAACGCCCTTCTTCACACCACTGTAGCATTCACACAGGCTGTAGAATTCTATATCCGCCTTATGCGTAAATGCTGACAGAGACAAGTTATGTTTTATATAAAGAAGGGGCTGTTTCAAAATATGATCTGAGATAGCTCATTTTTCTCCTGAAAATGTAAAAATTGTCTAAATATCACTTGTTTGATTGTCTATTCCTAAGTCTTTCATAAGCACTATTCAATGCTTCAACTAATAAAAAAACATTGGTAATAGGATCACTTTGAAGTTCACCTATTTGAGCCTTTTGTTCCCAGAGCTTTCTAGCTGTTCGGATGGCAAAGTCTTGGCGTTCTTTTAAGAGATCATACATCCCCTTTGTTCCATGGGTATAACAGATACCTAAATATTCACTTATTTTTTTGTCATACTCTGTTTTACTGATGGCTCCTGTCACTTTTTGAAAATGCAGCAAATACCACAATTCAAAACACTGGATCGAATAAATTGCATTAAACTTCTTTAATCTTGCTGCTTGTATTGCACGATTAAGACCGTCAGGATTCCCGTCACAGTCAAAAACACACCAAACTTCATTAGGTGAAATTGTCCCATATTTCTTATTCAATTCAGCCCATATTTGATAGGCCCTTTTAACTACTTTCTCATGTTGCCCGGCTCCCGGTTCAATATATACAGCGGCGTGACTATAGTAATATCCATCACTCGAAGTAGCACCTAATTTGCTATAGTACGGAAATGCCTTAAAGTAATCAACCTCCGTAACCTCGCCTTCGCAAACAATGATAAAAAACGGACTAGGGCGTATATTTCTTTTCTGCCTCTTATAGCTGGATGTATCACGCTTTTCTCTCACAGTACACCCCCATATCCACTTATATTTTCAAGTTAAACTCTCCAAGATATGGAATAGCGCCAAAGCGGCCAGCTAAATAGTTATTCAAATAATTAAAATTACTTCTGATATCCAAATCAATGTCATATAAACTGTACATATTACTTACACCATATTCATTCTTTTCAACAAAATATATCTGATCTCTGCGTAATAGTTTAGGGTTCATCAAAAGCGTATTATGAGTGGTGAAAATTAATTGTGCATTATTCGGGTTTGTCTTGGGATCGTTAAAAAGCCGAATTATTCTCTCACATAACAACGGGTGTAAGGAGCTTTCGATCTCATCAACAAGAAGCACACCTCCACCTTTAAGCACTAAAAAGATCGGATGGATCAAAGCGTAAAGTTTCACCGTTCCTCTCGACTCTGCTTCTATCGGGAATTTTTCTCTATCGACTATATTGTACTGTTCATCATACTTATTATGGTGCATATATGTTTCTAATTCTGTAGGTTTAATGCTCTTACCCTTTTGTTTCATGAACTCCATAAATTGGCTAAAAAGGTCATCTTCATCGTTCTTTTTCTTAATTACAGATATATCTGCGATACAAATATCTGCATCTTTCAAGAAAGATAAAACTTCTTCTTTGGTTACAATTTTATCATCTGAATCTTCTAAAATCTCTTCTTCTATCATACTTTTTAAAATTATATCCGGAAAATCGCTTGGTCGAATATAAAATTTTAAATAATTAATTATTTCCTTTGCCCAAGCAAATTCTTTAATTGAATCCTGGGCTAATGTAAATAAGAATGGCCTTGTTGCATCAGGTTTTATATAGTCTAAAGCCTTTTTATTCTCAAAATAAGTCCCTGTACGAACGATTTCATTTCTTTTCCTTTCAAAATAGCATGCCTCTTGTCTCTTAGGCACAAAATACAACCATTCTGAGCAAATACCCTTACTGTCTATTTCTATGCCATAGCGATGGCGTTTACCATTCAAGAAAAACGATATTTCATAAGATATAGGATTATTCTGACTTTTAGTATCAAGTTTAAAACACGGTAAATTTGATAGCGTTTTATTAATATCAACACCTGCTAAAAAAAGATCATTAAAGAATCTGAATGATTCAATTAAATTTGATTTTCCACTAGCATTAGCGCCAAAAATTGCAGCACTTTTCAAGAGAGTCATATTTTCATATTGAATTAAATTTTTGTCTGATAGCTCCCGATTGGTATCAGCTACCATTGATAGAACAATTTCATTTTTAAATGACTTAAAGTTTTTTACTTTATATTCAATCAACATGAAATATACCCCCTTGCTATTTGAATAGTAACATTTTTTTATACTTTTTGCAATATTTTTGCGATATTCTTTCATAAATCGCACCACCGCTTGATAAATTCTTATATCATATTATTCACCTCATACAAAAAAATAAACGTGTTAATGCATATTTCCTAATTAATTCATTGATTCTTGATGATTAAGTTAAGAGGTTAGATTTACATTTAAGAGCAGATTTACCTCGATTTATATTTATACGGCTCTAAGTAATTATTGAACGTTTACTACTCGGCCATATCCACCTTTCACTATTTATATGTGATTTCAGCTTGTCTGACCGGAAGACTTGCCATTGACTTCTTTCAGATTCCACACTACCAGGGGTGCTTAAGCTTCCTCCAGTTAAATTACGAACATGCAAGGTATTTGATTTCAAAAAAGAAAGCCACCAATCAGGCGACTTTCTTTTTTGCATTTTGTCCAGATATTTTTATTATAATCAAATCTCCGGAGGATGAGATTATCTCTTTTTATAGGCTAAGAGCCTGATGCATTCATACAGGATCTTGGCTGTTTCCTCGCGGGTGATATTCTTCTTCGGAAGAACTCTTCTACTGCCGTCTCCTGATACAATATTCACCGATGCCAGATAATTTATAGCATCAACCGCGTAATCCGATACACTGTCCATATCTACGAATCCTGCTCTTTCTATATTACCAGGCGCTTCATTTATTAAAGCCCTGTAGATTAATGTGAATGCTTCCTCACGGGTAATCGGGCTGTTCACGTCAAGGTAGCGCTTGCCATTCGCTGCGCGGCCTTTCACCCAGCCTTTTTCCACAGCTTTCCTGATGTATGGCAGTACCCAGTCAGGAACGCTGCCTGCATCAGCGAATACCGACAGATCAGCATTGGAATCCAGCTCTTCGCCTGTTGAAGCCACCAGCAGCTTGATAAATTCACCACGTGTGATATCTCTCTTTGGTGCATAGTACAACAGGCCGTCTTTTCCGTAATAGCCGTTAATGATACCGGCAAGTGTCAATGCATTGATTCTTGATGCCGACCACATATCAATGTTAACATCCTGGAACCCAGCATTTCTGCTGTCTTCTATTACTGCAAACCTGCCATAATACTGGCTGGTAAATGTCACTGACCGGGTCAGCGGATTAACCGTACTGTCAATTACCCGAATCCATTTGCCCAATTGATCATTATAGGCATATACGCTTAATTTCATCGTATTCGTTACCTTTGATGCATCGTACGGTATTGTTACGGTATATTGCCCAGGTAATGCGTTGTCATGCTTCAGAAGCTGGAACTGGACAATATCCGAAACGAACTTCATGCCTTGCTCGAGGGTTGACTCATACATTGAGGTATCCGGATCTCTGGCAAAAACCAAGTAATCGGATTGAGTAAGGCTCTCCATTGGAATGCTTACTTTAAAGCCCTGCCTGTTCAGATTATTGTTAATGCGCGGGTAGACAGAAGCTGCCCATATATCGGCCTTAGCACTCATTTCATTCCGGAATGCTGCAATGACATCCCTGTATATGCTGTCATCAACTATTACTCCTGTCTTGCCCTTACCGGAACCTCCCTTGCTGCCAGGCTCTTCACCAGGTTCAGGTGAATCATCTGTTATGTCGGACTTCATCAGGACATCGGTAAGGCTGAAATCCTCCCTGATTTCCCAGGAAGCCATTACGGCATAATCCTCTTCATCATCTCCCGGTATCAGGATAACATTTTCCTGATGACGCCTGTCGAAGTAAATACTTCCGTCCTCATCGCCGTAAAGCTGCCAGTTGAGAGTTTCCTTAGGTATCCGGAACATTTCATTCCCGTTTCCGTCCAGAGCTACTGCATAGATTTCCACTGCAGATGAGCCCTGACTCTTAGTGTGTTTCAGCTTTATGGCTTTCATATTCTGCATCTTTGCATTATTGACCTTTACAACGGCTTCTGTCACATTTCCTGAATTATCAACCACTTTTATCCGAACGTCGTACTCAAGCTTGGTTTTGTCGGTTACAGGCCTTGTAACCTCAAACGATCCGTCGGAATTAACATCATTGATTGCCAGTACATATTCCTCTCCGCCGTCTATGCTTATCGATACCTGTGATCCATACTCTGTGCGTCCCGAAATGGTTATACCGGAATCAACATCTATAAGCTCTCCGACTTTAGGCTTGTCCAGCTTTAATTCAGGCGGGGTGCCATCAACGGCAATTTTTGTACTGTAAACAGTCTTATCACCATATCCGTTTTTGGATACGATTCTCACATAATGCTCCCCGTCGGACAGGCTGAAATAAGCATATCCTTTGTATCCGGCGGTTTTATTGTTTTCGATTTTTTTATCGAACAGCATGTCGTCAATATATATTTCTGTTTCAAAAGAGCTCAGCTTCGGATCATTTTCATCCGGATTTATTATGGTATAAGCCAGCTGCAAATTCTGATCTACCGATTTAAAGTATTTGAATCCGGTACTTTCATCTATCTTCTCAATAAGCTCTTTTCCGTCCCCTGCCTGGATGATCTTTACATCAAGTACAGGTGGATTCGGGATCGGTATTGATACGTAATCGGTTGTCTGTGTGTATTCACTTGGTAAATAGGGTTTGTCTTCGCTATTTGACACCGCTACAAGTTTCACACTGTATGCCTTGCCTGGTGTTAACCCGTCTTTCTCTATTGGCAGCCCGTTATTGTCGAGCAGGGTTACCTTGCCTTTCAGGACAGAGCTTATCTTTCCCTTTTCAGCCGGTATGTATCCGCCGATACCATCCACTACCCTGTAACCATATTCAGGCTGCTGTACACCATTTACCGTTTTATATCCCTTAATTACCTGCTCATATATTGTGCATATGACACCATCTGCTCTGTCTTCGACTTCTGCTTCCAAAAGGAGGCCGCCGTCTCCGGCCGGAATGAGTTTAACGTTGGTGGGCGCATTTAATTGGTTTGGATTTGTGAATTCGATGACCTTGTTTTTACCTACCGAAACTACATCTCCATCAAGATCTACGAACTCGGAAGTATAAATTAATCCGTTGACGGAATTAACCTCGAGCTTCAGTTTATACCTGCCGCTTTCGATATTTGTCGGTATTTCAAATTCTTTTCCTACAATCTTGTCAATATCAATGCTTTCGGATATGAAGCCATCGCTCCAGTTCATACTCAGATAACCCATCATCTGTATCTGATCAAAATTTTGCGGAGCTCCTGTTATAGTCATATCGAAATGCTCTTTCGATATTGACACTTCTCCTTTTAAATAAAAGGCCTGTGCTATGGTTAACATGATCATAGCGTATACTGATAATGGAGGAAGCCCGTCATAGCCACCTGCTATGGTTTCAGCAAGGCCACTGATACCTAATCCGAATCCATTCAGGTATACATAAGTGGGAAAAACAGGTAAACTAAAACCGGCAACTTCAAAGCGGAATTCATCAATCATTGTCGAATAGCCTTCTACCTCTTTGAAAGCTACTCTTACTGCAAACTTATAAGGCCCAATACCGGCACCAAGATCAAAAGCAGTTCTCGATAGTATTTATTGTAAATCCAAGTTCAAAGCCTTTCAATTTACCTGAAGGTTTTTCAGTTGGCCCGCTGCTGGAGCTACCTGATGAGCCACCGGATGAACCACCGGAAGAACCACCCGACGAGCCGCCGGATGAACCGCCAGATGAACCACCCGACGAACCGCCGGATGAGCCACCAGAAGATCCACCCGATGGGCCACCGGAGCTTCCTCCTGAACCCGGACTCTTTCCTGGGTTAGCTGCCTTCGCCCCTGATGTAACTGCCGGGTCGTTATCCTGCTTGCCACCTCCGGGCAGCCAGTTTTCAGGTGCTTCGAATTCAACGGTTACAGCAACGCCTATAAAGCCAGGGTCTTCTCCGGGCTTTTCACCGAACAGCACATCTTCAATTTCAGCAGTAAATTTTCCTTCAAAGGGATCAAGCCTGTCCTTGTTTTCATTTGCAAATTGCTTAAACGATTTCCCGCCGGAAGAAGATGACCCGGATGACGGAGATGACGAACCGGACGATGAACCTGGCGCAGAAGTAGGCGCAGGCGTGGTTGATGTACCTCCTGATCCTGTGCTTGCCGTCTGAGTAAAAGCTTCTTTTTTAATTCCAAGCGGAACATTCAACGAACCTCCGAAAGATATGGTATATAGCCCATCTTCGGTTTTGCCCAGTTCCCCGTATTTAAAATCAAAAAACAGGCCCTTCAGATTCTGGACCACATAGCCCAGCCCTGTAAGCTCCAATCTGGGAACCATCAGCATATCATTAGATTTTTGGTAATCACCGGTGTCATAAGACATATACCTGGTACAGTCAATATCTATTTCAAATCCCCATTTCCATATTGTGGATTTACTAACAATACTGAGATTCCCATCACCTTTTACCAAAATTCGTTGTAATTTTTTCTCAATATCATCAAGCTCGAAGGTTACAGACAGAGGGGTATTGTTGTCATAATGCAGAATCCTGTTGATAGTTGAGGGGCCTCCTGATTTAACCGCGCTAAGGCCAACAAGCTCCTTCCGGCCTGTTTTCTTATTTTCTGCATACATAGGAGTAAAGACACCCCTCAATTCGATAAGTAATTCGCCGTCTCCCTTCTCTTCCAGTTCCTCTTTATATTTTTCAAAATTCTGTTCAGCGGATAAACCATTCTCAGTTACGAACCAGTGAATTTCATACAAGAAATTATCATCCTCATAATCTCTTCTGGCAATCGTAACAATCGAGTACCCCTTGTTCTGATATGTTTGGTCATTAACCGATTCTACATATTCAGAGGATACATAGTTGGGTACGTTTCTAAGCGCTTCGCCCTTAAAGTCCACATGTACCTTGTACCTTCCGATATCACCTTTCATATCAACCATAAATATAATTTGCCTGTTTTTAACGTCAACACTGATATCCTCGGTATTCACCGGAACCTTACGATTATCCCCCTCGCGTACAAGGTATACATCCCACGCACTCTTGTCCTGGAGCAGAGAAAACGCTTCCTCTGAATTTTTGGACATAGATCCGGTTATGGTAATGACTGCCGCACCGTCATAATATATTTTCTCGGGCGATACCGAAAGAAAGCTTATCGCCGGGATCTCGTTTTTTACTGAGGGAAGTGCTTTCTGATATTGTCTCCTGAAACCGATCCATAAGCAATAGTTGACGGAATGGTAACCTTATCCTGGACGCGGAAACTGCTTGGCACATTATCACCACTGTATACTTTTTCAACCGAAACTGCATCCAGGTTGCTTTCTACGAAAAAGTAACCCCCGTCATTGTCAGCGATCTGTGTATCAAGCATGATCCTGACACCTATTTCAAGATCTTCCCCTGAGTTATTTGTATATTCGTACCTTATTACCGTGTATCCGGCCTCGCCATTGGCCGCATTCGTTGAAAGCTCGATGGTCTGCCTGATAGCTACCTTTTCAACTTCCCAGACCGAGGTTATGTAATATGAAGAACTTGTGCTCCCAGCCCTTGGAGCCTCTATGAATCTGCTGTTTATACCCATAAACCCGTATGAGTTACCGTAAATATAGTCTTTGATACTCCCATCGGGGTGCTTAATCCTTATGGTGGTATAGGAAGTGGCGAAGCCATCATCGCCACTATATAGCAACGGCTTGTTGTTGTCTGTTTTCTTCAGAGGATGCCCTTCCTTTGTATATATACCAAAGCCCTTTCCGTCTTTTTTGACCGTTACCTCCAGATAAGTGTTGTCGACCACCGGATCACCTTCGCCTGTTAATCCTGTTGCTGCTTGTACCGGCGCCGGAGTGACAATACATATTATCAGTAGTATCGCAATAAATCTCGATAATGCTTTAAAATATCTCATTGTAGCCTCATACCTCCAAATATTTTTAAAATGCTCTGCCAACTGCCGTAGTACGCTGATTACGCCCTGCTTATTCAATGCCTCCTACATAGATGTATACTACTACAACTTTGCGCTCCTGGGTCTCCAGTACCAGGGTATATATCCCGGTACCGCTTGTTTCGAGCTTAATTTTATTATTCTCGGTTGTAATGGGTTTCTTGTTGTATCCTTTAAGTTCAGCAGGGTGGTATTCGCCGGGTGCAATAGTATAGTAGACTGTACCTCCGGCATTCTCCAGGTTCATGACCTCGAGGGTGAGATTCCCGGTATAGAATAACCCCATTTCTAACGGCATGATAAGCTTACCGTTAACAACCGGCAATACGTCATTTGCACCAAGTACTACTATTTTTCTTGGGAACTGGGTTTCATTTCCCACATTGTCTCTTGCTCTGACAATTGCCAGGTATTCACCCTCTTTACTGAAGTCAACGGTATTTATGTCCACAGGTGTAACACCGTCACTCAGGTAATATTCCACGGTCACACGTCCGGTATCACTTACCGGTATGTTGCCGTCAATGTTGTCGGTTATTTTCAGGTCGGCAACTTTCTTCTTAACTGTTTCCATGGCCGGTTCCGCGTTGTCTTTGCCGTTGTCTGCCGTAACGTATATATCAGCATAACCGTTTGTTTGGATAACAGGCGCTTCTTTGTCAATCCAACCAACAACAACCTCTTTCGTAGAGGTATTTCCGCTGTCATCCATCACAACAAACTGGTAGTTGCCGTTTTCGGTCGCGGTATATATGAAAACGTTACTGCCGCTTTCTGTCTGATACTTAGCCCTGTTCCAGTAAACATAGGCATTATTTGTCTGTTTCCCGTAAGCATCTATATCATACGGCGTTATCGTTACAACAACATCCTTATTGGTATAACCGCCCGATTTGTCCGGTGAATAAGTAACATTCGCATTAGGTTTGTTACTGTCTATGTCCTTCACTTCCACCGTATAATAACTTACGTTTCCTGCCTGGTCGCTGTATATGAACTCATAGTCACCGTTCTTAAAGAAGGTATGGTACATCGTGTTCGCCCTGTTAATAATCTCAATGGTGTCTCCTGCCATTATCCCGCCTGTGAACTGATCCATGGCATTACCTGCGGCTGTTACCTTGCTGTCTTTTACATAAATCCGGTATGTGACAGCACCGCCATACGGAACTAACTGTTTTACGGCTTCGTCCTTGTCAATCGGAAGCACCTTACCGCTGGGAACAGCCTTGTTTATAGCCACAGGCTCAAACACAAGCTTTGGCGCTGTTAAATCTATTTCATAAGCAGTAACCTGATATTCCATCTCATTCCCTGCAATATCGGCGAAATGGAACCATACCGAATTGGATCCATTGCCTTTGGAGTCTATAACATTTTCCTTGTCAAAGGTGTATGTCAGCGCTTCCGTTGAGTAGCCCCTGTCTTCGTTTTTAACGGTCTGCTCGGTCACTTTTGTTGCGTAATCCCCTTCTTTACGCCACAGTCCGACAGCATTGGACGAAAGGCTGGGGGCTTTAGCCGGGTCAATATTGTTAATCACAATTTCAATCTCAGCGGCCTGACCGTATTTGTTAACGGCATACAGTGTTTCTTTAACATTATTACTGTATGTTACCACGTTTTCGGTCTTGTAGGACAAATCCACCGAAGTAAACTCCGCATTCCATTCCATCAACATGTTTATGGCTCTTTTTCGTTCCCGGGCTTCCTCGGAGTCTTCCATATCAATGTCTTCGGGGTATTTTAAGAAACGTAAAGGATCATATGGAGTTTCGAGCAGGAACAAATCTTCATTTAAGCCGGTTATATTGCCCTCTTCGTCATAAGTATAATAACTCCTTACCATGTCTATTATATTTTGAAGCATTGCCTCTTTTTCCTCAGCAGTTGCATCAGGATCAGGGCGGTCGTACTTATAAGCATATTCCTCGTCACCTTCTAAAACAAAGGTTTGTAACTCCGCCAAAAAGAGCTTAATCTGCCTCAGTTCCTCAATCCCATGTATTGTATAATCATAAAGATAATAATAGTCAGAATCATATAACGGATAAATACTGCCGAACAGATAGAAATCTTCGTCCAGCCCTAATGGGGTTAATATCTCCAAAAGTTTAGATTTTAATATATGGAGATTATCCATATAGACTGTATAGTATAATTCTTCATATTCCCAGGTAGATTCGGGATCATCTCCGTATTTTTCGGGATCTGCCGATATAATTTCCCCTACGAGCTGCTTAACGGTTTTGGAAAAATCCTGCGCGGCTTCACATATCTCATCGTATGGATACTTCCACCAATACTCAAATAGCCTCTTTTCCAGTTCTTCAAGCGTAAGATTTTTCATTTCCCCATTGTACCAATAGGTAAATCCGTCAATGAAAAATTCTCTAATCTTGTTCTGAATATAACTTACAGAAGAAGTATAATCCATTCCGGAAGGTGTCTTTTGAATAATAACAGGCTGATCAGTCGTAATTGTAACGCTTACGGTACCACCGGTCGTCTCGGTCGGGTAATAAGAATAAGTAGCTTTTGGTATACTATTGTCGGCATCGAAGGTATACGGGTATAATGCTACATTCCCCGCTCCATCCTTAACACGGATGTATAGTGTATACTTTCCTGTCTCCAGGCATCTGAAATAGAAAGATCCCTTAATTTCTGTACCGCTTCTTGACAAAACTTCAAGGTTTGCATAGGATTGCGCATAATCTGAGCCTGACTTCCCTGAGGACTCCCCTTCCAATAATGCGGATGAAGGCCACACCGACGTAAAGTAATCACTTTCGTCCGGTATTTTTCCGTCTTTCATCAAAGCCGCATCGATCCCGCTTATATACATATTATCAGAAGCAGTGATGGTAAACGTCCCTTCATGCTTGTAATGTTCTATATCTGAGGTAACGGTGATTGTGGGTATGGTCCTGTCAATGCCTTTGGCTGTAAAGTAGATTTTATCGGATATATTCCCTAAGGGATCGGTTATTGTAATATATATGTCCGATGGTTCGGTCAGGCTGCTTACGGTATTGTCCTTCAGCGTCAGTTCAACATAACTTTCCGGACCATTGACCACGATTACAGGCTCTCCTTCCACTTTACCGCCGGAGCCGCTCAGGCTTAACCCTGCCCTCAGAATGTCAACCGTTTCATAGTCGTTTATATTGATATATTGTCTTGCAATCACATTTTCTTTGGTGTAGGCATCATTGTTGGAAGGCACTGAAGCATCGGGGGTACCTGAGTAAACAGCCATATTATCCACGATAATATCAATATAGCTATAGGTAATATTCCCTGCTTCATCGGTTATGGCAAGCGTAGCGCGATAGTGATCCACGCCGCCCATGGTTTTTTCAATAAACATAAAGTCATTGGCGGTCAGGTTCAGGGTTCCGGAGTATACTCCTTTCTGATCCCCGTCTGATTTCTGGACGGTTTTTGAACTTCCTGTGCTCCTTACGGTTATACCGGAATTTGTATTATCGGTTATATTTAATGCCACACCGGTAATATCCGCCAAATCTTTTACCACCGTGTAGAATCCTGTTTTATCCTGATAACTGATGCTTTTTGCTCCGTCTTTTATGTTCAGATAAAGTTCATTGACTACGGGCGCAACAGCATCTATCAGGACAGGGCCGATAACTTGTTCAGTCTTGTTGCCCGCTTTATCCTGTACCGATACTCTCACGTAAATCTCGTTTTCGTCCATTCCGACAAATCTGCCGTTTGTGCTTTCCACACCGGCCAGAGCTGTTTCTTCTCTATAAAAGTTATAAGTATTGATGGGATATTTATCTGAAATATCCACATAATATGCATTGCCCGATGTATTGGTTCTTTTGACCGCATACGTGTAATAGGTATTTTCCACGTTGCCAAAATCAATGTTGCTTGCCTCGCCGTTATCATCTTCTATGCTGAAAGAAATAACAGGGGTTTTGGCATATTTATCTGAAAGCTGCTCAACGTCAACAACAGGCGGCATATTGTCAAAGTAATGCTGATGCCATCCCAGTTCTATATAATCAATTACCTTTTCCTCGCCATCCAATTCAGATATAAGTTCCACTTTCGCATAGCATTTATATATCCCGTGGAATGCTGAACCGTCTTTGCCCAGTTTTTTAAGCCATTCCTGCTGGAATCCCTCGGGAGTAAGAGAAACCATTATGGTATCATTCCGTGCCTGCTCGCTGTTACCGGTAATATAGATTTCTTCATATTTATCATAATCCTGTTTATCACTCGATACCCACTTATAACTGATTTTCAGAGTTCCCTCTTCTCCGCTGCCTATTTCTGAAAACGGATTTGCAATTTTAACCCACAAGTCATAGGTTTTCCGGCGCCCACCGTCCACACAGTTCCTGCAATTGTATTCTGCGTCAATTTTTCTTGTGTCAAAATAAATCGGGCCTGCCGGTATGTAATCGCTCATTTCGTTTTGGAGTATATCCTTGAATTTCGCATATATTGTCTTGCCCACCCTGGTGTCTTTGTCTGTTTCTATGTAGGCTGTGTCCGGATCGCTTGAAGTATACAGCCTTTCATCATTAGGTCTGATAGAGGTATTACTTTCATTGTAATCAACGGTGTAGTAGGGGAAACTTGGCCAAAGGCCGGACTTATCCTCAAGGTTGAATGTTACATCCGCCGCATTTCCTGTTTCGGTTCTGTTGACTGTGTACCACTTCCCGTCTTCTCCTTTCACCGGTATTGGAGGTAATATATCTATATTGAGCGGTATATTTTTGTGCGGAATGCCGTTTTCTATGTTTTTTATGCTATTTCCTGCCTTATCGGTAATTTCGTATACCAGATAATAATTATCTGAAACCGAAGGCATTGGATCTTGTATTGTAAGACCGTTTATTTCAACACTGTAATATTTTACATTGTCGGTTGATAATGATTTATCCAGTTTGGCCGCTGTTTTTACCAATAAAACATTATAGCTTATAATATAACGGTCTTTCAGCCCAGTGCCCGATAGCTCGCTTAACGAACCATATTCGCCGGTCGTCTGCCCGTTTAACTTGGTGTCAACTGCCATAAATCTGTCGGTATTTCCAATTTGCTTGTAAACCTGGAGTTTAATGTCAAGCTTGGTTGTCTCTTCACCTTTTTCTTCAAATACAAGCTTTATGTTATTCAGCTCTGCTACAGGTACTGACGGATCAGGCAGCTTGCTCTTGCTCTCTACTAAAATCGGCGGCAACAAATCAATCATGACCTGTAAGTTCGCGGGAGCCTTTGACTGTCCTGCTGCAAGTTTCAGCTGACCTATCTGGTTTCCGGCAAAATCGCTTAATCTTTTATTGAATAAATCAGTGCCAAAGATAAAATATCCATTGTCAACCTGGGCAGCTATATCAATTATATATGCATCTTTTGGCAGCCCTTCGAAATCTGAAGCTTTAGGTGTATAAGCAAAGAACAATTCGGTATAGCCCTGGTTTGTGCCCTGCTGACCTTTCCCCTTATCCTGCTGTATTGTGTTCTGATTTACATACCTGTATCCGATCAGTTCGGCATACGCATTCCTGCCGCTGATAACTTTTCCTTTATAATCAAAGATATTCAGTTTCAGTTTTAAAGGATCAGGATCATTTGTCATTTTCAGAAGTTTTTCATCGATCATGTCTGACAGGACAATTCTGAATATGGGTTTATCCTTACTGTTCAGTGAGAAAACCGTATTTTGCTTAATGTCATTGTTACCAATGTTGGTTTGGGTATTTTTAACCAATCCTTTGGGTATAGTTCCTTCCGCACTTCTGGCTGCTACCACTCCAGTCCCATTGGCCCAATCATTTTCACTCATCTTCGTTGCATAAAATCCACCGCCTGAATTCTGTTCGCTTGAATTAATCTCCGGGGTTTTACTGTCAACTATGACATTGAGCTCAGTGGTGCCGTTTCTGACATTTTTATATTTTTTTGGCTCTATTTCAACACTGCTGTTATTACCGCTGCCGCTAACGTTGACAGGATTCTTTCCGACATCCAGGAAGTATTGAGCATTGATAAGCTTCCCAACCCTGCCGTCTTCTACAACACCATCTCCTTCTATTAAAGTGTAATGGAAGATGAATTGCGTTTTATATAAATCCTTATTATTCTTTAAAGCATCCTCTATAGCTTTCTTTTCGTCATCGGTCAGCATTGCATAAACTTTTGTGCTTCCGGTTGATACTATTTCAAGCTTGACATCTGTATTAATACATTTTACCGGTTCATCAAAAGTGACAGTGTATTTGATATCATCCCCGATTTTTGCCCTGTACTTCTCTGTTTTGCTGTCATAAACGCTGTTGATGCTTTTTCTGAGCCCTGTGCTCTGGATCTCTACAGATTCAACTGTAGGCGCGCTGATATCCCGGATAAGCACACGGGGCAACATAACTTCGGCGTCATTCGCGTCAGCACCCTTACCTTCGGTTGAATAGACATGCACTTCCAGGGCGCCTGTATCCGATGTTATTGTTTTCCATTCATTTCCATGCCATGTGACCCAATGTTTATCCTTTCCGGAATGTTTAAGGTAGATCTGTTGGACGTATTCCTCATAATATCCCCTGTCGGCAAGAAAGCCCAGTTCCACATGAGCATGATCGCCATCTGTATCATACACTTCAGCTACCAGTCTTACTTGCAGGTTATCTTTCTTTTTTGCGGCCTGCCTTAATGTATCGCTGAGATCAGCCACAAATTTGAAGTAGAAGTCATGATCTATGCCATCTTTTCCCCCGTCTCCGGGATAATCAAAGAAATGATGTGCATAACCATCCTTATCAAAAGTGGTACGATCCTTGCTGATATATGGCAAATATGTCTTATATTCTTCATATTTGGGATGAGTAGCCGGCAAATAACCAATCATTCCGTACATGTTTGAATATGAAAGTGAGAATTTGCCAAAACAGCTATACACTATATCTTCCCTTAGCCGTTTCTCGAATCCGTTTCTTAACATGTCATCTATCTTTTTATTATTGTTTATTTGTATGTTGATCTTTACATCGTCAGGAGTCAGTTCATTCCTCTTGACGTTCGGATCGGTCTTGAAATACGGCCATGCACCTGATTTCGGTTTTTCAGCAGGCGTATATTTATAACCATCGATCCCTTCCGGCCATTGTGTGTTGCTACGCGCATAAGAAACATTCGGCAACGCCAGAATAATGGCCAGGATTACCATCAACGAAACGACAAAAGTACGTCTCATTTTTGGCTTCGAAAAAGCATGAATGTTAACCATGAAAATAACCATCCTTTCGCTTTAAATACCTGATTTGTTGAAGCTCCAAATTTCGGATATAAAACAGGTAAACTATGCCCCACCGTTTATAGAACGGTTCTGCGTGAAAGCTGCCCGGGAAGTATCCAATGCCGGCTCAGAATGTAACATAAAATTGCAAATGAAGACACGCATGGTTCCACGATATTCCATTTTACGCTCTTAAACAGCAGCTTTCACATTTCTCCCGTATATTTCATATAAGTGCATCCCATTAAAGCAACCTCAGAATTTCCGATATATTCTCTATTTATCATAAAAACATAAATCATAAAGGAGCTATTTCAAAATATTAAACTCTTTATGGTTTAAATTTACCGGAATATACTCCTTCTTCAGCAATGTGTCCGTATATTGCCTTCAGTTGCCTTTCCATTCCGAACTAAAGCTGAACATAACCTTTCATACAAAAACATATCACTCCTTTATTGCCTGATTTCGGCTTTTGCTTCACTTTATTATAGCAACAATAATCGACATGAAAATATCAATGTCGAAATTGGACATATTTTCGCCGAAATTGGATAAGTTTTAAATACTCAGGATAAACATGAATATTTTAATTATTTGCTTCAATATTCCTGCCGGCTGTGAACCAAAGATACTTAGATATGAAGTGTGGCTGCGCTTTTGAAACATACTCCTGGTATGGTTATGCCATATCACAGAATACATTTTTCCTGCCGTGCAGCACAGGCAAGTCAGCCATAGAGGTAAAAAATCAGCATCGACGTATAAAACCAGGCTGCGCTAATCGGTAAAATATATAATAAACAGAAGCATACAGGGGCTGAAAGGGAATTTGATTTTCTGTTTTTAAAAGAAAAGCTTGCACAAACTTTGAACTTAATGTAAAAAATACAAAAACCCCTGCAGTACAAGGGTTTTCGGATTGGCGGAGAAGGAGGGATTCGAACCCTCGCGCCGTTATTAACGACCTACACCCTTAGCAGGGGCGCCTCTTCGGCCAACTTGAGTACTTCTCCGTGTTTATTATAGTTATTATAATAATATTGGCGGAGAGACTGGGATTCGAACCCAGGGTGGGCGTGAACCCACGCCGGTTTTCAAGACCGGTGCCTTAAACCAGCTCGACCATCTCTCCACGTTTTTGCTATGTAAGTATAACATGAGGAACGAATTATTGTCAATACCGTACAACAGGTAAATTGCGGAATTCAGCTCAGAAAAAAACATCCGGTCCCATTGAACGCACCCGATTCAGCTAACGGGCAGCATGCAATTTCCCGCACCTTCCTTTCTTTGCCGGTGTACTCCTGTTTTGTGAATGTGCCAACAAAAAAGAGCATTCTTCATGCCCCTAATCAATACGCCGGAGAGTTTTGCTCCCGGTTGTATCTCTATTGTTGCAATACTGACAATTTATAAATAAAACCGCTCAGGTATTGCAACAATTAAGCCTGATGGTTCTGAGCGGAATTTCGGTTGGCCATCTCAATAGCCTTTTTAACCATGTTTCCGCAATCTCTGGATGTCACTGCACCCCAACCATCATTTTTTACTATATCATACACACCGAGTTCCTTGGCAATTTCTTCCTTGAGGTGTTCTGACATGATGCCGTTTCTCCTGCTCATGATATCCCCCCTCAATTCTAACAAGCCTTGCCTTGCTATGAACTCTCCGGCGTACATTAATATTCTGTCCTGACCTTTAAAATCTATACTTGTATTACTTGGGTGCAGTTGTTTTTAATGGTTTTGACGGCTTACTTATTTCAGATAATGCTTCAGAAGCTTCCATTGTCAGCTCTGTCCTGCCGGTGGTTGCAATATCACCGAGTGAAACCATTCCTATAAGCTGCTGGTTTTCAACAACAGGTACCCTTCTAATCTGCCTTGATGCCATAAGTTTTGTTATTGATTGCACATCCTCGTCCGGTGTAACCGTAGTAACCTGTGATGTCATAACATCTCTTACCGGAGTTGAAAACGGATCCTTTCCGGATGCAATATTTCTGACAACAAGATCCCTGTCGGTTACAATTCCTTTAAGGCCATTGTGATCAACAACCGGTATGGCACCGACATTGTGTTGCTGCATTAATTGCGCAACCTCTTTTATTGTAGTATCAGGCTCAACAGTAACTATCGATTTTGTCATTACATCGCGTGCTTTCATTATATTATCATCTCCTTTTAAGTTCTTATAGTTAGGCTTTCACAATCAGCAAATACTTATTCCACACATGTTTTAATCTATTTATGCAAAATCGTTGGCGTAAAGCCATAATTGTCTTTCCAAAATTCAACCGGGACCATCTGAAAAAACGGTTTATTCACAGCTTATGCTGCATATAAAAACATTACATGCCGTAATTGTGGATAACATTTAGCAGTATTCGTAATAAATCATTAAAATATGACAAATGTTCTATCTTATCCACAAAATAAGATACTGTCCTATTGATATGGCTGTGGATAAATACATGTTTTTTCAATATTACTCACAGTCTTTTGCATTAAAATACCCAAAAATTACACAGGATATCCACAAGGTTGTGGATAACTTTTTGCATGAAAAAACCCTTGCAACTCGCTATTTGCAAGGGTTTGAGCGCTTAACAATTTTTTTGTCACCAATTTATCCACTTTTTTGTGGATATTTTTACGTTTTGTCCACAGGATGTCAATACAACTTAACTTCATGTCATGCATTGACAAATTACAACATTATCCACCGGTCATTCAAATTTCATGCTTATATCCAAAGCCTTAACAGAATGGGTTATTGCACCTACGGAAATTATATCAACTCCGGAAGCAGCCACATCCTGAATATTGTCAAGGGTAACATTTCCTGACGCTTCGGTCATGGCTTTCCCTCCAATCATCTTTACAGCCTGCTTCATGATCTCAGGCGGCATATTGTCAAGCATGATAATGTCTGCTCCGCTATCCAGGGCCTCTTTTACCTGCTCCAGCGTTTCGGTTTCAACTTCTATTTTTACAGTATGGGGAATACTCTTCCTAACTGCTTCAATTGCCTGTTTTATTCCACCTGCAGCTTTGATGTGATTATCCTTAATCAAAACTCCATCGGAAAGCGAGAAGCGGTGGTTGGTTCCTCCTCCTACTCTTACAGCGTATTTTTCCAATAATCTAAGTCCCGGTGTTGTTTTCCGGGTATCTACAACCTTTGCATTGTAACCTGCAATCCTGTCCACGAACTTACGGGTTTCAGAAGCAATGCCGCTAAGCCTTTGCAAAAGGTTTAGAGCAGTCCTCTCCGCTTTAAGCAAAGCCCTGCTTTTTCCCTCCACTAACAGGAGCTTTTTTCCCTTTTCAACAAAGTCACCATCTTTAACAAGGGGCTGTAATTTAACGTCGGGATCCAGCATTCTGAAAGCTTCCATACATATCCCAAGACCGGCTATAACGCCGTCATGCTTTGCTATAAGAAAAGCCTTTGATACACTGTCTTCCGGAACCGTATAATCTGTTGTTATATCCCCCAGGGGCATATCTTCGCGAAAAGCCCTTTCAAGTATATCTCTGATTACCCAGTATTCCATTTTCCGATCTTCCTTTCACTTTACCAATGTATAGCTTAACACAACAGCAGAAGCTACTGCCCGTGATTGCAGCACACTTCCGCATCAAGGCAGAAAATCTTTTCAGCAGTATGCTTAAAAATTAAATAACGCTGCTTTTAAAAGGCTAGTGAGGCATTTACTGCTGTCTACGTATGGTATCTGCAAATTTATATCACAGTATTTTTCTTAAAATTCACGTCATCGGTTTGCGGATAATCTGTCCTGTAGTGAGCTCCTCTGCTTTCTTTCCTCATCAAAGCCGATTTGATAACCAGTTCTGCCAATGTCAGCATGTTTACAAGTTCCCACTGTTCGATTGTGGTATATGATTTTCCTGCTATCTGATGTTTCATTTCCTGAACCTGTTTCATTGCTTCCTGCAAGTTATCTTCATTGCGTATTATACCCACCTTTTCGGTCATAAGCTTACGCAGTTTTAGTTTTAGCTCATTTGCACCTTCAAGCGGCCCGCTGCCTTTTTTAGCAAAACACAATTGCTCAGGAATAATTGTTTTGTGCCGGGTTTTTCCTGATATCATGTTGTTTAATTCAATGGCTATTCTTCTGCCAAAAACAAGACCTTCCAGCAGGGAATTGCTGGCCAGTCGGTTAGCTCCGTGTATTCCGTTGCATGCTGCTTCGCCGCAGGCATAAAAGCCTTTCAGTCCTGTTCTTCCGTATGCATCGGTCATTATCCCACCCATACAATAATGAGCCGCCGGAGCGACAGGTATCTTTTCCTTTGTAATGTCTATCCCATATTGCATGCAGGTTTTATATATAGTTGGAAAACGATTCTTGACATATTCGGGATCTTTATGTGAAATATCCAGGAAAACATGGGATGAACCTGTTTTCTGAATCTCACTGAAAATTGCCCTCGACACCACATCCCTAGGAGCAAGCTCCGCCATTGGGTGATAACCGGGCATAAAACGCTCACCCCGGGAGTTCAGAAGGATAGCTCCTTCACCCCTTACTGCTTCTGTAATAAGGAAAGATCTGTTTTCGGGATGATATAAAACAGTAGGATGGAACTGAATAAATTCAAGATCCATTAGCCTTAAGCCCGCACGATATGCCAGGGCTATACCGTCACCGGTTGTTACCGGCGGATTTGTCGTATAATTGTATAACTGTCCATACCCTCCTGATGCGCATACAATCACATCGGACAAAAACAGTTTAAACTCCCTGCTGTCTTCCAGATAAGAAAGAAGGCCAATACATTTGCCTTCGTTTGTAATAATATCTACGGCAAAAGTTCGCTCAAAAATTTTTACATTATCATGCTTCAGCAGTGCCCGTATCAGCGTGTCACATACTTCTTTTCCGGTAGCGTCACCGGTATGAACAATCCGGTTCCTGCTGTGTGCCCCTTCACGGGACAGCACTAACTGGTGGTTTTCCGCTCTGTCAAAATTTACACCGTACCGGCACAATATATCTATATTTTCAGCTGCCTCACTGACAAGGGCCCATACCGTTTCTTCATTGCATAACCCGGCCCCTGCATATATAGTATCTTTAAAATGGTACTCCGGTGAATCATCTTTATCCAGGGAAACGGCGATACCACCCTGTGCAAGTTCAGAATTGCTTATATCAAGAGTTTCTTTTGTAATAACGGCTACATTGATTTTTTTATCAATTTGAAGCGCGGTATATACTCCCGCAATACCGCTTCCGATTATGACAACGTCATAATGCTCCACGGGTAAGTCATTAATATTAAAGTTTACCAAATACCTGTCCACGATGTCCTTCCTTCGGGCAACCACGATAGCGTCAATTTATTGCAGGGATTATGCAATACCTTAACTTACCATATCTCACCCTGCAGTAATTTTACGCTAACGGCCAAAACAGCCCCTCTCTATTAATGATACGTAAATTGTTTAACCTTAATTGTAATACTGTATGCCTTTTTTGTAAAGCTCGCAATTTTTAGTCAATTTTTGCAGGCTATGTGCATATTGTGCGGTGCCAAGAAAATTTCATCTGAATGCAGTTCTTTCCTATCTCTTACCTTACAGCAATTTTGTCAAATTAAGTATAAGCTTTTGATAAAGCACTTTTTACACTTACACCGGGCAGATTGCCCAGTTTGCCTGTCAGCGCTCCAATCTGATCGGTGGTTCCTTCAACTATAAGTGATATTACGCTTATTCTTTTCTCCCTGTATGGAACGCCCAGCCTTCCCAATACTATATCAGCGTGTTCATGCAATATTGCATTCAGCCTTGCGGCAGAATCCATGTTCTCTACAATAATGCCTATGACACCTATTCTCTTTTCCATAAATAAACCTCCTGCCGTATACGATTATACCCTTTGCATTTAATACTGAAAAGAACATGTTTAATCATTTAACGGGCTTGTCACTGAATCATTTTAATTTACATAAAATATATAAAAAGAATAAGATGGGAGTGATATTAATGCCTAACGGGTACATTTTTCCTTACAGACCGTATTACCGTTTTCGGCCCAGACGCTTCAGACGACGTTTCCGACCCCGCTTTATAGTACCGTTACCGTTTTTCTTCTGGTTCCGATGAATTAGTCAGAGAATTTAACAAGATGAGAAGGCATAATATTGGGGAGCTCTGTGCTCCCCTGTAAGCATATACTATAATTCAATTTCGTTTTCTTTAACTTCGTTATCTTCATTTTTCTCATTAAATTTGGCGAGTTCTTCTCTGATTATCTGCCTGATTTCGTCCCTGGTAACAGGACCTGCGTCACTTTCTGTTTCCTTTCCATCCTGCATCTTGGAAAGCTCTTCCCGGATGTAACTTCTGATTGCTTCTTTTTGCTTTTCTCCCTTTTCAATTAACTCATTAACAAGTTTCTTGGCGTCTTCTGATGCTACTTCACCTTTCTTTACCAGTTCATTTACCAGTGCTTCTACTTTTTCAGCCGAATAAGTTATAAGCCCGAGTCCAAAGTGGAGTGTTTTTTCCAGGTATTTCATCATTTTTATCACCCTTTCCTTTACATTTCTTATTATTAGCCAGGTTTTACTCCTTACAGCTTAGGTGTTAAACAAACACTTTCACTTTATATTACGTTTAAATCCAAAAGAAGTATGAATAAATTTCTAATAAGAGAACCATTCCCTTTATATCAATCTTTTCTAGTTTTGCCTTCTTATTTGGTTCTTATTATGTCAAAATAAACCCCGTCAATTTTTTTAGGATCCTCACATTCAATTAATGAAGATTCCTGGGTATATTTCCCGGTCAATGCCTTTCCCAGAAGGCTGGCATACGTACCTATTTTTTTAGTATCGTCAATGCTTGTTAAAACATTCTTGTTCAATAATTTTATGAGGTCATCAACTTTACCCAGGTTCTTTAATGTTACATGCTGCTTGAAAAATGCTTTTAAAAACTCATTCTGATTTTCTTTTCTGAACTGGTCAGAATAGGTTTTAAACACACCGTTTTCATCATACCCCTGGCGGAACCTTACAAATCCTTCTGCCTGCTCCCCGTTTAAATGCTGCATTCCTTTTTCGAGATCAATATGAAGGTTCTGCACCGGATCATCGTATTTCATTCTGATCGGAACATATATATCCACACCGCCAAACATATCTACAATTTCCCTGAAACCCTTTGTATTAACATAAGCGTAATCATGGACGGTGATTCCGAAAATTTCCTCAATCAAGTCGGCAAGGAAGTCAAAATTACTGTTGCCGAATCTGCCGGTTCCCTTTTTATATTCAATTCTTGCTCCAACAGTATGGGCTGCGTTGATCTTTTGAAATCCCTTGGCATTATATAAAGCCGGGGATTTTTCCTTTACTTTTTCAAGTATCCCGTCACTGTAGTCAATATATATATCCCTGGGAATATTAAACAGCTGTATCTTTTTATTCTTCTCAGATATGGATGCTATTATTATAGTGTCGTAATTACCGCTGTAAGCGTCTTCTCCAATAAGCAGAACATTTCTGTCCGAGTCACTGACAAGCTGTTTGTAATACCGCTGGTTTTTAGTAATATTATAATTTTTCGTACTTCCTTTATTATCTTTGCCCTTACTGTTTTCAGTCCGGTCACCGCTGTTGTTGATATCATCCCTTGTTGAAACTTCGGATGCATCGGGAGTATTATCAGCTGATACAATGGATGATAACAAAAGACCTGACAATATCCCTACCCCCACTGCAATCACTATATATAAAGCAATTAAATATTTCTTTTTCATACAATATCCCCTGATTCCAATATTCTCTTTACAGGTTTTCTAAAACCTTGCTATAATAATATATCTCTTAAACCGTTATTTGTGTAGATCCAAAAAATACGAATTTTCAAGCAAATATTCCTTCTTTACCGATTAAAATAAATAACAATCTGAAAATTCTTATCCATATTATATATATTACATACGTTTGAAATCCGGAAAAGTCCGACCCCGGATAATGGCATTTATCTGAAAAGGAGAATTGGCCCGACAGCCGCTCAATTTTTTGGTTGATTATCGGAATCAATTAATAATTGATTCCAACCTGGGCATAATAAATTTATGGCTGAACGCTTAAACATTTTTCTGCCGAGTTTTTTTCTCTATATATAGTATGGTCCGGATTGGCAGAAAATGTTTTAAGCTTTTTGTTGTAAACCACAAACATATGTAAAGATTGAAAGTGTGATACAATGCGGGTTGGAATTCCTAAGGGGCTATTATATTGCAAATACCATCCCTTTTTTGAAACTTTCTTTCACGGGCTCGGTGCCGAAATCATAAACTCTGACAATACAAATAAAAATATTCTGGATTTGGGCGTTAAAACCTGTATTGATGAAGCATGTCTTCCTGTAAAAATATATCACGGACATGTTGCTTCAATAAAAAGTCAATGTGATTTTCTGGTTATCCCGCGTATTATGCAGGCTTATAAAAATGAATATATTTGCCCTAAATTCTGTGGTCTCCCTGAAATGGTCATTCACAGCATACCTGACATGCCTCCCGTTACTACTGCGCCATTGTATATGCATGACAAAAAATTGCTGTATAAATGGTGCATTACGTCAGGAGCGATGATAACCCGGAGCAGAAGTAAAATTAGGCATGCTTTTGAGCTTGCACTGAATGCTCAATTAAATTTCAGAACAGGAATTATGATCCAAAAGGACATTACCGTCATGCTTGCAGGCCATCCTTATGTTGTGAACGATGCCTTTATAAATATGGATATTGTGAAAAAACTTACAGCAAAAGGTATAGGGGTAATAACCGAAGAATTCGCCCCCAGTTCGGTTTCGGAAGCACAGATTATGAAACTAATCAAAAAGCCGTTTTGGACATTCCAGCGCAATCTATTCGGGGCTTCAACGGCTTTTTACCAACAGAAGAAAATACATGGGATTATATACCTGTCTTCCTTTGCCTGTGGCATTGATTCAGTGGTAATAGATCTTATCCGCTTCCATATAGGGGAGTTTCCGATGCTGGTTATCAAGCTAGACGAGCATACAGGCGAAGCAGGTGTCGACACAAGGCTTGAAGCGTTTATAGATATGCTGGAAAGGAGAGTTGCCGATGAAAATAACCGTCCCGCACATGGGAAATGTTTATATAGCAGTTAAAATACTTTTTGACGGCTTAGGGATCGATTATGTCATTCCACCGCTGAATAACAAGGAAGCACTGTCTCTTGGCTCGAAATACTCCCCGGATGAAATATGCCTGCCGTTTAAACTGATGATTGGAAATTATATTGCCGGAATAAAGAACGGTGCAGATACAATCCTTCTTGTGGGAAGCTGCGGCCCGTGCAGGTTTGGTGAATATTCCGAGCTTCAGTATAAGATACTTGAGCATTTAAAATATGATGTCGATTTTATTGTAATTGATGCTGTTAAAAGTATCGGGCTCAATGAACTGTTCAAAAGAATACAAAAGGTTGGGGCCGGAAGCAGGAAAAAGGCTACGGAAAAGATTTACTCAGTCGTGCGGGCATATAACGCCATGTGCCTTTTGGATGATATTGAAAGCCAGGCGCATTTTAAGGCAGGATATGAAAAAAACAAGGGTGAATGCAAAAAACTTCTTAACTCATGCAAGGAAGAAGTTTTTGCATGCAATGAACCAGATAAGGCATTGAAATTGCTCCGTGACTATCTGGAGAGAATAAAGAATATCCCCGCTGATTACTCAAAAAACCCTATAAAGGTAGCCATTATCGGTGAGATCTACACTGTCATAGAACCTTTCACCAACCTTTTTATCGAGGATATTCTAATGGACATGGCAGTTTCAACAAAAAGAAACCTGACACCGTCATGGTGGCTGAAAGACATGCTGCTTAAAATTATAAAACTGAATTCAAGAGAGCTTTTAAAAGCTTCAAACGAATTTCTGCCGCTTTACATAGGCGGGCACGCGCGGGAATGTGTGGGTGAAGCGGTATTGGCTTCAAGGGAGAATTTTGACGGCGCCATTCAAATTTTTCCGATGGGGTGCATGCCTGAAATTGTTTCAAAGGCAATCCTGCCCACAATCTCCCGGGAGAAAAAGCTTCCCATGCTCTCCCTGATAGTTGATGAAATGACAGGAGAGGCAGGTTATATGACCCGTATAGAGGCCTTTATTGATTTACTTGAAAGGAGACGGGAACATGTATTCGCTTGGAATTGATGTGGGCTCTGTCAGTACAAATCTTGTATTATTGGACAGCAATAATAACGTAGTCGAAAAATTATATATCAGAACCAGGGGCAGGCCTATGGAAGCTGTTCAGATGGTTCTTGCCGAGATCGGGCAAAAGTACGATGACAGGCAAATATACTCGGTCGGGACAACCGGCAGCGGCAGAATGATAGCATCAATTCAGGTTGGAGCAGACATAATTAAGAATGAAATAACAGCCCATGCTGTGGCAGCAATTCAGACCGAAAAGGATGTGAAGACCGTCCTTGAAATCGGTGGCCAGGACTCGAAAATAATAATAATACGGGACGGCGTGGTAACAGATTTTGCAATGAACACAGTATGCGCGGCGGGAACAGGTTCTTTCCTTGATCGTCAGGCCGAACGGCTTGGTATTCCCATTGAAGAATTTGGAGACCACGCCTTAAGGGCAACCGTTCCGGTGCGGATTGCAGGGCGTTGCGCTGTCTTTGCAGAATCTGACATGATCCATAAACAGCAGCTTGGTTATAACACCTGCGATATTGTTGCAGGCCTGTGCGAAGCTCTGGTAAGAAACTACCTGAGCAATGTGGCTAAAGGGAAGGATATTCTGCCAAAGGTCATCTTCCAGGGAGGAGTGGCTGCAAACAAAGGAATCCACCGTGCATTTGAAAAGGCTTTAAACATGCCTGTATTAATCCCGGAGCATTTCGATGTTATGGGGGCTGTAGGTGCTGCAATACTGGCCAGGGAAAAAGTCACAAAAGAAAGGGCAAAAACCCGGTTTAAAGGCTTTTCCATCTCGTCATCAACTTTTAAATCCAGGAGTTTTGTCTGCGATGGCTGCTCTAATCAATGCGAAGTTGTTTCGGTTCTTGAAAATCATGAACCTGTGGGGTATTTTGGCGACAGGTGCGGAAAATATAATCAGGTTGTTCTTAAGCCCAGCCTTGCCGCCAGGTAATCCTATAACAATGAGCGCTTAATTTTTACTATTGTAGGATCACATTCCAGGATTAGAATGATCGTTTAAATGAATATGCCTTTTTGGTTCTGATGCAATTATAGCACACATTTTTTCAGGTTAATTGATGTGAATATGCAGAACAACCCTTTACCCGGATACGGGTAAAGGGCAGTATTATTTATCATTTGTGATATTTGTTGTTTATATCCCGAATTGCCTTAGGATCAAATTTATAAGCTCTCTGTTCAGTCAACAGGCCATTAACCTCCTGTTGCACATCTGTCAACTGGGTATAACAAAACCCACACAAAACTTCAGACTCATATATTGCATCGATCAATCTCTCATATTCTTTAAGGAAATCTTCTTCACTTTTTGCGTTTGTATATCCCCAGTTATCGCCTTCTGCATTGTAGCTTATCCCCCCGAACTCAGTCAGAATTACAGGCTCGCCTTTATAACTGAATCCCTTTGCATAAGGCAGTCTATGCAGGATAACACCGCTGCTTAACCCTTCCCATGTTCGCAGGCTCTCTTTAAATACGTTTTGCATCTTTATCTGTGAACAGTCGCCATGTTGGTAACTATGGATAGCACAGATATCGGTCTCTGTCATTTCCCACCCGTCATTGGATATAACCAGCCGGCTTGAATCAAGACTATGCGCCATATGATACAGAGCCAGGGAAAAATGCTGCTGCATTTTGTCATGATATATTTGAGGCACACCCCAGCTTTCATTAATCACATTCCACACTACAATACACGGATGGTTATAGTCTCTCTTTATAACATCCTGCCATTCCCGTATATATCTTATATTGGCATCAGGACTGTAACTTATGAAACTTGCCATACTGCCCCAAACTAAAAATCCCAGTTTGTCCGCCCAATACAGGAAACGCGGATCTTCCGCTTTTTCATGCTTTCTGCAACCATTAAAACCCATTTCTTTTGCTTTAAGTATATCATCAACATAAGCCTGATCATCGGGCGCTGTTAAAAGGCCATCAGGCCAATAACCCTGATCCAGAATTAACTTCTGATAATATGGACGGTTATTGAGGTATACTTTATTATTCTCAATATGAATTTTTCTCATACCGAAATAGGTATTTACCTTATCGGCTATATCACCATCTGCAATCAAAGAAACCTCTACGTCAAAAAGGGTTGGGCTTTCAGGCGACCAGCACAGCCCATTATGGTGAAAGGAGCCATTTAGAATGTGGTTACCGAAGACATCCATGACAAATGTGCTCTCCCTTTCATAAACGGTAACCGTATGTTCGCATATTAACCTGTTCTCTAAAGAAAGTGCCCATTTTGTGGTAACCGGTAAACTGCAATTATCAGTAACCCTATATAATATTTCAACCGTTCCCTTGTCAATATCAGGAGTAAACCGTATCCATTCAATATGCTTCCTGTTAACAGGCTCCAGCCAAACAGATTGCCAGATTCCTGTAGTTCGTGTATACCAAATGCCCCTGGGCTTTTCTTCCCAGAACTGCTTTCCCCTGGGGATTGTCTCGTCCTTAAGTGAATCCTCTACTTCTACAACTATACTTTCAGATTCCCATGTGAGAAATGGAGTAATGTCAAATGTGAACGGTGTATGCCCACCTTCGTGTCCACCTACAAAACTTCCGTTAATATATACCCTGCATCGGTAATCCACTGCACCGAAGTGAAGTAAAATCTGATCTTTCTGCCATTCTTTTGGAATTGTAAAGTTCCTTGAATAAGTTACTTCGTCACAATCTCTTATATTACCAATCCCGCTCAGCTTGCTCTGATAGACAAATGGAACCTGTATTTTCCTCTTTGTTTCTTCATCTGAAAATTTAAAATCCCATTCCCCATTCAGGGATAACCATCTGTCTCTTTGCATGTCAGGACGTGGATATTCATTTCTCATGATATGTATGCCTCCTTGAATGATATATGTAGTAATAGTATTTTCAATGCATATTGAAATTCATTTATCTAACTGCTTTCACCATCAGTTTCCGCATTCCTCAGGTTAATTTATAAATTCCGGGAATTAAGCATATTAGACTTTACAGCAGTAATTGATATTTCATAAACTCCACATCAATTTATTTCAAATAAAAAGGCAATAACCCTTTTGTATAATGATTCAAGCACAACCAATCAAGTAATCACCGGAAAGGAGATTATCACCCTGAGTAAATAATATATAACCTATTACTGTTCTAATCTATCGAAAATGAAAACTTAATCTTCTTAAGTAAATATTTACTTCTTTAAATAAGAAATACTTCAAAGTTATTCAAAACTCAATTGAAAAGTGTAACTTACCACTTTATACAGTCGCAATTTCATTGCATGGTTGATTTTCACAGGTTGCCATATGCTCTCTATTTGATGCCAGATCTTGTAAATCCGCGAACAATATATTTATTTATAAATACAAATATAATTAATACCGGTAATACTGCTATAACTGTTGATGCCATCATCAAGCCCGGATTTACATAGTTTTCCCCTAATACCAAGGCCGCTACTCCTAGAGTTAAGGTACGCATTTCTGTCCGGTTGATGACAAGGGACGGCCACAGGTAGGTATTATATAATCCCAGGAAGGTAATAAAGCCTTGTGTGATCAGAATGGGCTTTATCGAAGGAATCACAACATTTTTCAGTATACTTATCACTGATGCCCCGTCAATAAATGCTGCTTCCTCCAATTCCTTTGGAAAATCCAGCAAAAAGCTATATATCAGGTATACAGTCATAGCTCCCGCCCCGGATGGGAGTATGAGAGGCAGCAGGTTATTCAACAGGTTAAGTGTTTTAAACATGTAAAACATGGGGAAAATAGTAACGATCTCAGGGATGGCCATGGCCCATATAAGTCCAATTACTATCGTTCTTTTAAATGGCACATCAAGTCTTGCCAGGGCATATGCTGCCAGCGTGCTGGTTGTTAATCGTAACAGCGTGCCGCAGACAGTAACTATAATGGTATTTCTCAGCCATAGTAAAACAGGAGAGGATGATGTATTCTGAAAAAGGTCAATATAGTTCTTTAAAGTCCATTGCTTGGGTATCAGCGACGGTGAACTTAGAGCCTCAGCTAATCCTTTAAAGCTGGTAAATACCATAAACATCAATGGCAGCAGAAAAAAATATGCAATAATACTTGCAATGAATAGCAACGTAATTGATTTCAACCGTTTTTTAGTCATAATACTCCCCCCCCCTTACAAATTTTCTTTCTCTCTGGTCATATAGTACTGGCAAACTGAGCATAACACTATAACAATACCCAGCAATATGGACATAGCATTCCCAATACCCAAATTATTTCTATCCATAATTGTTGAAAAAATCGACATAATAACAGGTGAAGTACTTTGGCCCGGCCCGCCTGCAGTCATTAATCTTGGCTGCCCGTAAAGGTTAAATGATGCAATAATTGTCGTCATAAGCACAAAATAGAATACATTTTTTATATTGGGCAAAATAATCTTTCTCAACTGCAACCAATATCCCGCTCCGTCTATTGCTGCAGCTTCATAAAGACTGTCATCTATCTCGTTAAGGGCGTTTACAAAGAGCATCATGTTATATCCTATAGTCCACCACACTGTTGCTATAGTTATGGAAATCCATGCAAAAGGCTGGGACTCCAGCCAGGGTACAGGAGCAGATATTACTTTTAAGTTAACCAGGAAATTATTTAAATAACCTCCGTTACCTTTCAGCATCCATACGAAAATAGCTGAAACAGCAGTAACCGAGACCGAATACGACATAAAGTATATTGTCCTGAAAAACGTTTTTGTTCTGTCAGGCAACCGGTCTGCCAGCAATGCCAGTCCAAGGCTGACCAGCACCAGCGGGGGCACGGATATAACTACAAATAATATGGTATTTTTCATCCCCAGCATGAATGTCTTGTTGTAAACCGAATCAGAAAAAAGAATTCTGGTGTAGTTATCCCATCCTACATAACCCTGATTCCCATTTATAAGGGAGTAATTATGCACACTCATGTATGCCCCATATAAAAATGGAAACAGCCAGAAAACAATGAAAAATATAATAAACGGTAATATAAAAAGTGTTGATATCCCTTTACCTGCTTTCATATCCGACTCTCTTCCATGTGTAATTAAATACGAACTATACTTACAAGATTAAATTCAGTACTTGGCATACACATTTCGGTAATGCCAGCTGCTCTTTCCGGAAATAGTATCCACCACCATAAGAGGTGGCGGATACTGGCATCCTCTTAACAAATCCTATGCCATCAATGTTCAGATAATTCTTTAGCAATCTTCGTGGCTTCAGCCAGTAATGGCATCAGCTCTTCCTTTGTAAGTCCCGGTGTACTGATAACCTTTGTATATACTTCACTGTTCAGGAATTTAACCTGTTCACGCACGTTGTATATTGCAGGAAGGATCTCTGCTTTATCAAAAATGGTATAGTTTACGTTTGCAACAGGGTATTTGTCAGGATTCTGCTTAACATACTCCATTGTCTTTAAATGTATCGGGGCTTGACCGGCATCAGCCCAATTAGCCATTACCTCGGGCTGGTATGCATACTTAAAGAATGCTGCAATACCTTCCAGCTTATCTTTATCCTTGACCTTTGCCGATACTGCAAATGTATGCCCGCCTGCAGGCACTCTCAAAGTTTTGCCTAATACCGGGATGGTTGCTATACCTAAGTTATCACCGTATCTTTCTTTTGCAGCAGTATAATTCCAGGGGCCCATCAAAGCAATAGCAGCTTGTATATTAGCATTTCCCTCAACATTTTTCATAAATGCATTCAGGTGATCATTTGCGCCCAGGTTAGCCGGGCTAAGTTTATCTTCATAAATCAGCTTGTTCAGCATTAATAAAGCTTCAGCCGCTTCATCAGTATCAACTTTCAAATATTCGCCTTCTACAAAGTCAACCCCCATCTGGGTTAAAAATGTCATATATAGCCATTGGTGATCACCTGTAAGCGGAACTGCCATCGGGTAAACACCTGTATTTTCAGGATCCAGTTTATCACGGAGAGCTATCAAATCTGCATATGTCTTTGGTGGTTCATCTACAAACTCTTTATTGTAGAACATTGTAAATGCATATAGATCAAGCGGTACTGCAAATATACCATCATCGTATTGTATATATGTTTTTGCAATGTCATGGAAATCATCAACTGAAAGGCCGGCCATCTGGTAGATGTCAGAAATTTCTCTTAACAGCCCGTCTCCATGGTATGTAGATATCCAGTCTGCGTGTATGATAAGCATGTCAAAATCATCGGACTTGAACTTTACATAGTGGTCAGCGGTCTGTAATTCTTCAATCACATACTTATCCTGAGAAGCATTAAAACCGTCCACTATTTTCTTCATGAAAGGACCGTCGCCTCCGGTAAAGCCATTAATAAAACTGATTTTCACCTTTTCTTTTGAAGTGGCAGTTTTTCCCTCTGAGTTTCCGGATTGAGTAACCCCACAGGCTGCCAAAGACAGAGCTAATACCAACGTCAGAAAAATTGTCAAAAATTTTTTCATGTCTTCTCCCCCTCTTTTGTTGCTCCAAACTCTTGAAAAAATATTTATATGTGCTACAATATTTTTGTAATAAATATTTTTAAAAGAGTGTTTGAGCAATTTATTACATAAATACTATAGTAATTATAAATAAACGATAGCATCTTTGTCAATGCTCAATTTGTTCAAAATTGCACAAACGATTATGTTTTTTTGGAAGACATTATGGCAAAATAGGCTTAAACAGCGTTTTACAATAATATAGAATTTAATTTCAATGTTTTTGTATTTATATTTCTTTCATATTTTTTGGAATTAATATGTTCTCAAAACGGAGGATGAAAATGAAAAGCAAAAAACCAATTAAAATTATCGGAGAAAGGGATATAAGCTTGAATCTTGGCAACAAGACACACCATGAGCATATTGTAAATATAGGTAAAGCACTATCTTCTCCCGTTCGTTTACAGATTCTTAATCTATTAAAAATAAAAGCATTATCAATACAAGAGATTGCAGAAATGCTTGATATACCCATTTCTTCTACAGCTCATCATATCAGCTGCCTGGAAGAAGCAAAATTAGTTGTTACCGAATCCCAGCCCGGCCTCCGAGGATCAATGCGTGTATGTATATGCAGCATGCAATCCATACACATCGACGGAGCTGAACCGAATTTGGATCCTTATAAAAACAATATTATTATTCATATGCCTATCGGCAATTACTACAGTTGCGATGTTGAACCAACCTGCGGCCTGGCTAACGAAAACGGAATTCTTGACACCTATGACAGCCCAAAATCTTTTTATTCTCCACTACGTACGACAGCTCAGTTAATCTGGTTCCATAAGGGCAGAATAGAATATCGTTTCCCAAATCATTGCGATCATGATATTATGCCAAAGGAAATTTCTTTTTCCATGGAAATATGTTCAGAAGCACCGGGATACATGGAGGACTGGCCCTCGGATATTACTATATCGGTAAATGATAAAGAATTGGGCACTTATCGCTCTCCAGGAGATTTTGGTTCCCGCCCGGGGCTTTTGACACCCCCCACATGGGGGAGCAACCGAACCCAGTATGGTATACTAAAAACTTTCTCGTTCAAGGAAAACGGCGGATATATAGACGGAACCCTGGTTAACCCTCAAATAACAATTAACGATTTACATCTAAAGGATTCGCCTTATATTTCTTTGGGAATTGAAATAAAGGATGATGCAGAGTATATTGGTGGTATAAACATTTTTGGCGAGAAATTTGGCGATTACCCTCAGGGAATTGTCATGAAAATCATATATTAGGATATATAAAAGTATTGCTTTGTAATGGCAAACGCAATAATATATAACTGCAACCGGTATTCTGCATTTTCCGGTAACAGGCGGCAAAAGAACCGTTGTTTTTAGTTTACAGTTAAATATTGATTATAATATCCGGAGTTTATTGGAGTAAGTCACATATACTTTGCCATGCACAGGAATGGTATTGTGACTTATTTATTTATACAGACTTATTTTTTATAGGAGGAAGGATAATGAACAACAAGAAACCCATAATATTTGCCCACAGGGGAGCATCCAAGGCTGCACCCGAAAACACCATGTCTGCATTTAAAAAAGCCGTCGAATTAGGCGCAGACGGAATCGAACTTGATACTCACCTTACCGGTGATGGTTACCTCGTCGTCACACATGATGATACCCTGGGCCGTACATGCAATGGCACGGGACTGGTTATGGAACATGACCTTAAATACCTCCGGGGACTGGATTTTGGCGGATGGTTCTCAAAGGAGTTTGAAGGAGAAAAAATCCCTTTGCTCAGTGATGTGTTTGAACTTCTCAGCGGGAAAGATATTATTCTGAATATAGAAATAAAAGCCACACCCGGCTGTTTTATCGAAGGAATTGAGGACGAAGTGGCAAAGATGATAAAATCATATAATTTCACAGAAAAAACTATTGTTTCTTCCTTCAATCATTATGTGTTGAAGAACCTTAAAAGGAAAAACCCTGAGATAACCGTTGCACCGTTATATGGCGGCGGAGTGTTTGCTTATATCGGCGAATATGCAAAGTTAATCGGAGCAGGCGCAATACACCCTTATTTCAAGTCACTTACTCCCGAAGTTATAGAAAACTGCAGAGAACATAATATAAAAATCAACTCCTGGACCATCGATGATGATAAAGACATCATGCATGCAGTTCAAATGGGCATTGACGGTATAATCACAAATGTTCCGGATAAGGTTCTTTCACTGCTTAAGGATTAAAAATGCCGTTTTTGCCTAAATGCCGAAAAGCAAGTGCAATTCTGCCTGTAATATAAAAAGGACTGCGTATACCACAGTCCTTTTTATGTTGATGCCGGTTATCCTTCAATATTTACATCTGCATACATTATAAAAACTTACAGCACGTTGAAATTCAGGCATAAGTTTAAATATTGGGAATTACAGTCTCCTTTATGCTGAAGTATCTTCATCAGCCCAGCCCAATGCGCGTGATACAGCCTTTTTCCATCCTGAATACAGCTTTCGGCTCCGGCTTTCTTCCATTTCCGGCTCAAAAACTTTATCAACCTGCCATCTTTCGGATATTTCATCAAGGCTTGACCACATTCCCGTTTGGAGCCCTGCCATAAATGCTGCACCAAGGGCAGTGGTTTCCACAACTTTGGGACGAACCACATTAATCCGCAAAATATCGGACTGAAACTGCATCATAATGTCACTTACGCTTGCACCGCCATCAACTTTAAGAAGGCTTAAATCACAATCAGCATCCTGTTTCATGCACTCAACCAGATCCTTTACCTGATATGCAATTGCTTCAAGTGTAGCCCTGGCTATATGTTCCCTGGTAACTCCGCCTGTCAGGCCAAATATCGCGCCTCTTGCATACATATCCCAGTATGGTGTTCCCAGGCCTGCAAAAGCCGGCACAAAATATACTCCTTTTGAATCCGAAACAGATTCGGCAAATTCATCACATTGCCTGGAATTGTTAATTATTTTCAGGCCATCTCTAAGCCATTGAATTGCAGAGCCTGCCACAAACACGCTGCCTTCCAGTGCGTAGTCTACTTTATCTCCTATCCCCCATGCAATTGTGGTTAACAGCTTGTTTTTAGAAAATACAGCCTTGCTTCCGGTGTTCGCCAGCAAAAAGCATCCTGTGCCATATGTATTTTTAGCCATGCCTGCCTTGAAGCAAGTTTGTCCGAAAAGCGACGCCTGCTGATCCCCGATGACCGATGCAATTGGGATCTCTCTTCCAAGAATGCTTTTATCGATAAAACCAAATATTGAAGCCGATGGTTTCACCTCGGGCAATATTGATTCAGGGATTTCCATCATTTTCAGAATATCCTTGTCCCAGGCAAGGTCCAGGATGTTAAACAGCATTGTTCTTGAAGCATTTGAATAGTCTGTCGCATGAACCTTCCTGCCTGTTAAATTCCAGATCAGCCATGTATCGATTGTACCTGCGTATATATTGCCCTTTTCAGCCTCTCTCCTGATATCGGGGAAATTATCAAGAATCCATTTTATTTTGGAACCTGAAAAATATGCATCTATTATCAGGCCTGTTTTTTTATGTATTTCATCCCCCGCGCCGTCTTTTATCAACTGCTCGCATATTTCGGCAGTTCTTCTGCACTGCCATACTATTGCGTTATACACCGGCTCGCCTGTATTTTTATCCCACAGGATAACTGTTTCCCGTTGATTTGTTATGCCTAAAGCCAAAATATCTTCCATGGATATGTTACATCTGTCGACTACACTGCGCAGTACTTCAACCTGGTTTGACAGAATTTCCCTGGGATCATGCTCTACCCAGCCCGGGTTAGGATAGATCTGCCTGTGTTCCTTTCTGACTACACCAACTATATTGCCCGAAATGTCGAATACTATAGCTCTGGAACTGGTTGTGCCCTGATCCAGGGTTATTACATACTTACCCATGTTATTACCTCACTTTCTTTTTACTCCTTTCACTTTCCATATTATAGCAGCAAAAGGAATTGCGCAAGCAATTCCTTTTTCAGGTTGTTTTTTAACCCCGCTGCCCTTGTGGGAAATTGATATCTATCTATTATGAGGTGGGATAAACTTTAAGTATTTTATATTCTGGCTACTCCTGATTTCCTTGCTGCTTCAGCAACGGCTTTGGCCACCGTCTGCCCTACTCTTGAATCGAAAGGAGCAGGAATTATATATTCGGGAGACAATTCTTCCTCGGATATCAGAGAAGCAATTGCCTCTGCCGCAGCGATCTTCATTTCATCATTAATGTCTCTTGCTCTTACATCGAGGGCACCTCTGAATATTCCCGGGAAGGCAAGTACATTATTAATCTGGTTTGCAAAATCAGAACGTCCTGTACCCACTACCTTTGCTCCGGCTGCTTTTGCTTCATCGGGCATAATTTCGGGAACCGGGTTGGCCATTGCAAAAATTATAGGATCCTTGGCCATGCTCTTTACCATATCGCTGGTAACCACACCGGGTCCTGATACTCCGATAAATACGTCGGCACCCACAAGCACGTCGGCAAGAGTTCCTTTCTTTTTAGCTTTATTTGAAATTTTTGCCATCAATTCTTTTTCATAGTTAAGATTTGGACGGCCTTCGTAAATTGCACCCTCACGGTCACAAAGAATTACTTCCTGGAGGCCAACGCTCATCAATAAGCGGGTTATTGCAATACCTGCAGCACCTGCACCGTTCACCACTACCGATATATTCTTAAGCTCTTTCTTCACGATTTTCAGCGCATTTATCATGGCTGCCAGCGTAACTATCGCAGTTCCATGCTGATCATCATGGAAAATCGGAATGTCACATTCTTCCTTCAGTCTTCTTTCAATTTCAAAGCAACGTGGTGCGGAGATATCTTCAAGGTTTACTCCTCCAAAGCTGCCTGCAATCAACTTAACAGTATTGACAATATCATCAACGTTTTTTGAACGGATGCAAAGAGGAAATGCGTCAACATCACCAAATGTTTTGAATAAAACGCATTTTCCTTCCATTACAGGCATACCTGCCTCAGGTCCAATATCCCCCAGCCCCAGAACAGCAGTACCGTCGGTAACCACTGCAACAGTGTTCCATCTTCTTGTAAGTTCATAAGAAAGGTCAACATCCTTTTGTATTTCAAGACATGGCTGAGCAACACCTGGTGTGTAGGCTAATGAAAGGTCTTTGCGATCTTTTACTTCCACTCTGCTTACAACTTCTATCTTACCTCTTAACTTCTTATGGAGCTCAAGAGCTTCTTGTTGTATAGACATATACAAATCCTCCTACCATTAATATATAAAATTCATTAGATTTACATACTATCCCAATTGATATTAATGACCGCACACCGGTATGTGTACCATGACCCGGGCGGAAGCAAGTTTTTTACATTTACATACCGTAATATCATAAACCTTCCCAGTGGGAGGCAGAGCCCGCCACTGAGAAGAATAAGAAGTATATTTCACATCACTACGACTTAAACCCGATTAAAACGGAAAATCATATCCTTTAAGATTAAGCTCTTGAATTAATGTCTTTATTTCTTTTTGCAGTTCTTCATTAACCGGAATTCCCTTTTCTTTTCTTTCAAGCCATGCAAGATATTCTTTTTCACCGGCGGTATAAATCCTGTCATGACCCGGAGCTTTCTTGGAGTTTCTGAGTTCTCTCAATATATTTCCTGCAGTCTTCTTGAATTCATCAACATCAACAAAAGCAGAAACGTCTATTGCAATAAAGAAATGACCAAGACGGTAAGGAACCTTCTTTCCATTTTCAATACCGGTCAGCATTTTGAGGTAACTTCCACTTTGCAGGGCGGCAGAAAGGATTTCAACTACTGTTGCATAACCATAACCTTTATATCCCGCAGTATCTTCACCAATTCCTCCTAACGGAGTAAGAGCGGCAGTTCCCTTAGTGAGAGCCTTCAGAGTTTCTTTAGCATCAGTCATTGTATTTCCGTTTTCGTCAATTACCCATCCCTCGGGAAGCGGCTTTCCAATCCTGTCATATACTTCGATTTTTCCGCGTTGTGAAATTGATGTCGCACAGTCAAGAACGAACGGGAACTCTTCATCGGTTGGTATACCGAATGTAAGAGGATTGGTTCCAAGCATGTTTTCAACACCGAAAGTAGGAGCAATTGAAGGTCTTGCATTTGTTCCTGTAATACCAATCATGCCCTGTTCGGTAGCCATTGTTACATAGTATCCTGCAATTCCATAGTGGGTGGAGTTTCTTACTGCTACCATACCCATTCCATATTTTTTAGCCTTTTCAATGGCCAAATCCATGGATTTTTTAGCAATTACATGGCCCATGCCATTGTGTCCGTCAACTACTGCTGTTGTCAGACCTTCCTTGACAATTTCAAAGTTTGTAACCGGGTTTTGAATACCTTCCTTAATTCTGTCATAATAGATAGGTTTCAGGCGGTTAATTCCATGTGATTCAATTCCTCTTTTGTCGGATTCAATTAAAACATTTGCACATATTTTTGCATCTTCTTCGGGAACACCTACTCCTTTAAATACATCAGCCATAAATCTTTCCAAAGTGTCCACATCAATCCATACAATTTTATCTGACATTTAACATCACCCCTAATTATTATTTTCTGTAAACGATAAAAAAAGTCACAAAGATCCGATGAATTTAATTATCGGATTTAAGTGACTCCTTTTCTCCACTTACATCTATTCAATTTATAGTCTTACTATATCATATAAATTTTATCAGTACAATATCTATTTTTAAGTTTGGTTATTCATAACAAATTTACATGAATCAACATGCATTTTTTTATTAAATATCATCATTATCCAAACTTATTCACACAGGTTTCAGCTGCCCGCTGCTAAGCCGGTATACCACATCCATCCTCGGGATAACGCTAAGGTCATGGGTGACCATTATAACACAGTAATTATCATTCCGCGCAAGACTCAAAAGGATATCTATAATGTTCTTGCTGTTTTCCTCATCCAGGTTCCCAGTGGGCTCATCTGCAAGAATAAGTTTTGAGTCCATGGACAGCGCGCGTGCAATTGCCACACGTTGCTGTTCTCCCCCGGAAAGCATGCTTGGGAAACGATCAAGAACGGTTTCGGGCAATGCCACTTTGCGGACCAGTTCTCTTGCTTTTGCCCGGGCAGGTTCGCCCTTAAAACCGCGCAACTCCATCGGATATGTAATATTTTCGGAGATAGTAAGCAGCGGAAACAGTTTAAAGTTCTGGTATATAACTGCAGCGCATTCTCTCCTGTATCTGTCCAAATCCATTTGAGAAGTGGACACTCCTTCATAAAGGACCTGTCCGGAAGTAGGGATGTCCAGCCCTGCCATAAGCGACAGCATGGTACTTTTACCACTGCCCGATTTGCCGACTATGGCATAAACCTTTCCAGTGTCAAAACTACAGCTTATGTTTTTCAATACTTCGTGATTCTGATTTTTGCTCCTGTAACTGTAGCAAACATTCTTCAGTTCTAAAATGCTCATCATACCTCAATCCTTATCCGATAATATTTCAAAAACAACTTTACCGTTCATTATTATAATCGATGCTGCACTTCCAATAAAATAACAAGTCAGAAATCCAAGTACCAGTATCCTATGCATCGGTATTACAGTTCCCATAAAAAGCACCCAGATTATGATTCCCAAAATACAGCCTGCTACAGATAATACAACCTGTTCGGTGAAGAAAGTGAAAAATGTATGTCTCTTAGTACCTCCCAGGCCTCTCATTATTGCAAACTCCATCCTTCTGCTGACAGTCATAAGATATGAAATAATCAGGGCTATGAGTCCTACCAATGCATACAGGCAAGGGTACAGCACCTCTATATATTTCATTTGCTGATTAATATTATTAACCACATTATTGAACCTTTGATCACGGAGCACAACAAATTCGCGGATATTTCCGATTTTATTCACCTGTGAATATCCTTTCTGGTCAAGATAGTTTTTAAATTCCACAAGCCTGTTTGTATCCAGAAGCTTAAATGCTGCGCTTGTAAATGTAAACAACGGCAAATAGTTTTTTTGCTCTTCGGTTAATGTATAACCCGTGTCAAAAGTCTCTGAAGGTGCTCCTTCCAAACGGTTTTTATCACCCCAAATGTAATCCGTATTAAATACCAGGTAAAGGGGTACGTATATCAGGTCCTTAACACCCTGTTTTTCAAAACTTCCTACAACCTTAAGATCTACATAGTGGTATATTTCGGCATTATAATCCGGATTAAATCCAGTCCTGTCCAATGCAATTCTGATTGTATCCCCAAGGCTTATGCCTTTCTCCTCCATAAGAGAAGAAGGTACCATGCAGTAATATGAATTATTAAACCCGACCGCTGCAAGAAAAGACTCATCAAAACCATCAATAAACTGCATGATTATATTATCGGCATAAAAGAATTCCGGAACCGTCCTTATATCATTGGTCCCCACCATCGAAGGGCCACGCTGAATGTGATTTCTTAATGTTTCAGCCGCATAACCCTGGGGGACATATAAAGGTTCAATTTCCTGCTTTGTACCATCTGCAAATTTGCTTATGCCAAGGTAATAATATTTCCATTCCCGGGTTACGGTCAGATCCGTAATATAGCCCGAATGATAAAGCTCGTTTATATTATACGCTCCAACCAGCAAGTTGCCTACCTGTTTGGCATTAATATCGGTAAAATATCCGCCGATAACAGTATTGTTATAAATTTCCGAAAGCTGCTTTTGATAGTTACTTGATGTATTCGCCATATAACCGAATAAAAATACGACAGCCACAGCAATTATGGGTATAACCGCACTTCGTGTTCCACCTCTTTTAATGGACAGCAAAGCGTATTTCATGCTTCCACCCGACAGGCGCGAGGTTCTGCCTGCTTTCCTGGGACCCGACATTTTTCTTTGTCCGGGTTTGTTACGGGTAAAGGTAAGAACGGTAAATGCCAGGCAAAACAGTATGGCCAATGCAAAAACCGCCACTCCGGCGTATAAGAACAAGCCTGGTTCTGCTATAAGATTAAAATCCATGGCCTTAATAACAGAAAGGTTTCCATCACTGAATCGTCTGTCAACAACGGTATAACCTTTAGCAATACCAGATACAAAGCTGACAACCTTCTCGTGCAGGTAATACCCTGCAATAGCTCCTAATGAAGATGCAATTAGCGAAATCAGTCCCGAACTGTATAAAAAGTACGCGCATACTCTCTTTTTCCCCGATCCCAGCAGCAGCATAATTTCGGACGCATCCTTCTGGCGGTAAACGAACAGGAATCCGAAAAGCACAAGCATTGCAACTTCCATCATTCCACAAACAACGGTTACAATTTTAATGACACTTAAAATTATTTCAAACGGTTCAGCCACTGAGGAATAACCCTGATCGTACATGGTAAGGTTAAGCCGCCCCGTCATTAACGGCGCCATGTACTCATAAAATGCCCCGGCCTCTTTGTTCTTTACAACAGCCTGTCCCACCGTATAACCGATAAAATACGGTGATGAAGGAAATCCGGCGGATTTTGGCACAAAAACATAATAATCCTTATCGGGCGTACTGTTTGTTATTCCAACCACAGTAAACTCATCACTGAACCGGAAACCGTCTTCAATCCAGAAACTGTTCTCAACACCGGGATAATCTGAAACGACCGCAGACAAATTTATTGTATCGCCAACTCCGATGCCAATGCGTTTTGCCGCATTGTCACTGATGATACAGACTTTGCTGCCGTTTTTGTATTCGTCGTCTGAAAAAATCCTTCCTTCTGTGATGTATAATTCCTGCTGGTTGAACGGAAACAGTGACATTAAATTATCTGTTGAGCACACAAGCACACTGTTGTTTATAACTTTCCAGGTATCAGCAACCTGATACAGCGGGCAGTCTTCAGGTATTTCGTACAATTTCCCGCTTTTCGGGTCAGACGTGACATCCAAAAAATTAGGTACTTCTATTCCCTTCTCTTCTGCAATAAGGTTTGAATATTCATCAAAGCTAAAATACAGAAAGCTGGATGCCGCACGATAAACATTACCGTAGATAAGATAAAAATGCCCGTATTGCAGTTCTTTATCCCCTGCATCTATAATAATTTTGGTATTTTCCCGGGCTAACTCGGAATAGATAACCTTACTCACTATGGCGCTATAATATCCTTGTTCCGAGGGCGTAACGCTACTGACAACAAGAATGGATGCCCCTTCATTGGGCCTGTATGAATCTGTCCTGAAAAACCCGTCAATATAACCAACTGTACGGGAGGACTTGTCCCAAAGAATTGTACTTTCGAAGTCTGTTATCACGGAAAAATCAAAATCTTTCAGCGTTTCAGTCATGGACAGGTCATAAACCGTATCATTGGGATAATCTACCCCGATGTATTCAACAAGGCCAATAGTAGTATAATGACTATCCAGTTCTTCCAAAAAACCTTCCACAGAAACCCAAACGCTGATACCGAGACACAAAGATAACGTAAGAGCAAATATCAGCAGTGTAAACAATACTGTTTTTCCTTTAGTACGTAAAATACTAAGTATGCTGTTACGTAATATCATATACAGTCACCCAAGCTCCGTTGCATATTTTAGGTTTTATACCCGAATATGTCCAGTATTTTATAACATAATACTATAAAATTTTATTTATGAATATATATTGTTTATAAAAATTAGTCGCATAAAAGACTTAATAGTCTCTTATGCGACAATGCCTGTCAGATATTAATTTCCCTCAATAATTATTTTCTTGATTTTTCAGGCAGCCTTGTGCAGTTGCCTGCCTCAAATGCGGCCAATTTTTCATCCATTATTTCCTGATAACCGGCTTTAAGATATTTCTTGCTCAATTCTTCATAAAGAGCATCAAATTCATCCGGATCACACTTTACAAGTTTTGTGTAGTACTCCTGGAACAAGCTCTGCAGCGAAGCACGGTATTCATTCAGGGATTCGATCGGAACTGAGAACACAGGATCGGGGTAGATCCAACCGCGTTTAACTTTTTCTGCTTTTATGTAATACATATCAATCATGCCCTGTGTAAAGTCCTGAGGCAGGCCTACGGGTGCAATGGCTGCTATGGAGTCCTCTATTGTGTTTCTTTCCCTGGACTCAACAACCACACACCACATATCTTTATTATCGTTATAATTCAGCCTTTCTGTTTTACCCGACATATCCTTAAGAATGGGATACCCACGTTCATCAAGCTCGGTGTAATGGATTCCTTCAATACCATACTGCATTGTGTGCAATACGTCGTCCTGTTTCATCCATTCCATATACATCCAGGCCGCTTTCACCTGATCTTCAGATGCAACGGATGAGAAACCAATAACCATGCCATATGGTGTATTAGAGCGTTCCTGAGGTATCAGGCCGTCCGTCATATCGAAGGTAATATTGCCTTTTTCATCATACAGAACAGTACCGACAGACAATTCAGCATCGGGATTATTCTTATAGAATGCATCCAGCCAGTCCACGTACGATGCCATATACCCATAGAAGCAATACAGTTTTCCGGCAATAAAGTTAGCACGCGCCGTTGCTTCATCATTTAATTCAAATTCTTTTGTAACAAGGCCAAGGTGCCAGTATTTGTTTTCTTTCCGTATCTGTTCCCTGACCGGATACCATGGAAGAGCCGCTACATCAATTCCTACATGCATTGCCCACTCTTTCTCATCCAGCGGGAACTCACGATAAGCATTTGCCTGGTAATTGGCCGTTGGCAGACGTAAGTCCATTGGCTCAATATCTGTAAGACCTGCCTGTTTGATCTTTGTTAGAGCATCAATTTCCTCCTGTATGTTGGTGGGAACATGATCATATCCCACTTTTCTTAACCAGTCCATTCTGTAGAAGTTAATCCACTTATATTCGGTAGCCGCATATGGCCTTACAGCACATACGAAATAGGTTTTACCTCCCAGGCTGGTATATATGAGAAGATTATTGTCAACCATCGCCTGGTAATATTTGGGGGATACTTTCGCAAATTCATTCAGGTCGATGGTTCTCATGGCTCCTTCAGCAGCCCATTGAGAAACCTTCGGATAGTCATATTCCATTAATATGGTAGGGGTTTCCTTGGCGGCAATCAGCAACGCGTATTTTGTCATTACGTCATTTCTCGGGATTGGTTCATATTTTACCGTAATATTGTATTTATCCCCGAAATTCTTTTGCACCCAGTCTGTCCAGTAGTTGTTGTCCACAGGCGGCAAGCCTTCCACACCCCTGTCATAAACAGGTATTTTGATGGTTACATTTTTTTCAAAAGGCTTCCAGCCTTCTATGCCGGGTTTTGTCTCTTCCGGCTTTCCAGTTTCGACCCCGTCCTTCTTACTGCTGTCGTCAAGCTTGCCGTTATTACCTGTCTGTGCACCGGTTTCTTTTCCAGGCGGAGGACTGCAGGCTGCCAGGGTGCCAAGTACCAGAATGACAACCAAAATGAGAGATAAAAGTTTCAGCCTTGATTTCATATTACATCCACCCTTTCTTTTATTAACTGGTATAATTTTTAAAACCTTTGAATTTCATATTTACAAGGCCTTAATTACATCTGTTTATTGTTTTAGCTTATGCCAGTCAATCATGAACAAAGAATTTGCACATGGAGATACATCTATCCGGTTATTCTGATTTAATTAATGATACATAAACCGTGTCAGCCCTTTATTGCACCTATCATGATGCCCTTTACAAAGTACTTCTGAGCAAAAGGATAAACACAAAGCACTGGTATTGAAACAAACATAATGGCTGCCGCCTGGATAACCTCGGGTGTTGTTGTCACCAGGGAAGCTTCGGAAATACTTATTTTCTCGGTTTCCGAAGCAGACAGAACCATCATGCTCAGCAAATATTGAATCATATGCAAAGACTTTTTTGTGATAAAGAACTTGCTGTCCTGATATGCGTTCCACCGGCCTACTGCAAGGAAAAGAGATATTGTGGCAAGAATGGGTTTTGAAATGGGTAGGACTATTCTGACCAATATCTGTATGTTTGATGCTCCGTCCAAATATGCGGACTCTTCAAGACTTGCGGGTATATTGCTTTGAAAATATGTTTTCATAATTAAGAAATTATACGGTGCAAATATAAGAGGTAAAATCAAAACCCACATTGTATTCAGCAGTTTAAGTCTGCTATAAAGCAAGTACGTTGGAATAAGGCCTGCACCGAAATACATTGTAAACATAATAATAAAGGTAAAAGCAATCCGTCCTTTAAGCCGTTTCCTGGACAACGGCCAGGCAGCCATGATGGTTGTGACCAGTCCCAGCACTGTAAAAATCAAAGTAACCAATACGGAATACAACATTGAATGTGTCAGCTGCCCATCTTTGAAAATCGCAATATAGGCTTCAAAATTCAAACCTTTTGGAAGGAAATATACATCTTTGGCCAAAACATAGGAATTATCACTTATGGATTTTGACAATAAGTGCACGAATGGCAGCACACATGTCAAACACAGCATTATAATTATAAAAATCATTATTAAATCAGCAATTGTAAACCTCTTCAGGATATTCTTTCTGTTCCTCATGTTCTCCATACCCTCTTTAAATCATACCTTCTTCGCCGAGTGCCTTGGCGAACTTATCAGATGCCAAAACAAGAAGCAAACCTACCAACGACTGGAAAAGCCCTACCGCAGTGGCTCTGGAAAAGCCTGTGCCGCTCGCAAGCCCTTTTTCATATATGTATATTGCCAATTGATACTGGACAGCCTTGACATTTACATTTCCCATTGCGCTTAACCGCTCATAATTGCTTCCCATGAGCCGGCCCAGGGTCATAATAAGTAAAGTTATAATCGTTGGCTTAATTCCGGGCAGTGTAATATGCCACATTCTTTTCCATCTTCCGGCTCCGTCTATCATGGCAGCTTCATACAGTTCTTCGTTAATACTTGATATTGCAGCTAAATATATTATTGAGCCCCAGCCCATTCCTGCCCATACCCCTACTGCCAAATACGTGATTGACCAGTTAAGATTTTCAGTTAAAAAAGGAATCCTCTCAGAAGCTAAACCGGTGTTAATCATGAAGTTGTTAACAAGACCGGTTTCGGTTCTGAACAGAGTATAAGTGATACTTCCTATGATTGCCCATGACAGGAAATGCGGCAAATACAGGATAGTTTGCGATACCTTTTTAAACCTTGGAATTTTCAGTTCATTTAATATTAATGCCAGAATGATCGGCATCGGGAAACTTACAATAACTTCGGCAAAATTAAAGATAAGGGAGTTACGAAGTGCAAGAAGAAAATCCCTGTCTCTGAATACCTTTCTGAATGTTTCAAAACCAACCCATTCACTGCCTTCATATCCTTTAGCAGGTAAATAATTCATGAATGCAATCCGCAAACCGGGATAAGCACCGTACTTGAAAAGAATTGTAAGAAGCAAAGGAACGCTTAACAATAAGTAAAGTTCCCAGTCCCTCTTCCAGGCTTTCTTCCAGGATATACCTGTCCCAGGCAACGTACTATGCAACCGGTTTTGATTTATCATGCTGGCTCGCCACTCTCCGTTAAAATTATATTAATAGTTTGATTACCTTATTAACGTGTCCAGAATCTACCTGATGTGATATATTTAACTGTAATTTCCCGGTGTATTTTCAATTTATTACACCCATATACAGACTTAATATAATTTTTCAGCTCTCAAAAATACCAATTTTCAGGCTCATGACGGCTACACCACGCAGCATAATACGTCAGTTAAACGTAATCCAAAGAAGAATCAGATTTTTGACTTTTTTGTAATGCAATATTTTGATCAGTAAAACTCTGTTCATAATTTTAAATATATTTATAAAATATTTTATGTTTGTTAAAAAAAGTTTATTACACTTCGGTGTTAATTCCAGTAATGCATAAAATGGAAACAACAGTATGACGCCAATTGTATAGTTTTACCGGCAATACAAACGCTAAAAAATAGCAATATTAAATATTTTATAATAATATAAAAGTTCAGATTTAATTCCTCATGTGCAATTTAAACCGTTAACCTTCTGTTAAATCCACCGGAAAGTAAAAATGCGGAAAATATTAATACCGGTTTCAGACGTTATCATTTACGGCTTTTGGGAAATTATAAGCGGATGTATATTGAACCAAAAAATCTTTCAGTTGACAAATCCAGGATACCGTGTTATTATATTTATGCAAACAGTTGCATAAATTAACTGTGAATATTTTACTTGTGTATTCTAAATAGTTATATTTACAGTATTCTACGATATTATTTCAGAAAACGATTGCATGAAGGTGATAATGTGTCGGTAACAATCAAGGATGTTGCAAATGCTGCCGGGGTATCTCCTTCTACGGTATCCCGAGTTATTAACAAAAAGGGTGTAATTTCTCCCGAAACAGAAGAGAAAATTTTTGCAGTTATGAAAGAGCTTAATTATATTCCTAACAAAACTGCCAGAAGTTTTGCCTCAGGCAGCACAATGGCCATTGCACTTATTATTGATGTTGCCGACGTCAGGGCATATTCCAACAATTTTTTCAACAACAGCGTGTTTGGTATTGAAACAGTAGCTCACCAGAATGGATACGATCTGATAATCACCAATGGCCGCAGGAACGATATCGAAGGCTCCATGGAAAACATTGTACTAAGCAAAAAAGTGGATGGTATCATTCTGCCTGAAACCATGGTAAAAACGGATTTTCTCCGGAAACTGGACGAAATGGATTTTCCATATGTTATTCTCGGGCAGCCGCCTGTTTCCCACCAGTGGTGCAACTGGGTAGACATTAATAACGTGCAGGGCGGTGCGCTGGCTGTTGAACACCTCCTCGACAAGGGTTACCGGAAAATTGCCTTTTTGTCCTCGGGCGAAAAAGAGGTGTTCAATCGCAACCGCATTAAAGGGTATCAGGAAGCTCTTAATCAAAAACAGATGCCTTTATTTCCCGATTATATCCGGCACTGTCAGTCCTCAGTGGAAAGTGGGCTAGCTATAGCAAAAGAAATGCTTACAGGAGAAAATCCGCCCGATGCTTTTATATGCAGCGACTATTATCTTGGCATAGGAGTGAAACGGGCTGTTGCCCAAGTCGGACTGTCCATCCCTTCCGATATCGGACTTATCTTTTTTGACAACTCACCGGTAGCAGAACTAATCGAACCGTCAATCACTACCGTTGATATCGACACATTAGGATTGGGTCAGCAGGCAGCATCCATTCTTATCAGCAAAATAACGGACAAACAGCTGGGCGGAAGACAAACGCTGATAGGTACAAAAATCATTGAAAGGGAATCTACCCAGCGTGTAAAGGAGAACAGGATATGAACATACCGGCAGTCTGTCATCGTCCCACAGAAGCCTATATTTCAGTAAAGCAAACCAACCGGATTGCAGTGCGGATAAAAGCGGCAAGAGGGGATATCCGTTACTGTAAGTTGTATTACTGGAAAAGGGATTCAGACAAACATAAAAACCGACAATGTATTATTTTGCAGTGTGTAACACGCGATGCAGCAAATGATTATTTTGAAGGGGAAATTGTTCTTTCACGGACGGTTTATTATTTAAAATATTACTTTGAATTGGTTGATACCGATGGCAATGTTTATTGGTATCACGCATTGGGAATTTCCGAAAAGGAACCCGAAAGCAGATTCTTTGATTTTACTTACGCAAACACGGGAGACATACGAAACAGTCCCGCTTGGGCCAAAAAAGCAGTTTATTATCAAATATTCCCCGAACGTTTTCGAAACGGAAACCTTTCAAACGATCCTCCAGATACCGTCCCATGGGGCAGCAGGCCTACCCGGGAGAATTACATGGGCGGTGATTTGCAGGGAATCATGGATAAACTTGAGTATCTGACAAATCTCGGCATTAACTGTCTTTATCTTACACCAATCTTTCAGGCTTCCTTCAACCATAAATATGCGACAATTGATTATTTCAGCGTGGATGAGCATTTTGGCACTTTGGATGATTTAAAAAGACTGGTCCGGATGTGCCATGAGAGAGGAATAAGAGTAATACTTGACGGTGTTTTCAATCATTGTGGCTATTATTTTGAACCCTTTCAGGATGTTATTAAAAAAGAGGAAAACTCCAGATTTAAAGACTGGTTCCTTATAGAAAGCTTTCCCGTAACCACCGAGCCGCTTAATTACGCATGTGTGGGTGATTGCCAATGGATGCCCAAGCTAAATATGGCAAACCCCGAGGTGCAGGATTACTTTATCTCGGTGGGAAAATACTGGATAAAAGAAGCAAATATCGACGGCTGGCGTCTTGATGTTGCCGACGAGATTGATACCAGGTTCCTGGAAAGATTCAGCTATGAACTGAAAAAAGAGTTTAAGGATATCCTGCTTATAGGTGAAACATGGGGTGACGGAGGAAAGCTCCTTCAGGGCAATCGCCTTGACAGTGTCATGAACTACCTGTTTAAGGACGCTGTCACCGAATGGATAGCAAAGGGATGTATATGTGTTTCTGAATTTGACCACCAGATAAACCGGATGCTGGGCATCTATCCATTCGGACTGGCCAAACAGATGTACAATCTTCTGGACAGTCATGATACACCACGCTTTCTGTTTGAATGCGGCGGAGATAAGAGCCTTATGCTGTTAGCCGCCGGACTCCAGTTTACATTTGTGGGCTGTCCTGCCGTTTACTACGGGGATGAAACCGGCCTGACAGGAGATAATGATCCCGACTGCCGGCGTGCAATGCCATGGAACACAAATGAGTGGGATGAAGAACTTTTGTGCTGGTACCGCAAGTTGGCAAAAATACGCAAAAGCCACCCGGTGTTTGAAGATGGCGACTATCGGACGGTTATTTGCAATGATACACGGCAGGTATACGGTTTTACCAGATTTAATGAAGAAGCCGAAGCTTATGTTGTCATTAACCGTTCCGAGGAAACGGTACATATTGCGATACCCGTTCGAAACAAGTGCGGCTTGTACCGGGATTTGATCTCGGGTGAGAACTTCACAACCATTCCTGTCAGCTCAGCCGATCACTTTTATAATGATGATGTTAATTTATATCAACATAAAATAATGGTTCAAATCCCGGGGCGGAATATCAGAATATTGCATAGCGTTTCCAATAAGCCATTTGAAAAAAGCGGGACAGACCATACTTAAACTGGCAATTTCAAAACAAATAACCTGGTAATGACCTGAGAAACGCTCAAAAAAATTTTTGAATTAATGGATTTTGAGCGTGTAGTGTCCTTTTGCCTTTATTACAGGTAAGCAAGTCTTTCGGCGCCCGAAAGCACTTATATCATTTATAAAAAGGAGGTAAAAAAATGAAAATGCGTGCAGTCAGAAAGCTACTTGCAGTTACCATTCTATCAGCTATGCTGACATTCCTCTATGCCTGCAGTACCCAAGACATATTATCAGACAAACCACAAAAGGATCTACCTCAAACCACACTGGATTTTTGGCATCATTACAGTGCACAGTCACCTGAAAATGAAATTCTCACAAATGTACTGATCCCGAAATTTGAAGAGGAAAACAAAGGCTATAAAATTAACGCAGTTTCTCATGAATGGGCAGATCTGCACGATAAATTCATCATAAGCACCAGCTCAGGAATTCTGCCCGATGTTGCCCGCATGGATATTGCATGGCTGCCTGAATTCCATAAAATGGACATATTGGTGCCACTGGATAAAGAATTCAGCGAATTTGAATCTGTTTCGGGTGAATTATTGGAAAACGCGCTTAATACAGCGAAAATCGGCGATCATTATTATGCTTTGCCGCTGAATACGAACACCAAGATTTTATTCATCAACAAGCAGGTATTTGCCGACAAGGGTAAGAAAGCGCCCTCAACAATGCAGGAAATGATGGAGACGGCTAAAGAATTGTCCGGGAAAACTCCTGACGGAAAGCAGATTTGGGGCTTATGTGAACCCGCGCTTAGCGGCTGGAATGTCCTGCCTTACATCTGGAGTTTCGGCGGTGACATTACCGATGAAACTTACACGAAAGCTTCGGGCTATGTGAATAGTCCCGAAACAGCAGAAGCCATCAATATGCTTAAAGAGCTTTATAAGGCTAATGCTTTGACGGGTTTCAACAGCGGAGATATCCCTATGACCGACGGATTTGGTACCGGAAGATATATGATGTTGCTTGACGGTCCATGGAAGATAGCCGAGCTGAAAGGCAGCTATCCTGATTTTCAGTATGAAACAGCAAATGTCCCCGGCGGGAAAGGCGGCTCTGTTTCGGTACTTGGAGGAGAAGACATTGCCATGTTGAAAGGCGGAAACAAGGAAGGTGCATGGGCATTCATGAAATTCATGACAGCGAGTTTCGCCCAGGAAGAAATGTCAAAGGCAGGCCAAATCCCTGTAAACAAGGCAGCCTTAGAATCAGCCACGGTAAAAAATGCATCTTTCTCGCCATTCCTGAATGCGATTACCACAGCAAAAATAAGGCCTCCGATAGCCACCTGGTCTGAAATTGACAATGAATTGAGCATTGCTGTCACTAAAATACTGACAGAAGATGCCGATACCCAAAAGACACTGGATGAGCTGGCAATAAAACTGGATGCACTGCTGTCCGGCAGGTAGACTAAAAGAAAAACGCACAGGGGATGTATTATCTGTACCTTGATCAAAATGAGAGGAATGGGTTTAAATGGATTTAAAAACCACTAGGAATCGAATACAGGTTTTCCTGCTGCTTTTGCCAGGAATACTTATGTTCTCCATATTTACTGTTTATCCAATTATAAAGCTGTTTGTCATGAGTTTTTACAGGTGGGAACTGGGCTCATTTCACAAACAGGAGTTTATATGGTTCCAGAATTATTCCGCTGTATTATCCGACGAGGTGTTCCGGATATCCTTTATAAATACACTGTTGTACACAATTATAACAGTTCCTGGACAAATGATACTGGGATTGCTTGCCGCGGTTTTGATTAATTCTTTACCTCGATTCCAGATACCATTCCGTGTAATTTATTATCTGCCTGTGATAACTCCATGGGTTATTGCCTCCCTTGTGTTCAAGTACATCTTTAATACTGAAGGAATGCTTAACTATATTCTTTATGAGGTGTTGCACTTAACCAATAGAAATATTGCCTGGCTGGACAGCCGCTGGAGCGGTATGTTTGTGACAGAAATACTTGGAATCTGGAAGGGTGTTGGCTGGAATATGGTTGTATTTCTGGCTGCATTAAAAAGTGTGCCGATGGAGCTTTATGAAGTAGCAGACCTGGATGGCTGCGGAAGTATAAAGAAATTCCTGTACGTCACCCTTCCGTGTATTAAAAATACAATCCTATTTGCTATGGTTATGTTAACTATCGGCGGCTTTAACGTATTTACTTCTATCAAGCTGATTACAGACGGCAAACCTCTTCACCGGACCGAAACGGTGCTTACCTGGATGTATTACAAAGCTTTTCGCAGCGGCAAGTTTGGTTATGCGGCAGCATTGTCCTTCATTGTGGTAGTAACGCTTATACTGCTGGCAGCTCTACAGTTCAGGATTATGAAAAACCGCAATGAGGAGGGTTTTATATGAAGCACGGACACACATTCCGAGTCGGCAGACTATTATGTTACATAATATTAATCCTTGGCGGTATTACTTCGGTTTTGCCAATGGTATACATGCTGGGTACTTCACTGAAGCCAAACGGTGCGTTGTATGAGTACCCTCCGAAAATTTTTCCCCATCTGAACGTCATTACAATTGAAAACTATATATATGTGCTGACAAAAGAAAAATTTCATATTAATTTTATAAACAGTGTCATAGTATCGGTGTCAACGATTATACTCGCCGCTGCAATATCAACATCTTTGGCCTTTTGTATTGCGCGTTTCCGGTTTCCCGGAAGGAACCTTTTATTTGGCATTGTAATAGGCACAATGATTATCCCCGGCACCACCCTGATTATAACACAATTTGAACTGGCCTCTTTTCTTCGTGTCATAAACAAGCTTACAGGCCTGATTCCGTTTTATGTAGCATGGGTGATTCCATTTTCCACTTTCATGATAAAAGGCTTTATTGAAAACATACCCCGGGAGTTTGACCAGGCTGTTTACATTGATGGTGGCAGCGTTTTTACAGTATTTTTCAAAATTGCAGTCCCACTTGCCAGCCCTGCAATTGCCTCGGTGAGTATCTTTAATTTCTTAACCGCATGGGAAGAATTCCAGTGGGCACTTACTGTCCTGAACGATAATGCCAAGAGAACATTCCCAATTGCAATTTCAGGCTTTTTTGGGCAGCACCAGTTCACACAATGGGGATATGTATTTGCAATGTCTGTCACAAGCTTAATTCCTGTGCTTTTAATATTCATTTTCTTCCAGAAATATTTCATTGCAGGATTAACAGCCGGAGGAATAAAAGGTTAAACAGCAAAATTCCGAAAAGAGGATGACTCATAGAAGTACCTGTTTTTAAGAAATAAGTATGTCGTACAGTCGTTAAATCCACTGACAAAATAATTAACTTAATTGTGCAAGGAGGTAAAATTAAATGTCAAAAGGATTTAAGAAACATCGTTTTTCAAAAATCTTCTTATCTTTGATGCTCATACTTGCATGGTTACTGCCTCAAGTCGGCTCATCGCTTCCGTCCCAAGCCGACACAATCAAATCCGGCCTTGATTATGCCGTGACCCAATCCAGTTCTGTTTTGAATGAACAGGATATTGTATATATGATACTTACCGATCGTTTTTATGATGCCGATCCGACAAATAACGGAACATTAGGACAGGAATACCGTCCCGGACAGCTTAGATTTAACCAGGGCGGGGATTGGAAAGGGATTACACAGAAATTGGACTATCTCGTAGATTTGGGTGTAACCGCAATCTGGATTTCCCCTCCTTCAAAAAATGAATTATTCAGCCGTGACAGAACCGAATCGGGATATCATGGATATTTCACCCACGACTACTATAACCCCGATCCGCATTTTGGAACGAAGGAAGATTTAATTGAGCTGGTGAACACTGCCCATGCAAAAGGACTGAAAGTAATCCTGGATGTAGTTCCGAACCATACAGCTGATTACCTGCGCCCTTATGCCACCCAGTATGATTCGGCAGATTACCAGCCTGCACCGCCTTTTAACAATCCGGACTGGTATCACCATAACGGAGATATTACTGACTGGAATGATGAATGGCAGGTTCTTAATTGTGACCTGGGCGGGCTTGATGACTTGAATCAGGATCATCCTGACGCACGCCAGGCAATTAAGGATGTATATAAAATGTGGGTGGATGATACCGGGGTAGATGGCGTTCGTGTTGATGCAGCACGATCTTTACCTAAGGATTTTCTGAGGGAATTTGAAAATTACCTTGGCGTTCCAACCTTTGGGGAAATATTTGTAGGCGATGTTGACTATGTGAGCGATTTTCAGAACTATCAGTGGGGTGTTTTGGATTTTCCTTTATTCTTCCAGTGCCGTGAGGTATTTGCGAATGATGCCAGCTTCTATACTGTAAAAGGCATTTTCGATCAGGATTACAAATATAAAAATGTCAACAGGCTGCTTACTTTCATTGACAACCATGATCGGGATCGTTTCCTGTGCCTTGCAAAGGACAATTACCAGAAATTGCGCCTTGCCCTGACTTTCCTGTTTACAGTAAGAGGCGTTCCGGTTATATATTACGGAACAGAGCAGGCTTGTTATGGCGGCGGCCGCCCCACAGAATGGGCCGGTATTGCAAATGAACATAACCGCGAAATGATGCCGGGATTTGATCAGGATGGAAACCTTTATAAATACATGCAGCGTCTTATCCAAATACGTAAGGATTACGCTTGTCTCAGCAATGGCACACAGCGGGAAATGTGGGTGGAAGACAAAATCTTTGCCTACTCAAGGCGTGACGACAGAACCGGCCAGGAGATCATTACAATTATAAATAACGGTACAAGCAATGAAACACGAAATATACCCATCCGCGCCGAAAGTTCTCTGGCTGTCGGTACTGAACTTACCAATCTGCTTGATACCTCGGTTAAGGTGAATGTAATACCCGGCGGTGTCACCGGAAGGCAGCTCAACCTATATATACCGGCAAAAACCGCTTATGTTTTCACAACCGGTCCTGTAGAAAGTTATTCTCCCCCGTCAAGAACTGTAACAACCATACGCGTACATTATGATGTAGGTTATGGAAACACCATGTACCTGCGGGGCAACAGCTACCCGCTTTGGTGGAATGAAGGCAGAAGCATGCTTAATGTAGGTCCGGATCTTTGGGTTTATGAAATTGAGCGTATCCCGGAAGGAGAGATATTTGAGTTCAAACCGCTTATTAACGATTCAATCTGGTCCTCGGGCAACAACTTTGTCGGCGTAGGCGGGCAAACTATCGACATTTATCCTAATTTCTGATATAACTTGTAAAATTGCTTTATATTATCGCACAAAATGATTAATTCATATTTCATCCCCACTAAAATATTCACCCCCCATTAAAACAATCGGTTAGGAGGTATCCACCCCCTAACCGATTTGCTTTCCTTTCTTTATATTGTCATTTTAGTACAGCCTGTAATCCATGAATTGCTTTCGAAACAGGAATCACTTTCAATAATCGTATTTACCCTGTTTTTAACCGCATTTGGAGTAACCGCAGCTGCGGCACATTACACATCCGCCTTCATGCTCTACAGGTTCTCCGCATTCGGGACAAAGGTGATCATCATCTGTCCCTTCTCTCGGGATTTTAAAGGAATCAGATAATATTGGTTTCACTTCTTCCTTTTTTCCGTTTCCGTTACCGTTCTGATGGATCATTACTTTTTCAATCAGACGGCCAATAGCATCGGGACAGGACAGAACCTTCATATCACGCTGGCGTATTGTTGACGGGCAACGGATTCCCTTTAGTTGCTCTATAATCGATTCTGCATCTATGCCCGAACGAAGGGCAATTGAAACAAGGCGTGCGGTGGCTTCGGACTGGGATGGGCATCCACCCGCACGTCCGGTATTTGTAAACACCTCGCAAATACCCTGATCATCGTAATTAACGGTAATATACAGATTTCCACAGCCTATTCTGACCTTTTCCGTAAATCCGTTTGTAATATCAGGGCGGGGTCTTGGACTAATCTTAATCCTGCCTTTGCTTTCCACTATCTGATCGTTTTCTTTGCCTTTTACCTTGCCTATATTTAAAACCTGTGAGTCTCTGCTTCCGTCGCGATATATTGTTACCCCTTTGCAGCCCATTTGATAAGCAGTTAAAAATACCTTGCGGACATCGTCAACGGTTGCATCATGCCTTAAATTAACAGTTTTTGAAACGGCATTGTCGGTATGTTTCTGGAATGCGGCCTGCATTTTTACATGCCATTCGGGAGATATATCATGGGCTGTAACGAAGATTCTCCGAACATCGTCCGGAACTTCCTCCATATCATGCAAACCGCCTTTTTTGGCAATCTTCTTCATCAGCTCATCAGAATAAAAGCCTCTTTGCTTAGCTACTTCCTTAAAAATAGGATTGGTTTCCACAAGTTCATCATTATCCATAACGTTTTTAATGAATGAGATGGCGAAAAGCGGCTCTATTCCGCTTGAAACACCGGCAATAATGCTTAAAGTGCCGGTTGGTGCTATGGTTGTGGTTGTAGCGTTTCTTATTTTCACTTTTTTGCTTTTATAAATACTCTTGTCATAATACGGAAAAACACCCTTTATTTCTGCAAGTTCCATGGATTTCTGACGGGCCTCTTTACGGATAAATCCCATTACCTCTTCAGCCAGTTTAATTGCTTCATCCGAATCATATGGAATGCCAAGCTTAAGCAGCATATCTGCCCACCCCATGACACCCAATCCGATTTTTCTGGTTCCGCGGGTCATCTGATCTATTTCGGGCAGCGGGTATTTATTCACATCAATAACGTTATCCAGGAAGTGTACCGACTCATGAACAACTTCTTTCAGCTTGTCATAATCAACTTCAAAACCTTTACCGGTTTTTTTCAGCATCAGGCTTAAATTAATAGAGCCAAGATTGCAGGCTTCATACGGAAGCAGCGGCTGTTCACCGCAAGGATTGGTGCTTTCTATTTCGCCAAGTTCGGGGGTTATGTTGTCACGGTTTAATCTGTCGAGGAAAATTATACCCGGTTCTCCGTTCTTCCAGGCCATTTCCACCATCAGGTTAAAAACTTCGCGGGCATTCAATGTTCCGGACTTTTGCTTTGTTTTCGGTTCTATTAAATCATAATCTCTGCCTTCTTCAACCGCCTTCATAAAAGCTTCGGTTATGCCAACGCTTATATTGAAGTTGGTAATGTCGTCGTTGTTCTGTTTGCAGGTTATAAACTCAAGTATATCGGGGTGATCCACGCGTAAAATTCCCATATTGGCACCTCTGCGTGTTCCACCCTGTTTAACCGCCTCTGTCGCGGCATTAAAAACTTTCATGAAGCTTACAGGGCCACTGGCAACACCACCGGTAGAATTAACAGAGGATCCTTTTGATCTTAACCTGGAAAAACTGAAACCTGTACCTCCACCGCTTTTATGTATAAGTGCTGCGTTTTTGACACTATCGAAAATGCCTTCCATGCTGTCTTCTATAGGCAAAACGAAGCAGGCACTGAGTTGTCCTAAAGGTCTTCCTGCGTTCATCAATGTTGGAGAATTGGGCAGGAAATAAAGCTGAGTCATAAGGTTATAAAACCGTTCCTCAATGGACGAAAGTTCTTTCTCATCTACATAATCTTTATCAGCCATAGCCACGGCTTTTGCCACTCGCCTGAACATCATCTCAGGTGTTTCAATAAGCTTACCTTTTTCGTCCTTCGCCAAATACCTTTTCTCAAGTACCTTAACAGCATTTTCTGTTAAATTCATTACATTTACCCCCAATATATTGTATTTTTATAGAATTTATTGTCAATATATTGTATATTATAATAGGTAAATTTACTTTTTGTAAAGTATCATTTTCTTTTATTAAACCCACCGGCTAATCTCCTAAGGATATCCCTCCGTTGGCTGGATATGCCACTGTCTGCATGGGGGTAAATCCCTAAATGGGCTTCTCTGGCTGATTCCACTGAATAGAAAATCTTCTTGTCACTATCATTTATAATTGCAAGAAAGGAATCCAGGTCTTTTCTTTTAATTACAGAAAAGAGGATTGTAACTTCATTTGTGGCTCCTTTTCCTTTAATGGATGTTATTCCGAAACCGGCATCAATTATTTTCCCCATTATCTCATCTGCGCCTTCGGTAACAAAAAGGCGGATAACCAAATGCCCGATAGCCAGTTTTTCCTCAGCTTGTATACCAAGAAAGTTACCTATTGCAAAGCCCAACGCATATGCCACGTAATTTATTGGGTTATTCAAATTTTGCATGATTTGGCTAATAGCGATTACCCACACGAGCACTTCAAAAAAACCTAGAATCGGTGCTATAACCCGATTTCCCCGGGAGACAAAAATAATACGCAAAGTACCCAGCGTTACATCAACCATACGGGCAAGTATTATTAAAAGGGGGAAAACCACCCATTTAAAAATGTCACTGGATATAAACTCCTGCACAGTTGCCTCCTCTAATACAATTTTATAAGTATATCTTATACCGCCGTCAAAATTTTAGTCTTCACCATTTAATCTTACCATGAATATAAAACTTTAACCATTCCTTTCTTTCAAAAAAATGCAAAAATTTATCAATTTACAACAAAAGAATTTATCCGGCTGATGTATTTTTTGTCGATTTCTACCTCCACAACAGAAACATCCTCTTCATAATGAACTGACTTTACTTCTCCGTTCTCATACAGGAAAGGCAACACCCAGCCTTCTGTAAACGGAATGCGTAGTTTAAGCTTTGTTGTCTCGGGTTTTATATTATTCTTTATTGTTTCCTTTAATTCTTCAAAACCATAACCCGTTATCGCCGATACATTTACTTCAATAAACCTGTCCCTGAAAAATGGGGTATGAAAGTCCTTATCCACCAGATCCCATTTATTCCATACAAGTATGGACGGTTTATCGGCCGCACCCAAATCAGCCAATATTTCATTAACGACGCGGATATGATCGGGAGAATACGGATCAGACGCATCGGCGACTATTAAAATCAAGTCAGCAAGCAGTGCTTCCTCAAGGGTTGATTTAAATGCCTCAACAAGATGGTGGGGAAGCTTGCGTATGAATCCAACCGTATCGGATAACAAAACAGTTGTATTATCCCCAAGGTTAAGTTTTCTTGTAGTAGTGTCAAGGGTTGCGAACAGTTTATCTTCAGCAAAAACATCCGCATCGCATAAAGAATTTAACAGGGTGGATTTTCCTGCATTGGTATACCCGACAAGAGCAATCACCGGTATCTTGTTCCTCTCCCTTTCCCTTCTCACCGTTTGCCTTTGGCTGCGGATATCATCCAGTTCTTTTTTCAGGTAATCTATACGCCTTCTTATATGACGCCTGTCTGTTTCCAGCTTGGTTTCACCGGGCCCTCTTGTGCCGATACCGCCGCCAAGCCTTGAAAGGGTAATACCACGCCCATGAAGCCTGGGCAAGAGATAATTCAGTTGGGCAAGTTCGACCTGTACCCGCCCTTCCCTCGATTTGGCCCTCTGTCCAAAGATATCAAGAATCAGTCCGGTTCTGTCCACTACTTTTGCATTTGTAAACTCTTCGATATTCCTGAGTTGCGATCCCGATAGTTCCTCATCAAAAATTATCAGGTCAATCTCTTTTTCCTGGACTATCCTGCTGACTTCGGATAGTTTGCCTTTCCCAATCAGGTATGCAGGGTCTTTGGAAGGCCTTTTCTGCAAAATGGTATCAACAACTTCCGCCCCTGCGGTTTTGGCCAGTTCAACCAGTTCCTGAAGTGAAATGTTTGCTTCGCTCACTCCCATAATGACAGGAGTATCCGAGGTTTCAACACCGATTAATAGCGCCCGTTCTTTATCCTCTCTTCTAAGAACTGTGGCTTCTTTCCCAGACTTGTCGGTATTCTGAACAATCTCTGCTATTTCGTTAAGCTCATTGCCATACGGGTTAAACGGCCCGAAATATTCAATTGTCTGCATGTCCTCACCCAATATCGCGGCAGATATTTCGGTGGGGGTTCCGTTTAACACCCCCAAAGCAATCATCATATCCAGATGAAACTGCTTCAATACACTTATATCCAGATCGGATAGTTTGCTTCTTCCGCCGGGGTGTGTGTGAATGCACCTGACACCTGACAAACCTGTTTCCCCCCGCCTGACATTAATCGGGTAAACACCGGCTGAGTTGCTGTCTCCTACCCTGACATCGAGCACATTTCCCTTCCTGTCGGTTAGAACAGATATTTCACGGTTGGCAGAAGAAGAAACCTGTGCCAGAACAGTAACCAGTTCTTCCGTTAAAACCTCTCCTTTCGGGATTTTCATATCATATAAACTCTCTAATGACTCCAATACAACTTTCTTCAATCCGTCAGTCTGACCGTTTACCTGCATATTCAACCATCACCTCAAAACATAACTCTTAAATACCTTTTTCGTACGTGGCTCTTTTTTACCTGTTTATTTATTTTATATTTTAACGGCAAAACATGTTATACGTAAGTGCCCAATATACGTATAAACAAATTACATTGATCATGGAACCAAAATCATTAAAATATGTCAAAATAAATATAATATATAAATATAAACCCTGGAGTGATAACCATGCGCAAACTGAAGCTAATAATCGGTATCCCTCTGTTGATCCCGCTACTGTTTATATTTCCGGTAAAGGAAGGTTTAAATAATAAAATAAATAACATGATTATGAGGCTGGATAAAAAGACTGCCCTGATCCCCAAAACAGAATATAAATACGGTCAAAACGCCGGTGAATATCTGTGCGACCCTAAAATGCTGGTTGAAGGACCCGATATTGATCCAAAAATAGCCTTGGCAGGTCCGGATATTGATCCGGGAATATTAATCTCACCCCCTGCGGGAGACTGACTTAAAATCACTACAGGCTTTTTAATGCATCTATTGGATTTAAACGGCTTGCTTTCCTGGCCGGCATGTATCCGAAAACTATGCCGACCGATGCAGAAAAGCCCACGGCGAGTATATTTGTCGACAGGGAAATTGATACCCCTATGCCTATGATGGCCGCCAGCAAATATGACAGCAACGCTCCCAGTACCAAGCCTGTAATACCGCCGATTAGAGAAAGGATAATGGATTCTATTATAAACTGGAGCCTGATTGCAAAAGGCGTGGCACCTAACGCTTTACGCAGCCCTATTTCAATTGTTCGCTCGGTTATGGATACAAGCATCATGTTCATAATGCCAATCCCTCCGACAACGAGGGATATTGCCGCAATACCCGCAAGAAGCATTGACATCATTGACATTATTGACTGGAAAGAATCTATTATATCACCCATATTGTATATGTTATATGCATCCTCGTTATAGTTGAAAGCCTGATTTAAAATGCCTTTTATTTCTAAAACAGTCTGGTCTGCGAGGTTTGTATCCTCAAGGTAGGCATCCAGCGTTGATATGTTTTCCACTCCAAGGCAGCGCAATGCTGTTGTATATGGTATTATAACAGTATCATTGGTCGAACCGAGGCTAAATCCCGTTGACTCTTTAAGCGTGCCGATAACGGTATATGTCATTCCATTTATAATGATTTTTTCTCCTATAGGATTTATTCCGAAAAACAATTCCCTGACTATGTTGCTGCCGATAACAGCGACCTGGTTTTTGCTTCCCAGATCAAGGATATTTATCGCTCTGCCCGAACTTAACAATTCGGGATCTGCTCTGAAATATACTTCATTCTTTCCTTCAACCACTATGTCCTTTAATACTTTATTATTATAGATTACAGCAGTTTTCCCTGATATTGTAGGTGAAACACCGCTAATATTATCGAGGGCTGCGATCTGCTCGGCATCATATTGTGTTAGCCCCTGTTTCAGCGGAGTTCCAAATACATTAATAAATATTTTGTTGCCCCCAAGCTTTATAACTTCGTTACTTATATTATTTGTTGCCCCCTGCACAATTGTGATTAAAGCTATAATTGAAGCCACGCCAATAACAATGCCAAGCATTGTCAGGATTGACCTGAGCTTGTTCTTAGTTATATTCATCAAAGACATCCTGATGCTTTCATAGATCATCCAGAAACTACACCTTCCGTTAATTTCCCGTCAAGTATGTTCACGGTTCTATTCGCATGCGCTGCAACTTTTATGTCATGGGTAATAATTATTATCGTTTTGCCTTCAGCGTTCAGTTTTTCAAAATATTCAATAATGCTTGTACCTGTTTTTTGATCCAGAGCACCTGTCGGTTCGTCGGCAAGAATAAGCGATGGCTCGGTAACAAGTGCCCTGGCAATTGCAACCCGTTGCTGCTGGCCTCCCGAAAGCTGGTTCGGAAGGTTGTTCATTTTATCCGCCAAACCCACCCTTTCAAGCATCACTTCAGCTTTTTTCCTGCGTTCTTTCTGCGGTATGTCTGAATAAATAAGTGGAAGTTCTACATTTTGCACTGCTGTTAACCGAGGGAGAAGAAAAAAACTTTGAAAAACAAACCCTATTTCCTTATTACGTACCCTGGCAAGCTCAATTTCGTTCATTTCAGAAATGTCGTTTCCGCATAAAATATATTTTCCCGATGTAGGCATATCAAGGCACCCTATAATATTCATCAGTGTGGTTTTTCCGGAGCCCGACGGTCCCAGGACAGAAACAAATTCTCCTTCTTCCACCTTTAAGTTTATGTTCTTTAAAACCTGAATTTCCTGATCACCAATATAATAACTTTTGCATATATTTTTCATATTAACGATTTCACTCATCTTTTGCTTCTTTGGAATAAAACCTTGTATTTTTCCCTCCTTCAGGAAACAATAATGTTTCAATTTTCAAATCATTTTTATACAGCACTTCTTCGCCGTCCGAAACCCCGTTTTTGATTTCTACATAAGTTCCGTCATTAATTCCTGTTGTTATCCTTTTCTTAACCACAGAATTATTATTGTCATACTTAAAAACATATGGCTGGTTTTGCTCGTCAAACTGGATCACATTCATTGGAAGCGTAACAACCTTTTCTGCTTTACCACTTACCAGCTTCACTTCGGCCGACATGCCTGTGCGAATATTGCCGTCCTGTTCAATATCTATCGACGCAGTATAGAATGTCACGCCATTTGCAATCTGCCCTTCCTTTGATATTTCCCGGATAATCCCTTTAAATTCCTTTTTGAGTGCAGGGATATTGACAACAGCCTCCTTGCCCGTACTCAGCGCTCCGACATCATACTCGTCGGCTTTAAAGACCACCTCAAGTTCGTTATAATCAACAATTTCAATTAACAATGTACCCGGTGTCACCTGCTTGTTTTCTTCCACATTAACCACTGCCACTTCGCCGTTTATTTTTGCTTTCAGTTCATCACCTGCAGTGGTGGTGCATAAAACATCTCCTTCTTTAACCTCTTGCCCTTTTTCTACATTAATCTTTGATATTTGCATTATTTTCTCGGCATAAACAGACTGCCGCTTTTTCGAAGCCACGTTGCCTGAAAATGAATAATAGGTTACAATATCACTTATCTGGGCTTTTACCTTTTCGTAAGACATATCAGTACGGCGAAATGTAAAATATGATACCAGTATCGTCAATGAAACAGCTATAAATCCTATTATTATCCATGTCCTTGTTTTTTTCTTTCGCTTTCCATTCATGATACAGGCCTCCGTGAAATATACACTAAATTATTGTTCGTAAGTGATTTTGTTAATATACACCGAACCTTAAGCTGCTGAAAAATTATTTTTAGTGTTTAATATGGCAAATGATCAGCAAAACAAAAACCCTGCATTGCTTTTTCCTCAATCGCATGCAGGGTATGAACGAAAATTTTTATATACCGGTTATACCGGTTATGGCCTATTCTGCAATAAATTCTTCGGTTGACGGCAAACCGTTCCATATATACCCGTCAGAACGGTAGTATAACCTTTCTACTGAACCGTCTTTTTTCGTAAGGTCTATGACGAAAACCTGCCCCGTTTCTATAAGCATCGGGTAATTATTATAAGGCAATACATCTCCTGTTTTTTTGTTATTTTTAAAATCATCGTATGCATTTTCCAGGCGCCAGAATTCACGGTAAACATAATCTCTCAAAGTAAAATTCTCTTTTCCGAAATAACTGGCTTCATATTCTTTATTGTTGATGGTAATTCTGTCCACTCTTATCGGTTCAATATCTTTTGCTATCCATGTAAGATCCTCTGAATAAATAGCATCCCCGTAACGCTTTTTCAGTTGATTCGCCATACACGGAATCTCCGGGGCATTATACGCCATGGCTTCAAAATTTGTATGGGCCGCACCGTAAATTCCCATGACGCTTTCGCCGTCCAGTTTTTCAAATTCGCGGATAAAGTTCTCCACCATCTTGTTTTCTCGATATTTATCGTCATTTTCACTGTAATAGTATTCTCCCTGTTCAATTGCTTCTTTCGTCAGTTCGTATTTCTCTGTATCTTCAGGTTCATACAGTTTGAGGTACGTTAAAAATCGTTGCCCGGTTGTATCATACTGGTGCCCCACATCGGTACCATGAAAAACAGTTTCTGGACATTCGGCCTTTATCTTTTTATAAAATTCCTTTACGCATAGTTTATATGATACCGTACCTTTCCAGTCCCTGAATACCTCATCCAATATAATATCGTTGTCTTCCCGCATCCAGATGTTTAAAAACTCTGCCGTATAGTACGGGATCTCGATAAATAAATGCCGCATATTTTCCTCATTATAATATTTACTCCATAGTTCAAATTCTTTTTCCAATATCTTTTCATTACCATGTTGTTCGCCATACAGGTAAATCCGTCCTGTTGATTTGTTGGAAGATATGTCTGCATTATTTGAGGTATTGCTTTGTGAGCAGGCAACCAAAGTAAGCATCATGGAAACAGCAATAAAAATAATTATTCCTTTATTTTTCATAAGCCCTCCTTATAAAATAATTATTTTTACTGGTTTGTATGCCATAATTTGATTAAGCTTTATCAATTTACTGTTTCATAAAAATTTAAAAGTCTTGGTTGTATTATACCATTTTTTGTTTTCCCCTGAAACTCAAAGCCCTTATGGAACATGTACCTCACACAGCCTGTAAAATGGTTTTGTACGCATTATAAATACATGAAGTATTAATTGTTCCGGCTATAATAATTAGACAAAATCAAAAGCTGCTTTGTCTGCTGCCCGGCATTGTTTTATGAACGCTTAAGGGATCATTCCATATCCTGGCCGCATCCCGCTCTTAGAAAAACAGCGTTTGAAAAAAGCGGATTGATTTGATAAAATTTAGCCAAAATAATACATAAATCTGCATCATTAGTAAATGCAGTGAAAGGGGCAGGACTTTAATGTCGCTTAGTGAAATAGGTATAAAAATATTTGCAGGAAGTTCAAGTACTAGTTTTGCCGAAAAGATGTGCAAATATCTCGGAATAGAACTTGGCCGCTCACAGGCAATCAACTTTTCAGAAGGCAATACGTTTGTAAAAATACTGGAAAAAGTAAGGGATAAAGACGTTTATATTGTTCAGACCATAGGGTTGCGTCCTAATGACGATTTTATGGAACTGTTATTCTGGATTGATGCATTCAAAAGAGCAAGTGCCAGTTCGGTAACAGCAATTCTGCCTTATTTCAGCTATGCTAAAGGGGATAAAAAGGATGAACCAAGAGTATCAATCAGAGCCCGGGTTTGCGCAGATTGCCTTGAAGTTACCGGAGTGGATCGAATAATTACAATGGATCTGCATAGTCCTCAGATTCAAGGTTTTTTTAAAAAGCCGGTTGACCATTTATATGGTACGCCAATTTTATGTAAATATATAAAGTCTAAAAACATAGAAAACATGGTAGTTGTTTCGCCTGATGCAGGGTTTGCAAAGAATGCAAGAAAGTTTGCACAAGCGCTTAAAGCCCCTGTTGCAATCGGAGACAAAACACGCAGAGGCCATGATGAGAAGGCTGAGGTACTGGAAATCATCGGGAACGTCAAAGGTAAGAATGCAATAATTGTGGATGATTTTACAATTTCCTGCGGAACGCTGGTTGATACTGCACGTGCTTTAAAAGAGAACGGTGCGGAAAAAATATATGCATGTGTATCTCATGCGCTTTTGGGCGACAAAGGCCTTAAAGCTTTGGAAAACAGTTTGATTGAAGAGCTTATTGTAACCGACACGGTTGAAAACAGGAAGGCTTTTGAACACCCCAAAGTAAAGGTAGTATCTGTTGCACCGCTCTTTGCAGAAGCCGTAAAAATAATCCATAACAAGGACTCTTTAAGCCGGCTTTTTGATAACATGGATTATCACCTGGATATAACAGACTAAAGGATAATATTTTTCCCGGTTACGCTACAGAAGGTAATCTGAAAGGGAATTTCACTGCTTTATGTATTTTACAATTAAAGGCAGAAATATCCCTTTCTTTTATTTATTTATTAATTTTCGTAAGGGAAGCAAAAGTCTTCTGCCCTTTATTCCATTCATAACCCTCCTGAAAGCTATATCCCCGCCTGTATGCCAAATCATTTTTTTAGCGGTTATTTACAAGCAATGCTTTTTTTATTTCATTTTAATGATACATTAACCCCTGTCCGGTTCAAAATCATATTTTATTTTAAATTAAACTTTCTGAAATGTTTGCCTGATACTATAATATTATTGCCTAAAATATTTATTGGCCGCTCTCGGAATTTTTTCCCTTTCAAATTTTCATAATAATTATGAATAATCCCTGGATGAAACGTACATAATTAATACTGGTAGATGGAGAAACTTCCTTACTGGTTAAAAGGAAGAAGCTCCTTGAACTACCAACCCCTATGAATTTTATGCTTCATAGGGCAAATAGCAGGTCAAACTGACCTGCTATTTTTCCATTTACGATTTGCTTACCGGTATTTTCAATGAAATATAATCAACCTCTTCTGCCGCCCCGATTGTTGCCGGGTATTTTTCTGCATCAGTTATTCTAAGCTTTCATATTAAATCAGTTGCCTGACTTTTCTGGTATTGCCGGATGTACTGGGAAGAAACAGTTCATAAGCACTACATCAGAGCATATTCCACTGCAGAAACAGCATGGATGGTTGTATACTGTCTGCAAAATACATTTGCACCAATTAAACAACAAACTATATGTTCCTTCAGAATCGTATTACCGAATACAGAAAATCAAAGCATCAATTCATACAAATTACATTCATGTACTCTTTTAAATTTACTCCTGATTTCGTCCTTATTTTTACCTATATAATGCGCGAAAAAATTACATAATAATAAACCTTCAATTTTGGGATTGCCGATTTCATTGCATTCTTTATACTCTCCATAGACATGCAGATATTGTTCTTTTAATTTAAATCCTCTTTTCATGTACCAGTCATTAACCCATTTATCGTCCCTTGTCCACGCTTCAAGCCTTTTTATGCCTTTTGCCTTTAATATGTCTATCGCTTTATTCAACATCGAAGTTGCTATCCCATGGTTTCTGTACTCAGGCAAAACTGCCAGATGCCATATTACCGCTCCCAATTCATCAGTGCAATAACATACGGTTCCTTTTTCTGTTTCATACTCTATATCTATTAAGCCTACTATTTTATTATCTGTTTCTGCAATCAATTCTATTGAAGGATTGTTATATTTCTCCTTTTCCTTTAAAACATTGTCAAAATAGGCAGTATCCAAAAAGGAAAGAACCCTGCATCTCACCCATTCCAAGTTATCCTTATCCTCGTATTCTCTTATTATCACTTACCGCCCCTCCTTAAATTACAATTTATTTCTGCAGTACCCTCATGATAATGTCAATTAAATAACCAGTTTCTGCGATAATAATCCTGCAATAATACCTCATGTCACTTATGGTAAGTTTCATTGTTTATTATTTTAAAACAACGATATATCTGTTCCAAAAGGATTACCCGGGTTAACTGGTGCGGAAATGTGAGGTTTGAAAGGCACAAACTATAATCGGCCTCTTTTACAAGCTTTCTGTCAAGCCCAATTGAACCGCCTATAACAAAAGAAATACTGCTTTTTCCCTGAAGCATCCACGAGGACAGCAGTTTTGAAAACCCCGGTGAATCCGGCTGTTCTCCTTTTAAATCAAGTACAACGGTAAATGTATTTTTAAGAAGTGAATTCCTAATCCTTTCGGCTTCTTTTTTAAGCACCTGCTCTTTTTCTGCAGTGCTTAAAGTTTCGGGTACTTTTTCTTCAGAAACTTCGTTTATTGTAACTCTGCAATACCTGGAAAGCCTCTTCTCATATTCTGAAACGGCGTCTTTCAAATATTTTTCCTTAATATTTCCTACTGCAACAATCTGTATTTGCAAAGCTTTAACCTTTCCACCTTTTTCCTCTGGCTGTAATTTAAAATATCAGTCAAATACTTATATCATACGCTGATTGCTTCACTGACCCTGTCCCTGTGCGCAACTCCGAGATAGACATCCCGTCCGGCAATGATCGATTTTTCCAGAAGGGCATTTTTTACCGTTTCAAAAGCAAGCTCAGGGAAGTTATTCTCTTTGCTAAGGTGCCCGAGAAGAAATTTCTTTGTTCCCATTTTTGCAAGGTATGCCACAACCTGCGCTGCAGTTTCATTGCATAAATGTCCTGTATCTCCTAATATTCGTTTTTTTAAGGGCCATGGATACCTGCCCATTTTCAGCATTTCAATATCATGGTTTGACTCAATCAGAATCATATCGCACCCTTCCAGGCATGAAAGAAGGCTGCTGTTCATATGCCCCATATCTGTAGCTATGGTTACTTTCTTACCATTGTACAAAAAATTAAAGCCCACCGGTTCAGCAGCATCATGAGGTGTCCTGAATGTATGTATCTCTATGTCCCCTATATAAAAATTATCCCCTGTATTAAACATACGGATGCATTCGGGTTTAATATTTTTTAATGTTCCGTACATTGAGTCCCATGTTCTTTTATTTGCGTAAATGGGTATACCAAACCTGCGGGCCAGGACTCCCGCTCCCATTACATGATCCATATGTTCATGGCTGATTAATATTGCCTGTATGTCACGTATGTCTTCGCCAATTGACGAAAGAGCCTCTTCTATTTTCTTTCCGCTTAGTCCGGCATCAACCAGAATTTTGGTATTATTATTTGATACATAAATCGCATTGCCGCTGCTGCCACTAAATAAGCTTACAAGCGTTATCATAAAATACCCCTTTGAATTAATTATGGGATTATAAAAACGGAATTGAAACAGGATATTGTGATAATTTTCTTTATTCCATCCTTTCAATGTCTGCCCCAAGTGCTTTTAATTTTTCTTCAAGTTTTTCATAACCCCTGTCTATATAGTTTATATTTGAAATAACCGTCTCCCCGCGAGCCATTAAACCGGCAATTACCATTGCAGCTCCCGCTCTTAAATCCATAGCCCTTACCGGTGCCCCGGTTAAACGTACAGGACCTTCTATTACTGCCATACGGCCTTCAACTTTAATCTTCGCACCCATTCTCTTCAGCTCATCTACATACTGAAACCTGTTGTCCCATACTCCTTCTGTGATAATACTTGTTCCTTCAGCCCTGCATAACAACGCAGTGATAGGTGGTTGAAGATCTGTCGGGAATCCGGGGTAAGGAAGCGTCTTTATATTCACTTTCTGAATTTTGTCCTTGCCACATACACGTATACTGTCATCAAATACGTCCACTTTAACATTCATTTCCTGCAATTTTGCAGTTAATGATTCCATATGCTTCGGAATGACGTTTTTAACCAAAACATCACCTTTAGTAGCCGCTGCCGCGATCATATAAGTCCCTGCTTCTATTTGATCAGGGATAATGGTGTAAGTATGACCGCCTTTCAAATGTTTTTTACCTTTTATTTTAATTACATCAGTACCTGCACCCTTTATATCTGCACCCATGGCATTTAAGAAGTTCGCAACATCTACAATATGTGGTTCTTTCGCAGCATTTTCAATTGTAGTCACACCTTCAGCCTTAACCGCTGCAAGCATAATATTTATAGTTGCACCTACGCTGACAACATCCAGGTACACCGGTGCACCCACAAGCTTTTGCGCTGTTATTATAATCTTTCCATGTTCTATTTCAACTTTTGCTCCCAAGGCCTCAAAACCTTTTATATGTTGGTCTATTGGTCTTACACCGAAATCGCATCCGCCCGGGAAAGTAACGACGGCCTTATTAAACCTTCCAAGAAGTGCCCCCATTAAATAATACGAGGCACGAAGCTTTCCAATTTGCTTATTGGTTGCAGTGAAAGAATTAATGTTAGAGTTGTCTATATAAAGGGAAGTATCATTTAATTTTTTAATATTGCTTCCCAAATCTGTCAATATTTCTTTTAAAATTGAAACATCCAAAATATCCGGTATGTTTTCAATAATGCAGTCACCATCAGATAAAATGGTTGCCGGAAGGATAGCAACAGCAGCATTTTTAGCTCCGCTAACAGTTACTTCACCCTTAAGCCTTTTCTGGCCATGTATAACCAGCTTTTCCAATAATCAACACCTAGCTTTCATCCTCTATAGTAAAAAATCTTATTATCCGGTTATCAAAAATTATATGCCATCTTAAATTATTATAACATTTTGTGTTTCGAAAGCTCAATCATGAAATTTCATTATCTGATTTCTCATCATTCCGGGTTCTTATCATTCTGATACACATTGAAAATCAAACATCCCGGCTCATCCTTGTAATAGTCCGATATTTACGGATTACATATGGTTTAAGTCTATCCATTCTCCCGTAATGGCGTTAAACAACAGCTCGCCACCTGTGGATGTTTTTATCCTCCATACAGGTGTATCATGCAATTCATCTTTCTGAGCGAGATAATATCCCAAATCTATCGATTCAACTGCACCTCTTATCATATCCTTATTAGTAAGCAAAACTATCTCTGCAGATACAACATCATCTTCCTTGTTGGCCCTTAAATCGTAGAATATCCTGCAGCTTCCCTCAGCCTGTACAAGAATACCGTTATCAATTTTAAAGGTAATTTTATTGCTGAAAACAGGCATCTTATTATATAGCTGAACATATTCTGCTATAACAGTACCATCTTCCTGGTATATATTATCCAAAACAAAATCTGCTTTTGATATTTTGTTTTTCCTTATCCAATTTCTCAGAGTTTTATCAAGCCTTTTTCGGTTAACAACAGGAACAGTTACACTATTGGTATTGTCGGTGTATATAAACCTGTTATCAAAAAATTCAAGCGTCTTTCCGCCGGCATAATATACCGATTTTGAATCTTCTGTTCTTCCCTCGGTATTTCCCATTAAACTCCTGATCATCTCTGTATATACATTTTTATCTTTCTCTACAAAACTTATACGCTGAACAGGTTTATTACTGGAAGGTATGGAACAATTTATTTCAATGTTTAATACGGTTAATGCCTTTTGCGCATTGACGCGATACTCCCTTGAGGTTTCAAAGGTTATTTTTATATTAATAATGTTTACTAACAGAAATATATTCAGCAATAACAGTAAAACCAGAATAATGTTTTTCGCTTTGGACCAATCCATATTAGTCTCCTTTTCCCTGCATTCTGAGATAGGCATTCTGATTCTCAGTTTTTATAATCCAATAAGGTTCGGCCCTCATGCTGTTTTCAGGACATATGTAGCTTACTGAAATATCGTATATATCCGGATTATATAATAACTGAGGATACTCCTCTATCATTCTATTTTCAAAAATATCAAAAAAGTAAATGCTGTAATTGTTATAGTAGTCATTGTTTGAGAATGTTTTGATATACCACTTTACATCAACTACACGGTCCCTGTTCGCCGTTACCGTAATGGCAGGCATAAGGGCACGATCCTGTGAATTCATCATTTTTACTTCCATTCCATTCAGTACATAGTCAAAAGTAAACACATAATTTTCACTTTTCTCTTCTATACTGGTTAAATATATATCAGCACCTTCTATCAGGCTGCTTCTTCTGTGCTCAATAAAAGTAATGGCTTTTTCGAAGGCTTCGTTAACAGGACCTTTTTCCCCAAGGCTTTTGTTTCTGTATTGATAATCCAAAAACCCGTTATTATAGTACCGTAAAACTTTCTCAGTATCGGAGAAAATAATGCTTGTACCGTCATCTCCGAATTTTTTAACCATTGAACTCTTATAATTATCACCGAGAAGATAGTCCTCTATTTTATCCACGTTATCACGGTTAAGCATGATCTTGTCAGGCGTTTTAACAAGCAAATCCCAGATCTTTTTTTCACGGTTTTCTTCAAAACATACAAGCAAATCTTTGTTTTTTACACTTGGATAATAGTTGATTAATCTGCTCATGGGTATTATATTTTCATCCTGGCGTATATTTCTTATGGCTTCAATATAATCTTCCTTTTTCATATTCCCTGATTCAATTTTAACAACATATTTATACACATTACTGCCATCAAATACATATAATGTGTTCTCATTATTATTAATGCTCTCAGAGGGGAATATGGCTATTTTGTATATTTGCTTGAGATTTTTGAATAAAGTTGACTCCTCACCTATTATCCAACGTATTATATCAGAAGGTACCGGGTTTTTAAACTCAACAACTATACATTTCATTTTTATTAAAGAATACCAGTCCATCTCATACGGTTTGCTGCCTTCAACCGGCTTCATTTCAAGAATTTGCTTGAAATAACTTTGGTTAAAATCGTTCCAGATTGATTGAAATAAGCTGCTCTTCTGGTCAAGCATCCAGTATAGACTGCCCGAACCATCAGATACCATGATTTTTTCAGGATGTATATAATTGGCCTTCACCCTGTTTATATCTGTCAAAGTATCATTATACCAGCGTTTTTGGGATGAAAATATAAAGGGAACTCCTGGATTTTTTTCTGTCCAAAGAATTCCCATCTGAAGCAAAGACAAAGCTATAAGAAATAACATCAGAACCGACTTTTTATATTCAAGACTAAATATGCGCATGATTTTTCCTCAATTATTCCGGTATGATGCTGGTATTAAATGTTTTCAAAATATCCTGCGTTGATTTTAGTGACCCATGAAAATCAAAACTCTGCTCAACAATAATTATTTCAGTATCATATATCTGAATATTATCAAGTCTAAGTTCCTTATAGTCGTTTTTCAGGAATGCTATTATGCGTATACAGTTTGGATTATCGTTTCCTACATTAGGTAAGCTTATACTAATGTGTTTTGTAAACGCCTTATTAAATTCAACAGGATCGCTTAAAAGCTCAAAACCATCACCCGACTGGATAAAAACCATTACAACAATGGTATTTCCCTTTTCAAGCTGCGCATTTTCAGATGGTGTGGCATAAACATAATAATCATGAATATCTTCTTTAGAAGCACTATATTTTTCTATCACTATATCCTTAATATATTCAACATCCGTTTTGTTTTCAGCGTCAAAAAATAAAGAAGAATACATCTCTATTACCGATTCATAAGAAAACTCATCTTCCTGCTCTCCATAGGCCCCATCTGTATCAAAAAAACCTGAAGGAAGATTATTTAAAGCAAATCTGCTCAGTATGAGCTCTTCATCTTCAATTGCCATTGAAACCAAAGCCCCTGCAATCATTAAAGCGAAAACCAGCAGTATAAAAGCTATCTTTTTAAACATAAATACCCTCCTGGCAGGGTTAAATAAAAATTTCCCTAAATACCAAACCTATATTCGTACTTATATTATATAATTAAAATTATTACAATTCCATTACTTCACTTTTAAAATGCTATTACTGATACAGATAATCATATATGCATCGGGAAATTATTTCTCATTTATTTCTTCATTAAATTCATCTTAAACTCTCTCAACTGTAACTTCATCTTCATTTAATTCTTTAATTATACCCGGCAGGGTTACAGTAATAGTAGTCCCTTTATTAGGCTCACTTTCGGCCTTTATTTTACCACCATGAGCTTTTGCTATTTCACTTGCAATAGACAAGCCCAGCCCTGTTCCTCCCATTTGCCTTGAACGTGCCTTATCAACGCGGTAAAAACGCTCAAAAATTCTCTCCAAATCATTCTTAGGAATTCCTATACCGGTATCCACAACTTTAATACATGCATCTGTATCGCTTCTTCCAACATATACGGTAATGGAACCATTTTCAGGCGTATATTTTATCGCATTTCCTATAACGTTAACCAGTAATTGCTCAAGGCGATCCTCATCACCGTTGATGTCCGGAGCTTTTTCCAGTTCAATCACGCTTAACTGCTGGTTCTTTTCATCTGCAGATATTCTCATTCTTGCCACAACGCTGTTTACAAGATTCAAAGGAGAAATTCTGGTTAAATTCAGTTTTATCCCGCTGTCATGCTTCGATAAAAGCAGCAAATCCTTTACAAGACGGTCCATTCGGTTTGATTCGGAATATATAACTTCAAGGAACCTTCTTGCAGTTTCTTCATCCTCCAATGCACCGTCAAGCAATGTTTCTGCGTAACTTTTGATTGAAGTCAGCGGCGTTTTCAGTTCATGCGACACATTTGCAACAAATTCCTTACGCATATTGTCAAGCTTCTGCTCTTCAGTATAGTCCTGCAAAACGGTAATTAATCCTTCCACATTGTTTTCTTTATCAGTAAAGGACGCAAACTGGACTCTGAAAAACTTTTCTTTAATCCGAACATTTTCACTGATATCCGCATTTTTGCTTCTTAATATTTCCGATAACTCATATTTAAGTCCCAGCCTCTGCATAATACCTGAAAAAGTAAGGGAACACTGTTCCATTTCAAGAACGGAAAGGGCGGCGGAATTAATATGGATAATAAACCCGTCCCTGTTAAAGGCGATAACGCCATCTGTCATATAGTTTATTATCATCTCAAACTTGTTCTTTTCATTTGAAAGCTCAAGAAGCATGTTTCTAAGCTGGCTTTCCATGTAGTTGAACGTGCTGGTAAGCTTACCAATCTCATCATCCGATTTAACTTCAAGAACCTGGCCAAAATCGCCCGATGTAATATTCTCGGCTTTATGAATTATATCAATTATAGGTTTGGTAATGGTTTTAGAAAGCAAAATGCCTATGACCACCGTAACCATTACCGCAATAATCATCCCTGACACGATGACCTGGCTGAATTCGCTTATAATTGAAAGGGCCTGCGTCCGGTCATATTTAAAAAATAAAATATAGTCACCGTCAATTAGTGGTTGACGGATGACATAATCATAAAAATCACCTTTTGATGATTTTGTCAGATATTTTCCCTTTCCTTCATTTTCGCCGCTTATAACAGCCATCAAATTCCTGGATTTTAAAATTTCGTTCCTGAACCAGATTTCATCTTCCAGATACCATACATCCGATGAATATATAATCTCATATGTTTCATCTTCTATAAGAGTATAACTTTTCATACTGCTGATAAACTGGCTGAGAATAACAGGATCTTCATTAAACCTTACAAGCAGTTCCTCAGCAGTCATTTTTTCGTTAATGTTCAGAGTGGCATAATTATCAGATATTGACTTTTTAAAGTCATTATAGAAAATGTCATCCACCTTGTAATTTAGAAAAACCCAAATTACCGACATTAAAATAAAGGTGATGGCTACGATAATAAAAACAAGTCTCCACTGCAAACTTCCTGAAAACATTGCATCCCCCGGACTTTATAACATGAATGGCAAAACATCTTCACCCTAAACCAGAAATAATTGCTTTTACATGGAGGGATTAAAATAATAGCCAACACCGCGCTTTGTAAGTATATATTCGGGCTTGCTTGGAACCTTCTCAAGCTTTTCTCTAAGCCTTCTTACTGTAACGTCGACGGTACGGACATCACCGTAGTATTCATATCCCCACACTTTTTCAAGCAAATTTTCCCTTGTAAATATTTGCCCTTTCTGAGCTGCAAGAAATTTAACAAGCTCAAATTCTCTCAGCGTAAGATCGATAACCTCGTTATTGCGTCTTATTTCATAACGATTCACATCAATTGTTAAATCACCGCATACAATCAATTCACTTGGTGTTGTCTGATTGTCTTCAACCACACGGCGTAAATTTGCTTTTACCCTGGCCATAAGCTCCCTGGGGCTGAATGGTTTCGTTATATAATCATCCGCTCCAAGCTCAAGTCCCAATACCTTGTCCACTTCTTCTTCTCTTGCTGTAAGCATTAAAATCGGAGTATTAAGGGTTTGCCTTATTTTCCTGCATACCGTAAACCCATCATACTCAGGAAGCATAATATCCAAAAGTATTAAATCAGGCTTTTCGCGTTCCACCATTTCCAGAGCCTGTTTTCCGTCATATGCTTCAACGGTATCAAAACCTTCTTTTTTAAGATTAAACTTTAATATATCCACAATATTCTTTTCATCATCGACTATTAATATCTTTCTCTTCATAGAATTACACCTACTTTATATAATAATAAACAAAAATCAACACAAATTAATACCTGCCGAAAATATTTTCAACCAAAGGAGAGCAAAAAGTAGGACAATCATATTATATCAGATTTTTAATAATTTTGTAGTGTTTTATGCTATTTCCATTATAAGGCGAATAAGTGCATCAGGTTGGTTACCCGATGCACTTATTCATCTTATTCATATCGAAGAGCTTCAATCGGATCTAGATCGGCTGCCCTTTTAGCCGGGTAAACCCCAAAGATCAGACCAAGTATAACAGACATGGCAAAAGAACCGATGACAGTAGAGATATCCACCGACGGGGGAATTTTAATCAGAGCAGAAAGAACATTACCCGCTATAACCCCCAGTATTATGCCAATAAGCCCGGCAAAGCCGGTCATTATTATTGACTCCATAAGGAACTGCATTACAATGCTGCTTTTCTGTGCGCCTAAAGCCTTACGAATACCAATTTCCCTGATTCTCTCGGTAACCGATACAAGCAAAATATTAATTATTCCGATACCACCAACAATAAGTGTTATTATAGCTATAACCAATAAAACAGAAGTAATAACCCCAATAATGCTTGAAAACATCTTTTGAACATCTTCAATGGACTGTATGTAATAAAGGTCTTCTTTACGGCGCGTCCTTTCCAGTAACCCTGTTATGTTCTCTGTTACCCTTTTCTTATCAGCGTCCATATGCAAGGAAAACATAATAGTATCAAGTCTTTCGTTGTTTGTCAGTGACTGTAATGTTGAAACGGGCATATAAATCACAGTGGGTATCTGATCGCCAACCATACTGCTTAGAATATCATCACCCGTGCTTAATACACCGACTATTTTTACTTTTATATTGTAACGATTCACTTTCAGGTTTACCACTTCGCCCACAACATCTGTTTTATTAAAATATCTTTTTGCAAAATTTTCATCCACAACTATGACCTTTGCTTTAGTTCTGTCATCGAAACTGTTTATAAACCTGCCTGCTGCAAAATCTATTACCGTAAAGTTCCTGTACTGGGATGTAACACCGCTGATTAAGGCCGTTCTTGTATCCTTTCCGATTCTCAGTTCCCCCATTCCCTGGGATATTGTGGTGATATTCTTTATTTCGGGAATATTGTCAACCAGCAGATCGATATCTTTGGTCGTGAGCCAATCATTCTTGGTAATATCCGATTTTTTATAATATATATTGAAAGTATTGGCGCCAATCTTTTCAAACTCACTTGCTATGTAGTTTTCGGTTGCATTTCCGATAGCCATGATTGCTATGACTGAGAAAACACCCATTACAATTCCCAGCATAGTGAGAAAAGATCTCATCTTATTTGCTTTTAAGCTGTCAAATGCCTGTCTGAACAATTCAATCCATATCATTGCTATTTCACAACCTTTACTTTATCACCGTCTTTAAGACTGGGCTGGGGATCCACCACAACCATGTCTCCCGGTTTCAGTCCGTCAACTATTTCCACCAGCATATCAGAATAAATGCCAAGAGTAACATACCGTTTGCTTACTGTCATATCTTCTTGATTTATCACCATTACATACTGGTTTCTGTCCTTATCGTCAAGGAAAATGTTAAATTCAGCAACAGGAATTCCGCTCTTTTCATGGGTGATAATGTCACAGTCCACGTTAAGACCGGGCTTTAATATATCAAAACCTTCTTTTGGCTCGATTGTTACCTCTATAACGGTTTCAAAACCACCGGATGACTGTATTCTTGTTGCAACAGGTGCAACTGAAACAACTTCACCTTCAAGCTCTATTGTGTCACCCAACGCATCACCGGTAATCTTAACTTTTTGACCCGGTGCAATTTCTTTCGAATTGTACTCATCAACAGTTGCTGAAATTTCCAGGTTCTGTCCGTCAATAATTGTAAAAGCAGCCTGGCCGCTTACAGTATAGCCACCCTCAATCAGGTTGATTTCGGTAACATAGCCTGAAATCGGCGCTATCTCAAGGTTCTTTATCTTTTTTAATTTATTCTCTATTTCAGCAATTTGTTTGCTCATCAATTCTATATTTTTAATTTGAGCCTGAATATCCAGATCATGACTGCCCACACTTGAGTTGTAGTTCTTTTCTGCTGAATCCAAGGATATTTTTGCATTATCCAATGCCGCCTTCGCGTCTTTTACGGCCTGATCATACTGTTTTAACTGGGTTTCGGAAATAACTCCGCTTTGATAAAGTTTCAGCTGTTTGTCATACTCATCCAAAGCCGTCTTATAATTTTCTTCGGCCCGATCATATGAATTTCTAGCAGAAGCCAGGTTGGTTTCAAGGGAAAGAAGATTTTGTCCCGATTCAAGCTTTTTTAATGTAAGCGATTGAATTTCCTTTTGGATTTTCAGCTTTTCCAGCTCATCATTCAGGGTGGAAACATCAAGCTCCACCAGCCTGTCACCTTCCTGTACCAGGCTGTTTTTCTCAACAAACAAATTCAGTACTCTAAGCGGGGTATCAAAAAATACCTGAACTTTATTAACTTCTTTTACCTGGCCCGGTGCGGATACATACGATGAAATGCTGCCTGTCTCTATAGTTGTGGCTTTTACGGCAACAGCATTCCTTGAAACTATCCGGGATGATGCTGCTGAATCGTTATTTTTATTCAGATTTAAATAAATCATCACTGCAATAATTGCGATTACTGAGACTGCAATAACAATTGTCCTTTTCTTCATATGATTATAACTCCTTTAAAGCAATGATTTCTGATAATTTGATATCTAACTTTCAGGTTTAATATTGCATAGCCGCAAGCTGGCTTGATAAATTCGAGCTTCCTGCTGTTACAAGAGTAACTATCACAAACAGAACTGCAGTAATTATATATGCTCTCTGTTTTTTCGCACCGCCTGTATAAACAAATCCAACTCCATACAGGATATATGTCCAGATATTGAATACTTCAATATTTTTTGCAATACCATACAAAAAACTTCCCACAGTCTCGGAGCTAATCAGTGACGCAAGACTTGTAACCTGGGCCGTTAATATACTTTCGCCGGTAAAATATACATAAATGCTGTGTAATAACTGACCTAACACTGAAATAATGGAAATATACGCAACCATTGAAAAATATTTTTTCAAACCCTTTTCACAGCCCGCCAGGCGGAAAACCAAATAAAGAATCAATGTTGTTATAAGCCACGTGATCACCAGAATAACCGGTGTGCTTGCAACAGTGCCAATTGCGAACCATTTCGCCATATTCTCTGCCTGATCTACGCTTATTTCACCGCCTGCAGTTTTGGTTGCATTGTAAAATAAATCCGTATATGTACCCTGATATTGCTCCATCAGCAGTAATTGAGTTACAAGTGAAAGAATGCACAGTATAACTACCGGGAAAAGTATGGTCGGTTTCCTGGCTGTATAGGAAAAAAGTTTCTTTGGGTTAAAAATCAGATTACCTATTCTCTGAAAAATATTCATCTTTTCAGGTACAAGTTCTTCACCCAACTGATAATTCTCTGTGTTATTATACATTTTTGTTAACCTCCCGTTTAATATTACTGGTAAATAATATTGTTTTCTATCATAGAATTTAAAATGCTTTCAGCATTCAGCGGATTCTCAACGCGTTCGTCACTTATAATAAGTCCGTCCCTGAAGGTTACAATTCTGTTAGTATGCCGCGCTATATCAGGCTCATGCGTTACCAGGACTATTGTAACCCCTTCATTGTTAAGTTTCTGAAATACATTCATAATTTCCTCACCGGACTTGCTGTCGAGGTTTCCGGTGGGTTCATCTGCAAGAAGAATACTCGGATTGTTAACCAAAGCCCTGGCTATTGCAACTCTTTGCCTTTGTCCTCCTGACATCTCGTTTGGTTTATGATTCATTCTTTCCAGCAAATCAACCTTTGACAGAGCTTCAATTGCCTTTTCCCGGCGTTTCTTGGCGGGAACGCCGGCATAAATCATCGGAAGCTCAACATTTTTTAATGCCGACATTCTGGGAAGCAGATTAAAAGTCTGAAAAACAAAACCAATCTGGCCGTTTCTTATTTTCGCCAGCTCATAATCCGATAAATTGGATACATTTATATCATTAAGCATATAAATACCCGATGTCATCCTGTCAAGACAGCCCAATATATTCATCAGTGTTGACTTGCCGGACCCCGAAGGACCCATTATCGCAACAAATTCTCCCTTGTCAACATGAAGATCAATGCCTCTCAGTGCTTCAACCGAAATTGAGCCGTTTTTATATATTTTCCAAAGCTTTTCTATATGTATCATAATACCACCCGTTTAAACTTATAATATGCTGTCTTTTCCACTCACCGTATAATAGCACATAAAGTCTATTATGCATACTAAGATAAATATTTAACAAATAATTCTTTTATTGTTACGGAACCAAACCATAATAAGTCTGAATTTTATTTGCACAAAAATGGAACCGGCAAACGAAGAATATATTGTTACTGTTGCTGTAATGCAACTGATTATTATGGTTAACAGGAAAGAATGCTCAAAGAATGAATTGTCAATATATTGTCCACACTAAATTGCCTGTATCATCATAAAAGTAAAACTCCTCGTCAGGTATCTCTCCGTCACCGATTAAATAGAAGAAGCGCAAGCCTTCGGCTTCAACTATCTTTGCATCCTGGCCATGCATGGCAGCACGGGTAATATTGTTGTCCCGCAAAATGCCCCAGGCACGCCACTTCCTCGCTTTTCTGTATTGTCCGTACATTAACGAAGCCGGAAATTCTGACTCCACTGCCAATTCAGCTCCGATATTGGCAATGTTATAGCCGCCAAATAAGTTGCGCTCAACAATGGCAAAAGCTAAATTATTTCTTTCATTGTAGTAGAATATTACAGTACCGTCATTGCCTGCGTCAATTTCTGCGATTACACGATGTGGCCTGACACTGGATATTTCGTTTCCTAACTTAAAAAACAGCGTGTCAATGGCATTATGCCGATTTACCGAAGCTCCCAAAACAACAATAAGGCAAAGAACCATGATCAAAGTCACACATGAAAATATCTTTGCTTTTTTACTGTGCTTTTTACTTTTCATGATTGCATACAGTCTTTCTTTCAGCGATTCCTTTTCCTCACACATCATTGTGGGCAAGAATAATCTGTGGGATTTACTGTTTGATGACATCTCAATGAGGGTATAGCCATAGCTTTGTTTGCCCCGGTTATCAAAGTCTTTTATCACCGCTTCATCACATGCAAGCTCACAAGTCCTGTTAATTTCCCTCTGTACATAATATGCAACCGGATTGAACCAATGGACATATACAGAGGAGGCGGCAATCCATTTTATCAGCACATCATGCCGCCGGCAATGAACCAGTTCATGCAACAGGATATTTCTAAGCTGCTGATTTGAATATTCCCTGTCCGGCAAATAAATTTCCGGCCGGAAAATCCCCATTGTCATAGGAGCAGGTAAAAGGGGATTTCTGTACAAACGTGGACACGCTTTATTATTGCAGAGTTCACGAAGTAATGCCACCTCGCCTGTTTCTGCATTTATTCGTTTCCGGCGCAGTTTTGCTGCAAAAACAGCATATCTATAAATATCCACAATAAAACCGGCCCAACCAAGGGTAACAAGAGCCAACAGAAAATAGTCATTAAATTTCCCGTTAACCAGCCCTTTCTGTCGTAATGATATATCAAGTTGCTTTTGTGCATCCAATGCCACGAATTCCATCCCATATTGATCCCGGGAAAGCTCCTCCCGCCGTTCTACAGTGGTTTTCACTTTTTTCTCAAGGATTTCATGCAATGGTGATAAAGGTGTGTTAAACGGAAGCGAAGCAAAAAGTGAAAAAGGCACAAGAAACGCAATAATAACAAAAACCCAGAGATAATACTGAGTGCTTTTCGGTAAGTAATTTTTCAGTAACGGCTTAAAAGCAAATAACAGCAATGCAACAATACTGCCTGTGGCCGACATAAGTAAAACAGTACGGACTAACTCACTTAATAGTATCCATGGATTCATTCCTTACCGTCTCCCATCCTAAATAATTCTTTCAACTCGTCAATATCCGATTCCGACAGTTTCCCGCTTTGACAAAGCGAAACCACAAATTTTTTTGCACTTCCGTTATATAGTTTGTCTATCAGGTTTTGCTCCTCAGCTTGTGCATAATCGGAATATGAAATATTTGGGGTGTAGTATAGCACCTCCTGCTTATGTGCCTTTACTATACCCTTATCAACAAGACGGCGAATTAACGTGTTTATAGTGGATTTTTCCCAGTTCATTTTGCTTTGTAATTCAACACGAATGTCCGAGAAAGATACAGGTTTATTTTCACGCCATAATATTTTCATCACTTCCAGCTCCGCATTGGATATTTTCCCTGCCAGATCCATTACCAATACCTCCGTGCTACAATTGTAATATATATACTACACCTGTAGCACGCAATTGTCAATGTTATCCATATATTTTCAGGGATGGATCATGGAAAAGCCTTTACGCATAACTTTTCAGATCAAATAATATTTAGATGTATCGGTCAGGTTCAATTCTTTATGAGAAAATTTCTTTGATTTCCATGTAATAATCCACAGAAACGATAACAATTTGTATATAACTTTCTGATAAAGTAAATTCAAAAATTGAAGATTGGCATGTTTCCGGCAATTTCCTTGTTTATACATTCGGCATTAATCAGGATCAATCAAGGATGTATATGTAGTACCTCCTGAAATGGCTCCTTATGATTTAAAATGCCGTTAATCTTAACATGTAAGTATAAAGGTAGAATTTTCGCAAAAATACTTACTTCCTTTAGCTTCCCTTGTTGCAAATAAAGCATATATAAAAATGCTAAAAACGGAAAAATCAAAAGAACCTTTATGCTCAGTTTTCAGGATCAAAAAAGCCTTACGGCTTAAAACCATAAGGCTTTTATATAAATCCGGCAACGACCTACTTTCCCAGGGCGTTTCCACCCAAGTATCATCGGCACTGGAGAGCTTAACTTCTGTGTTCGGGATGGGAACAGGTGTATCCTCTCCGTTATTGTCACCGGAAACTTTTCTCTATTCATTTCATGGTTACCCAGGAAGCAGCCTTCCTGCTTCCTCAGTACCCTCAAAGCTGTATAATGCTTAAGCTCTTTCCAGGGAAAAACCTTTAATATTTTGGTCAAGCCCTCGACCTATTAGTACCAGTCAGCTGCGTGCATCGCTGCACTTCCACTCCTGGCCTATCTACCATGTTGTCTACATGGGGTCTTACCCTTGCGGTGGGATATCTCATCTTAGGGGGGGCTTCACGCTTAGATGCCTTCAGCGTTTATCCCTTCCGAACTTGGCTACCCAGCCGTGCCACTGGCGTGACAACTGGTGCACCAGAGGTTCGTCCATCCCGGTCCTCTCGTACTAGGGACAGCTCCCTTCAAATATCCTGCGCCCACGACAGATAGGGACCGAACTGTCTCACGACGTTCTGAACCCAGCTCGCGTACCGCTTTAATTGGCGAACAGCCAAACCCTTGGAACCTACTTCAGCTCCAGGATGCGATGAGCCGACATCGAGGTGCCAAACCTCCCCGTCGATGTGGACTCTTGGGGGAGATCAGCCTGTTATCCCCAGGGTAGCTTTTATCCGTTAAGCGACGGCAATTCCACTCTCATACCGCCGGATCACTAAGCCCTACTTTCGTACCTGCTCGACTTGTCTGTCTCGCAGTCAGGCCTCCTTATGCCTTTACACTCAACGCACGATTTCCAACCGTGCTGAGGAGACCTTTGGGCGCCTCCGTTACCTTTTGGGAGGCGACCGCCCCAGTCAAACTGCCCACCTGACATTGTCCCAAACCCGGTTTACGAGTTCTGGTTAGTGTTCCAGCACTCCAAGAGAGGTATCCCAACGGCGGCTCCACGAGAACTGGCGTCCTCGCTTCTCAGCCTCCCTCCTATCCTGTACATGAAATACCGAAACACAGTATCAGGCTACAGTAAAGCTCCATGGGGTCTTTCCGTCTAGTCGCGGGTAACTCGCATCTTCACGAGTACTACAATTTCACCGGATGGGTTGTCGAGACAGTGCCCAAGTCATTACGCCATTCGTGCGGGTCGGAACTTACCCGACAAGGAATTTCGCTACCTTA
>ENA-OWPA01000268-OWPA01000268.1-bioreactor-metagenome-genome-assembly--contig:-NODE-268-length-88851-cov-11.535281_pt1 | contig 88851 bp, 76 predicted proteins | sample MGYA00238139_ERZ651803 | MGnify/ENA primary metagenome ERZ651803 (study PRJEB26909, sample SAMN07631231) | bioreactor metagenome | isolation source: Switchgrass digestor | place: USA: Dartmouth... | reverse complement strand
TTTTGGTGTCTCATTTCGGTGGGGCGGGGGATTTTTCATCCGGCCGTAGTGGTCCATTTTACGACCGGCCGTAACACGCCCCCCCCTGTACGTGGCCCGTCACCCGCTCCCGAACACGCCACCGGGTACCATGCGCAGCAGTTGCGGCCATGGATCCGGTCCCAACGGTAAGAAAGTGAGCCGCCCCACCTGGCGTGGCTCATGGCGTTCCACCGGGGTAGCGAAAACGGTGTATCGGTGCACGTGAGCCTGCAAGTGTGATCTTAACAGAAAGCCCACAGGCCACCCGCACAGCGGGCGTGGCCTGTGGAGTTTCACTTCACGTTTCAACTATGTCCGACGGTGCGCCGGAGTCTCCCCTCAGGCCCGCCGATGGGGAGTCGGGACCCCGAGAAACACCCCCCGGGGTAGTGCAGACCGGTTCATCGGCGGCATGTGCGACTGCCAGTGTGGTCTGAACAGAAAGCCCACAGGCCACCCGCACAGCGGGCGTGGCCTGTGGAGTTTCACTTCACGTGTCAACTACCGGGGCGTCAGGGCCACTCACTCCTTCAAGCCCCCCGGAAGGGGTTGAGGACTGATCGAGCACCGTCTGGATCACTGCCCTCAGCGGTGTTCCGGGATCAACTGCACGCTTCGCCCCGTCGAAACGGTCATGCTTGAGCCACGCCCGAAGTCGGCGTGGCTCACAGGTTTACCCTTTACGCTTCAGCCACCTCGTCCGACCGTGGCGTCCTACCCTGCCAGGATGGCCAGGATCGTCACCGCCAAACTCCAAGATGGGCGTGGCTTATCGTTACACTCCCAGACCAACTCAGTTGACGCCCGCGTCCTGCGCGGCAGCGGCAGCACCGAACTGAATGTGGATCTGTACGATTTCCGACCGGGTGCCGACGCGGATGGGCGGGCCCCAGGTGCCCCAGCCCTGCGAGACGACGAACTGTGTGCCGCCCTTCTGCAGGTACCCCCAGTCCACCTCGAAGATGCGGTCCGTGAGCAGGCGGCCCGGCCAGATCTGCCCCTGGTGCGTGTGGCCCGACACCTGCAGGTCGACGCCTGCGGCCACCGCCTCGCCCAGACGGTCGGGTTGGTGGTCCATCGTCAGGATGGGGCGGGAGTTGTCCACGCCCTGCAGCACCTGCGCCAGCGGCGCCGGGTCACGGGAGCGGTCGTTGCGCCCCACGAGGTAGAAGGCGCCGTCAACCTCCACCCACTCGTCCACCAGAAGGCGGATGCCGGCCTGCGCCAGGGCCTCCCGGAACGTTGGCAGGTCCTCGGCGCCGTTGTCGTGGTTGCCGAGCACCCCGTAGACGCCCAGCGGTGCCCGGATCTGGCGCAACACGGCGGCCATGTCCCGGGCCACGAAGGGGCGGAAGTCGTCGTCGATGATGTCGCCGGCCAACAGCACCAGATCCGGCTCCAGCTGGTTCACTCGGTCCACCAGCCCTTGCAGGCGGCTCTTCCCGATGATCGTGCCCAGGTGGGTGTCGGAGACCAGGACGACGTTGAGCTCTCGATAAGCGACCGCAGGTTTCGGGATGGTCAGCTCGTATCGGGTGAGCACCGGCACGCGGGCGGCCCAGGAGCCGCAAACGAGCACGGCTGCAAACGCCAGCAGGATCGCCGCTCCGGTGACCCTGACCAGGTTGAGGCCGGGGAGCAGCCCGGGCGCCACGAGGCGCACTCCGCGGAACAGGAGCCGCACCAGGTCGACGAGCAGTAGGGTGGGCAGTACGTAGACGAGGGCAGCCATCCACCATGCCCCGATTCGGGCGAGGAGCTCCGTGGCCCAAAGTGGCAGCCAGGAGGCGGTTATCCGGGCGGCGAGGAAGGCGAGGGCCAGGAAGGCCACGGCCGCCCAGTAGGGTCCCGCCGGAACCGGTCGGGGCAGCACCACCGCCAGCCACTGGGCCGTTCGCAGGCCGATGTAACAGCTGATGCCGCCGTACACTGCCAGGAGCAAAATGATAAACAGGTACATGTACATATACATAACGCCACTCCCGACCGACTCGGAGTTTCCTACAGCTTCTCCAGAACGTATACCAGTGCCTTCAGTGCGGCAACCTGGCTGTCCGACCGCCGCACAAGCCCTGGCGCAATCAGCCCGTTGCTGCCATGCCTGGATCGGCTTGCCCGTCCTGGACCGGAAGGCGGGCCGGGCGAGGGACAGTTGCTTCCATGTTCACCCTTCCCCGAGGGGAACGATTCGCCCGAAATCGTATTAATCCCTCCGTGGTCCGATCGGGCCACCCACCGCCGGCACCGCGGCTGGCCAGGCGCTGCGATTCGATCGGGCCGGGTCGCCGTGTCTGCCGCCGGCGCGGCGGTTCGCCCGCGCCCCGGCCGCACAACTGTACGCCCGTACGGAAATGCTATCGGGCAGGATGCTCCTCGCAGGGCGGCGAAGAGCACGTGTGAGGGGAAGGTGAACGCCGTGGTCTACCTGGGCATCGACATCGGCGGCACGGGGATCAAGGCCGCCCTCGTCGACGCGCGCGGCAACATCCTCCAGCACAGCGAGACGCCTACCTGCGCCTCGGAGGGCGCGGCTTGCGTGCTGGAGCGCGTCCGCCGGCTGGGCAGTGCGCTGATCGAGCGGGCGGGAACCCAGGTGGTGGCCTGCGGGGTGGGATCGGCAGGGCGGATCGACCATCGCAGGGGACACGTGATCTTCGCCAGCGGGAACCTGCCGGGGTGGACCGGCACCGACCTCGGGGCGGAGCTCCACCGCGCCTTCGGCCTGCCCGTGTTCGTGGACAACGACGTGAACGCCGCCTCGCTGGCCGAGGCCTGGATCGGCGCTGCCCGGGGGTCGTCCGACTTCTTGATGCTGACGCTGGGCACCGGGGTGGGCGGGGCCGTGACCGTGGGCGGCCGGCTCTGGCGGGGCGCCCGCTTCGGGGCGGGCGAAGTGGGGCACATGGCGCTCTACCCCGGAGGCGAGCCGTGCCCCTGCGGCGGCGCAGGCTGCGCCGAGCGGTACGTGTCTGCCAAGGCGCTCACCCGGCGGGCCAACGAGGCGCTGGAGGGTGGCAGGCCTTTCCACGGCATCCGCGACGTCATCATGGCCGCGAGTGCCGGCGGCCCCAGGCAGAGCGCCGCCCGGAAGGGGGTGGAGCGCTGGACCGCAGATCTGGCGCTCTTCCTCATGAACCTGCAGATGGCCTTCGATCCGCAGCTGATCGTGCTGGGCGGCGGCATCGTCCGGCTCGGATACTGGTGGGACCGCCTGGTGCAGGCCACCGCCAGGGAGTGCCGCGCACGGTCGATGGGCATCCGCCTCAAGCAGGCCCGTCTGGGCCCCGACGCTGGAGTCGTCGGGGCCGCTCGCCTGGCGATGCTCGGACGACCGCACAGGCGGGTCTACCCGCCGGCCGCCGGCGGCTCTGCGCGTGAGGGGTCGGCGGCCCCGCCGGCCGGAGGCGTCGAGTAACCTCCCTTGAGCCGGTCCCAGAGCCTGCGATAGGCCTGTTCGGTCTCAGCCACCGATTGCAGCGTGATCCCCCGTTCCCGCTTGGCCAGTCGGATGACGTGCTGGACCTCGGCCTGGGCCTGCTGCAGGGCGGAACGGGCCAGGTCCAGCTCTTCCAGCGTACGGGCTTCCCTGAACATCAGGCGCGCGTTTTCCACGCGCAGCAGCGCCGATTTCATGAGCGCGTGGTGGTCGGGCTCCCGGTACTCGCGTTTCGGCGCCCGGAAGCCGAGGATCCTGAGGGCTTTCTGCAGCACCGAATCAACCCCCCATTTCACGTAACCGGACCACACCGTCCACCATATTATACGCCGGATACCATAATTTGGTTTTCGTTATGGACTTCACTTGCACGTGGGTTCCGAAAGTGGTATATGTGGTATAGACCAGTCGCTTGCATGAGGAGGGGATCGATCTGGCCAAGCTGAAGCAGGAGGAGCCCGCTCCGCTCTATCACCAAATCAAGAACTGCTTGCTGGAGGACATGAAGGCCGGACGGCTGAAACCGGGAGACCGCGTGCCCTCAGAGCGCGAGCTTAGCGAACGGTTCGGGGTGAGCCGCATGACGGCCCGGCAGGCCCTGGTCCAGCTGGGAACCGAAGGCTACCTGGTGCGGGAGCAGGGCAAGGGCAGCTTCGTGGCCAGCCCGAAAATCGTGCAGCCGCTCACGCTGGTCAGCGGCTTCACGGAGGACATGCGCCGTCGGGGACTCCGTCCGGCCACCCGCGTGCTCTCGGCCGCCGAGGTGCCCGCGGACGCCCGGGCGGCAGCCGCCCTGCAGTGCAGGGAGGGGACCCCCATCTACCGGCTCGAACGACTGCGTCTGGCAGACGGCGAACCACTCGCACTGGAGATCTCGCACCTGGCCGTGGATGCTTGCCCCGGCGTGCTGACGCTGGACCTGGAGGGCCAGTCGCTGTACGACCAGCTGCGCAACCGCTACGACCTGCAGCTGCTCAGGGCCACGCAGACCCTTGAGGCGGTGCCGGCGGAGGGCTGGCAGGCGGAGGTGCTCCACGTGCGGCCCGGGACCCCCCTGATGCACATGGAGCGTCTTGTGCATGACCAGTGGGACCGGCCGGTTGAGCTTGTTGTGTCATACTATCGGGGAGACCGCTATCGGTTCGTCGCCGAACTGCGGGCCCACGGGGGAGAATGAACATGGAAATCAAGAATCTCGTCACCGAAGGTCGTCTGGAATCGTCGCTGAACATCGACCAGGTTTCTACCGAAGAGATGGTTCGCATCATCAACGAGCAGGACAAGCTGGTCGCCCTGGCCGTGGAGAAGGAGCTGCCCCGGATTGCTGAGGCCATCGACCTGATCGCGGCGCGCCTCAAGGAGGGCGGCCGGCTCTTCTACGTCGGCGCCGGCACCAGCGGCCGCCTCGGCGTGCTGGACGCCTCTGAGATCCCTCCCACCTACGGCACCCCGCACGAGCTGGTGCAGGGGATCATCGCCGGAGGTCCGGAGGCGGTCTTCGTGACCCGCGAAGGAGCCGAGGACTCCCGTGAGCAGGGGGCGGCCGACATCGCGGAACGGGTGAAGGCGGGGGACGTGGTGGTGGGCATCGCCGCCAGCGGCCGGACGCCCTACACGATCGCGGCGGTCGAGGAGGCTCGTCGCAGGGGCTGCGCGACCGTTGCGGTGACCAACAATCCCGGCTCGGCGCTCGCCGCTGCGGCCGATGTCGCGATTGCGCCGGTGGTCGGCCCCGAGGTGGTGATGGGCTCCACCCGCATGAAGGCGGGTACGGCCCAGAAGCTGGTGCTGAACATGCTGAGCACCGGCGCCATGATCAGGCTCGGCAAGGTATATACCAACCTCATGGTCGATATGCAGGCCTCCAACGAAAAACTGCGCCAGCGGGCCATCCGGATGGTCGCCCTGGCCGCTGAGACCGATGAGGAGACAGCCGCCCGCGCCCTGAGCGAGGCGGGCGACTCTGTGAAGCAGGCCATCGTTGCCCTGGTGGCCGGCGTGGAACCGTCTGTGGCGCGGGACGCGCTGGAGCAGGCCGGCGGCGTCGTGCGGCAGGCCATCGCCCTTGCGCAGAAGAGATAGCAGAGCAGATCGCATAGGAGATGAACGGATCATGACAAGGTGGCTGAAGGGTGCGCTCATCCTCCCGGACCGGGTGGTTCCCAACGGGCTGCTGGCCTGCGAGAACGGGAAGATCACCGGCGTCTGGGACCTCGAGGCCGACGCCGGGGCCCCTGCGGTGCCCGACGGGGCAGAGGTGGTGGACCGGGGCTACATCGCCCCTGGCTACATCGACATCCACGTTCATGGCGGCGGCGGCGGGGACTTCATGGATGGGGACCCGGAGGCCGTGGTCGCGATCACGACGTGCCACGCCCGGCACGGCACGACCGGGCTGCTGGCCACGACGCTGACGGCTCCCGAGGAGGAGTTGATCCGGGCCTTCCGCGCCGCGAAGGCCGCGCCGCAGCGCGGCGCACGGATCCTCGGCTTCCACGTGGAGGGTCCCTTCATCAACATGCAGTACAAGGGGGCCCAGAACCCTGCGTACGTCCGCCCGGCCTCCATCGCAGAGATCGACCGCTGGCTGGCCGAGGGTCGGCCCGATGACTGCTGGCACGTGACGCTGGCTCCTGAGACCGAGGGGGCCATCGACGCGATCCGCCACCTGGTCGCCCGCGGGGCGGTCGTCAGCGCCGGGCATACGGACTGCACGTACGCTCAGCTCAAGGCGGGCGTGGAGGCGGGCGTGTCGCACGTCACTCATCTCTACAACGCCATGCGGGGTCTGCACCACCGCGAGCCCGGCACCGTGGGCGGCGCCCTCTCCCTGCCCGGGGTCACGGTGGAGCTCATTGCCGACGGCGTGCACGTGCACCCCGCCTCGATGCAGGTGGCCGTCAGCGCCCGGGGGGCGGAGAACGTGCTGCTGGTGACCGACGCGATGCGGGCCACCGGCCTCGGCGACGGCGAGTTTACACTGGGCGGTCTGCCGGTGACCGTGAAGGACGGCGCGGCACGGCTGCACAGCGGCTCCCTGGCGGGCTCGGTGTTGACCATGGACAGGGGCATGCAGAACATGGTGCGCATGGTGGGCCTCGACCTGCCGACCGCCGTGGCGATGGCATCGCTTCACCCGGCCCGCCGGCTCGGGCTGGAGGCGCGCAAGGGCTCCCTGGCCGTCGGAAAGGATGCCGACCTGCTGATCCTGGACGAGGACCTCGCAGTGCAGACAACCATCATCGGTGGAGAGGTGTTCTACGATGCAAGGTAACCGGTATCCACTGACGGTCGAGGTGTTCCCGGACTACGCAGGAATGTCCCAGCGCGCGGCTGACATCGTGGTCGAGCTCCTGCGGGAGAAGCCCGACGCCGTGCTCGGCCTGCCGACCGGTTCGACGCCGCTGGGGTTCTACGACGCCCTGGTCGCCAGCGGCGTCTCGCTGGCCAAGGCCCGCACCTTCAACCTGGACGAGTACCTGGGCCTGCCTCGTACCCACCCGCAGAGCTACTACTCCTTCATGAAGCGGGTGCTTTACGACCGGACGGACCTCCGGCCCGAGAACTGCCATATCCCCGATGGAACCGCCACAGATCCCCAGGCCGAGTGCCGCCGGTACGAGGAGGCCATCCGCGCCGCGGGCGGGCTCGACATCCTGCTGCTCGGCGTGGGCCACAACGGGCACATCGGCTTCAACGAGCCCGGCTCGCCGTGGGACGCGCGGACCCGCGTGGTCGACCTGGCCGAGACCACCCGGCAGGCCAACGCCCGCTTCTTCAACAGCCTGGACGAGGTGCCCCGTCAGGCCCTCACCATGGGCATCGGGACGATTCTGGAGGCCCGCCGGATCCTGCTGCTGGCCAGCGGCCGGGACAAGGCACCGGCCGTCCGGGACATGGTGGAGGGCACGCCCACGCCTGATGTGCCGGCCTCCGTCCTGCAGCTGCACCCGAACGCCACCGTACTGCTGGACAGGGACGCAGCCTCCCTGCTGCATCGCTAGTTCCAGCCCGCAGAGACCTATAAGTATCACGCATTCACCGGATGCCGCACTGCAATTGGCGTACCTATTGACGCTCACACCCCCCGGATCTACTATCAACGGTGGTTATGCGAAATGCCGCCAGCTACATGGGGCAGATCCGAGAAGAGGTGTCGCGTAGAATGGGCCGCCAGACCATTGAGGTCGGCTGGGACTACGAAGTGCCGTTGGATGAGGTTGAGGTGTTCCGCAGCGAACGTGCCCGTGAACTGGAGTGCTACTATGGTGTGGACGCCGAGAGCCTGACCGACCTGGAGGTCGCCCGGTACATGGTCCGGAGCAGCCACCCGTCGACCCGGTACTTGAAGAACGAGCAGCATGATCTCGTCTTTCACGACTGATATAACCCAAAGGCCGCCCCGACGATGGGGCGGCCTTTGAAATTGCCTCAACCTGGGCATGCTATAGGGTAGCACTGCCGGGGGAGGTAACGGTTTCCATGGAGATCTTGCGTAACCTGTACCGGCGCCGGTTGCGGACCGGGCTCACGGTGCTGGGCATCGCGGTGGGGATCCTGGCCTTTACCGTGATGGGCGCGATGGCCGAGAAGTTCAACCGCCTCATCGATGGCGGCGAGGCTTACTTCGCGCGCCGCATCGCCATCCACTCCACCGGAGGCCTGCTGCGGTTCAACCTGCTGGGGACGGAGGAGATCGAGGTGATGAAGCGGACACCGGGCGTCCGGCACGTCGAGACGCAGATCATGATGGCGCTGGACGAGACGGCGGGCTTTGAGCTGGCGCCGCGCTTTCTGGTGGGCATCGACCTGCCCAACTTCGCCCGGGCTCAGCTGATCGCCGGCGATGCCGCCCGCCTGCGCCTCGCCCGGGGCAGCTGGTGGCGGCCCGGAGACCGCGGCGTGGCCGTGCTGGGCAGCGCGGCCGCACACAAGATGAAGCTGGACGTGGGCGACACCCTGACGGCCCGGGGTGCGGAGTTCCGCGTGGTGGGCATCCTGCAGGAGACCCTTTCCGTGCCCGACGGCTGGGCGCTGATCCCCCAGGAGGACGCCCGCACCCTCCTGATCAGCGATGCCGCCCTGCTGCGGGAGATGGGGCTGGACCAGGTGTGGACCAACGCCTATGCCCTGGTCGACCCCGGCATGGGCGAGGAAATCACTGACGTCCTGGCCCGCAGCCTGCGCAAGGGCTACTTGCTGCACTCTCCCGAGCAGTTGACCCGGGCCGCGGGAACCGCGTCGAACCTGCTCAATACGGCCATCCTCGGGTCGGGGGCCATCGCCGTCGTCGTGGGGGCGCTGGCGGTGATCAACACGATGTTCTTCGCCGTGGGCGAGCGCACGCGCGAGATCGGCATCAAGAAGGCCATCGGGGCAGGACGGCGGGCGATACTCGGCGAGTTCCTGGCTGAATCGGTCCTCATCGGCCTCCTGGGCGGCATCCTGGGCCTCGGGATTGCTGCGGTGCTGATCACGGTGCTGAACGGGTATGCCGCCACCGAGGGCACGCCGGTCTTCCTGCTGACGCCGCGCCTGGTCTTCGGTGCGCTGGGGTTCGCCACGCTGCTGGGAGGCGCCGCCGGAGCCCTGCCGGCCTGGCGGGCGGCCAATCTCGATCCCGTGGAGGCGCTGCGGGCCATCTAGGAGGGAAGGGAATGAGCACACAGCCGCTGGTGGTGGCTGAGGCCCTGGTGAAGGTGTACCCGATGGGCGTGCGGGCGCTGGACGGCGCCAGCCTCACCGTGAGCCGGGGGGAGATCGTGGGAATCATGGGGCGGTCGGGCAGCGGGAAGTCCACCCTGCTGCACATCCTGGGCTGCCTGGACCGGCCCGACTCGGGCCGGGTCTGCATCGACGGCGTGGAGGTGACCCGTCTGTCAGATGCGGCCCTGCCCTCCGTCCGGCTCAGGCGGCTGGGTTTCGTCTTCCAGGCGCACAACCTCGTGCCGACCCTGACGGCGCTGGAGAACGTGGCCCTGCCGCTCCGGTACCTGCGGCTGCGCCCGGCGAACGCGTACCAGCAGGCCAGGGCGATGCTGGAGGCCGTGGGGCTCGGTGACCGGCTGCACCACCTGCCGGGCCAGCTTTCGGGTGGCCAGCAGCAGCGGGTGGCCATCGCCCGCGCACTGGTGAACGACCCGGCGCTGGTGCTGGCCGACGAGCCCACGGGGGCGCTGGATTCGCAGAGCGCACGGGCGCTGCTCCGCCTGATGCGCCGCCTCTCCCAGGAGCGGGGACAGACCTTCGTCGTCGTCACGCACGACCCGGCGGTCGGTCAGGTCTGCGACCGCATCTACCGCATGGAGGACGGACGGGTGCTGGCTTCCGCCGCGGGTTGAGCGATCCGACTTGCTGCCGGAGAAAATGACTTAACATTGTAGATATGGACGTCATTCGGGCGGTACGATCTGGGCGGAAGGAGGGATCTCCCATGCGCAGGATCGTACCGCTGTTCCTCGTTTGCTCCCTGGTGCTCGTGTCGGCTTCCGTGCCCGCCGCACAGGCCGCCCGCCCGCCTGCAGACGCCGCGTCCGCCGCCGGTCCACCGGCCCCCACGCGGGCCGGCATGACCCTCGCCGCCGGCGACTGGTACGTCGGCGCCACGCCGCCCAACGCCGACCCCGCCAAGCCCGTCCTCGTGTTCGTGCACGGCAAGGGCGGCTCCGCCTCCGTCTGGTGGGACAGTACCGTCTACCACGGAACCAACGACATGTACGCCTACGCATACAACAACGGCTACCGCACCGCGTTCGTCTCCCTGCACCCCGAGGGCACCATGTGGGCGAACGGCCAGCTGCTCAGTAGCCTGCTGAGCAGCATCACCGCCTACTTCGGCGTGGACCGGGTCACCATCGTCGCCCACTCGAAGGGCGGGGTGGACGCCAACGCCGCTTCCGCCCACTACGGGGCAGCGTCCAGGATCAGCCAGGTGATCACACTGGGAACGCCGCACCGCGGCACCCCGATCGCCGACCTGGCCTACTCGGACTGGGCAGGCTGGCTCGCCGAACTGCTCGGCCAGCGCACGGACGCCGCCTACGTGATGCAGACGGGCTACATGGACTACTTCCGCTCGCTCACCGACGGACTCGACCCCTCCGTGGGCTACGCGACCGTCTCCGGCTACAAGTGCGGCCCCGTGTTCACGGCCCTCTGGCTGGGCTGCATCGCCATCTCGGGGGAGGATGACGGGGTGGTGCCCGTCTGGTCGGCGCAGAAGCCGGGCGGCACCCACCTGCGCACTGGCTACTGGGACCACGACGAGATCCGCATGGGCAGCCGGGTCTGGAGCACGATTGCCCCGCGGCTGACGGCTTCCGGCGCGGCCAGGGAGTCGGCGGTGGCGGCGGTGCGGCCGGACAGCGACGAGTCCGCTCCGGGAAACCTGATCCTGCGTGGCGGCCCGGTCAACTCTGGCGCCGCAACGGCCAGCCTACCGGTAGAGGGTGGAGTGAAGGCCGTCACGTTCCACGTGCTGTCCTCAACCGCTGACCTCTCGGCCCACCTGGTGGATCCCGACGGCGGCGTGCATCCTGTGAAGTTGACCAGCCGGATCGACGAGGGCGAGGTCCTCGGCGGGGCCTGGATCGGAAGCGCAGAAGTGCAGAGCCCCGCGGTCGGCGAGTGGCAGCTGGAGATCACAGGACCTGAGGGAAGCGCCTACCTGATGGTCGCCACGCTGGAGGGAGGTGTTCAGGCGGTGCTCGACCGGGGGCCGGGCGTCTCGCTGCCTGGCGAAGCCAGGGCGGTCAGCCTCAGCCTTTCGGGGCCGGCGGTGGCGGAGAGCCGTGCCACTGCCCGGCTGGTTCGGGACGGCGCAGCGGCCTCAGGCCACGCGGCGTTCCGGCAGGACGGGAGGCGACACGTGGCGGTGGTCGAGGCGCCCGCCGAGACCGGCGTGCATGCCCTATCGGTCACGGTGACCGGCAGGCTGCAGGATGGCTCCGCCTTCGAGCGGAACCTGGTGACCAGCTTCGCAGTGTTTGAGGGCGGCCGATGAGTGAGGGCCGGCCAGGAATGGCCGGCCCTCAGCACGCCGCAGGTCTGTTCACCAGGTGTTTGACCGTGCCGGGAACCTCAAGCAGGCTGTGAACGATGGCGTCCGGCATGCAGTCATCCAGCTCGCAGTGCGGATGGGTGTGCCAGCGCCGGTCAACCGTCAGCCGTTCCTCCAGCCAGGCTCTCCCGGCTGCTGGCCGCTCCCAGGGCGGGAGCCGGAGGAGCGGCTCGGGCATCTCCGTGTAGCCGGGCGCCCCGGGCTGCACCACGTAGATCGCCCCCCACGCGGCTGCTTTGGCGCCGGCGACGTCGTGCGGCAGCACGTCGCCCACGTGGATGAAGGGGCCGGGTCCGAAGGTCTCCGCGGCGCGGTAGATGCCGGGCTGGGGCTTGCCTGCCCCGGTCGCTTCGGGGGTGACCAGCGCGGTGAACCGGGGCAGCAACCCCAGTGCCCGCTGCACCGGTTCCTGGTAGCGGCGGAAACCGTTGGTGATGGAGACCAGCACGTGTCCCTCCGCCAGCAGCGCGTCGAGGCATTCGGCGGCGCCGGGGTAGGAGCAGATCAGACCTTCCACCTGGCAGTAGTGCTCCACCAGCGCGGGGACGTCGAACCGCCCGGGGTAGCCGACCTCCCGCCCGATGGTCGCCACGATGTCGTCCCAGTCGTGCGCGCCCACCATGTCATCCTCCGCCATGCGGCGCCGGTGTTCGGCGACGATGCGGGCCACGACTGCCCGCTCGGGGTCGGCGCCGGCGATGTAGGGGGCCAGCTCACGGCAGATGTGGCCGAAGACGCCGTCAGGCCGACCGAGGCGGAAGGGGTTCTTCTGCAGTACGCCGTCGAGATCGAATGAAATGAGCGCCACGGAATCACCCCATGTGCAACGGTTGGTACAGCGGCCGCAGGGCGGTCGGGTTAGTCGCGCTCGCCCCACTCCACGATCACGTCGGGCTGGCCCGCTGCCCGGTTGGCGGCCCGGGCGGCCACAAAGAGCAAGTCGGAGAGCCGGTTCAGGTACTTGAGCAGGGCAGGGTCCACCGGCTCTCGCTCGGCCAGCGCCACCAGCTGCCGCTCGGCCCTGCGCACCACCGTGCGGGCCACGTGCAGCGCAGCCGCCGCCCGGCTCCCGCCGGGCAGCACGAAGTTCCGCAGCGGGTCGAGCCCCCGTTCCAACTGGTCGATGTCGGCCTCGAGCTGCGCCACAAGCTGCTCCGTCACCCTCGGCCGCTCGCCCCGCTCCCGGTTGGGCGGCGCGGCCAGGTCTGCCCCCACGTCGAACAGCTCCCGCTGAACCCTGAGCAGCAGCGTTCGCAGCAGGCCAGACTCCGCAGGCTCCAGGAAGGCCACGGCCTGGCCGAGATGGGCGTTGGCCTCGTCCACCGTGCCGTACGCCTCCACCCGGAGGGCGTTCTTGGGGACCCGCTCACCCCAGCGCAGGCTCGTCTGCCCACCGTCGCCGGTGCGCGTGTAGATCCGCATTGCGCTCACCTCCTTCACAAGTCTACCATGGACGAGGAGGACTCGCCGACCGTTTGGATAACCTCAAGTCATAGAAAGTGAGTGGAGGCGGTACACAGTTGACACGTGAAGAGGCCTGGAAGCTGGTCACCGAGTACGTGCAGAGCCCGCGGCTGCGGAACCACCTGCTGGCCGTGGAGGCCTGCATGCGTTACTTCGCCGCACACTACGGGGAGGATGAGGAGACCTGGGGCGTGATCGGCCTGCTGCACGACTTTGACTACGAGCGCTACCCCAATCCCCCCGATCACCCGCTCCAGGGCGAGTGCATCCTGGCTGAGCTCGGCGTGCCGGAGGACATCCGCTACACCATCTGCTCCCACGCGGACTCGGTGGCCGACCGGTACCCGCGCCAGTCGCTGCGGGATCGAGTGCTGTACGCCGTGGACGAACTGTCGGGCTTTGTGGTGGCCACTGCCCTCGTGCGGCCCTCGAAGTCGATCCACGACGTGGACGTTGCGGCGGTGCGCAAGAAGATGAAAGACAAGCGGTTCGCAGCAGGCGTGAGCCGGGAAGACGTGGTGCGCGGCGCACAGGAGCTCGGGATCGACCTGGACGAGCTGATCGGCATGGTGATCGCCGCACTGCAGGCGGCAGCCGGGCCGCTCGGGCTGGAGGGGACCGCGGCGAGCGGGCAGTAAACCACGTCATTCCCGGCTCAGTAGGGCGTATCCTTCGTCGTGAGGGACTCGTGCGAAGGAGGATTGGTCCATGCGCCACGTGAACGCCCTGTGCCTCAAACTGGCCGCGTACATTCTGATCTTCAGTTTCACCCTGCCGGCGCATGGGCGCCTGGCGCTTCCGCAGTCGCTGATGATGGCGGCAGTCCACACTCTGCTGTTGTGGCTCGTCGACCTTGTCGCCCTCCCGCGCTTCGGGCGTGTGCCCGTGCTGGGGGGCGACGCCGCCTTGCTCCTGGTCGGCTCGCTGCTGATGCTGCGGGCGATGAACGCAGCCCCCCGCCTCGGGGGGCTGCTGGTGGCGGTTCCGCTGGCACTGCTCTTCGAGGTCTGGTTCCACCACCACCTCGTGGAAAACCGTCTGCTGGAAGGGTGATTCTACCGCGATTCGACAGGGATTCGACAGACCGGTGCGGAACAGAGAAAGGTAGCCAAAATCCTGTATCCGCACGACGGGGAAAGGATGAATGATACTTGCGCCTGGAGGAGTTCACGTTTCTCCCTGCCGATGTGAGGGAGAAGGCTCTACGGTTCCTGGCCAACATGATCGGGGATCCGAACGCCCCTCCGGAGCGTTTGCTGGCCGATCTTGAGGCAGCCCTGGAACGGGCAGAACAGAACGGGACCTTCACGTACCTGCGCGGCGAGCAGACCGTGGAGGATGAGCGCGAGGCCGACGGGGTCCTGTTCCCCACGGGGCTCACCACGCCCACCGGCGAGGACATTTCGGCGAAATGCGTGCTCAACAAGAACCCCAACCGCCAGCCCTGGTTCGGCCTCTTCTTCCAGGCGGCCCGCCGTGAGGGGTTCGTCATCGGCGACCTGTACTTCCGCTCGTGGAGCGACGGCGCCCGTTTCCTGGAGGAGATCGCGGAACTTGCCATCCCTGAGCGCTGGAACTACAACCACTACCAGTCGAAGCAGCAGCATCCAATCCTGAAATCTTATATTGAGAAGACGTTCGAGCGGCTGAAGCAGCAGGGGTACATCCTGCGCCAGGATGACAAGCTGCTGTTCAACACGGGCCTGATCAACTGCTACTTCCGGGAGATCTACGTGCTCGGAGAGGTCGACCCGGAGTTCCCGCAGCGGGTTGTCAACCCCAGGGTGGTTTTGGAGAACGACCGGATGGTCCTGGACGTGTTTAAGAATGAGAAACCGCCATTGGCGAGTTTCTTCGAGAATATCACCGACGTCATCTTCGACCCCAACCTGGAGATCAACACCGATGATATCCACATCATCGATGACAACTTCGACCGCATTCCCGCGATCTACCGCGATCGCAAGAAGAGCGAGATCTTTGCCCTCTTCCAGTCTGCGATCGACTTCGCCCGCATCATGGCGCGGCGCAACTACAAGCTGGTGGTGCCCCAGTACTACATGGGCCAGATCCAGTTCCTCATGCCCATCTACCTCTCGGGCGAGTTCAGCGGCTCGCCAGACTTCGCCCTGGTGCTGCAGCGGATGGGCAACATCTACCGGGGCAACACCATCTTGACCCTGGACATGGCCTACCAGAACGCCCGCCTCATCGCCAAGCCCGACACGACCTGGCTCAGCCCCGACAAGTGTTGACATCGCGAGATAACAGGCCCCTCCGGCGCACGTCGGAGGGGCCTGTTCATGCAATCCTGCATACCGCAGGCAGGAACCGGAGGGAGCCGGAGCCAACATACATGAATGAATAGAATGGATGCCGGACTCGTGTGCAAGGAGGGATCTGCATGGAACAGACCACGCGCCATGTGCGGCTCGCAACCGCCATCCCCGGCCCCCGCTCCCGGGAGTTGATGGCCCGGAAGGAGCGGGTGGTGGCCAACGCACTCTCCATTCACGTGCCGGTGGCGATCCAGGAGGGGAACGGGGCCCTGGTGACGGACGTGGATGGAAACGTCTTCATCGACCTCGCCGGCGGCCTGGGGTGCATGAACGTGGGCCACTCGCACCCCCGGGTCGTGGCGGCCATTCGGGAGAGCGCAACCCGCTTCACCCACACCGATTTCTCCGTCATCATGTACGAGAGCTACGTGCGGCTGGCCGAGCGGCTGATTGCCCTGGCGCCCGGCGACTTCCCGAAGAAGGCCTGTTTCTTCAACTCCGGGGCCGAGGCGGTGGAGAACGCCGTCAAGATCGCTCGCAAGCACACCGGCCGGAGAGCCGTCATCGCTCTGGAGGGCGCCTTCCACGGCCGTACCAACCTCGCCATGGCCCTCACCTCCAAGGTAAAGCCGTACAAGGAGGGGTTCGGCCCCTTCGCCCCCGAGATCTACCGGGTGCCGGCGCCCTACACCTACCGGCGGCCGGTGGGGATGAGCGAGGCTGAGTACGTCCGCTTCTGCGGCGATGCGCTGGAGCGGGCGCTGACGACGCAGGTGGCCCCGGAGGAGGTCGCGGCGATCATCCTGGAGCCCGTGCAGGGTGAGGGAGGGTTCGTCCCGCTGCATCCCGACTACCTGGCCCGTGTGAGCCAGTTCGCCAGGCGGTACGGCTTCCTGGTGATCGCCGACGAGATCCAGTCGGGCTTCGGGCGCACCGGCACCTTCTTCGCCTGCGAGCAGCTTGGGCTGGTGCCCGACCTGATCTGCGTGGGCAAGTCGCTGGCCGCCGGCATGCCGCTTTCCGGCGTGATCGGCCGGGCCGAGGTCATGGACGCCCCCGGCGACTCCACCATCGGCGGTACCTATGTGGGCAACCCGGTGGCCTGCGCTGCGGCCAACGCCGTGCTTGACGTGATCGAGGAGGAGGGGCTGGTGGCCCGCGCCCGCGCCATCGGCGACCTGCTGCGGCGCCGGTTCAGAGACCTGGCGGTTCAGCTGGAGGGGATCCCCGGGTCACGCCTGCAGGTGGGCGACATCCGCGGCCTTGGTGCGATGGTCGGCGTGGAGCTCGTCACCGACCGGGCTACCCGCGAGCCGGCGACCAGGGCCGCCGCAGAGGTGGTGACGCGCGCCGGCCAGCGCGGGGTCATCGCCGTCAAGTGCGGCATCTACGGCAACACGCTCCGCATCCTGGCGCCGCTGGTGATCACCGACGAGCAGCTGAACGAGGCGCTCGACGTTCTGGCCCAGGTCTGTACGGAGATTGCACGAGGGGAGTAGCCTCACCCTTTCGGAAGGAAGCACACGCCCGGCGGCGGGCGTGTGCTTCCTTGTTTACGCCTTTACTCGTCTCCACGGGCGATCAGGGAGCAGAGTTCGCCGACGGTCTCGACATCCACCAGCAGTTCCTCCGAGAGTTCCACTCCGAACTCTGCCTCCAGCGTCTCCACCAGGCTCTCCATGCTGGTGTCGTACTCCTCGGCGAGGGCGGTGAGTGACGTGGTGTAGCCGATGCCCCGGTCGCCGACCTGCTCACGGATGAACCGCAGCGCCTCGTGTCTCACATTCATCGGTCAAAGTGGCACCTCCGGGGCGTATTCTCCCCTCTCCCCTACGGCCTATACAGCAGTGCTTTGGTGTAAGATTCCACCGCCGCCGTAGTCCAATGTGCCTGGATGATTGGCGGAAATCATGGTAAAATGCCTGAAATAGGTCTTATCATCCTATTCTTATTTCGCCAGGGGGGATATGAGGAGTGGAGCGTCCGTACCTCAAGGCTTATCCGCAGGGTGTCCGCTGGGAGATTGATTTGCCTGAGGTTCCCGTGTACCAGGCCCTCTTCGACCAGGCGGCCCGCCACCCGGAGCGCACGGCACTCATCTTCATGGGGAAGCGGATCAGCTACCGGGAACTGGTGGGGATGATCGACCGGTTCGCCGCCGCGCTGCAGAAGCGGTACGGCATCCGGAAGGGCGACCGGGTGGGGATCATCCTGCCCAACTCGCCGCAGAACGTCATCGCCACGGTGGCCTGCCAGCGCATCGGCGCCATCCCCGTTCAGTTCAACCCGCTCTACGTCTCCCGGGAGATCGCCTACCAGGTGCGAGACTCCGGCTCCCGCGTCATGATCACGCTGGACCTCTTCTGGCAGAAGGTGCGGGAGGCCGGCGGCGCAGAGGCCTATATCTGGACGGGCGTGCAGGACTTCCTCAACTTCCCCCTCAACTACCTCTACCGGCTGAAGGCCAAGCCGCCGCGCATTCCTGCCTCCGACGCGGTCCACTTCGTGGACCTGCTCCAGGAGAGCCCCGACGGCCTGCAGATCCCGGCCGTCCAGCCCGAGGAGGACCTGGCGGTTCTGCTCTACACGGGCGGCACGACGGGCGTCTCCAAGGGCGTCATGCTCACCCACTTCAACATCACCTCGAACATCGCCCAGATCCGCGAGTGGCTCAGCCTGGATGAGAGCCGGCACCATACCGTGCTCTGCGTGCTGCCGATGTTCCACTCCTACGGCTTCACGGCGGCCGTGAACATGGGGCTGGCGCACGGCTGCACGCTGATCCTGGTGCCCCGGTTCGACGCCGGCGACCTGCTCAAGACCATCGCCAAGTACCGGCCGACCCTCTTCCCCGGGGTACCCACCATGTATATCGGCCTGCTGAACCACCCCGACATGGCCAAGTACGACCTGAGTTCCATCGAGCTCTGCGTGACCGGGGCCGCCGCCATGCCGGTGGACCTGCTGCAGAAGTTCGAGCAGGTGACCGGCGCCACCATCATGGAGGGCTACGGCCTCACCGAGTCCTCCCCGGTGACGCACGCCAACCCGCGCGTCGGCCGGCGGGTTCCGGGCAGCGTCGGCCTGCCGTACCCCGGCACTGACGTGCGCATCGTGGACCTGGAGACCGGAGCCGACCTGCCGCCCGGCGGCGAGGGCGAGGTGGTGATCAAGGGGCCGCAGGTGATGAAGGGCTACTGGAACAGGCCGGAGGAGACGGCCGCGACCCTGAAGGACGGCTGGCTGCACACGGGCGATATCGGCCGGCTGGACGAGGACGGCTACCTCTATATCGTGGACCGGAAGAAGGATATGATCATCGCCGGCGGGTTCAACATCTACCCCCGCGAGATCGACGAGGTGCTCTACCAGCACCCGGCGGTGCTGGAGGCCTGCGCGGTGGGGGTGCCCGACGCCTACCGCGGCGAGACCGTGAAGGCGTTCGTGGTCTTGAAGCCGGGAGCCCAGGCCACCGAGCAGGAGATCCTCGACTTCTGCCGGGAGCGCCTGGCCGCCTACAAGCGGCCCCGGTCGGTGGAGTTCCTGCCGGAACTGCCCAAGTCGACCGTGGGCAAGGTGCTGCGGCGCGTGCTGGTCGAGCGCGAGTCGGCCAAGAGCACCTCGGCCGTGTCGTGACGGGACGAGGGAGCGGCCTCGCCGCTCCCTTTCGCGTTGATCCCGAGCAGGACGCCTGGCCAGGTGCCCCTGCAAAAAAGAGGTCGGCCCTTTCAGGTTACGTTCAGGTTGGTGTGATAAGCTCAACGTAAGGGGCTTGACCCATCGACGGGCAGCTGCGCACCTCTGCGCCGTGACGCTGCATCCAGATACGTCGTTCACCGCTCCTTCATCAGGACTCCGCCGTGGGAGGATCAGTTGGCATGAACGAAACGCTCTCCTTCTCCGACCTCTTTAACCAGAGCCTCCTCAACACGTCCCTGCAGGAGCTGACACTCGGGCGCCTTCTGCTCGCGATGGCTGTCTCCCTGCTGCTCGGCCTGTTCCTCCACCTGGTGTACAGGCGCGCCTTCCAGGGCGTCATCTACTCCCGCTCCTTCGGCCTCTCGCTCGTCGTCATCACCATGATCACCACCATCCTGATCATGGTGGGCGCCTCGAACGTGGTCGCCTCCCTCGGCATCATCGGCGCCCTCTCCATCGTTCGCTTCCGGACCGCCGTGAAGGAGCCCATGGATCTGGTCTTCCTGTTCTGGGCCGCCGCCGCGGGCGTCGCCACGGGAGCGGGAACCTATGTGCTGGCCCTGGTGGGCTCGGCGGTCATCGGGCTGGGCATGTTCCTGCTGACCGGGGGGTTCCCCGGGGGCGGCGTGCCCTACCTCCTGGTGGTGCAGACCACGGGGGAGGAGGGCGACACGCGTGTACAGGCCGTCCTCAGAGAGGCCCGCCAGCGGTACCGCCTGAAGTCGAGGGCGGTTGCGGACGGGGGCCTTGAGGTCACCTACGAGCTTCGCCTGAAGGAGGGCGCCTCTGCCCTCGTCAACCAGATCGCGCATCTTGACGGGGTCCAGAGCGCCGCACTGATCGCCTACAACGGCGACTACGCGGCTTGAGCGGGGTGACGACATGCGCAGACTGAACTGGGTGATTGCCGCCTTGCTGGTGCCGCTGCTCGTGGTCGGGGGCGTCTGGCTGGACGGAACCGCCGCGGTGGCGGAGGACGGCGGGGAACTGCCCTCCTTTCCCCGTGACACTGTGATTGAGGTTAACATCGACATCGACGCCGCCGACCTTGAGGACCTGTTCGCCAACGCCGAGCAGGAGAAGGAGTACGAGGCCGCACTCACCTGGAACGGCGAGACGTTCCCGCACGTGGCCATCCGGGCCAAGGGCAACTCCAGCCTCTCCTCCGTCGCCCGGTCCAAGTCCAACCGTTACAGCCTCAAGCTGGACCTGGACGAGTACATCCCGGGCCAAAGCCTCGACGGCATCTACACGATCAACCTGAACAACGGCTTCAGCGATCCCTCCTACCTGCGGGAGCTGCTCAGCTATGAGGCCTTCGCCTCCCTGGGCGTGCCGGTGCCCGCCACCACCTGGGTGTGGCTCACCCTGAACGGTGAGCCTCACGGGCTCTACCTGGCTGTGGAGGAGATTGAGCAGCCATTCCTGTCCCGCTACTTCGACACCGCCACGGGCGATCTGTACAAGCCGGACGGCGAGGGTTCCGACCTGAAGTGGTACGGTGACTCGTACGCCGACTACCCTGGGTTGGACTACCAGACCAAGGGAAAGAACAGCACGCACTCGGCGCTGCTGGCCATGCTGGACGCGCTGAACAACGGCGGCGACCTGGAGGCCCACCTGGACGTGGACTCCGTCCTCCGCTACCTCGCCGTCTCCACGGTGCTGGTCAACCTCGACTCGTACCAGGGCCAGTTCAAGCACAACTACTACCTGTACGAGCAGAACGGCCGGTTCACCATCCTGCCCTGGGACCTGAACATGTCCTTCGCGGGCTTCGGCGGAAGCACGAACCTGAAGATCGATGAGCCCACCACGGGGGCGCTGGAGGACCACCCGCTCATCGCGAGGCTGCTGGAGGTGGAGGAGTACCGGGAACGCTACCACGGGTACATTGAGGAGTTGATCACAGGCTACCTGGAACCGGACCGGTTTGCGCAGCGGGTCCGGGAGGCCGCCGCCGTGATCGACACCTACGTCGCCAGGGACCCCACAAGCTTCTACACCTATGAGCAGTTTAAGGCTGCGGTCAGCGACGACGCGGATGCGGCCAACACAGTGACGCTGGAAGGGCAGCCGCCCGGAGTCACCGAACCGCCGACGCCTGCAGTGCCTGGAGACTCGGAACAGCCGTCGCCCGGGGCTGCGGAATCGCAGGTACCCGGAGTACCGCCGCAGCGGTGGACCGGGGCTTCGGAAGAGCAGCCGCCTGAGGTCTCGGCGGAGCGGTCGTCCGGTGTTCCGCCGCAGCAGTGGACCCGGGCTCCGGAAGGGGACGCCGGCCGGGGAGAGCAGCTGCCTGCCGCACCTAAAGGGCAGGCGGTCCGGGGTCGGGACGAGCAGGCGCAGGCAAGAGGCGGACGGCGCGGGCAGGGCTTCGGCTTCGGCTTCGGCGGCGGCACGCAGGTGAGCCTCATCGCATTCGTCCGTGAGCGGGTGGCCAACGTGAGGCAGCAGCTCAACGGCGAGATTCCCTCCGCCGGCGACGGCTCCGGTACGGGCATGGGAGCGGGACCGGTCATGGGCGGCATGGGTCAGAACCGGTTCCCCGGCCGGCCCGGTGAGATGCCGGAGGGCATGCCGGAAAACATGCCGACCCCGCCGGACTTCGCCACAGGCGAGGGTGTTCTGCCAGGCGCTCCCTTCGGCATGAACGAGGACGGGGGCATCGGCGGCGGCACGGGTCAGAACCCGCTCCCCGGTTGGCCTGGCGAAATGCCGGACATGCCGACGCCGCCGGACTTCCCCGCAGGGGAAGGCGGCCTGCCGGGTGGGTGGCCTCCCGGCGAAGCGCAGGCCTCCGGTGCGGCGCAGCGCATCGGCCTGGCTGCAGGGGTGCTCCTCCTGTTGGCTGCGGGTGGACTGATCTGGTGGCGCCGGCCCCGGTATGCGGAGTGACGATGGAGATGGGCTCAGGAGGTGGCACGCACGCATCACCGCGGAACCAGCACTGCCGCAGGGGCGTAGTTATGTAATGCATCCCGGCAACCTCTGCGCGTTCGGAAGGAGACGAAGCTATGCCCAACGGCTCAGAAGTCCGGCGAGACGACGTGCTGATCACCGTGGACGCGGATGGGGAGGACGGATGGCAGTTCTCCGTGACCTCCCCTGACGGAGCAGTGACCCTGGAACTGGGACCCGGACTTCCGCCCATCGGGGACGGTGCGGTCCGCCTCTTTACCGGGACGAGCGGGGACTTGTCTGCTGAGATCCGGAACACCGGTTTCCACGGTGTTCCGCTCCGGGAACTGACTGACCTGCGCTACTGGACCTACTCCACCCAGAACAATGGCCAGCAGTGGCCCTATATCATCCTGCAGATAGACCGGGACGGAAACGGCAGCGTCGATGACCTCCTCTTCTTCGAGCCCGGCTACCAGACGCCCGGCTCTGGCAACCCGAGCCTTCCCGATCAGGGGCTCCCGGTGTTGAACACCTGGCAGGACTGGAACGCCCTGGTCGGGGGCTGGTGGTCGCTGAACGGAGTCGGCGGCCTGAACCCAGGCGACCAGGTGGGGCCGCTCTCCCAGTACCTCGCAGTCGAGCCCGACGCCACCATCGTCAACTCCGCCTCAGGACTGGGCGGGGTGCGGGTGGTGCAGGGGTTTGCCTCCCCTGAAGACGTCTTCAACGGCTACGTCGATGCGTTTTCCATCCAGACCAGGGATGCAGGCATCACGACCACCTTCAACTTCGAGCCGTTTCAGTCCCCTCCGGCGCCACCCGGTCCGCGGCCTGGCAGGTTCTCCCTCTCCCAGACCGGGGGCAGCCGTCCTCTCTTTACCTGCGAGGGGCTTCTGCCGTCTTCACGCCGGAGCAGACCCTTCATCGTGCCTGGAGGGTTCATCGACGCCAGGCGGTAGCATGCAGGAGTTTCTTGCGCCTGTTGCCGAACAATATGGCCGAGGCCCCGTGTCCGCAAAGGGTATCCGCAAAGGGTAGAGGACGGAAGGAGAGAGGTACGATGACGATTGCAGAGCTATTCGAGAACCTGAAGGCGAAGATCGCGGCGAACCCCGCCAAGATCGCGAACCTGAAGGCCAGCTACCAGTTTGAACTGACCGGCGAGGGCGGCGGCACCTATCACGCCACGTTCGATAACGGCAGCTACGAGATCGGCGAGGGCCCCCTGCCGAACGCAGGCTGCACCATCACCATCTCCGTTTCAGACTTCTTCGCCTTGCTGGAGCGCAGGCTGAACCCCATGGCCGCCTTCATGTCCGGAAAGCTGAAGGTCAGGGGCGACATGGGAATGGCGATGAAGCTTCAGCAGCTGATGAGCTGACCGGGCCAAACTCCTGCCCCCATCCAGAGGGTGGGGGCCCTTTCGCGAAAGCTTGACCCCGTAGGGAGTGGACCCCCTTGCTCCACATACTCGCCCTGGTAATCGCACTGGCGCCGGCGGGCGCCATGCTCTGGTACATCCGTCATCTTGACAAGTACGAACCCGAACCCTGGACGTACATCGCAGGGGCCTTCGTCGCCGGCGTGCTGTCCACGGTTCCCATCTATTTCGTCGAGGTGGTTCTCGACCAGATGAGCCCGTTCACGGGCTTCATGTCCACGGTCTACACGTCCTTCATCGTGGCCGCCTTCACCGAGGAGACCGGGAAAGGAATCGCCGCCTGGGCCATGAACTGGCGGCGGACGGAGTTCGACGAGGTGATGGACGGCATCGTCTACTTCGGCGTAACGCACATGGGCTTTGCCGTCGCCGAGAACCTCCTGTACGTCTTCGGGGGCGACGATATCTTCAACGGCCTGCTGACGGCGATGGTGCGGACCACCACCGCCGTGCCGATGCACGTGATCGTGGGCATGATCATGGGCTACCACATGGGCGTCGCCCGCTTTGCCCGAACCCGGCGGGAGCGGGTGCTCCATGTGATCGAGGGCTGGGTCCTGCCCATCCTGCTGCACGGCTTCTACAACCTCGGCAGCCTGAACCAGGACATGGCCCTGGAGAGCCTGACGGACCTCATCCGGTACGGCTTCGGCACGGCGCTGCTATATGCTGCAGTCGTCGCCCTGTGGCTGGCGCTGCTCCCGCGGGTCCGCAAGGCGCAGCAGGCCTCGCCCTTCCGCCCGGTCGAGGCCTTCCAGCTGGTCGCGGCGGACGTGCCCTGCCCGTACTGCGGCGCGGTCTACCCGCAGGGGGCGCGCTACTGTCCGAACTGTGGCTCTGCGCTGCGATAGGACGGTCTACGCCTCGGCGACCCGCCGCTCCTGCTCCCAGATAACCGCACCGGCCAGCAGGAGGGCGGCGGGCACGACCAGATACCAGGGCCGCTCGGGCAGGACGATCCGGTAGAGCAGCACCCAGGCAGCCACGTGGCAGGCGAGCCGCCACTGGGCGTGCCAGCGGATGGTGGCGAGGTTGAGCAGCCACGAGAGGAGGATCAGCCCCGCCAGAAGCAACGTCCCGATGCCGCTGGCGGCCGCGGTGGCCGCAACGCCCAGCGCGACGGCGGCGAGGAACCCGAGCCAGCCCGGAACCGTACTGGGAAACCCTGCCCGGTAGAGCAGATCCCGCACGCACATCACCCCCTGACAGGCTATTCGCGCCGGCCCGCGGGCATGCCCCGCCGGGCCGGTATGCATTGCAGGGCCAGCAATCTTTAGGGAGAATAGACCGATCATAGAGGATATTGTGCGGAGCGGGACGAATATAGCGAGGCAGACTATGAATGGCCGTTCATTCAAGCGTCGCATGGGGGAGCTGGACGGGACCACGTCCGCCTAGGGGGAGGCACAGACATGCTTGTTGCAACGCGGGACGTGTATTGGAACATCTCGAATGGCTATCTGCTCTACCTGGTTCTTGTCGCCTCGTTCGCTGTTTTCGCGTACGGCATGTGGCAGCGCATCCGCCTCTGGTTCATCGGCAAGCCGGAGGTGCGCTGGGATCAGGTCTGGGCGCGGCTTCGGCGAGTGTGGCAGCACGCGGGGCTGCAGCGCCGGCTCGCGCAGAACCGGGTGGCCGGACTCTTCCACATCCTTTTCTCGTGGGGCTTCGTCATTCTCTTCCTCGGCACGCTGGTCGTCATGGTGCACGAGGACTTCCGCATCCGGATCATGCAGGGCCGGTTCTATCTCTGGTTCCAGTCGCTGGTCCTCGACCTGGCGGGCATCCTGGCCCTGGTGGGCGTGGTGATCGCCTGGGTTCGGCGCTCCGTAGCCAAGCCCCGGGCGCTCTCCCGGGTATCGCAGCCGACGTCGCCCCTTGACGACTGGGTGTTCCTGGCCCACATGTTCCTGATCCTGTGGACCGGCTTCTGGACGGAGGGCATCCGGCTGGTGGCCACCGACGACCCATGGGCCGCCTGGTCGCCCATCGGCCTGGTGCACGGCCGCTTGCTTGCCAGCTTCATGTCGCTGGAGGCCATGCTGGTGCTGCACCGCATCCTCTGGTGGTTCCACATGATCATCTCGTTCACGCTCATCGCCTACCTGCCGTTCTCCAAGATGATGCACATCCTCATGGGCCCGGCGAACATCTTCCTCTCCGACCTGCGGCCGAACGGCATCCTGGCCACCACGGACCTGGAGTCGGAGACGCCGGTGCTGGGCGCCGCCTCGCTCTGGGACTTCACCTGGAAGGACCTGGCTGACCTGGACGCCTGTACCGAGTGCGGCCGCTGCCAGGAGAACTGCCCGGCCTTCCTGACGGGCAAGCCCCTGAACCCCAAGAAGCTGATCCTCGACCTGCAGCACCACCTCCACGAGAAGGGCCCCGTCCTCGCCCTGGCAGCCATGAAGGGCGAGCGGCCCGGTGAGCAGCCCTTCGAGTCGGAGCTGGTAGGTCCGGTGGTGGACCCCGAGGCGCTCTGGTCCTGCACCACCTGCCGGGCGTGCATGGAGGTCTGCCCGGTCTACATCGAGCACGTGCCCAAGATCGTGGAGATGCGCCGCCACCAGGTGATGCTCCAGGGCGAGTTCCCGCAGGAGCTGAACCTCACCTTCAAGAACCTGGAGCGGCAGGGCAACCCGTGGGGCATGGGCGCCCACACCCGCACGCAGTGGACCGAGGGGCTGAACGTGCCGCTCATCGCCGACAATCCCGACGCCGAGTACCTTTTCTGGCCGGGCTGTTCCGGGGCGTTCGACCAGCGGGGGCAGAAGATCGTCCGGTCCATCGTGCAGCTCTTCGACCAGGCGGGGGTCTCCTACGCCATCCTCGGCAAGGAGGAGAAGTGCACCGGCGACTCGGCCCGCCGCGCCGGCAACGAGATGCTCTTCCAGCAGCTTGCCATGGAGAACATCGAAACGCTGAAGGGCTACGGCGTGAAGAAGATCGTTACCCAGTGTCCGCACTGCTTCCACACCTTCGACAAGGACTACCGCGAGATGGGGCTGGACGTGGAGGTCATCCACCACACGCAGCTGCTGGCCCAGCTGGTGAAGGAAGGGCGGCTGAAGCCCGCCCGGGAGGTCGCCCAGACGGTTACCTACCACGACTCCTGCTACCTGGGCCGCTATGGCGGCGAGTACCAGGCGCCGCGCGACATCCTGGCCGCGCTGCCCGGGGTGGAGCTGAAGGAGATGGAGCGGCACGGCAGCACGGCGATGTGCTGCGGGGCCGGCGGCGCCCGGATGTGGATGGAGGAGCACCACGGCACCCGGGTCAACGTCGAGCGGAGCCGTCAGGCCATCGCCACCGGCGCAACCACCGTGGCCACCAACTGCCCGTTCTGCATGACGATGCTCTCGGACGGTATCGCGGCCGAGGACAACAGCGAGCAACTGCGTGTGCTTGACCTGGCGGAGATGCTGCTTGAGGCGGTGACGCCGGAGGGGGGCCCGGCGGCGGAACAGACGGTTGCGCAGGTCGGAGAAAACCGCTAAAGTGAGAGGATGAGGCGCCGTGGAAGGCACGGCGCCTTCGCTTTGGGGAGGGTCGTCGATGCTGCCCATTCACCAGATTCCGGTGCCCACGCCCTTTCCCGGGTTGGGGCCGGTGTACGTGTACCTCGTTCGCCAGGATCCCATCACCCTCATCGACGCCGGTCTGGGCCTGCCGGAATGCCGGGAAGCTCTGAAGGCCGGTCTCGCCGCGCTTGGCGTCCGCGTGCGCGACGTGCGGCGCCTCCTCCTGACCCACGCCCACGTGGACCACTTCGGACTGGCGGCCTGGATCCAGGAGGAGTCGGGGGCCGAGGTCTACTTTCACCCCGACGAGCAGGGCAAGGTCGAGGCGACGCCGTGGTGGAAGGAGTGCCTGGTCCGCACCATGGAGGAGGCGGGGGTCGAACCTGCGGTGCTTGGGGCGGCCCGGGAGTTCTGGCGGATGGAGCGGCTGGTGTCCGCCCCCGTTGCGGAGTGGAGGCCCCTGGAGGACGGCCAGCGCTTCCCGTTCGAGGGAGGCGAGCTGGAGGCCCTGCACCTTCCGGGCCACGCGCTGGGGCACACCGGGTACCTGGATCGGGCAGCGCACACGCTGATCGGCGGCGACCACCTGCTGGAGGGGGTTACGCCCAATCCGATCATGGAGCCAGTTCTGCCGGGCCATCCCGACGCCGTGCCCCACGATCCGGCGAGAGCCCTGACGCTGGGCCAGTTCCTCCGCTCGCTGGACCGGGTGCACGCCCTGGACCTGGCGCGCGTCCTGCCCGGACACGGGCCGGTGATCACCGACCACCGTGCGGTGGTGGAGCGCTACCGGGCCAAGCACGCCCGCCGGCTGGACGCCATCCTGGCGCTGCTGGGTTCCGGCCGCAGCCCGTGGGACCTGACCCGGCAGTTTTACCCCCATGTGCAGGGCTTCGATCAGTTCCTGGCGTTCTCCGAGGTGGTGGCCCACCTGGACCTGCTCGTGGTGCAGGGACGGGCCAGGTTCGACAGGCTCTCGGGGTTCAGCCGTTACAGAGCCGCAGGGTAGGGCCGTCGCATGTGCCGGCCCAGTCCGGTCGAGGTGAACAGCTTTGGTTTCTTACGAACACGCCGCTGCGCTGCAGGTTGCCGCAGAGGCCGGGGTCGTCCTGATGCAGTCCGGGGCTGACGTCGCCCGGGTGGAGGACACGGTCGCCCGCATCCTGCGCGCCTACGGGGCGGAACAGCCCGATATCTACGCCACGCCTACCGGTATTTTTATCAGCCTTTCCGATGAGGAGACCACTATTGTGCGGCGGGTGCGGCAGCGCACCATCGCCCTTGACCGGATCAGTGCGATCAATGAGCTCTCGCGCAGCCTGTGTGCCCAGTTGCAGGAGCCCGGGGAGGCGCTGCGGCGCATCCGGGAGATTGCCCAGCAACCATCTCCGCTGCCCGGCTGGTTGGACGTGCCGGCCAGCGGGCTGGCTGCGGCAGCATGTACCATGCTGGTGGGCGGAACGCTGCCTGGCGTGCTGCCCGCCTTTGTCGCCAACCTGGTGGTTCAGGCCGGGGAGCGCGTCTGCCGCTGGCTGGGTCTGCCCGACGCCGTGAGCGACTTCATTGCGGGTGCCAACGCCGTCTTCGGCGCCACGCTGCTCGACCGGTGGTTCGGCGTGCCGGTCGGCCCGGTGGTGGCCGGCGGCATCATGATCCTGGTTCCGGGACTCGCCTTCACCAACGCACTGCGCGACGCGATTGCGGGCGACCTGGTGAGCGCCACCGCCCGGGGGCTTGAGGCGTTCGTCAAGGTGGCGGCGCTGGCCGGGGGCGTCGGCGCTGCACTCTTTGTGGTGGGGGGAGGTGCCATTCTGTGATCACCTACCCGTTCGCCTTCGTCGGTGCTGCCATCATCGGCGCTTCCTTCCGCCTGCCCCGCTCCACCATCCCCTGGGCGGGGCTGTGCGGCCTCACGGCGTGGGCCGGGTTTGACCTCTCCCTCCGGATGGGTGCACCTGAGCTGGCGGCGGTCTTCGTCGGGGCGATCCTGCTGGGTGTGCTGGCGGAGGTGCTGGCCCGCCGGCTCCACCATCCGGCGATCCTCTTTGCCATTCCCGGTCTCATTCCACTGGTGCCGGGAATCATCGCATATCGGGGAATGCTCATGCTGTCGCGCAACCAGCTGGCCGAGGGAGCCTGGCAGTTGGCCCGGGCGCTCCTGTACGCCGGTATCCTGGCAGCAGGCCTGTCCATTCCGACCGTGCTGTTCCGGCGTTGGACCCGGCGGCACTGAGCCCGGGACGCAGGATCGGTGGATCCGGAGGTGGTATGTATCGTTCAGGAGGTGGTGACCGTGACAGAGGTTACCTTCTATACTTATCCAACATGAAGCTCCTGCAAGAAGGCCAAGCAGTTGCTTGACACGAAACCGGTAAGCGTCACCGAGAGGCGCTACTTCAAGGAGAAGCCCACCCCGGAAGAGGTGCGGTGGCTGGCGGCCCGCCTTCCCGGCGGAGCGCGGGATCTGCTCTCCACCCGCAGCCGGCGGTACAGGGAGCTGGGGCTGGAGGGGCGCGAACTCAGCGAGGACGAGCTGATCGAACTGCTGGTGGCCGAGCCGGGCCTGTGGCGCCGTCCCGTGGTGGTGCGCGGCGACCGGGTGGTGGTCGGCTACGACGCACCCAGCCTCGAGGACCTGCTGAACGGGCGGGAGTAACGGCGAAAGCGAGATGATGACCGTGGCCGAGCGGAGGCGCAGCCGGGGCGGGGCCGCCCTGGCGGAGGCGCTCAGGGAGCATCCGGTGATTGCCTCCGTGCGCGAAGAGGGGCTGCTGGAGGAAGCACTGGCGTCGCGCTGCCAGGCCGTCTTCCTGCTCTCCACCAGCATCGGGCGGCTGAGCGCCGTGGGGGATGCGGTGGCGGCGGCCGGCAAGCTCCTCTTCGTCCACCTGGATTTCATCGGCGGGCTGGGGCGGGACGAGCAGGCTCTGGAGTACCTGGCCGAGACGGCGCGCCCGCTGGGGCTCATCACGACCCGCACCGGCCTGGTGCAGGTCGCCCGGCGGCTGGGCCTGACGCCGCTGCAGCGCCTCTTCCTGCTGGACTCCCAGTCGCTGACCACGGGCATCGAGGCCGCCCGTTCCAGCCGGGCCGAGGTGGTGGAGGTGCTGCCGGGCATCATCCCCCGGGCCGTGGCGGCGATACGGGCGCAGCTGCCAAACACGCTGATCATCGCCGGAGGCCTGGTGCGCACCCCCAGGGAGGTGGGGCGAGCGCTGCAGGCCGGCGCCTCGGGCGTCTCCACCAGCAGCACGGCGCTGTGGAACATGGATCCGGACGCGTTCCACGAGGCCGCCCGGAGCGAGGGATGAGCTGGCCGGAATCCTGAACCGGACGGGAGGCACATAAGCGTATGGCGGACCCCTGCGGGTCCGCCTGGCGCGCCGAAGGCGATACATCGACGACGGAGGGAGTAGAAGCGTGGGGGAGACCGAGATGATGCCTGATCTGTGGGAGCCCTTCCGGACACGCCGGGAGGGCCGTCACCGTCTCACGAGCGTGGAGGTCACCGTATCCAACTGGTGCAATCTGCGCTGTCGCCACTGCGCAGTGGGGGACTCGCTGGTGGCGCATGAGGCCGACCGCCTGCCGCTGGACCTGATCCTGCGGCGCCTGGACGAGGCGGAGGGGCTGATGACGCTCAGCCTGACCGGCGGCGAGCTGAGCGGCTCGCTGGCCGCCCTTCGCTCCTTCGTGCTGCCGCTGCTCAGGTATGCACGGGACCGGGGGCTGAAGACGCAGGTCAATACAAACCTGACTTTCGAACTGGGGCGCTATGAGCTGATTGCCCCCTATGTGGACGTGTTTCACATCACCTGGAACTACCGCGACCTGCACCACTTCCACCGCATCGTCCGGGGCCACGGGCGGGCCGACGTTGCGCCGGCCGCCTCGGAGGCCCTCTACACGCGCATCGTGGAGAACGCCCGGGCGCTGGCCGCACAGGGCTGTTTCGTCTCGGCCGAGACGATGGTCAACCGCGAGACCGCCGATGACCTGGGCGAGATGAACCGCTTCCTCGCCTCGCTGGGCTGCCGCCGGCACGAGGTGCACCCGATGTACCCGTCCGACTGGGCGTCAGACCTGCCGGTGCTGCCCCTCGCCGAGTTCCGGGATGCGGTGCACCGGTTCCTCGCCGAACGCGAACCACAGCTCTGGGTGCTCTTTGGCACGTTCCCGTTCTTCCCGTGCAGCCCCCTGCCGGAGGACCAGGAGATCCTGTCCCTGGTGCGCTCGGCGCCCAACGTCACGGTGCGCAACTGCCCCGACGGGCGGAACCGCCTCAACATCGACGGGTTCACCGGAGACGTGCGGGTGACCGACTTCGCCGCCGTGCCGCCGCTGGGGAACATCCGAACCGACCGGCTGGAGGACGTGTTCGAACGGTGGCAGAACCACCCGCAGTTTGCGCCCTGCAACTGCTACTGCCCGGTGGTGGGCTGCACGGGCCCGAACCTGCTGGTGGCCGAGATGTACTACCCGGGAGTGGACTTCCGCCTGCGCCGGGCCGTTCCCGTTTGATCCAGGCGCGGCGCGAGGCCGGGGGCTCAGGCGAGCCCCCGGCCTCAGGCATCAGCGAATTCGGTTTCGTGACGGGTCGGGAAAGGAGTGGTAGCGAACCGTACCGCCGTTCAGCCAGTGCGTCAGCGGCTCAAGCCAGGGGCGCCAGCGGATGTACTGATCGACCTCGCTGGTCGGCACCCATTTGACCCCGGAGATCTCACCGGGGGCGGGCGTAATGGAGCCACCGATCAACGTCGCCCCGAAGAAGAACTGAACCAGATGCTCCCTGGCCTCATAGTTACGGAACTCCGTGATGAAGGCGAGGTCGCCGATGGCCACCTCAAGTCCCGTCTCCTCGAGCACCTCGCGCGCCGCGGTCTCCTCCAGGAGTTCCCCCGGCTCCCAGTGGCCCTTTGGCAGTCCCCAGTGCCCGCGCCGGTTCCGGACCAGGAGGATCGCGCCCTTGTTCAAGACGAGGCCGCCGGCGGAGAGGTGTCGACGCAGGTGCTGCATGGCACACCCCTCCATCTCTATAGGGCCTGTTTTGACCATGATACTACCTTGCGCACACCGGGGCAAGTCGTGTGGACGGCCATCTCGCGGCGGAACGCGTCCTGTTAATAGTAAATTGCCTTCACAATACGAGTGGCGAAGGGATTGCGGGGACCCTGAGCGAATCTTGCACAGTTAGAGCAACCGCCGTACCAAGGGAGTGGGTTCCTTCCATGCAGGTGTTCATGCGCCTGAGGCGCTTCTACGTTCCTTACCTTCCGTGGGGGCTGGGTTCGGTTCTGGCGATGGCGGCGCTCACCGCAGTCGGTCTGGTGCGCCCGTGGCTGCTGGAGCAGCTGATCGACCGGGTGATCAAGGGAGGGCAGTTCGCCGAGCTCCCCTACTGGTCCGGCGCCGTGCTGGCGGTGGCACTTGTGCGTGCCGTCCTCAACTACAGCCGTCAGTACCTGGGGCACGTGTTCGGCCAGAATGCGACGCTCGACCTGCGCAACGCCCTGTATGACAAGCTCCAGTACCTGCACTTCAAGTTCTACGACAACGCGCACACCGGAGACCTGATGTCGCGCGTGACGGCGGACGTCGAGGCCTTCCGCATGTTCCTCTCCTTCGGCTTCGTCCACCTGATGGACGTCTTCTTCATGACGCTCTTCTCGCTGGCCGTCATGCTGACGATGTCCGTGAAGCTCACGCTGGTCACCCTCGTGGCCATGCCCTTCCTGCTGGTGGTGGTGATGCGCTTCGAGCGGCAGGTGCACCCGGCCTTCACACGGGTGCGCGAGTCGCTGGCCAGCCTCTCCACCGCCACCCAGGAGAACCTGAACGGCATGCGCACCGTGAAGGCGTTCGCCCGGGAGCAGTTCGAGGTGGAGAAGTTCTCCGCCCACAACGAGGAGTACCTCAAGGCAAACCTGGGCACCTCGGGCCTCTGGGCCCGGTACTTCCCGGTCATCGAACTGCTCTCCAACCTGGCCCTCACCGTGATGCTCTCGTACGGCGGTCTCCTGGTGATCCGGAACGAGCTCTCACTGGGCGAGCTGGTCGCCTTCAACAGCCTGATCTGGTACTGGATCTGGCCCATGCGGGAGGTCGGCTACCGCATCAACGAGATGACCCAGGCCATCGCCTCGGGCGAGCGGCTGCTGGAGGTGCTGGAGCACCCGGTGGCAGTACAGAACGCACCCGATGCGGTGCGGCTGCCGCATATGAAGGGTCACGTGCGCTTCGAGGGGGTGTCGTTCCAGTACGACTCGCCCCGGCCGGACACGCAGGAGGTCATCGACCACCCGGCCCTGGCGGACATCGATCTTGACGCCCCTCCGGGGAGTGTGATCGGGCTGATCGGCGGCACGGGCTCCGGCAAGTCTACCCTGGTCTCCCTGATCCCCCGGTTCTACGACGCCACCCGGGGCCGGATCACCGTGGACGGGGTGGACGTGCGCAAGCTCGACCTGGCGGACCTGCGCAGCCAGATCGGCATCGTGCTGCAGGAGACCTTCCTCTGGTCGGCTACCATCCGCGAGAACATCGCCTACGGCCGGCGGACCGCCACGATGGAGGAGATCGTGGCCGCGGCGAAGCTGGCGCGGGCCCACGACTTCATCATGGAGACGCCCAACGGCTACGAGACCATCGTCGGCGAGCGGGGCATGGGCCTCTCCGGCGGGCAGAAGCAGCGCATCGCCATCGCCCGGGCGATCCTGAACAACCCGCGCATCCTCATCCTGGACGACGCCACGGCCTCGGTGGACATGGAGACCGAGCACGAGATCCAGGAGGCCCTGCGCAACGCCATGCGGGGGCGGACGACCTTCATCATCGCCCACCGCATCTCCTCGCTGAAGCACGCGGACGAGATCCTCGTGCTGGACGCGGGCCGGGTGGTGGAGCGTGGCACCCACGAGGAGCTGCTGGCCAGGGGCGGTGTCTACCGCGCCATCTACGACATCCAGTTCCGGGACTACGAGGAGCAGAAAGCACGCAAGGCGGTCGGCGACGGGGGGTGCTGCTGATGGGGATGGGTGAGTACCGCACTGCCCGGGAGCTGCACCACCGGAGGCGGCCCGAGCTGAGCGAGAACGCGGACCGGTTCTACTACAAGGAAGAGCAGATCTTCGAAAAGCCCTTTGACTGGGACCAGCTTAAGCGGCTGGGGACCTATCTGCTGCCCTACACCCGGCAGGTCGTCCTGGCGGGCGTGGCGATGGTGGCGGCTACCCTCACCCGGCTGGCCGTGCCCTGGCTCATCGCCCAGACCATCGACGCGGCGCTGGAGACCGAGGTCCGGTTCACCGTGTGGACCCGCTGGCTGGAGCCCTTCGGGCGCACCGAGCGCCTGGCGATGCTGGTCGGCGTGATGTTGCTGGTCCACCTGATCAACTGGCTGGCGAACTACGCCCGCATCCGGCTGACCAACTGGGTGGGCCAGAAGGCGCTGTTCGACCTGCGCACGCGCATCTTCACCCACGTGCAGTCGCTCTCGCTTCGCTTCTTCGACACCCGGCCGGCCGGTTCGATCCTGGTCCGCATCACCAACGACGTGAACTCGCTGGAGGACCTGTTCACCAACGGCATCATCAGCGTGCTGCAGGACCTGCTGACCCTTGTCGGCATCATCGCGATCATGATGTCGATGCACCTGCAACTCTCGCTGGTGGTCTTCCTCTTCCTGCCGCTGATGGTCTTCGTGACCGGCCGCCTGCGCACCCGGGTGCGGCACGGGTGGCAGCTGGTGCGCATCAAGCGCTCTCGGATCACCGCCCACCTGGCCGAGGCGATTCAGGGCGTGCGGGTCACGCAGACCTTCTGCCAGGAGGAGGAGAACAAGGACTTCTTCAGCGACATGAACGCCGACAACCGCTACACCTGGCTGGCGGTGCAGCGGCAGAACGCCTGGTTCATGCCGATCGTGGAGATCACGTCCGCCCTGGCCACGGCGGCGGTGTACTGGTACGGCACGCGGGTGCTGCAGACCGGGGCCATCACGGTCGGCGTGCTGGTCGCCTTCGCCACCTACGTGGGCCAGTTCTGGGAGCCGATCAACCGGCTGACGCAGATGTACGGCAACATCCTCGTGGCCATGGCCTCCAGCGAGCGCATCTTCGAGTACCTGGATACCGAGCCCACCGTGCCCGAGAAGCCGGAGGCCGTGCCGCTGCCGCCGATCCGGGGCAAGGTGGAGCTGGAGAATGTCGTCTTTGCCTACGAAGAGGGGCGCACCGCGCTGAACGGCGTGTCGCTGAAGGTGGAGCCGGGCGAGACGGTGGCGCTGGTTGGCCACACGGGCGCCGGCAAGACGTCGATCATCAACCTGCTCTCCCGCTTCTACGACGTGAACGAGGGCGCCGTGCGCATCGACGGCATCGATGTGCGGGATGTGACGCTGGAGTCCCTCCGGCGGCAGATCGCCGTGGTGCTGCAGGAGACGTTCATCTTCAGCGGCACGATCATGGATAACATCCGCTTCGGCCGGCTGGACGCCACCGACGAGGAGGTCATCGCCGCCGCCAAGGCCGTGCGCGCCCACGACTTCATCATGCGGCTTCCGCAGGGCTACCAGACCGAGGTGCGGGAGCGTGGCTCCCGGCTCTCCATGGGCGAGCGGCAGCTGCTCTCCTTCGCCCGTGCGCTGCTGGCCGACCCGCGGATCCTGGTGCTGGACGAGGCCACGGCCTCGATCGACACGCAGACGGAGCTGCTGATCCAGGAGGCCCTTGCCCGGCTGCTGAAGGGCCGCACCTCCTTCGTGATCGCCCACCGGCTGTCGACGATTCGGAACGCGGACAAGATCGTGGTGCTGGACCACGGCAAGATCGTAGAGATGGGCACCCACGACTCGCTCATGGCGCAGCGGGGCGCATACTACGGGCTGATCCAGGCGCAGTTCAAGTTCTTCGAGGCGGGGTAGGGGGAATGGCATCGCTGTGCACCACCACCGCATACGAGGTGGTTCACAGCGTTACCGTTCGCACGTCAACTGGTCCGCCCGGCGGTCTCCAGGCACCGGTGCAGCCCTTCGACCGGACGCAGCTGAAACTCCGTGAGCCACCCTGCCCTACGGTGTGGCTCACGGAGTTACACTTCATGTATGAACGACTCCGCCAGACCGGGCGGTTCGGTCTTCCCGACTCCCGGGAGGCCGGGGGACGGGGACGCATCGTGAGTCTCCCTCACTTCTGCCCGGACGGGCTCCCGATCGGGACCCGGTCACTCTCGTACGTGTGGATACGACCCCCGAAGGGTTCCAGGACCCGGTCTGCGATTCTGACCGCGACCGCCGGGTCTGACGTTCCGTAGAATGCAGCCGCCATGTCGGCCAGCTCGGGGTCCAGCTCCCGAATGCGGGCGAGCAGGCGCTTGGGCTTGTCGCCCCAGACCCGGTTGAGCGCGCAGAGCGCCTCCAGCGCCTGGGGGACCAGCAGGCCAGCGAGCAGGCGGGCCTCCGGGGACCTGGGAGGCACGTCTTCGATGTCCTCTGCCAGATCGGTGAGTCGATACCGCCACGTGGCCTCCTGCCAGGGGGAAAGGGGCCGCGGCCCCTTCTGCCAGAGCTCATGGGCCCGTGCGGCCAACGCCGCGCATACCCCAGAGCAGTCCAGCAGCAACTCGCCGGTGGCGAAGGCGTGGATGGCGACGGCGTCTCCTCCTTCCAGGCGCTCTCTCATCTTGGGCGCCGGGTTGAAGAACAGCTCGACCTGCACCCCGTCCACCACCCTGCCCGCCCTCCAGTACTCCTGGCCGCTGGTGACGACGTAGAAATCAAGGTCGGAGGTCGCCTTGCCCTCCCCGCGCTGCACGGAGCCGAAGAAGAGCACGGCATCGGTCTCGGGAAGGGCCCGAAGTTCGGCCAGGACTGAGGCCAGCGCTTTTTCATACCGTTCCATCGACGCTCACCTGCCACTTCTGCACCCGATATCCCGGCGGGATCAGTGAGCCCGCCGGGAGCACTTGTGTCCGTGACGGTCCAGGTTCGTCGGATGTTCCGGACAACCGGGTGCCACGAACCGCTTCGCTCCCAGAACCCGTCTGTGTATCAGGAAACAGTGGGGAGTGAGAGCGGGTGTATGAGTATAAGGTTCTGATGCTGGCCGCAGCGGAGTCGCTTGAGGAGACGTTGAACGCCCACGCCCAGGAGGGCTGGCGCTGCAAGTTCCAGTACGTTGTCCAGGGGTTCGGCGGTTTCACGACGCTGGTGGTCACGCTTGAGCGGAAGAGCGGTGACGGGGGGAAGCGGAAGGCGGGTGAGGGTGAGGAATGGAAGGCGGACGAGGGCGACGAGTGGAAGGTGGGCATAAGAAGCCATCGAGAACTCGGGAGCAACACTCCCCAGCCTCGATGGCTTCGTGTATGTGCGTCCGCCTACCACGCTACCCCAGCATCTCCCGGGCCATCAGCACGGCCCCGGCGGCGGGGCTGGAGGCACTCTCGACGACCCGGGCGCCGGGCATCAGCTCGGCCAGGCGCCGGATGAGGGAATCCCGCACGGCCGACACGCCTTCCAGCACGCCGCCTGTGGTGGCGACCAGCGGCTCTGCCAGGGCCATGCGGCGCAGGAGCGCTGCGGCCAGGTGCGCCAGGTCGCGCCCGGCCCGAGCGAGGATCTCGCCGGCCACCGCGTCGCCCTCGGCGGCGGCCTGCGCCACGACGGGCACAAGCGCGGCGATCTCGGTCCGGGAGGTGCTTGGGTCGGCGTAGACCTTGGGAATCGCCTGGGAGAGCTGCTGCAGCTTCCAGGCCGCACAGATGCGGTCGCCCAGCACCGTCGCCTGCCCGGTCCCGTCCAGGGCAGAGAGGGCCGAGGCCAGGGCCTGGCGGCCGATGGTGAAACCGCTGCCCTCGTCACCGAGAATCCAGCCCCAGCCGCCGGCCCGGTGCAGCCGGCCGGAGTCGTCCAGCCCGTAGGCGATCGAGCCCGTGCCGGCGATCAGGATGGCGCCGGGCTTGCCCTGCAGTGCGCCCGCCAGGGCGACGCGGGCGTCGCTGACGACCTGCACCCGCGCCCCTTCCGGCAGCGCCAGAGCTTCGGCCAGCGTGCGGGCCAGTGCATCCTGCATCTCGGGCTGGCCAGCGCCCGCAAGGCCGGCGCAGATTGCCCGCACCGCGTCCGTCGTCCGGTCTGCTGCCTGCAGGGCCTCTCGAATGGCTTCGACCATACTGGCCACCGCCCGCTCCTGCCCTACCACCAGGGCATTGGCCGGGCCCCCGTGCCCTTCGGCCAGCACGGTGCCGTCCACGGCTGCCGCGAGGCAGCGCGTCTTCGTGCCGCCGCCGTCGATCCCCAGAACGATTTCCGACGCAGTCATACGTAGATTCCTCCAGCAGCAGGATTTCCGGAACAGCGCCGCCTGAGCTTCACCGGAGAAATGGGGCGGGAGGGGGCTCGCCCCCTCCCGCACAGGCGTCAGCCTACTTCACGAAGTAGATCTCGCCCGCCCGCAGCTGCTTCACGACCATGTTGTTCAGGTTGCCGTACCAGTAGAAGTCGCTCTGCGGCTGACCGATCTCGCCTTCGGCCGCGCTCAGCTTGGTGTCGTAGATGCGCAGGGGCGCAGTCTTCTCGATGAGCCCGACGAAGGGTACCAGGTCGCTGGTCAGCGTCATGAGCTCCTGGGTGAGCTGCTTGGTCTCCTTCTCGTCGGTGGCCTCGTACAGCTTCGCCAGCAGCTGGGTCACGTTGTACTCCTTGCCCGTGCTCGGGGCGGTCAGGATCCGGTCCTCACCGGCGGCCAGGGTCGGCAGGTTCATGCGGCCGGCGTAGGCGCCGATGTAGGCCGAGTTGTAGACCTCCCACGGATGGGCGTAGGTGGACATGGACGGCACGAAGTAGCTGGCAATCTGGTGCTCGCCCTTGTTCATGTAGTCGATCATGGCGGCGAACTCCATCGGCTTGAACTCCACCTGGAAGCCCGCCTCGTTCAGCATGGTGGCATAGGCCTCAGACGGGTACATCAGCGAAGGCCAGGAGCCGATGGTGACCAGCTCGAACTTCACGACCTCGCCGTTCTCGTTGGCCCACTTGCCGTCGACCTTCTTCCAGCCGATGGAGGTGAGGAGCTCCTCAGCCTTGGCGGGGTTGTAGGAGTAGTCGGGGAGAGTATCCACGAAGCCGTCCTCGGTGTAGGCCGGGATCAGCGAGGGCAGCATGCCGGAGGCGTGCACGTCGCTGGGGAAGCTGCCGGGCTCGGCCAGCTTGATCAGGGTGTCGCGGTCCAGCATGTAAGCGAAGGCCTTGCGGACCTCAGGAATGGTGAAGGGGTACTTCTGGTAGTTGAACAGGTAGCCGATCTGCGAGAACTCGGGGATGTAGATGGTGCGCAGGGTGTCCTTGAACTTGTTCTCCACCTGCGCGGTCATCTCCGGGCTCAGGCCGCCGTTCTCAATCGTGAAGGCCTCCTCGAGCACGGCGGTGGCGAAGGACTCGTTGCTGGCGGAGCGCAGGGCCCGAATGCGCTTGATGTTGACGTCCATGTAGTAGTGCGGATTGGCCTCGAAGATCATCTCCGCACTGGTGACGCCAGTCAGGACGTAGGGGCCGGAGTAGAGTACTTCCTTCAGCGGGTCGGGCTTGTACTCACCCAGGCGGGTGTTGATGTCGTTGAGGACGTCAGCGCCGGCGGCGTCGAACTTGTAGCGGCCGGTGGCCTCGTCGAAGACCCGGTACTGCTCCACATAGGCCTTCAGCTCATCGGCGAAGGTGCCGTAGGTCGCCTTCGGGGTCATGATGAAGCTGGGCAGCACCAGGTTCAGGTTGAGGGGGCTCTCGTTGACGAACTTGATGACGATCGTGTTCGGATCCGTCACCTCGATGGACTCAGCCACCTGCCAGATGGTGCCCTTGGAGGCCTGGATGTAGAGCCCGGTCATCACGTCGTCCACGGTGATGGGGCTGCCGTCGCTCCACTTCAGGTCGTCACGCAGGACCATGGTCAGGGTCTTGCCCTCCAGCGTATAGCTCTTGAGGGCGGCCGGGCGGTACTCCTTCTCAGGCAGGGCCGAGTAGTCGGTCAGCGGCTCGAAGAGGAAGGGCTGCACCGACCAGTTGAGGCCCGCGACGTCATCGTAGGGGTTGCCGTGGAACGCAGGCGGAGGCTGGATGTTGACGAACGTGGTCAGGGTCTTGCTGGTGTCGACTTCTCCGGTCAGCTTCAGGGTCTTGGTCGGGGCCTGGGTCGAGGGAGTGGGGGTGGTTTGGCCCCCGGTGGACGGGTTCTGCTGGTTGTTGTTGCTGCTGCAGGCCGTTGCGAAGAGCATCGTCGCGGCCAGTACTGCGGCTGCCAGCTTCTTCAATCTGCTTGCCTCCCGTTTCTGGGTTATTGCAATGAGCCCGGTCGAAAGACCGATCTCTCATTACCGAAGGAAAGAGGGTTCCTGGAGCGGCTAGGGCTGCAGCACCTTGCGCATGCAGGCCCACTCATGCACGACCACAAACCCGGCGGACTCGTAGATCGTGCGGGCCACGTTCTCGCGGCCCGTGAAGAGCGACATGAACGTCGCACCGATGTCGTGCAGGCCCTGGCAGAGGGCCGAGAAGAGCACCGACCCCGCCCCGCCGCCGCGGAACTCACTGTGAATGCCGATGCCGGCGAAGTAGCCGCGGCCGCTCGGCTGCACATAGAGCGGACCGGCGAAGCCGCCGACGCGCCCCTCCCGCTGCACGATGAGCACCGGGTACGGGTTCTCGCTGTTCACGTTGGACATGATCTTCTCCCGCCAGTCCTCGTTCCCGAGGTTATCGAACAGTTCGTTCAGGCCGTAGTGCTTGGCGGGGTCGTAGTAGGTAATCGTGGTGCCCTTGGCCTCCAGGGCGGCCCTCCGCTCGGCAATCTTCGGCAGGAGCTCGAAGCCTTCGAGCGTACGGTAGTAGGAGTACTGCCGGGCAGTCTCGGTGTAGCCGTGGGCCTCGAAGAAGGGGAGCGCCGGAGAGAGGGCGTCCACGCCGGGCGCGTTCGGGTGGTCATGGCCCGGGGTGCCGGGGATGATCCACTCCAGGTTGATCGGGTTGAAGAAGTTCAGGTTGATCTTGGCGATGGACGGGAAGCTCCGAAGCCAGTCCTCCAGGGCTGCCAGGATGGCGCTGCCCACCCCGCGCCGCCGGCAGGCCGGGTCGACCAGAACGAAGGTCACATACCCGAGGTCGGCCCCCGGCTTGTGGTAGGCGTTGCCGAAACCGACGATCCGTTCCTCTGCCTCGGCCACTACGTTGTACTTCAGCTCGTTGGGGCCGGCGGTGAGGAACTTGGCCGCGAACACCTCCGGCGAGAGGGGCTTGTGCAGGATGTCGCGGCTCTCCGCCGCCTGGTTCCAGAGTTGCACCACTGCCGACAGGTCGGCGGGCGTCATCGGACGGACCATGTGCGTGCCAGCTCCTTCCTTCATCGCGAGTGCCGTCGCAGGTACTTGATAGCAGGCCAGTAGGCCAGCGCGATGAGCAGGTTCAAACCGATCACGAGCACGTAGAGGGTCACGGTTCCGGGGTCCTTGGGTCCCAGGGCGAGCCCCAGCAGGGCGATCACCAGCACGGTGACGGCCGCCGCCGCAACGAAGCGCAGGAACTGCAGTGGGCCTTCTACTCCCCGTTCAGTGCGCCCGCCCTGATCTTCTCCACCAGGTGGCATGCCACCAGGCCTCCCTTGAACTCACGCAGCCTGGGCTCCTCCTGCTCGCACACGGCTTCGGCGTACGGGCAGCGGGGGTGGAACTTGCAGCCCGGGGGTGCGTTCGTGACGCTGGGCATGTCGAAGGACCGGAGCGGAAGCTGCGTCAGGCGTCCCTCCCGCAGGGTCGGGTCGGCCTCGGGCACAGCGGAGATGAGGGCGTGGAAGTAGGGATGCGCCGGGGCGTCCAGGGCGGCCTGGATCTGGTTGGTCTCGATCATCCGCCCCAGGTACATCACCGCGATGCGGCCGTGGTGCGCGATGTAGCGGGCTGTGCCCAGGTCGTGGGTGATGTAGACGAAGGAGATGCCGTGCTTCTTGTTGGCCCGGGCCATCAGGTCGAGCAGCGAGATGCGCAGCGAGACGTCGACCATCGAGACGGGCTCGTCCGCGACGATCAGGCTGGGCTTCACCGAGAGTGCCCGGGCCAGCAGGATACGCTGCCGCTGGCCGCCCGAAAGCTGGTGCGGGTACTTGGAGAGGAACTGCTCCGGCGGTGTGAGCCCCACGTCGTTGAAGAGTTCCGAGAGCTGGTCCCAGGCCTGGCGCTGGTTTCGCGCCAGCTTGTGCTGCAGCAGCGGCAGCGAGAGCGACTGGAAGATCGTGCGGTTCGGGTTGAGCGCTGCGTAGGAATCCTGGTGGATCATCTGCACGGCGAGCCGGTACTCCCGGTACTCCTTGCCCTTGAGGGTCCGCAGGTCCTTGCCCTTGTATAGCATGCGCCCTTCGGTGGGCTGGTAGATGTCCGTGATGACCTTGCCGAGCGTCGTCTTGCCGCAGCCGCTCTCGCCCACCACGGCGATGATCTCGCCGGGTTCGATCTCCAGGTTCATCCCGACCAGGGCGCCGATCTGTTGCTTCGGGTTCTTCTCGTTCTTGAAGTAAACGCTGACGTTCTCCAGCTTGACCAGGCTCACGACTTAAACACCTTCTCCCAGCTGTAGCAACGGGTGTACTGTTCCGGATGGCTGGGGTAGAGCCGCTCGGTCGCGGCCTTGTCCCCGGCGCAGAGCCCCTGTGCATGTGCGAAGCAGCGGGGTGCGAACCGGCACGAGTCGGGCAGTTTCGCCAGGTCAGGCGGGTTGCCGGGGATGGCCTTCCGCTTCGTGACGTCGTCCCGGAGCGACGGGATGGCGGTCATCAGGCCGGCGGTGTAGGGGTGCGTCGGCTGCTTGAACATCGTGAGCACGGGGCCGTACTCCACCAGCTGGCCGGCGTACATCACGCCCAGGCGGTCGACGATGGAACCGATGATCGACACGTCGTGGGTCGAGAAGACCATGGTGAGCCCGTACTCCTTCTGGATCCCCTTCAGGATTTCGAGGATGTACCACTGGGTGATCACGTCCAGCGCCGTGGTGGGCTCGTCCAGGAAGATGATGTCGGGGTTGAGGATGAGGCTGAGGGCGATGATCGTCCGCTGCTTCATGCCGCCCGAGAGCTGGTGCGGGTAGCAGTCCAGCACCCGGTCCTCCAGCCGCACCTTGCTCAGCAGGTCGCGGGCCTTGGAGAGGATCTCCTCCTCCTTCAGGTTGGGCTCATGGGCCCAGGCGGTTTCGAGGAAGTGCTCCTTCACCCTGAGCGACGGGTTCATCACGTTCTGTGCAGCCTGGAAGACGGTGGTGAGGTTGGTCCAGCGGTGCTTGGCGAACTGCTCGGGGCTGAGCTTCCGCAGGTCGACCGGCTCGCCGCTGCGCGGGTGGTAGATGACCTCGCCCGAGGTGATCTTGCCAGGCGCCTGGATCAGATTGAGGATGCCGGAGACCAGGGTGGTCTTGCCGGAGCCGCTCTCGCCGATGATGCCGACGATCTCGCCGCGGTTGATGGTGAGGCTGACATTGTCACAGGCGCGGATCGTGCGCCCGTGCAGGGAAAACTCCACTGTGAGGTTCTTGACCTCCAGGATAGGCGTTGGCATGAAGTGACCTCCTCTAAGACCGCAGGCGGGGGTTGAGCGCCTCGTCCAGCCCGCTCGCAAAGAAGTAAGAGCCCAGCTGGAACAGCATGAGGCAGATCACCGGTGCCAGGAAGTAGACCATCGAGGCCGAACCCAGCAGCGCACCGGTCTGGGAGATCGCCACCTGGATCATCACGCCCCAGTGGTTGCCCTGGAAGGGAACCAGGCCCAGGATCATCAGGCCGACGCTGGAGGTGATGGCGCCCTTCATGATCGAGATGAAGTTGACGGCGATGTAGGAGACGAGGTTGGGCAGGACGTCGTAGAGGATGATGTTCAGCTTGCTGATGCCCATGATGCGGCTGGCCTCGATGAACTCACGGTGTTTGAGTCCCAGCACCTGAGAGCGGATGGCCTTGGCCAGGCCGGCCCAGGACCAGAGTCCGAGCACCAGGCCGAAGACGAGGGGGTCGGTGATGCGGACGATCATCGAGAGGATCATCGTCACAGGGAAGCTGGGCATCGTGAGCACGACGTCGGTGAAGAGCATCAGGATCCGGTCCACCCAGCCGCCGTTCAGGCCGGCGACGATGCCGATCACCGCCGCAATCAGCACGGCGAACAGTCCGGCGTAGGCGGCCACCAGCAGCACGTCACGAGAGCCCAGGATCAGCTGCAGCAGGGTGTCCTTGCCGGCGAGGTCGGTGCCCAGCCAGTGTGCTGCCGAGGGGCCCTGCAGGCGGTTGGCATAGTCCGACTTCAGCGGGGGGATGACCATCGGGCCGAAGACCGCCATGAGCAGGAAAACGAGCAGGATGATGAAACCCGCGCGGGACATCGGGTTCCGCCAGATCACGCTGAAGAAGGCCTTGACGCCGGCGAGGCGGTCATTCTGTCGGTTGTTCATGGGTTGACTACCTCTCCCTCAGGCGTGGATTCAGCACTGCGTAGAGCCACTCGGCCAGCAGCCCTGACAGCACGACCACGACGATCATGATGAAGTACATCCCCTGCATGAGCGGGTAGTCCCGTCGGGAAATGGCCTGGTTCAGGTAGTAGCCCACGCCGGGATACATGAAGAGGTTCTCGATGAGCGGCGAGCCGCCGAACATGAAGCCGAAGGAGATGGCGAGGGAGGTGATCATCGGCAGGATGGAGTTCCGGCCGACGTAGTGGACCAGGATCCGTCTGCGCGAGAGACCTCGGGCGGCGGCGTAGGCCACGTAGTCCTCACCCAGCACGCCCAGGGCGTTGGCCCGCATGCCGATGGTCCAGTTGGCCACCGTGGTGAGGAAGTAGGCCATGACCGGCAGCACGGCGTGCCTGAGCACGTTGCCGATGAAAGCGGCGTTAAAGCCGGGCGTCACCTGGGCGCTGTAAGGTCCGCGGGAGGGGAGCCAGCCCAGCGTCACGGCGAAGAGGAAGATGAGCAGGTAGGCGATGATGTAATCTGGGATCGAGCCGAAGATCGACTGCCAGAGGTTCAGCAGGCCGTTGAGCCAGCGCTTTCGCTGCCAGGCGATGAAGATGCCCGCGATCACGCCCACGGTGAACGAGAGCGTGAGGGAGATGCTGAGCACCAGCAGCGTCCACGGCAGTGCACCCAGCACCAGATTGACCACGGGCTGGCGGTAGGCCAGCGAGTTGCCCAGGTTGCCCCGCAGGATGCCTCCCAGGTAGGTACCCAGCCGCTGCAGCACCGGAACATCGGGGTCGTAGTTCAACTGCGCCTTCGCCTTGGCGTACGCCAGATCCATCTCGAGGTTCTCCGTGCGGGAGATCTCGGCAGCCAGCGTCTGTACCGGATCGCCGGGCATGCTCTGGATCACCAGGAACATGGCGACGATGGCAAAGAAGATGGTTACAAGTGACATCACTATCTTTCGCAATGGACTGCCCACCCTTATAATCGAGTACTGAAACAATTACGTAGGGAGAGTGATTCGCCGACTCGCGGCGTAATCCTCCCCCGAAGGGACGAGACCTTATACTTCCACTGGCCGGTGTTGGGCCACGAGTGCGAGTGTTGGCAGCATTATGAAATTGTCACAGTCCTTGCCATCTGCGACGGGTTTCCGTACATTCAATGGAAGAGGAGTGGTTTTCAATGTCGCTGGCTGCCCGTGCCGGTGAGTTGTTCATGGTCGGGTTTCACGGCACAGAACCGGACGCCGCCTTCGAGTCGCTCCTCCGCGAGGAGGAGGTCGGCGGAGTGATTCTCTTCGCGCGTAACCTCTCGTCGCCAGAGCAGGCCCGCCGCCTCACCGACCACCTCCAGTCGCTCCGCCCCGGACTGCCGCTGCTCATCGCCATCGACCAGGAGGGCGGCATCGTGCTTCGGCTGGAGGCCACCCCGTGGCCCGGAGCCATGGCGCTGGGTGCCGCCGATGATCCCGGCCTGACGCGCCGTGTCAGCGCTGGCATCGCCCGGGAACTGCGGGCAATGGGCATCAACATGAACCTGGCGCCTGTGCTGGATGTGAATGTGAACCCCGCCAACCCGGTGATTGGCGTCCGCTCATTCGGCTCCGACCCAGGTAGGGTGGCCGAACACGGCGTCGCCTATATCCATGGACACCACGACGCAGGGGTCCTGGCGACCGCCAAGCATTTCCCGGGGCACGGCGACACTGCCGTCGACTCGCACCACGCGCTCGCCGTCGTTCCCCACGGGATGGAGCGGCTGGAGGCGGTGGAGTTGCTGCCGTTCCGCCGGGCCATTGCGGCAGGCGTGGACGCGATCATGACGGCCCACGTGTTCTTCCCCGCTGTGGAGCCAGAGGGCGGCACGCCGGCGACGGTCTCCCGGGCCGTGCTCACCGGCCTGCTCCGGGAGCGGCTTGGCTTCGACGGGCTGGTGATCACCGACTGCATGCAGATGAAGGCGATCGCAGACGGCGTGACGACGGTGGAGGGCGCGGTGAGGGCCATCGCCGCCGGCGCCGACCTGGTGCTCATCTCCCACTCGTACGAGCTGCAGCGGGAGGCCATTGCCGCGGTGCGAGCGGCCATCGAGAGCGGCCGCATTCCGGCTGAACGGGTGGAGGCGGCGCTGCGCCGTGTGCGCGCCGCCCGGGAGCGCGCCGGGGGCCCGATGGCGAAGGACCCTGCCGGCGCCGCACCGGCGGCCGACCTGTCCGTCATTGGCTCCGCCCAGCACCAGGCGCTGGCGGGCGAGGCTGCGGCGGCTGCCGTCACCGCGGTCGGCGACCTCGGCGGGCTCCTTCCCATCCGGCCGGAGCGCACCCTGCTCCTGGCCGTGGAGGCCGCGCCGGTGGTCGTGGTGGAGGACCGGCGCACGGGCGGTTCGCCCGTCGCAGCGGCCGCGGCCGACCTGGCGCCGGGGCTGCGGACGCTGGCGGTCTCCCGGGATCCGTCAATGGATGAGGTGGACCGGCTGGTGGCCGAGGCGGCCGGCGCAGACCTCGTGCTGGTGGCTACCTACGTGGCCGGCCGCTACCCGGGCCAGTCCGCCCTGGTGCGGGCCCTGGCCGCCGCGGGTCACCCGGTGGTCCTGATCGCACAGCGGGGGCCCTATGACCTGCTGGCGGCTCCCGAGACCCAGGGCGCCGTGATCATGTACGAGGACCGGAGGCCGGCGGCCGACGCCGCCCTTCGCTTCCTGCTGGGACAGGCTACCGCCCCGGGGCGGCTGCCGGTGGACCTCGGGCCCGCAACCTGCTAGGAGGACTTACGATGTGTGCGTTGGATCCGGCCCGCCTGGAGCGGGCCTTCGCCCTGCTCGCCCGGGGGGTGGAGTGCGGCGCCTTCGCCGGGGCGGTGGCGGCGGTGGGGGGGCTGGATGAGGCGGAGGTTCGGGCCTTCGGCCATGCGGCCCTCCGGCCCCGGTCGGTGCCGATGCGCACCGACACCCGCTTCGACCTGGCCTCTCTGACCAAGGTGGTGGCCACCACCCCGGCCGTGCTGCACCTGCTGGAGGAAGGGGCGTTCTCGCTGGAGACCCCCGTGCGTGATCTGCTGCCTGAGTTCGCCGACGGCCGCGTCACCGTCCGCCACTTGCTCACGCACACGTCCGGGCTGCCCGCCTGGTTGCCGCTCTACATTGATCACCACGGGCTGGACGATTACCGCGCGGCCATCGGGAGGCTGCCGCTGGAGCGGGAACCCGGCCGGCAGGTGGTGTACAGCGACCTGGGGTTCATCCTGCTGGGGGCCATCGTGGAGCGGTTGACGGGCCTGTCGCTGCCAGCCTACTGCGAGAGCGCCGTCTTCGCACCCCTGGGCATGGCGACGGCGGGCTGGCTTCCCCCCGGCCCGCTGGACGGGGTTGCCGCGACCGAGGAGGGCAACCGGATCGAGATGGGGATGGCCGGGGAGCGGGCCGACGCGTTCTTGCGGTGGCGGCAGGGGATACTGTGGGGCGAGGCCAACGACGGCAACGCCTTCTACGGGCTGGACGGGGTGGCGGGTCACGCCGGTCTGTTCGGCACGGCTGCCGACCTGATCGCGTACGCACGGGCCTGGCTGCGGGGCGGTGCGCCGGTGCTTTCGCCGCACACGGTCGCGCTGGCCACCCGGAACCTGACGCCGGGGATGGTCGACGCGCGCGGCCTGGGCTGGCAGAAGCCGCCCGCGGAGCCGTTTCCGGCCCGGCCCTGTTCGGGCGGTGAGCTGCTTTCTGCAAGCGCCTTCGGCCACACCGGCTTCACCGGCACGTCGCTGTGGGTCGACCCGGAGAAGGGGCTCTTCATCATCCTGCTCACCAACCGGCTGCACCCGGTGCCGGAGCGGTGCGGCCCGGATCTCTTCGCCTTGCGGCCGCGGTTCCACAACGCCGCCGTGGCGGCGTGGATTGTGCCGTGAGACCTTACGTGACCTTATTGGTATAGGAGGGAGATAGGTTGGAACGGCTGAACGCGCTTGCGGCCAAGGAGGAGCGGCTTGTGATCGGGCTGATGTCCGGCACGTCGGTGGACGGCGTTGACGCCGCCCTGGTCCGCATCCGCGGGGGAGGCCCCGGCGTGCAGATCGCGCTGGAGCACTTTGCCAGTTACCCCTTTGACCCGGCAGTGCGGGAGGAGGTCTTCCGGCTCTTCCGGCCAGAGACCTCAGACGTTGTGAGCATCTGCCAGATGAACTTCGTGCTGGGCGAGGTGTTTGCCGATGCCGCGCTGCGTTTGATGCGCGACGCCGGCGTGGAGCCGGCCGAGGTGGACCTGATCGGCTCCCACGGGCAGACCGTCTGGCACGAGCCCTTCCCGGTGGAGCGAGCCGGCGTGCGGTCGGCCAGCACCCTGCAGATCGGCGAGCCTGCCGTGATCGCCGCCAGAACCGGCGTGGTCACGGTGGGCGACCTGCGGGTGCGCGACGTGGCCGGCGGCGGCCAGGGCGCCCCGCTCGTGCCCTACCTGGACTACTGCCTGCTGCGTGACGGCAGGGTGAACCGGGCAGTCCAGAATATCGGCGGCATCGGCAACGTGACGTACCTGCCGGCCGGGTGCGAGCTGGAGGGTGTGCGCGCCTTCGACACGGGCCCGGGGAACATGCTGATCGATGCGCTCACCAGCCACTTCTTCGGCAGGCCCTACGACGAGGGCGGCGTCATCGCTGCCCGGGGGCAGGTCATTCCGGAGCTGCTGGCTGAGCTGATGAACCATCCCTACCTTTCGCTGGAGCCGCCCAAGTCCACCGGGCGGGAGCTCTTCGGCGTCCAGTTCGCCGCCGGGCTCCACGGGCGGGGCGAGCCCGCCGACCTCGTGGCGACGGTCACGGCCTTCACCGCCCGCTCCATCGCCGACGCCTACCACCGCTTCCTGGGGCCGGTAGACGAGGTGATCGTGGGCGGCGGCGGCGCCCGGAACCCCACGCTGATGCGGATGCTGGCCGAGGCGCTCCCCGGGGTGCGGGTAATGGATCACGAGGGGGTGGGCATCGACTCAGACGCCAAGGAGGCCATTGCGTTCGCACTGCTGGCCAACGACTGCATCCTGGGCCTCCCGACCAACGTGCCCGGGGCCACAGGCGCCGCAAGGGCGGTGCTGGGCAAGATCTGCCTGTGATCGCAGCAAGGGTCCGCCGCGCACCCGCAGGGACCCCATCGTAAGGAGGTACATGTGATGACGGAGAAGAAGGAGATGCGGATTCTGACGATCGGCGCCCACGCCGCCGACCAGGAGCTGGCCGCCGGGATGATCATCGCCAAGTACACCGCCGCAGGGCACAAGGCCTTCGTCCTCAGCCTCACCCCGGGCGAGAAGGGTCACCCGACCCTCTCGGCCGCCGAGTATGCCGAGCAGAAGAAGCGGGAGTCCACCGAGTGCTGCCGGAAGCTGGGTGCAGAGGCGATCTTCCTGAACTACGGCGACGCCGAACTGCCGTACAACGACGAGGTCTCGCTCGAGGTCTGCGACGTGATCCGCGAGATCAAGCCCGACGTGATCATCACGCACTGGCAGAACTCGATGCACCGCGACCACCGGCATGCGCACAAGATCGCGATGGACGCCTACTTCTTCGCCTCGCTGAAGCGCATCGAGCGGGCGCGGCCGGCCCACTGGACCCGGCGGGTCTACTTCTCGGAGAACTGGGAGGACATGGAGGGCTACGAGCCGGACATCTACGTCAACATCCCCGAGCCCATCTTCGAGCAGTACTGCGATGCGCTCTCCAGCTTCGCACTCTGGAACGGCGGGACCGGCTGGCCGTACGCCGACTACTACAAGTCGCTGGCCCGGATGCGGGGCTGCCTGGGCGGCGGTCTGAACTGGAAGTACGCCGCCACGCTGATGGTGCCGAAGGGGGGCCTGCGGCAGTACGCCCCGGGCGACCGGCTGCCGCTGGAGCTCTAGAGCCAAACGAGACTGCCAGGGCCGTCTCTGGCCCTGGCAGTCTCGTGCACAGCCCCCGGTTACCGAAGCGACGCCGCCACAGCGTTGTGGAAACGGGGCCGCAGGCGGATGATATAGTCTGTGCGGCCGAAGTGCACCCGGTTGGTCAGCAGGGTGACCACCAGGCGCCGGTGGGGGTCAACCCACAGGCTGGTGCCGGTGAAGCCCGTGTGGCCGAAGGACCCGGGGCTGAACAGGTCGCCGCAGCTCAGGGCGGTCGAGTCCTCCCGGGCGACGATCCAGCCAAGGCCCCGGTGATCCTGGCCCGGCACGTGGGGCGTCTGGTCCCGGGTGGCCGCTGCCACCGCGGCCGGCGACAGGACCCCGGCTCCGCCGTCCAGCCACATCTGCCCGTAGGCCGCAACCTCCGGGGCGGTGGCGAAGAGTCCGGCGTGGCCAGCCACACCGCCCAGCGCGGTGGCGTTCTCGTCGTGCACCTCGCCGCATTGATGGCGGCCCAGGCGCTCCCGGTACTCGGTGGCGGCGGCGGTGCGGGCCCGCTCGCCGGAGGGCAGGTAGCCGGCCACCTCGAGGCCGAGCGGGCGGTGGACCTGTTCCCGCACGAACTGATCGAGCGGCTGTCCGCTCACCCGGGTGACGAGTTCGCCCAGCAGGATGAACCCCAGGTCGCTGTAGACCACCCGGGTGCCGGGAGGCGTCTCCAGCGGCACCGACGCCAGGCGGGCGATGCGCTCTGCACGGCTGCCGGCCGGCTCCCGCAGGACCATCGTACCCGCGGGAAGCCCGGAGGTGTGCGTGAGCAGGTGGCGGATGCGGATCTCCTCACGCCCCCCTCCCTGGTACTCGGGGAAGAAGAGGTGCAGCGGGTCGTCGAGCCGGATCTCGCCACGGTCGCTGAGCAGCAGCACTGCCGGAAGGGTGGCCATCACCTTGGTGAGCGAGGCCATGTCGAAGAGGGTGTCCGGCGTCATGGGCCGCCGCTCGGGGTGGACGGCTGCCCAGCCCAGGGCCCGGTGCGCCGCCACGGCGCCGTCGCGGGCGATCACGACCACCGCGCCCGGCAGCCGTCCCGCGGCGATCTCCGCTTCCAGCAGACTGAATGCCCGTTCCAGCCGTTCCGGATCGAACCCGGCCTCCGCGGGGTCTGCCGGGCGCAGGCCGCGGGGCCAGCGGGTGGCCTTCAGGCCGTCCGAGATGGGTACTGCAGTCATCGTTCCGTCAACTCCTTATGTCCGGCGGACCGCAGGCGGCCCGCCTCAGTCAGATCTACCAGAGACGAGGGATGCAGATGGCAAGGGTCAGACTCGGGAACGAGGTTCTGCTCGCCGACCGCAAGGACCTGCTCAGCGGGTCCCGGGTGGGCATTGTGACCAACCACACTGGCGTGAACAGCCGGCTGGAGTCGATCATCGACCTCCTGGCGGCCGACCCCGAGGTGCAGGTAACGGCGCTCTACTCGCCGGAGCACGGGATCCGTGGCGCCGTCGCCGCCGGCGAGAAAGTGGGCAGCTCGGTGGACCCGGCGACCGGGCTTCCCGTAAACAGTCTGTATGGCGAGACCCGCAAGCCGACCCCTGAGATGCTCCGGGACGTCGACGTGCTCCTGTTCGACCTGCAGGACGCCGGGGTGCGGTTCTACACCTACACCTGGACCCTGGCCTACTGCATGCAGGCCGCCGCCGAGAATGGCAAGCGGCTGGTTGTGCTGGACCGCCCGAACCCCATCGGCGGCGTGCAGGTGGAGGGCGGCGTGATACAGCCGGGCCTGGAGTCCTTCGTGGGGCTCTACCCCGTGGCCACCCGGCACGGCCTCACCCACGGCGAGATCGCCACCTGGATCAACGAGCGGTTCGGCCTGGGCTGCGACCTCACCGTGGTGCCGATGGAGGGCTGGCAGCGCACCATGTGGTGGGACGAGACGGGCCTGCCCTTCGTTCCGCCGAGCCCGGCGGCCAACGGCCTCGAGATGCTCACGCTCTACCCCGGCCTCTGCTTCCTGGAGGGGACCAACCTGTCGGAGGGAAGGGGAACGGCCGTGCCCTTCCAGGTCTTCGGCGCACCCTGGCTGGATGAGCAGAAGACCGTGGCGGAGCTGAGGCGGCGCAACCTGCCGGGGGTCCTGTTCCGCCCCACCTACTTCACCCCGTGGACTTCCAAGCACCAGGGCGAGCCCTGCCGGGGCGTGCAGATCCACGTGGTTGACCGCAAGGCCGTGCGGCCCGTGTCCCTGGGCGCTCACGTGGTGGAGGTGGTGCGCAAGCTCCACCCCGATCAGTTCGAATGGGTCTCCTGGGGCCGCATCCGCTCCATCGACAGGTTGAGCGGCTCCGACCTGCTCTACCGGGCGGCCGAGGGCGAGCTGCCCCTGGACGACGTGCTGGCGCAGTGGGAGGAGCAGGCCCGGGCGTTTGCTGCCGAGTCGGCCGCGTACCATCTCTACAACTAGCGGACCAGTCCGGGGCTGCCTGGCGTCAACCGCCGGGCAGCCCCGGTTCCGTTTATGGGCTTGTCAGCCCAGTCGCTGCAGCTCCTGCTGCCAAGCGCGGAAGGGCTTCATGCTCATTTCCGCGAGGCCCCCGGGGCGATTGCGCTGCAGCCAGAGCTCGCGGTGCTCGCAGGCGACGGCATCCAGGTCCCGGGTGAGCTGCTCGACCTTGCCCGGGTCCGGCCGGTCTTCCTTCAGGGCACCCTGCAGGGTGCGCCCCAGGTCGCAGAGCAGGAGCAGGAGCCGCACGCTGTTGCGCATCTCCCGCATGACCAGGGGGCCGTCTGCCGTGCGCAGGTCCGCACGGTCGAGGCCGGCGGCCGCCTGCCGCACTGCCTGCTCCTGCGCGGTGAAGTCGATCTCGCCCAGTGGCTTCCACTCCCGCCAGGTGGGGGCGATGTGGAAGAGGCGCCCCAGGGCGGTGGAGTTGTGGAGGCGGGGCCCGGCGGCCAGGTAGCTGTTGCCGAGGTCGTAGAGCACGTCGCCGATTGCACCGGCGGCGTCGCAGAGGAGCAGGCGGTTGAGGAAGGGCCGCACGTCGGCGTTCCGGTTCGCCTCGAGGGCCCAGCTCACCCCGGCGCCGTAGGCCACCGGCAGGTAGGTGACCGGCTCGTAGTCCTGGTGGCCGTAGTCGCCCCAGATGGTGTTCAGGAAGCCCACAGCCCCGTGCTTCAGGCCGTTTTCCGCGGCGCTCAGCATGTTGCCCAGGGCGTTCTCCGTCCGCCCCACCAGCGACATCCACGTCGACGTGCCCGGGCAGACGTAGAACGGCACGCCTGCCCGCGCATACTCGGCGCAGTGGGCGTCGAAGGGGTGGTCCGCCTCGTAGCCCCACTCCAGCGCAACCACGTCCTTGGGCAGCCGGGCCACGGCCTCGGGGTACTTGATGATGATGTCGCCCCAGAACTGCATGGTGCGGCCCCGCTCCGAGACCAGGCGGTAGATCTTCAAAAGCTGCTCGAGGTAGACGGCGTGCTCGCCCCGCTCCGCCACCGCCTGCTTCGAGCGGCCCTGGCCCAGGTCGAAGGTCTCATCGCAGCCCACGTTAAAGTACGAGCTGGTGAAGTGGGGCAGGAGCTCGTCGTAGAGCCCCGCCAGGAACGGGATGACCGAGGGCTCGTCCGGCGAGAGTGAGAAGGGCTCCTCCCGGCGGCCGCCCCAGGGCAGCTCGAACCCGTCGGGCGCCTCCGCCATGTGCTGGTAGCGGGGGTGGATCAGCCACGGGGTCATGTGGCCGAAGGAGTTCTGGTTGGGCACCAGGTCGATGAACCGCTCCCGGCAGTACCGGTCAAGCAGCATGATCTCCTCGCCGGTCATCGGCGAGTAGGCCTGCCAGACCTCCCGGTGCTCCCGGTAGGCGAAGGTGTGCTCCGTGTACAGTTGGAACTCGTTGACCTTCAGGTCGGCCAGCAGGTCCACGAAGCGATAGAGGCGCTCCATGGTGGGGACCTTGCCCCGGCTGATGTCCAGCATCACGCCTCGCCGGTCGAAGTCCGGGTAGTCGTCGATCGCCATCTCCGGTACCTCCCGGCCGGCGGCCAGGATCTGCTTCAGCGTGGCCAGGCCGTACGCGGCCCCCTGGGGCGTGGCGGCGGACAGGCGGATGCCCTCGGGCGACACTGTCAGCCGGTAGCCCTGCGGGTGGGAGATCGAAGCGTCACCGGCCGCGACCGAGACATGAAACTGCTCCTCCAGCCCCCTGGAGCTCGCCGTCAGGTGCACGGTCACACCGATCCGGGCCGAGACAGACTTCTGGAAGCTGCACAGGACGGGCAGCAGCTCCTGGTGGCGGCCGGCGACGGCCACCCAGAGCTGATCGGGGATGCGTACCACCCGAGTGCCGCGGGAAACCTGGCGCGGGGCAGGTACCAGTACGGGGGTCTGCAGCATCTGATACACCTCCACAAACTGCGGGCCTTGGATAGACCGGCATAGTCCGGAAGCATGGGTCGCGCTCCTGGCAGTATGCGGAACTGACGATTCGTTCATCCGACGGGAGGGTTTCGGTCGCCACTGTCAAACAGAGAAAGAGAAGATGTATATACCAGTTCTGTCCACGCGGGGTGAATCCTGCCGCACTTCCGGATCTGCAGGCACGTCCGGCCACACCACGCAACGGAGGCAACGATGATGCGCTATCTGCTCGGCATCGACGCCGGTGCCACCAAGACCTACGCGCTTCTGGGCGACGAGAACGGCCGCCTGATCGCCCTGGGCAGGGGCGGGACCGGGAACCACCAGTCGCAGGGGGGGCTTCCCCAGGCCATGGACTCCATCGCCCGGGCGGTGGACGGGGCCCTCGCGGCCGGCGGCCTTGCCCCTCACCAGGTTTTCCACGCCGCCTTCTGCCTGGCGGGGGCGGATCTCCCCTGTGACTACGCCATGTTGGAGGAGGCCATCCGGGTCAGGTGGCCCGGTCTGTCTTTCTCCGTCCACAACGACAGCTTCGCCGGCCTGCGGGCCGGCCTGAGCAGCCGCTGGGGCGTCGTCTCCATCTGCGGCACGGGAACCAACCAGGCTGGCATCGGCAAGGACGGCCGGGAGCTGCAGGTGGGTGGCCTCGGCGGCATCTTCGGCGACTATGGCGGCGGGGCTGACCTGGGCCGGGCTGCCGTCACGGCGGTCTTCCTGGCCGCGGAGCAGCGCGGCCCCGAGACGACGCTGACCGGGCCGGTTCTGGCGGCCCTGGGGGCGGCCGACGTGGACGACCTGCGCGTGAAGCTGTACCGGGGCGAGATTGAGCGCAAGCGGATCTTCGCCCTGGCGCCGCTGGTCTTCGAGGCGGCCACCCGGGGCGACCAGGCGGCGCAGGAGGCCCTGATCGAGATGGGCCGGCGGATGGGCCGCTCGCTGGGCGGCGTGATCCGCCAGCTTGACCTGTGCGCCGAGGAGGTGGAGGTGGTGCTGGCGGGCTCCACCTGGAAGGGCAGCAACCCGCTGATGATCGACGCCTTCCGGCTGGAGGTACACCGGGTCGCCCCGCGGGCCAGGCTGGTCCGGCCCCGCTTCGAGCCCGTGGTGGGCGCCTGGCTTCTCGCCCTCGAACGGGGAGGGCTGGAGGCGACCGCCGCCGTCTACGAACGGCTGGCAGCCACCATGCCGCCCGATCTGCCGCTCAATCAGGAAACGAACGTGTAGGGAGGGGTTTCGGTGAAGACGTACAAGGTTGCCGTCATCGGCGGCGGTTCGAGCTACACGCCGGAGCTGGTCGATGGGTTCATCCAGCGGCGGGAGTCGCTTCCCCTGGCCGAACTGCGGCTCGTGGACGTGCCCGAGGGGCGGGAGAAGGTGGAGACGATCGCCGGACTCACCCGCCGCATGCTGGACCGGGCGGGGATCCAGGCGTCGGTGTCGGTTCACTTCGACCGGCGCGCCGCACTCGAGGGAGTGGACTTCGTCGTCTCCCAGTTCCGGGTGGGCGGCCTGGATGCCCGAGCGCTGGACGAGCGGATCCCCCTGAAGTACGGCGCCCTCGGCCAGGAGACGACCGGGGCGGGCGGCTTCTTCAAGGCGCTCCGCACCATCCCCGTCATCCTGGACGTCTGCCGCGACATGGAGCAGGTGGCGCCTGACGCCTGGCTCATCAACTTCACGAATCCGGCCGGCATCCTGACCGAGGCGGTCCTGCGGCACAGCCGCACTCGGGTGCTGGGCCTGTGCAACAACCCGATCAACATGACGATCGCCGCGGCCAACATCCTGGGGGTCGAGCCTTCCCGGGTGTTCCTCCAGTTCATGGGGCTGAACCATCTGGTCTGGGCGAGGGTTTACCTGGACGGGCGCGACGTCACCGAGCGGGTGCTGGAGGCCATGGCCCCGGCGGCGGGCACGCCCGCCAACGTGGCGGCGCTCCCCTACGACCGGGAGTTCCTTCTGGGGATGGGGTACATGCCCTGCCCCTACCACCGGTATTTCTACATGCTCCCCGAGATGCTGAACAAGGAGATCGAGGCCGCCAACGGCCAGGGCACCCGGGCCGAGGTGGTCAAGCGCACCGAGGCTGAGCTGTTCCGCAAGTACAGCGACCCCAACCTGAACGTCAAGCCGCCCGAGCTGGCCAAGCGGGGCGGGGCCCACTACTCCGAGGCCGCCGTATCGCTGATCGACGCCATCGCCAACGACCGACGGGAGGTCCACGCTGTCAACACCCGGAACAACGGTGCTCTGGCTGACCTGCCCGTCGAGGTGGCCGTGGAGGTGAGCGCCCTTGTGGGCGCCCACGGCGCCACGCCGCTCACCGTCGGCCACCTGCCGCCGCAGCTGCGGGGGCTGCTCCAGCACGTGAAGGCCTACGAGGAGCTGACCATCGCTGCTGCGGTGAGCGGAGACCCGTCGCTGGCGGTTCAGGCGCTGGCCGCCAACCCGCTCGTCCCCTCGGTGGCGGTGGCGAAGCAGCTGTGGGCGGAGATGTCCGCCGCCCACGCCCGATACCTGCAGCAGTTTGCGCAGCGATAGAAGCTGCGAAGGAGGAGCAGGCAATGGAGTACCAGGAGTTGCTCGAACTTGTGCGTACCCGCCGCTCGATCCGCAAGTACCGGCCCGACGACGTGCCTGACGAGATGCTGCAGCGGGCCATTGAACTGGCCACGTGGGCACCCAGCGGGGGGAACTTTCAGAACTGGCGGTTCACGGTGGTGAAGAACCGTGAGCTCATCGGCAAGCTGGCCGACGCAGTGGAGGACCGCACCCGGCTCATGGCCTCGTGGCCGGAGTCGGAGCCCTTCCGCCAGACTTTCGACCGCTGGGCGGTGAAGAGTGGCTTCTTCCGGCACGCGCCTGCCTGCATCGCCGTGCAAGTGAGCGCCTACCAGTCTGTGGCCGACCGGGTGCTCGCCGCCAGGGGCGACGGCGACCCCGCGGCCCGGGAGATGGTGGAGTGGCGCCGCTTCGGCGCCTCCCGCATTCAGACCATCGGCGGGGCGATCATGCTGCTGCTGCTGGGGCTGCACCAGCAGGGGCTGGGCGCCTGCTGGATGACCGGGCCGCTGCAGGCCAAGGCGGAGATCGAGCGCCTGCTCCACGTTCCCGAGGGCTGGGACTTCGTCGCGCTGGTGCCGGTGGGCTTCCCCGCCGAGGAGCGGGAGGGGGCTCCCCGCAGGCCGCTGGCTGAGGTGATCGAGGTGATCCGGTAGCCCACTGTCTCCCGTATGTCACGAAGCCCGCCCGGGCAGAATGTTAGGGCAGGTTTCGTGTACAGGGAGTGAGGGCGTATGGGTACGCGGGGCCCGGGCGGGGGACGGGGGAAGCGCCTCGCGGCAGGCGGCCGCAGGGGTCATGGGCGGATCTCGCGGCACCGCAGGGCCGGGCGGCGTACCGGATGGCCGGCGGCCCTGATGGGCCGGGTGCGGCGGCGCTGGCGCTCCTTCTGGAACTGGGGCGTCCTGCGCGCCCTGCGAGACTTCTGGCCGTTGCCCGGCCGGGCCCGGTTCCCGGCGCAGGGCGAGCTTCGCCGCTTTCCCCAGCGAAGCTGGAAATAGGACCAACAGCCCCCCTGGCCGGGTCCGGCCAGGGGGGCGGCGTGTTCTCTCAGAGGTTGCCGTGCATGGCGTAGGTGCGCACCTTTTCGAGCTCACGGTAGATCAGGTTCTTGCCCTCGGAGGTGTGCCACCAGTTGTCCCGGGTGATATCGGTCCGCCGGTCCGGGCAGCAGGTGATCACCGTCTCGCGGGGGATATAGTTGGCGATCGTGCGCTTCACACGGCGCATGTGGTGGGGAGCGCTGACCAGGAGGACGTTCCGGATGTTCTTCCAGCCGATGCTGTCTTCGATACGGGCGACGGAGTACCGAACCTGTTCGATGGTGTTCAGGGACTCGCACTCCACGTCGATGGCCTCCGCCGGCACGCCCAACTCGATCATGTGGTTGCGCAGCCGCTCCGCCTCGCAGATGCCGATGCCTCGCTTGTCGCCCCCGGTGATGAAGACCCGGGGCGCCAGCCCCTGCTGGTACAGCTCTGCCGCGCGTTCGGCCCGCTCGAGTCGCTTGCCGCCGAAGACCAGGATCAGGTCCCCGGGCGTGGGCTCATCCTCGACGAACAGGTACTCGGAGATCTCCCGGAGCGACATGCCTTCATACAGTCTCAGACTCATTGGGCATTCCTCCCTGGCGCTTGATCTTCTGGCGCCCGCTCTCCCCACCTGGCCCCAGTAGTCTCGCCGCTCAGTCCCCGCCGGGCGCCGGATGACGGGGCGGCGTAAGGCCAGAAATCGCCTTTGCTCCGAAATCAGCCATCCCACATCGGGGGCCTGGCCACAGGCCGGGCTCCGCACAGGATGTTGATTCCGAAACAAAGGCGACTTCACAGGCACAATCTGCGATTTTCGGCAGGCCGGTGCGCGGCCCGCCCCACCAGTCGCGCGGCCCGAGGCTCGCGCGCGGAGCAAGGAGAGGAATTACCAGCGGGGCAATCCAGCGGCTGGCGGGTGCGTAGCGCAACGGCCTTCACCTCCTTGCTCTCGATGACACTTTATTCGCCACCCGAGGCGAAATCCCCTGTCGCGTCGCTCCGCACGAGGATACTCTTTTCTCTATTGTACCCTTGTGCGCAGGGTCTAGTGCTATCTAGCGCATGTGACCTAGTCCGCCTGCTGCGCGGCCGGTAGGCGCGGGTCTACGCGCCCGAGACCAGGCGCCGGGCCGCCGCGATCAGGGCGTCGGCGGCCGCGTCCACGTCCTCCGGGGACGTGAACCGACCTGCGCTGAGGCGCACCGCCCCCAGCGCGTCTGCTGCGTCGATGCCCATGGCCAGCAGCACACCGCTAGGTTCGCTGACGCCGGCGTGGCAGGCCGATCCGGTGGAGGCCGCTACCTCCGGCGCCGCCGCCAACAGGTCGTTGCCCGTCAGGCCCGGGAAGCGCACGTGCAGCGTGTTGGGCAGGCGCGGCGCGTCCTCGCCGGTGATCCGCACGGGCAGCGCGGCAGCGAGCCTTTCCTGCAGCCGGTCCCGCAGCGCGGCCAGGCGCTGGGTCTCGCCGGTGGCCAGCTTGAGCTGGGCGATCTCGCAGGCCCGGCCCTGTGCGACCAGGTAGGGCACGTTCTCGGTGCCGGCCCGCCGCCCTTCCTCGTAATCGGCGCCGTGGATCAGCGGGTGGAGCCGGACGCCGCGCCGCACGTAAAGCGCGCCGACGCCCTTGGGGGCGTAGAGCTTGTGGCCGGCCACGGTGAGGAGGTCGCAGCCGATCTCGGCCACGTCGACGGGGATCTTGCCGCAGCTCTGCGCCGCGTCCACGTGGAAGAGCACCCCCGCCTCCCGGGCGATCCGCCCCACCTCGGCCACCGGCTGGATGACGCCGGTCTCGTTCTGGGCGTGGAGGAGCGAAATCAGGAAGGTGTCGGGCCGGAGAGCCCGGCGAACCGCGTCGGGGTCGATGCGCCCCTGGCCGTCTGCGGGCAGCACGGTGAGGGCGAAGCCGAACTCCCGCTCGAGGTACCGGCAGGCCTGGAGGGTGGCCGGATGCTCGATGCCGGAGGTGATGATGTGGCCTCTGCCCCGGGCGAAGGCCGTACCCTTGACGGCCAGGTTGATGGACTCGCTGGCGCAGGATGTGAACACGATGTCGCCCGGGCCGGCCCCGATCAGTCCGGCCACCTGCTCGCGCGCGGCGTCCACCGCCGTCCGGGCCACGCTGCCCAGCGCGTGGTCGGAATGGGGATTGCCGAAATGGTCGGTGAAATAGGGCATCATGGCCGCCACCACCGCCGGATCCACCGGAGTGGTGGCGTTGTAGTCAAGATAGATCGGCTGTGCCATGGATATGACCTCCTCGCTCGATTGGAAGGGAGCGGCCGCCCCGGGTCCCCGCCCTGGGACCCCCGCTGTAGGGGTAACTACGGTCTGCAATGCAGATGCGAGTATGAGTGAAACTGTTCGTTTGCCTCATACCAAATACCTATATCGATTGCTAGACTGAAGATGGTTGCGGAGTGTGACGCGTGTCACATACAGCGTTCGGAACTTGAGTCAAGCGGCAGGATGCCGGGAAAGGATGAGAAGTGTTGGGCGTGACGATGCTGAGCCGGATCCAGTTTGCCTTGACCGTCGGTTTCCATTTCATCTTCGTTCCGCTCTCCATCGGCCTGATCCTGTTCACTGCCATCATGGAGACCCTCTACGTGCGGACTGGAGACCCCAAGTACAAGACGCTGACCAAGTTCTGGGGCAGGCTGTTCACCATCAACTTCCTCCTCGGCGTGGTGACCGGCGTCGCCATGGAGTTCCAGTTCGGCACCAACTGGTCCCGGTACTCGGAGTTCATGGGCGACATCTTCGGTTCCCCGCTGGCCGTGGAGGCCCTGATGGCGTTCTTCCTGGAGTCGACCATGCTGGGCATCTGGATCTTCGGCTGGAACAAGCTGTCGAAGAAGATGCACCTGCTGGCCGGCTGGCTGGTCGCACTGGGCACGCACCTCTCCGCCGTGTGGATCATCGTCGCCAACGGCTTCATGCAGAACCCGGTGGGCTATGTCATCAACAACGGCCGGGCTGAGCTGGTCAACTTCTGGGAGGTCCTGTTCAACCCCTACGCTTGGCACACCTACGTGCATACCATCTTCGCCTGCTACAGCGTGGGCGCCTTCTTCGTGCTGGCCGTGTCGGCCTATCACCTGCTGCACAAGCGGAACATTGACATGATGAAGGCCAGCCTCAGAATCGCCACCGTCTTCGCCATCGTCGCCACCCTGGGCAACGCGATCACCGGCCACTTCAATGGCCAGAACGTGGCCCTGCGGCAGCCGACCAAGCTGGCGGCCATGGAGGCGCTGTGGGAGAGCGGCTCGAACGTCGGCATGCCTCTGATCGTCATTCCTGATGCGGCCAACGAGCGCAACGCCGTTGAGGCGCTGAAGGTTCCGGGCCTTACCAGCTGGCTGTCCTACGGCAGCACCGACGCCTTCGTGCTGGGCCTGAAGGACATTCCGGCCGACGAGCGGCCGCCGGTCGGCCTGACCTTCTGGGCGTTCCGGACCATGGTGGGCCTTGGCGTCCTGATGCTCCTCCTCGCCGTGCTGGCCTGGTGGCACAACCGCAAGGACACCCTGATGGAGCGCAAGACCCTGCTGAAGTTCATGCTCTGGTCGATCCCGCTGCCCTACATCGCCACGAACCTGGGCTGGATGACCGCCGAGGTGGGCCGGCAGCCCTGGACGGTGTACGGCCTGATTACCACAGCCGATTCGGTCTCGCCGGTCGCCTTCTCTGACGTGGCCATCAGCCTCGGCCTGGTGATCATCTTCTACGCCATCCTCGTGGGCCTGGATGTCTACCTCCTCATCCGCTACGCCAAGGCCGGCCCCGAGGCCATGGACGAGCGGCATGCCGCTGTGGCAGACTAACCCGCCGGTGCGCAAAGGAGGTATGATGGATGTCCCATGAGTTGCTACAGGTGATCTGGTTCGCCCTGTGGGGTCTGCTCTGGGCGATCTACTTCGGGCTCGACGGATTTGACCTCGGGTCGGGGATGCTGGCGGCCGTCTTCCGCAAGGACGAGGAGCAGCGCCACCTGATCGGCGCGCTGGCCCCGATCTGGGACGGGAACGAGGTCTGGGTGATCACCGCCGGCGGCGTCACCTTTGCCGCCTTCCCCAAGCTCTACGCCACCATGTTCAGCGCGCTCTACCTGCCGCTCTTCATCATCCTGTTCGGCCTGATGTCCCGTGCGGTGGCCATCGAGTTCTACCACCACATGGACTACGACCGGACCTGGCAGAAGATCTGGGGCTGGGTGCTGGCAGTGGGCAGTTTCCTGGTGGCCCTGCTGTTCGGCGTGGCCTTCGGGAACATCTTCCAGGGCATGCTGCTGGACGCCCAGGGCTACCACGGCACCATCGTGAGCCTGCTCAACCCGTACGGGCTGCTGACCGGCGTGCTCTTCGTGGTTGCCTTCCTGATGAACGGCGCCTCCTGGCTGGCCCACAAGGCCCCCGACGGCGAGCTCCGGAACAAGGCTCACAGCTTTGCCACCCGCATGTGGCCCGCGGTGCTGGTGGTGGCCGCCGGTTGGCTGGTCTACACCCCGTTCGCCACGAAGCTGATGGATAACTTCCTCAACGTGCCCGTCCTCTTCCTGGTGCCGGCCCTGGCCGTGGCGCTGCTGGTGCTCACCCGGGTGTACCTGCAGAAGGGCAACCACCTGTGGGCGCTCCTGGCCGGCTCCCTGACGGTGGGCCTCACGGTGATCTCCGGTGTGATCGGGCTCTTCCCGAACATGTTCCCGTCGAAGATCGACCCGGCCTACAGCCTCACGGCGTTCAACTCCTCCAGCAGCCACTACACGCTGCAGTTCATGTTCTGGGTGGTTGTGATCTTCCTTCCCTTCGTCCTGCTCTACCAGGTCTGGGCCTACAAGCTCTTCGGCCGCAAGGGTACGGGCAGCGAGGTGCAGCATTACTAGTCCTTCCAGCTGCCAACCGCGGTGCGGGGCTCCCCTTTCGGGGGGCCCCGCACCGCGCTACGCGAGTCCGAGCCGACGCATGCGGTTGTAGAGCGTTCCCCGCGAGATGCCCAGGAGCCGCGCTGCGGCGCTGCGGTTGTGCCGGGTGGCGGCCAGCGCGGCCAGGATGGCCTCCCGCTCGCCGTGCCGAGACTCGTCTGCCCGGGTAGGCGCGGCGGCGTCCGGCTCCTCCCTGTGCGCAGGTCCCAGGATGGCCGGGAGAAGCGCCGGCCTGACGACGCCGTCCGTGGCCAGGATCACCATGCGCTCCACGGCGTTGCGCAGCTCGCGCACGTTGCCCGGCCACCGGTGCTCCATCAGCGCCCGGACCACCGCCGGGTGCACCTCCACGGGGGGCCGGTCGTAGCGCACGCAGAACTCGTGCAGGAAGCGCTGCACCAGCTCCGCAATGTCCTCCTTCCGCTCCCGGAGCGGCGGGATGTCGAGGGTGAACACGTTGAGGCACCAGTAGAGGTCGTCGCGGTACCGCCCCTGGCGCACCAACTCCTCCAGGTCGCGGTTGGTGGCCGCCACCAGCCGGACGTCCACGGCAATCGGCATGGAGCCGCCCACCCGGTAGAACTTGCGGTCCTCCAGGAACCGGAGCAGCTTCACCTGCGCCTCAGGGGGCAGCTCGGCCACCTCGTCCAGGAAGAGGGTTCCGCCGTGGGCCAACTCCAGCTTGCCGCCCTTCCCCTTGGGGTTGGCGCCGGTGAAGGCGCCCGGGGCGTAGCCGAAGAGCTCGCTCTCCAGCAGCGTCACCGGGATGGCGCCGCAGTTCAGGACCACGAAGGGGCCCTCGCCCCGCCGGGAGGCCTGGTGGATGGCCCGCGCGAAGAGCTCCTTGCCGACGCCGCTCTCGCCCCGGAGCAGGGTGGTGGCGTCCGTGGCGGCGACGAGGGAGGCCAGGTGGACCGCCTTGCGGATGGCAGGGTGCTGGCCCTTGATCGCGTGGAAGGGGTCTGCGGACGGCGGGGCCGGCGCCGGGACCGCGGAGAGCCGCTGTTCCAGCGCCGCCACCTGCCCCCGGGCCCGGGTCAGCTCGCCGGAGAGTTCCACCATGTCGGTCACATCCCGCTCCACGGCCATTGCCCCGGCCACCTTCCCGTCCTGCAGCACCGGGGCGGCCGAGACCAGCACGAAGATGCCCGGCCGGGGCTGGTGGTAGGTCCACTCCACCCGCTGGCCGGTCTCCAGCACCCGGCGGACCATGAGGGAGGCGGGGGTGAAGAAGCCGGTGATCGCCCGGCCGAGGATGTCGCGGGCGGCGATGCCGTAGAGCCGTTCGGCGCGGGCGTTCCATGCCACCACCCGGCCATCGGCATCCACGATGGTCACCGCAAGATCGATCAGGTCCAGCAGCGGCCGCAGACTGGCGCTGAGAATGTCCCCCATGCATGCACCCCCACCATGAGCAGAGTTTGTACATCTGTTCAACCAATGTACAACTATCGCACGCGGTTGAACAGTATGTCCTGTACGACTGCACACTCACGGAGGACAGTCCGGGCACAGCAAGGCGGTTCTGGCCGCACGTGGGGCCTGGCACGGTCGTTGCTTGCACTTCGGCATAAGAAAGACCATGGGGGAGGGGGCTGACGGACGTGTCATCGCTTGCGCGCAGGGCGATTCTCTCGCTGGCGGGCAACCGCCTCGTGACCGGACTCATGACCCGGCACGGGCTGAAGCTGGGCGCCAGCCGGTTCGTGGCCGGCGAGGCCTTGCAGGACGCGGTGGAGGTCGCCAGGCGGCTGAACGAGCAGGGACTGGCGGTGACGCTGGACCTGCTGGGCGAGGGCGTGACCAGCCGCGACGGCGCCCGCGCCATGGCCGAGGGCTGCGCGGCGATTCTGGAGGTAATCCGGCGGGAGGGGCTGGACGCGAACCTCTCGGTGAAGCCGACTCAGCTCGGCCTATCGATCGGCGCCGACGTGGCCATGGAGAACCTGGCGCAGCTTCAGGACCTCGCCGGGCGCTTCGGCAACTTCATCCGGCTCGACATGGAGTCCAGCGACCTGACCGACGCCACTCTGAGTCTCGTGCGGCGGCTGTATGCCCGTGCACCCAACGTGGGCACCGTGATTCAGGCCTATCTCTACAGGAGCCCCGGCGACCTGCGGGAGCTGGCCGAACTGGGGATGAACGTGCGGCTGGTCAAGGGCGCGTACCTGGAGCCACCGTCCGTGGCCTACTCCAGGAAGGCGGACACGGACGAGGCGTTCAGGCGGCTGATCGCGCAGCACCTCTCCGCGGGCTGCTACACGGCGGTGGCCACTCACGACGAGGCGATCATCGCCTTCACCCGGGAGTTCGTGGCGCAGCAGGCTATTCCCCGGAGCCAGTTCGAGTTCCAGATGCTCTACGGCATCCGTCCCGAACTGCAGCGGGAGCTGGCCGGCGAGGGCTACCGCACCCGGGTCTACGTTCCGTTCGGGACCCACTGGTATCCCTACTTTGTGCGGCGGCTGGCGGAGCGGCCGGCCAACGTCTGGTTCGTGCTTGCCAACCTGATGAAACCCTAGGAGGTGCCGGGATGGTTCCCTGTCGCCCTGAGCCCCTGAGCGACTTCAGCAACCCGGCCGCGGCCGCCGAGTTTGAGCGGGCGCTTGCCCTCGTGAGTGCCCAGTTGGGAAGGCACTATCCCATGATCATTGGAGGACGGCGCGTCGAGGCGACGGAATGCATTCGGTCAGTCAATCCCTCGCGGCCCGACCAGGTGGTGGGCTGCGCGGCCCGCGGCGGGCTCGCCGAGGCCGAGGCGGCCGTGAGCGCCGCACTGGCGGCCTTCCCGTCCTGGAGCAGGGTCCCGGCCGAGGTTCGGGCGCGGATTCTCTTCAGGGCCGCGGCGGTCATGCGGCGCCGGAAGCACGAGTTGTCGGCGTGGATCAGCTTCGAGGTGGGGAAGAACTGGGCCGAGGCGGACGCGGACACCGCCGAGGCCATCGACTTCCTGGAGTACTACGGCCGGCAGATGCTGCGGCTGGCCGCGCCGCAGGAGCTCACCGGCATCCCAGGGGAGGAGAACCACCTCTACTACCGGCCCCTGGGCGTGGGGGTGGTCCACAGTCCGTTCAACTTCCCCCTGGCGATCCTGACGGGCATGACGGCCGCAGCGATCGTCACCGGCAACACGGTGGTGGTGAAGCCCTCCGGCGAGGCGCCCGTGATCGCCGCCAAGCTCTTTGAGGTGCTGGAGGAGGCCGGTCTGCCCCCGGGTGTGGCCAACCTGCTCTACGCCGACCCTGCAGAGGTGGGCGACTACCTCACGACCCACCGGGAGGTCCGGTTCATCAACTTCACCGGCTCGCGGCAGGTGGGCTGCCACATCTACGAGACGGCGGCGAAGGTGCAGCCGGGGCAGACCTTCCTCCGGCGGGTGATCGCGGAGATGGGCGGCAAGGACGCCATCATTGTGGACGGCACGGCCGACCTGGACGAGGCCGCGGCGGGCATCGTGACCTCGGCCTTCGGCTTCTCCGGCCAGAAGTGCTCCGCCTGCTCCCGGGCGATCGTCACCGCCGACGTCTACGACCAGGTGCTGGGGCGGGTAGTGGCGCGGACGCGGGCGCTGAAGGTGGGGCCGGCCACCGACCGGGAGACCGACGTCGGCCCCGTCGCTGCGGCCCGGTTCCAGCAGAAGATCCTGGAGTACATCGAGACCGGCCTGTCTGAGGGGCGGCTGGTGACCGGCGGGAACCCCCTTCCGGGCGGCTACTACGTGGAACCGACCATCTTCGCCGACGTGGCGCCCACGGCCCGGATCGCGCAGGAGGAGATCTTCGGGCCGGTGCTGGCCTTCATCCGCGCCGAGGACTTCGCCGACGCGCTCCGCATCGCCAACGGGACCGCGTACGGCCTTACCGGAGCCGTGTACACCCGCAGCCGAGAGCGCCTGGAACTGGCCCGGCAGGAGTTCATGGTCGGAAACCTCTACTTCAACCGGAAGTGCACCGGCGCCATCGTCGGAGCCCAGCCCTTCGGCGGGTTCAACATGAGCGGCACCGACTCCAAGGCCGGCGGTCCCGACTACCTGCTGCTGTTCACCCAGGCGCAGACCGTGGTGGAGCGGCTGTAGGGCCTTCATAGACGTTGACAGGGCTCCCCCGGCGGGAGCCCTGCCGCATTGCTGGCTTACGGTGCACAGCACTTCGGCGGAAGTGTGGCAATTGGTCATTGGTGTACTTGACAGATCTGCGGCTGCGTGGTTACCTGTGGGTGGTTCGTTATGTAAGCCCGGACATAACGATCGTGAAGGAGGAAACGCGCTATGTCACTTCGCATGCCGAAGGTCCGCGTTCTCGCGCCGCTCCTGACTCTGCTTCTGCTGCTGCCGATGCTCAGCGCCTGCGGAGGCGCGCAGTCCGCCGCCACGCCCGACCAGCGGGCCCAGTCCGGCGCCGCGCCTGAACCCCAGCCGGCGGCCGGCCAGCCTGAGCCTGCGCCCCAACCCGCGGCGGAGCCGGAGCCCACCACCCGCACCATCGTCGACCAGGCCGGGCGGAGCGTTACCATCCCGGCCGAGGTGAACCGGGTGATCACCACCTGGCGGCCGTCCACCCTGCTGGTGATCTCCGCCGGCGGGCGCGACAAGATCGCCGGTGTGGACACCTCCTCGCAGAAGTCCGAGTTCCTGCAGAAGGTCTTCCCCGGCATCACCGACCTGCCCGGCGTGGGCAACAAGAAAGGGCTCAACGTCGAGGCGATGGTGGCCGTGAAGCCCGACGTGGTCTTCATCTGGTCCGGCTCCGACACCGAGCCGGTCATCCAGCAGCTGGAGTCTCAGGGCATCCCGGCCGTGGTGATCATCCCGGAGAGCCTCGAGCAGATGAAGGAGGCCCTGGCCCTGCTGGGCGAGATCATGGGCACGCAGGATCAGGCCCGGAAGATGATCGCCTACTACGACGACACCCTGGCCATGCTGCAGGAGAAGGTGGGGTCGATTCCGGACGAGGAGAAGGTCCGGGTCTACATGGTCGGCTCCGACGGCGTCTTCTCCACGGTGCCGGGGAACATGTACCAGCACTTCATCATTGAGTCCGCCGGCGGCATCAACGTCGCGGCGGAACTGGAAGGCGGCTGGTCCGAGGTCTCGGCCGAGCAGGTGGTCGCCTGGAACCCCGACGTGATGGTCGCAGTGCAGTACTGCGGCTGCACCACGGATGACATCCTGAGCAACCCGCAGCTGCAGACCGTAAAGGCGGTGCAGGACGGCCGGGTGTACATGTTCCCGCACAGCATGGATCCCTGGGACTACCCCGAGCCCCGCTCCATTCTGGGCATGCTCTGGCTGGCCCACACGCTCTATCCCGACCGGATGGCCGACGTGGACCTGCTGGCGGAGGTCGACAACTTCCACGAGACCTTCTTCGGCAGGAGCTTCACGGAACTTGGTGGAACGCTGGATGAGTAAGGCGCGCGCACGGCCCGCCCGCAGGTGGCGGGCTCTCGTCCTATCCGGACTGTTCACGGTGGCCGTGGTGCTGCTCTCCTTCGGCATGGGCCGCTACCCCATCGCCCCCGGCGAGGTGGTGCGGATCCTGTGGCAGATCGCAACGCTGCAGTTCGACCCGGATACGGCGGGGGAGGCGGCCCGGGTGCTCTACTACATCCGGCTGCCGCGCATCCTGCTGGCGGCGCTCACCGGTGTCGCCCTGGCCGGGGCCGGTACCCTGTTCCAGGGGATGTTCCGCAACCCGCTGGTGTCGCCGGACGTCCTCGGCGTCTCCTCGGGCGCGGCGCTGGGGGCGGCCATCGGCATCCTGCTGCCGGGCGGAGGCAGCATCCAGGTGTGGGCGTTCTGCTCCGGCGTGGCCGCCGTCGCGCTCACCTACGGCATCGCCCGGGCGAGCCGGGGTCAGTCGGTGGTGATGCTGGTCCTTGCCGGCATGGTGGTCTCGGCCTTCTTCGGGGCGGCGCTCTCCTTCCTGAAGTACGTGGCTGACCCCTACGAGCAGCTGCCCACCATCGTCTTCTGGCTCATGGGCGGCTTCTACCGGGCGTCGTGGCAGGCGGTGGGCAGCCTGCTGCTGACGGTGCTCCCCTGGGCCGTCCTGCTCCTGCTCACCTCGTGGAAGCTGAACATCCTCTCCCTGGGCGACGAGGAGGCGCTCTCGCTGGGCGTCAACGTGCGGGTCCTGCGCCCGCTGCTGATCGCCGCCGCGACCCTGATGGTGGCCGGGGCCGTCAGCGCGACGGGCACCATCTCCTGGGTGGGCCTGGTGGTGCCCCATATCGCCCGCATGCTGGCCGGGGCTGACCACGACCGGTCGATGCCGGTGGCCATGCTGTTCGGTGCGGGCTTCATGCTGTTGATGGACGACCTGGCCCGGTCGCTCACCACCGCCGAGATCCCGGTGGGAATCCTCACCTCGGCCATCGGCGCGCCCTTCTTCGGCTACCTCCTCATCTCCGGCAGAAGGGAGGCGTGGCGGTAGGCGATGGCCATTACTGTGGAGGAGGTCCGCTTCGGCTACCGGGGGGCTGAGGTGATCCGCGGCGCCAGCTTCGCCGTCCCGGAGGGGGCTATCACCTGCCTGCTGGGGCGCAACGGTTCCGGCAAGACCACGCTGATCCGGCTGGTGAACGGCATCCTGCGGCCGTACGCGGGATCCATCAGGGTGGACGGCCTGGAGGTGACGACCAGCTCCCGCGGTGCGGTGGCCCGGCGGATCGCATTCGTGCCCCAGGAGCACCAAGGGGTCTTCCCGTACGGCGTCGAAGAGCTGGTGGTGATGGGGCGCAACCCCCACCTGGGTCTGGTCGCCCGGCCGGGACGGCAGGATATCGCCGCGGCCCGGGCCGCCATGGAGGCCGTGGGCATCGCACACCTGGCGGGGCGGGACTACATGGAGGTCAGCGGAGGCGAGCGGCAGCTGGTGCTCATCGCCCGGGCGCTGACGCAGGAGACGCCGTATCTGCTGATGGACGAGCCCACGTCGCACCTGGACTTCACCAACCAGCACGCCGTGCTGGCGATCGTGCGGCGCATCGCCCGGGAGCGGGGCGTGGGCGTGCTGCTGGCGATGCACGACCCGAACCTGGCCCTTACGTTCGCCGACCGTGTGATCATGCTGCGGGAGGGCCAGGTGTACCAGATGGGCCCGTCGGCCGAGGTGATGACGCCTGCGCACCTGCAGGCGCTGTACCAGATGTCGGTTGATGTTGTGGACCTGCCCGACGGGCGCCGCATCATCGTGACGGATGCGCGGTAGGCGCTTCGCGCGGTGACGCCTCCCAGGGTGGCCCTGGCCTCCGGAAGGACACCGCATCAACGCCTTGGAAGCGAGGTAGCTGCAGATGTTGCTGGAGCGGGTGCTGGAAGCGGCGTCGCCCGGCCTTTCCGGGCGGCGGGTGCGGGCGGCGCAGGTGGGGCCGAGGATAGTTGGAGTGGTTCTGGATGACGGGCGGTTCGGCGCCGGCTACCACCTGCCGGGCGAGCGCCAGGCCGGGGCGCCGTCCGTGGCCGAGGTCTCCGCACGCGCAGCCGCCCTGGCGGGGCAACCCGCCCTGGACGTGGCCCGGCGCTGCCTGCCTGGGCACTCCCCGTTCGACCGGGCCCTGGGCGTGGCGCTCTGCAACGCGGCGGCCGAGCCCGACCCCGCCCGCTGCCTCGTGGACCCCGACGCAGCCTCGGCTGCGCCCGCCGGTCCCGACGACACCGTGGGGTTCGTAGGCTATGTCGGCACCGTCGTGAGGCGCGTTCGGGCTCAGGCGGCACGGACGATCATCTTCGACCGGTCGGAGGAGGACCAGGAGGACGTCTACCCCGAAGAGCGGCAGCCGGAACTGCTGCCTCAGTGCGACCTGGTCTTCATCACCGGCTCGGCGTTGATCAACTGCACTCTGGAGCGGCTGCTCACATACTGCACCCGGGCGCGTGAGATCGTGCTGATCGGCCCCAGCCTCCGCTCTACCCCGAGGCGTTCAGCGGCTCGGGCGTGACCGTACTGGCCGGCTTCCGGTGGCAGATTGCGGACCCCGAGGCCGCTCTGGCGCAGATCGCGGCGGGGGCGCACTTTAAACACCTGGAGGGGCGGACCAGCGTCACGCTGCGCGTGAAGTAAGACGGATCCCACCTCGGGCGCACGGGGGCGTCGGCCGATCCTGCGGCACCGCACGGCCGGGTGTGCATTATGGCCCAACGCAGGTAACTTCGGGCTCACGAAAGAGAGGTAGCGCACGATGCTGCTGGAACGGTTGTACGAGGCCGCCGCACCGAGGTTGGCAGGCAAGCGGGTGCAGCAGGTCAGGATGGGGAATCACCTGATCGGCGTGCTGCTGGACAGCGGTGAGCTCGGCGCGGCGTATGCCCTGCCGGGGGAGCGGCGCACCGCGATGCCCACCTTTCCGGATCCTGTCCGGTTCGCAGGGATGCCCGCCGTGGAACTGGCCGCCGGGCTGCTGCAGCCTGACCTGGTGGCGCGGGCGCTCGGGATGGCGGTCTGCAACGCGGTGGCGCAGCCCGATCCCGCCCAGTGCCTGGAGGACCCCGACGCGATGTCGACCGTGCCCGTCCGCCCCGGTGACACCGTGGGGCTCATCGGGTTCATCCGCTCGATCCATCGCAAGATCGAGGGGCGGGTGGCCAGGATCATCGTGTTCGATCGGTCCCTGGATGGCGAGCCCGGCATCTGCCCGGAGGAGCAGCAGCCTGAGCTGCTTCCCCTCTGCGATGTGGTCTTCGTGACCGGATCCGCGGTGACCAACGGGACCCTGGAAGGGGTGCTGCCCTGGTGCACAAAGGCCCGGGACGTGGTGGTGATCGGCCCCAGCACGCCGCTTTACCCCGAGGCCTTCGCCGGCACGGGGGTGACGGTGATCGCCGGCGCCACGTGGCTGCCGGAGCACCATGCGGAGGCCCTGGAGGGCATCGCCGCGGGCAAGGGGTTCCACGAGATGGGCGACCTTACCCGGCGCTGGGCCCTGCGGGTGGGGTGAGGCGCCCGACGGTGTGAGCCGGGAGGGGCGTGTGCGCGACGGACCCGGCGGGCGTGGTGGGACCGGATGGCCAGGCTGAGGGGGGAATGGCGCGATGTCACGCGCACAGGCTATCGTCTGCCGGGGCCGGGAGGTCCTCATGGTCAGGCACCGCCAGGGAGGAGCGGAGTGGTGGTGCCTACCGGGCGGAGCCATACTGGAAGGCGAGTCTCCGGCCGACGCCGCCCTGCGGGAGCTGGCCGAGGAGTGCCAGGTTGCCGGAAGGGTCGTACGTCCGACCAGCGTGGTGACCTACGGTCCGGACGACCACCACTACACCTTCCTCGTCGACATCGGGGAACAGCAGCCGAGGTTGGGTCGTGATCCCGAGCATGCAAGCGACGGCCAGGTGCTGGTTGACGTGCGGTGGATGCGCCTTGACCAGCTTTCTGAACGCGATCGTGCCTTCCTGTGGACCGCGGGCCTGCTCGGCGTCGACCCCTTCGGGGAGATGGTTCTGGGGTGGGGCGACGCGGTCAGCTACCCCTCGGCTGCCGCAGCGGGCGACGATGTACGCTGAATGGCCGCGCGGCGAGGATCTGCTTTCCGACGGCCAGCAGTTCCTGCATGCCGCAACCCTCCCCACAGTGGTTGCAGGCGATGTCGTCCGTTCTCCCAGCGTTAGGGACGCGCACCACCTATAACGCTGTATAAGTCATAATGCTTCGTCATCCAGTAAGTCCCTTCTTCATCCTTCACGTCGACCCTGTACCCGCAGCTTGTCCAGAAGACCAGGGCGTCTGTTCTTGTGAGGTAGATGCAGGTTGCGCCCATCTGCGCGAGCTGGGCCTCCGTGTGTGCCGCCAGCCTTCGCCCGAACCCCCTCCTTCGATACGCGGGGAGGATGAAGAACTCACGAATGCAGCCCCAGCCCTCCTTCTTGCACCAGTCGCTTTCCGGATGGTCGACCTGGTAGATGCTGAACCCGATGGGTTGCCCGCCTTCGACACAGAGGTCCATGCGCACGATTCCGGCCGTGACCTGCCCGGCGATGAGGGGGCAGACGCTCGAACGGACCACCTCTTCGGCCACCTGAACGCCCAGTTCCCCAAAGTAGGACACGAACAGATGGCACCAGTCATCGTAGTCCGCAGCGCTGTACGCGCGAATCTCCATCCACCCCTGCCTCCCTTACTTGACGGCCGTGATCGGCCCATCCAACTCCGGCGGCGCTTCCAGTTCGACGGCGAGGGACACCGGCAGCGTGAGGAGGCCGTCGACGCCGGCCAGATCCGCCGGGCGGCCGGCGGGGGGGATGGCGTCAAAGGCCCTCCGGGCCGCGCGTCCCCCGGAATGCGTTGACCCGGCGTATCTGAACCCCACCTCACCCGCCCACCGGAGCCACGTGCGGCAGCACGGGTGCGTCAACACCCACTGCACGGCATCGGTCAGCCAGGTGCGGACGCGCACCAGCCCCTCGACCGTGAGGGTGCCGATGCCTGCCTCCCTGCCGCCGGTGAGGATTTCCGTCAACTGCACGAGCGGCAGATGGTACTGCAGGCCGTAGTAGACGGCCTGCTCGCGTTCGATCAGACGGCGGACGACGAGCAGCTGCGTGACGCCGGGCTCGCTCTCCCACGCATCCACTTCGATCTCCCTCCCGCCGCGGTAGCGGGCGAGTCCCTCGTAATGGAGGCGCAGCCGCCCACCGGGCTTCAGCACACGGTACAGCTCCCGGAGCGTCTCCCGGGGGTCGGGTGACTGTTCCACCGAGCTGGCGGCCACGACACCGTCGAAGCTGTTGTCGGGGAAGGGCAGCGGCCGGCCGGCAGGCACGTGGACGCAACGGAAGTTGTCAATCCCCAGCCGGCGTGCATTTGCCTCGCAGACGGTCACGCGCCGGGACGCAGCGTCCACGCCCGTCACGTGCCGGGCGAAGGGCGCCAAGAGCAGCGAGGGCCAGCCGTCGCCTGGTCCGAAGTCCAGCAGGTTGCCGCTCCCGGCGGTGGCGAGGAAGTCAAGGATGTACCCCCGGTCCTGCCAGTGGGCGGGATCTGCCGCGTCAAAGGGTTGGTGGACGACGGGCAGGCTGAAGGCGGCCTGCGACTCCTGGCGCTGGAACAGGCCCTCGTCGGACGTTACGGCCCGGGGGTTGAGCTGGTTGACGATGTACTCGATCACGTTCACCAAGACCCCTCCTTCGGCACCGCTGGTTCGCCGCCGGGGCGGAGAAGCCTGCCGCTGACCGGCGGAGGATACGTTTCGACGCAAATGCGGTCAGGCGGGCAGAGGCCAGGCTATCCGCATCCGGGGGAACACGTTGTCCGCTCACCCGGGGGGTCGAGCTGGTGATCCGGGTGCAGGGCACGGTCGAGGGCTGGGATCAGCGGATGGGGGAGGACGCCAGCGCCGACGGGCGCTCCTCCCTGCAACCCGCAGTGCATAACTATCCACTGATCTGAATGCGCTTTATCCTTTAAGTGATACAGCGGATCGGCAAACCCGACATGGCTTGACACACTGATGATACATTGGAGGCGAGAGCCGGGCGTTCGTTGACACAGTCGCGGGCTCGCTCGCCCTGGCGAGGCCTTTCCGGGATCCGTCATCTCGGGATGTGGATGCGAACACCGGCATCGGCAGGCGGCAGATCGCCCGCATACCGGTGTATGCCGGCTGCATAGCGACCGGCTGTATCAACGTGGGCGCTGTTTTCGGGGGCACTGTGTCAAGGCTCGCCCAAGGGGGGGAGGCGCGCCGCGGGCCGTGTTGATCCGCCTGCGGTCCGAGTGGGCCCCTCGGAGAATCCCCCCGCAGTTGGCGGGCCGGGGCGTCTGCTCGCTGACCGACCGGCGGCACGCCGGCCGCGCTCAGGAAGTTCGTCGAGGCCGTGGGGCCCCGCGCAGATCAGTGGAAAAGACCGGGGCGCCGACACGCCCCGGTCTTCAGTAGGATCACGCAAAGGCCAGCTCCGGTCCCAGCCAGCGGAACCCTTCCATGTCCCACAGCTGAAACTCCGGCGTGTGGAGCGGCGGCAGGGTCTCGAGCCGGTGCCGGAAGGGCTCCACGGCGTCGCAGGCGGCGAGGAAGGGGGCGTATGCGGCGGCCATCACCGGCGACACCTGCACCAGGTAGCGGAACCGCAGGCGCAGGGCCTCGAGTGCCCCCTCGGCGGAGAGGTTGGACTGGCGTGCGATCAACGGTACACGGTTCAGCAGGAAGTGGAGAAAGGCGCTGAGCGACGGCGGCCGCTCGGGGTTCAGGGGGTTCCCCGGCCAGCGTTCCGTCCACGCATCTGCCAGCAACGTGGCCGCGCGCCGTTCCTGGGGCGGAAGCCCCGCCAGGAACTTGGCGAAACTGGCTGCAAGTTGCCCGCCGTCCCGCCAGTGCTCGGGCTGACGCCCTGGCTGAAGCGACGGCCACCCCCAGTACGAGGCCACCAGCCGCCGGCCCGGGGCCCACCGCAGCGCCTCACCGACCGCAGCGAAGGGGAGCAGCCACACCGGGTCGGGTACCCGCCCCGGCCGGTAGAAGCCTTCTGCAAGCAGCAGTTGAACCGCATCGGCTTCGGACAGGCCTCCGTAGGGATTGGCGGAAACCGCCGTGGCCACGATGCGGGCCGCACTCTGGTCCGCGGGGAGCGGGTCCAGCAGATCCCGCTCGGCCCGGCGGCGGAGTCGGACGGCCAGCCGGAGGGGGTCAACCTCTGCCACGGTGATGAGCAGTTCATCGCCCACCTCCGGCTGCAACTCCGCAAACACCGGGTCGGGCCCGGCAGGGGCGTCTGTCCTGCCGGAAGCGCCGGCTGCACCGGCGCCTGCGGCCTGTGCGCGGTCGGCCACAACCTTGAAGGGCGGACGGCAGCCCGCCAGGGTCAGCGCCAGGAACCAGTCGCCCGAGGTGCTGAGTCGCCGGGCCTGCCACTCGGGCCAGGTGACCACGTGGCGGAAGGCGGCGCCCGAGAGCAGCGTGTCGCGCCGGGCGACGTAACGGCCGGCGAGGAGCAGGTAGGGTTCGGGGAGGTTGGACGCGGCGCCCCGGACGGTTGAGTATGCGGTGTCGAGGGGCATGGCGGCGGCGGTGGGGCAGGAGGACACCACCTCCTCCAGTTCGACGCAGCCGGCCCGTTCATCCACCAGCGCCATGATCTCGCCGGCGATCCGCTCCCGTGGGTGCAGGCGCTTGCCGGGCAGCGGTTCATCCCGGTAGACGGGGGTGCGCTCGCCCCGGGCCAGCGCCGCCGCACCGGCGCTGACGGCGCTGTAGTAGCGGGCCAGCACCTCCTCGGCCGTTTCCTCGACCGCCTGGTGGACGTGGAAGGTCTGGCCCCAGCGGCTGATCTCGGCCAGCTCGTAGCGTCGCGTGCGGTTGAGATGCGGGTCCAACGGCAACGGGCCCAGCACCTTGAGGAGGGCGTCGGGCATGGCCGCTTCACCCGGACGCACGGGGATACTGGCCGGGTCTGTCTCCGTTTCCAGGAAACGTTCGGGATCGAGCAGGGGAGCCGGGGACGCAGCCGGCAGGTGACTCGTGGCCGAAACGCGGCCCACCGCCCCCGCCTGGTCCGCCAGGTTGGCCCGCACTCCGGCGAGCAGTTCCTCCCGCTCCCTGCCCAGTACCTGGAGCCAGAGGAAGGGGTTCGAGGCAAGGAGTTGGGAAGCCCGCACGGCCAGTACACGCTGGTGCCGGCAGCCCCAGTGCTCGTTGCAGGTGCAGCGGAACTGGCGGCCATGGCCCGCGGGGAAGAGGCTTGCCCCCGCCCGGTTGAAAAGCTCTTCCAGCTCCGGCCCCAGGCTGCCGGCCAGCAGACGGCGCGCCGCCTCGGGCTCCCGGGCGATGGCCTCCTCGATGCGCCGCCACTCCCGCTGGCCCAGAGGCTTGAATTTCATGGTGGCGGTGGCGGTGCCGCCATGCTTGCCCACGCCGACCTCGGCCGTGATGGCGCCGCGGGCGAACGTCAGTCGGGCGTCGCCCCGCTCCGCGCTCTTCTGCTGGCCGGGGGTCATGGGCAGAAGGAGCAGTTCACGCTGCAGATAGGTCAGCCAGCGTTCGCTCAGCCAGTCTTCTATGAACTACACCCCCCTTCCAGCGTGATCAGGTGTGCACGTTTTCGTGGAGAGGTTGCCGAGGCCCTTCGCCCCGGCTACACCTCTCGTTCCAGCGTGATCAGGGCCCGCAGCTCCTCGGTGGACAGGTTGCCGAGCCAGGCCTCGCCGCCGCCGATCACCTGCGCCGAGAGCGCCCGCTTCTCCGCCAGAAGCCGATCGATGCGCTCCTCCAGGGTGCCGACGGTGACCAGCCGGTGTACCAGCACCCGGCGGGTCTGGCCGATGCGGTAGGCCCGGTCGGTGGCCTGGTCTTCGACGGCCGGGTTCCACCAGCGGTCCACGTGGAAGACGTGGGTGGCAGCGGTGAGGTTGAGCCCGAGGCCGCCGGCCTTGAGGGAGAGGAGGAAGAGCGGCGCCTCGCCGCCCTGGAAGCGGGCGATGAGCCGCTCCCGCTCCGGCTGCGGCGTGCCGCCGTGCAGGAAAAGCACCGTGCAGCCCAGCCTGTCCGCCAGGTAGGCCTGCAGGCGGCTGCCGAAGCGGGCGAACTGGGTGAAGAGCAGGGCCTGCTCTCCTGCGGCCAGCACCTCCTCCAGCATCTCCACCAGCCGGTCGATCTTCCCGCTGCGGCCGGTCAGCGGCCCGTCGGCGTGGATGGCGGCCGGGTGATTGCAGACCTGCTTCAGCCGGGTGAGGCCCGCCAGGACGGCACCATGGCGCTGGATGCCTTCGGTCTGGGAGGCGCGCTCGAGGGTCTCCTGCACGATCGCCTCGTAGAGCGCCGCCTGCTCCACCGAGAGGTTGACCAGTTCGGTGCTCTCCAGCTTCTCGGGCAGGTCAGGGGCGATGGCCGGGTCGTCCTTCTGGCGGCGCAGGATGAAGGGGCCCACCTGCCGGCGGAGGCGCTCGGTCGCCTCCTCGTCCTGGAACCGCTGGATCGGCAGGGCATAGCGCCGCTGGAACTCCTCGTAGCTGCCCAGCAGGCCGGGGTTGAGGAACTGGAACAGAGACCAGAGGTCACCCAGATGGTTCTCGATGGGGGTGCCGGTGAGCGCAACCCGGTAGCCCCCGTTGAGGCCATGGAGCGCCCGGGCGTGGAGCGTGGCGGGGTTCTTCAGGTTCTGCGCCTCATCGGCCACCACGCCGTTCCAGGCGACCTGGCGCAGGAGGTCGGCCTCCCGGGCCACCAGCGAGTAGGTGGTGAGCACCACGTCGTTCATCGCCGCCTCACGGGCGAACTCGTCCCCGGCGAGTCGACCCGCCCCGTGGTGCACCATCACCCTCAGGCCGGGGGCGAAGCGGGCCAGCTCCCGCCTCCAGTTGCCCAGCACCGACACGGGGCAGACCAGCAGCGTGGGTCCCGCAGCCAGCCCGCTCTCCCGCTCATGCAGCAGCAGGGCGATGAGCTGGATCGTCTTGCCGAGGCCCATGTCGTCCGCGAGGCAGGCGCCCAGTCCGAAGCGGCGCAGGAAGGCCAGCCAGGCCAGGCCCCGCTCCTGGTAAGGCCGCAGCGTCCCGACGAAGCCCTTCGGGGTCGGCACGGGTTCGACCCGGGCCGGCTCCCGGAGCTTCGTCAGCAGGTCGGCGATCCAGCCTGTGGCGGTCGTCTCGTCCACCTCGGGGGCGAGGCGCAGCGCGGTGCCCAACTCCACCTGCTTTCCGTGCTGCTCAATGCGCCTCAGCACCGCGGCCAGGGCGCGTTCGTCCACCCGCACCCACTGCCCCTGCATCTGCACCAGCGGCCGCTTCTGCCGGGCCAGGTGGTGCAGTTCGTCCAGGGTGAGCTCGGCGTCGCCCAGGGCCACGTCCCAGCGCACGTCCACGATCTGGTGCAGGCCGAAGAGGGAGGGACCGGCCCCGGCTGGGCTGAGCCGCATCCCAACGCGGAGGCGGGCAGGCTTCACCAGGGCAGCCGGCAGCAGGACGGGGTGGCCCGCCTGCTGCAGCAGCAGTGCGCCCTCCTGGATCAGGGCGATGACGTCCTCGGCGGCGATGGGGAGGCGGGACGGGGCGGATGCCTGCAGCAGCGGCGCAAGCGGCGGGAAGAGGCGGGCCATCGCCGGCAGGTCGGCCAGCAGCCGCTGCTCGGCGCCCTGGTAGCGCTGCCCGCCGATCTCCACCTCCTGCCCCAGGTTGGCCCAGACCGCGTCGGCGCTGAGGGGGAGGGCGTCCTCCTCGGGCGCGTGCAGCGTCAGCTCCAGCTCCCAGTCGCCTTCCGTCTCGGGACCCGGCGGGTTGAGGCGCAGTCCGCTGCGCAGGGCGGCGTGGCCCAGCACGCCGGAGGCGGGTGCGCTCCAGCGGTCGAGGGCGGTGAACAGCGCCTGCTCGCCGGGGAGGCCGGGCGGAAGATCGCGGGGCGCGGCGCCGGCCAGGGCAGCCAGCCAGTGGCGCAGGGCGGTGTCCTGCAGAGACTGGGCCTCGGGAAGGGGCACGCCCTCCAGGAGCAGGTGCACCACGCCGGCCGCGGACGTGCGCATGAACTGGTGCAGCAGGGCCTCCGGGTCCGGCAGGGCGTACGTCCTGTGATCCCGGTCCGGCGGCACCAGGGCGCGGCAGGCTTCCGGCAGGCCTGCAGCCAGCCGGGTGAGGCGCCGGGCGTCCTCCGGATCCGCCAGGTGGAGCGACCAGCCGGCTGCGAGCACCCCGGCATCCACTCTGAGCACCGGCAGCATCCGGCCCCGGCCCAGCAGCTCCAGCAGCAGCTTGGCCGCCGTGCTCCACATCCGCAGGCTGTGTCCCGGTTGAACGGAGGTGCCCTCAAAGTGCTGCGCCAGGTCCAGCAGCCACTGGACCGCGTTGGGCAGCGACAGTGCGACCCCCGGCAACTTCGCGGGCCGTGGGCCGTCGCAATCGGGCTGCCACTGCACCAGCGTGAGGGCGCTCAGGTAGGGCACGCCCCGCAGGGCGGGGAAGAGCGCCTCGGGGGCCACCGCCCGGGGGTGGACGGGGACTGCCCGGCCGCGCCGCGCGGGAGGGGTCTCCGCCTCAGGGTCGAGGCCCCAGAGGAAGAACAGACCGGTCGCGCCGGCCGGGACGAAGCTGCCGTGAATCGTGACCATCTGCACGCCTCGCATTCGAAAATTGGTAACTATGCATTGTTCGGCCGCGGGGGTGGGGCTTCCTGCCCCGGCCCTGCGCAGGCAGACCGGCCGGTCAGTGCTTCCGGCTGCCTGCAGGGGGGCGTCTCCGGCGGGCGCGCCGTCGCGCCCCGTCGGTTCTCCTGTGGTACGATGGAGCTGATCAGTCCTGCAGCGAGGAGGTATCCCCATGACACGCCAGGACCCCGTCAGACCGGTTCCGCGACTTGCCCTTCCCTCGGGCGAGACCGTTCCGATTCTCGGCCAGGGCACGTGGTGCATGGGCGAGGGAGCCCGCTCCCGGCGGGAGGAGGCCGACGCCCTGCGCCTGGGCCTCGACCTGGGCATGACGCTGATCGACACCGCCGAGATGTACGCCAGCGGCGGCGCCGAGGAGGTGGTGGCGGAGGCCATCGCCGGCCGGCGGGACGAGGTCTTCCTGGTCAGCAAGGTGCTGCCCCAGAACGCCAGCAGGCAGGGGGCCATCGCAGCCTGCGAGCGCTCGCTCAGGCGCCTGCGCACAGACCGGATCGACCTCTACCTGCTGCACTGGCGCGGGCGGGTGCCGCTGGCGGAGACGCTGGAGGCCTTCGACCGGCTCGTCAGGGCAGGCAAGATCCGCTACTGGGGCGTGAGCAACTTCGACACGGACGACATGGAGGAGCTGGTGCGGCTCGGCGGCGGGTCCCAGGTGGCGACCAACCAGGTGCTGTACAACCTCACCCGGCGGGGGATCGAGTACGACCTCCTGCCCTGGTGCCGTGAACGGCACATCCCGATCATGGCCTACTCGCCCATCGAGCAGGGCCGGATGCTGGGGAACCCCGCGCTCCAGCGGGTGGCGGCGCGCCGCGGCGCGACGGCAGCCCAGGTTGCGCTGGCGTGGCTCCTCGGGCAGCGGGACGTGATGGTCATCCCGAAGGCCGCCCGGCCCGAGCACGTGCGCGACAACCGGGCTGCGCTGGACCTGGAACTCACGGCTGAGGATCTGGCCGAGCTGAACCAGGCGTTCCCGGCGCCGAGCCGGAAGGTGCCGCTGGAGATGCTGTGACCTGCGCGGCGGGCTTGCCAGCGGCCACCAGCACCCGGTTGCCCACGAGGAAGAATGTGATGAGGAGGATCAGGGCTCCGGTGCCCACCAGGAGGAGTTCGATCGGCACCACGTCAGCAAGCGGGCCGAAGACGAGCATGCCGAGGGGCATCATGGAGCTTGAGATCATCCCGAACACCCCGAAGACCCGGCCCAGGAGGTCGGCCTCCACCTTCTCCTGCACCAGGACGATGGCCGGCGTGTTGAAGAAGGGCATGGCGATCCCAAAGAGGCCCATCAGCGCGAGGTAGACCCAGAAGCTGGGGACCACGCCGAGTCCTAAGGTGCAGGCGCCCATGGTGACGCAGGCGAGGGCCATGGTGTGAACGCGGTTGCGGAAGCCGCCCCACGCTGCCATGAGGGAGCCCCCCACGAGCATGCCGCCCGAGAAGGCAACCTCGATGGCGGTGAGCCGCCAGACATCCTCTCCGAAGGAGCGGGTGACCTGCAGGGGCGTCAGGAAGGCGGCCGGCGCGCTCAGAAGGAAGAGGGCCGCACAGAACGCCAGAAAGCGCTTCAGGTAGGCATGGCCGCCGATGTAGGCGAAGCCCTGCCGCATGTCCGCAAAGTAGCTCAGCGACTGTGCCTGCTGCGCCTTTGCGTGCACCTTCACCCGCACGAGCGTGAGCATCGTGACGATGGCCACCGCCGCGGTGACCACATCAATGAAGAAGATCGTCTCGATCGAAGCCATGCTCAGCAGCGTGCCAGCCACCATCGGTGAGACCAGGGTCACGAGGGACTGGATGCTGCCGTTGATGGCGTTCACCCGGGTAAGCTGCTCCATGGGCACGATGTCGGGGAGGATGGCGCCGACCGCGGGTTGCTGCACGCCCCCGCCGAGGGCGCGGATGGCGGATATGGCGAAAAGCAGCCAGAGCGAACCGTGACCGGACATGAAGAGCAGAGCCATGATCAGGGTGGCTGTCGCGATCAGGGCGTCTGAGAGAACGATGAGCCACTTGCGGTTGTACCGGTCGGCCCAGACGCCTGCGAAGGGCGACAGGAAGAAGGTGGGAAGGAAGCCGCAGACGATGGAGATGGTCATCATGGCGCCCGACTGGGTCGTCAGGGTGATGTACCACGTGATGGCATACTGCACCAGCGCCGAGCCGAACAGCGAGATGGTCTGGCTTCCCAGGAACAGGGCGATGTTCCGCTTCCAGTCGTCCCTCATCCGGCTGTGCTCCCCCCTTGTGGTGACGCCACAGAAGTTGATTATATCAGAGACGCTGCGGCTGCTCCACGCATGGGGCATGTGACGAAGCGCACCCGCCGTCTGTGCTGGCGGCGGGCGCGTGACGTGTGGGGTGACGTCCGTCCTGGTGTGCCCTGTGGATGGGAGCCCCTGAGGAGGCGCAATCGGTTTCCATCTTGTGGAATATGGGCAGAATGGTAACACAGGCGTGGGACGGGGCCACTTCGTCTGAAGGAGGTGGCGCCTATGGTTCGGGTTACCGTTGAGGCGACTGGCCGGGCCTCCCTGGCCGGAATCCTGGTGGTAGCCGTCCTATAGGCCATCTCCGCTACTCTGTGGCGCAGACCTCTCTCCGCCATGGTCTGGTCAGACAAGTCACAGCCCCGTCCCCGGCCCCCTGCAGTTCACCCTGCAGGGGGCTGTCCCTGTTCTGATTCTGCCCCGTTCTGCCGTCGGCCAAACTGCTCACGAATGCAGGTTCGGTACGGGCCCGCGGCGAATCAATGCCGCAACGAGCGAGGTGACCGGAAGATGGGCCGCCCGGAGTTCGTGCACCTGCACCTGCACACCGAGTACTCGCTGCTGGACGGGGCCAACCGCATCGGGCCCCTGGCCCGGCGCGCCGCCGAACTGGGCATGCGGGCCATGGCCATCACCGACCACGGGGTGCTCTTCGGCGTCCTTCCCTTCTACAAGGCGATGCGCCAGCACGGCGTGAAGCCGATCATCGGGTGCGAGCTTTACGTGGCCCCCGGCTCCCGTCACGTGAAGACGGGCGGCGAGAAACCGTACCACCTCACCGTGCTGGCCGAGAACTACGCCGGGTACAGGAACCTGATCAAGCTGGTCTCCGCCGGCTACACCGAGGGCTTCTACTACAAGCCCCGGGTGGACCTGGACCTGCTGAACGAGCACCGGGAGGGGCTGATTGTCCTCTCCGGCTGCCTGGCGGGCGAGGTGTCGCAGAAGTTCCTCGCGGGCCAGCCGGAGGAGGCCCGCCGGGCCATCGGCCGCTATCGGGAGATCTTCGGGCCGGACCATTACTTCCTGGAGCTGCAGGACCTGGGCCTGCCCGAGCAGCAGGGGCTGAACCGGTTTCTGCTGGAGCAGAACCTGCCGGTGGTGGCCACCAACGACGCGCACTACCTCGCCCCCCAGGACGCCCACATCCAGGACGTGCTCATCTGCATCGGCACCAACAAGACCGTTGACGACCCCAACCGGCTGAAGATCGGCTCCAACGAGCTCTACGTGAAGTCGGCCGAGGAGATGTACTGGCGGTTCGGCCACGTGCCCGGGGCGCTGGAGAACAGCCTGGCCATCGCCGAGCGGTGCAACGTGGAGATCCCCTTCGGGCAGATCCACCTGCCCCACTACGCCCTGCCGCCCGGCTACGACGCGGCGGGCTACCTGCGGAAGCTCTGCCACGACCGCATCGGCCCCCGGTACGGCGGCAACCCGCCCCCCGGGGCGATGGAGCGGCTGGAGCACGAGCTGGACGTGATCACCCGCATGGGCTTCCCGGGTTACTTCCTCATCGTCTGGGACTTCGTCGAGTACGCCCGCTCCCGGGGGATCCCCGTGGGGCCGGGGCGGGGCTCCGGCGCGTCCTCGCTGGTGGCCTACGTGCTGGGCATTACGGACGTGGACCCGCTGCGCTACGGCCTGCTCTTCGAGCGCTTCCTGAACCCGGAGCGGGTGGACATGCCCGACTTCGACATCGACTTCTGCTACGAGCGGCGGGGCGAGGTGATCGAGTACGTCCATCAGAAGTACGGGGCGGACTGCGTTGCCCAGGTGATCACCTTCAACACCATGGCCGCCCGGGCCGCCGTGCGGGACGTGGGCCGCGCACTCGGCATGTCCTACGGCGACGTGGACCGGGTGGCCAAGCTCCTGCCCTGGGGCCAGAGCCTGGACGCCGCACTGGAGAAGACGGAGGAGCTGCGCAGCCTCTACCAGGAGCGGGAGGAGGTCCGGACGCTCATCGACACCGCCCGGGCGGTGGAGGGCATGCCCCGCAACCCCTCCGTCCACGCGGCGGGCGTGGTGATCACCGCCGATCCGTTGGTGGAGCACGTGCCGCTCTACAAGATGGGCGACGACTCGATCGTCACCCAGTTTGACATGGACCAGCTGAAGGAGATCGGCCTCCTGAAGATGGACTTCCTGGGCCTTCGGACGCTCACGGTGATCGACCACGCCGTGAAGTTCGTGCGCCGGGAGCAGCCGGACTTCGACATCGAGAAGGTGCCCATGGACGACCCGGAGACTTACGCCATGATCGCCCGGGGCGAGACGATGGGGCTCTTCCAGATCGAGGCGGGCTGGGTGGCCGACGTGCTCCGGCAGATGAAGCCCACCCGGTTCGAGGACATCATCGCCACGATCTCCCTCTGCCGCCCGGGGCCCATGGAGCACATCCCCGACTACATCGCCGGCAAGCAGAACCCGGCGGCCGTCACGTACCTGCATCCCGACCTGGAGCCGATCCTGGGCGAGACCCACGGGGTGATGGTCTACCAGGAGCAGATCATCCTGATCGCCAACCGGCTGGCCGGGCTCTCCCTCGGCGAGGCCGACCTGCTCCGCCGCGCTATCGCCAAGAAGAAGCGGGAGGACATGGAGAAGTACGGCCGCCGCTTCATGGCGGCCCTGGAGGGGCGGGGCTACAGCCACGAGGTGGCCTCCGCCCTGTACGAACAGATGATCCGCTTCGCCAACTACGGCTTCAACAAGTGCCACGCCACCCCGTATGCCAAGGTGGCCTACCAGACGGCCTACCTGAAGCGGCACTACCCGGTGGCCTTCATGGCCGCGCTGATGAACTCGGTGCTGGGCCAGGAGGCGAAGCTGGCGCTTTACATGGAAGAGTGCCGCCGGCTGGGCATCCAGGTGCTGCCGCCGGACGTGAACACGTCCTTCGCCCGGTTCGTGCCGGACGGCGGGGCGATCCGCTTCGGCCTCGGGGCGGTGAAGAACGTTGGCGGGAACGCGGTGGACGCGATCGTGGCCGCCCGGGAGGAGGGGGGGCCCTTCACCAGCCTGCGGAACTTCTGCGAGCGGGTGGACCTGCGGCCGCTGAACCGGCGGGCGCTGGAGTCGCTGATCATGGCCGGGGCCTTCGACCGGGTGGCGCCGAAAGGCGGCAGGCCTGCCCGCCGGTCGCAGATGCTGGAGGCGCTGGACCGGGTGCTGGACGACGCGCAGAAGCTGCAGCGCCACCGGCAGGCGGGGCAGATCTCGCTCTTCGACCTGGGCGTTTCGGCGCCCGCGAGCGGCGGCGGCGAGGAGCCGCTGCCGGACATCCCCGAGTTCCCGCCGCAGCGCCTGCTGGCGATGGAGAAGGAAGTCCTGGGCTTCTACGTCTCCGGCCACCCGCTGCGCCAGTACCAGGCGGCGCTGGCCGTGCACGGCTGCCTGCCGGTGGCGGCGCTGCCCGAGCAGCGGGACGGCGCGAAGGTGGCGGTCGGCGGCATCCTCGCGGGGCTGAAGCCGGTGACCACCCGCGCCGGCGCCAACATGGCCTTCCTCACGTTGGAGGACCAGACGGGCCAGGTGGAGGTGGTGGTCTTCCCGCGGGTGCTGCAGACCTGTGCCCGGCTGCTGCGGGAGGAGCAGCCGCTGCTGGTCCGCGGCCGGCTGCAGGTGCAGGAGGAGGACGTAAAGCTGCTGGCGGACGAGGTTGCGCTGCTGCGGGATGACGAAAAGCCCCGGCGGCCTCGGCCGCCGGAGCCGGTGGAGACTGGGCCGGAGACGCCTGCGCCGCCGCGGATGGAAGCCGTGAGGGAGACCCCCGCACCGGCGCAACCGCAGTTTGTCTACCTGCGGGTGCCGGCGCGGGACGAGAACTCGCCGATGATGCGCCGGGTCGAGCAGGTTCTGCGGGCACACCCTGGGCCGACTCGGGTGCGGATCAAGATGGAGCCCGAGGGCCGCTGGATCGAGGTGCACGAGCACCTGCGGGTGACGGTCACGCCGTCACTGGTGAATGCGCTTGCGCGGGTTCTGGGGGAGCAGTCTGTGGTGGTGAAATGAGGTGTGACTTGTCTGGGGCCATGGGCGAGAGTGCCTGCCGGTCGGTGGGGATGACTTCAGCGATCTCTGGACTCCAGTTGGTCTGGAAGGAAGATCCTTCGGCAGGGAAAGTGGAAACAGATGGAGTATTGAGTCCATTGGCTGCCGTTTAGTGTTTGTTGAACTGATACTAGAACCCCTGGTTTTTTGGAACAGGCCGCATCCTACGCGGGTTTCGTTAGTGTTGTCCCCACGCGCGTGGGGGTGAACCGTGGGCCCGGGCCTGCTCCCGGGTCTTGATTTCCGTTGTCCCCACGCGCGTGGGGGTGAACCGTCGGGCTCCGGCTACAGCGACATCACGGCGACGTTGTCCCCACGCGCGTGGGGGTGAACCGACTCGGGGAAGCACGTACCGCCTCGCAAACGGGTTGTCCCCACGCGCGTGGGGGTGAACCGCCGCCGTAGACGGAAGCACCTGCATCGGGCCGTTGTCCCCACGCGCGTGGGGGTGAACCGGACGCCAGCAAGGAAGAGGTCGAGGCGGCCGTGTTGTCCCCACGCGCGTGGGGGTGAACCGTCGCCATGCCACGGCTCGGTGCTCAGCAGGAAGTTGTCCCCACGCGCGTGGGGGTGAACCGCGTGCGAACGCATATGCAGTGAAGGAGCGCCGTTGTCCCCACGCGCGTGGGGGTGAACCGCGCAACAACCGGCGCTACCGGGGCCAGTTCGTGGTTGTCCCCACGCGCGTGGGGGTGAACCGCGGCTTCCGGCCATCCTCTCTCCGCTGACGCTGTTGTCCCCACGCGCGTGGGGGTGAACCGTGCACCTGGCGGGACAGGATCTTCGCTCCCGAGTTGTCCCCACGCGCGTGGGGGTGAACCGACGAAGTACGGCGTTCGCACGGTGCCCTTCCCGTTGTCCCCACGCGCGTGGGGGTGAACCGGCGCCTGGAACGCCATTAAGGGCATCGGGGAGGTTGTCCCCACGCGCGTGGGGGTGAACCGCCGGCCGTGGTGATCATCGCCAGCAAGGGCTGGTTGTCCCCACGCGCGTGGGGGTGAACCGGCATGCTCAACTCAGTGATCCTGATCGGCCGCGTTGTCCCCACGCGCGTGGGGGTGAACCGACAGCTACAAAGAGATGCTCCGGAACAGCTACGTTGTCCCCACGCGCGTGGGGGTGAACCGTACGCCAGGCGCGTTGACATTACCGCGGAGGAAGTTGTCCCCACGCGCGTGGGGGTGAACCGCGGACACATACCAGCCCCGTCCCGTGCGTCGATACGTTGTCCCCACGCGCGTGGGGGTGAACCGAGGAGAACGCCCCGAGCGGACAGAGGCAGCCCGTTGTCCCCACGCGCGTGGGGGTGAACCGCCCGGAGCCGGAAGCGGAGCACCGCCCCGGCCGTTGTCCCCACGCGCGTGGGGGTGAACCGATCAAACCCAACCTTGCCCATCCGATCCTTCCGTTGTCCCCACGCGCGTGGGGGTGAACCGTCGCCATGCCACGGCTCGGTGCTCAGCAGGAAGTTGTCCCCACGCGCGTGGGGGTGAACCGCAGTCCAGTGATCCGGGAATCCTTGGAGGCGCGTTGTCCCCACGCGCGTGGGGGTGAACCGGCGCTGGAGGCGGAAGATGCCGAGGTGTCAGGGTTGTCCCCACGCGCGTGGGGGTGAACCGACCCCAGGAATCTGGCTCTTGGCTGCCAACCGTTGTCCCCACGCGCGTGGGGGTGAACCGGAACCCGCGTGTGGTGGTGCCGTTGCCGTGGAGTTGTCCCCACGCGCGTGGGGGTGAACCGGTGGCAGGAACGCTCATGGCTTCTGGCGCTGGGTTGTCCCCACGCGCGTGGGGGTGAACCGAGGGAGGTTTCTTCCGTGCTGAAGCCGTATCGGTTGTCCCCACGCGCGTGGGGGTGAACCGGCGGTATGTTATCCGGCCGTCCCGCCGCCGCTGTTGTCCCCACGCGCGTGGGGGTGAACCGGAGCTGATCGAGCTCTACGGTGAGTCGCTGGGCGTTGTCCCCACGCGCGTGGGGGTGAACCGTGTGTCCGGTGGAGCCGGCCCTCGTGACCATTCGTTGTCCCCACGCGCGTGGGGGTGAACCGGACGATCACACGGCCCGTCGTCTCCTGAGTTCGTTGTCCCCACGCGCGTGGGGGTGAACCGGGGAAAGAGAGACCCTTCGCGCTCTGCGAAGGCGTTGTCCCCACGCGCGTGGGGGTGAACCGAATGCAGTCTTCAGCTTCTCCCCCTTAGCATGCAGATCCTTGATGACAAGCATTTCCTCCGCTCCAACCATGTTGTAGACACCCCATGTAAGCGCCGGGATTAAAATGACCCAGTAGGGCCGAAAAGAATTGACCCACCCCTGAGCGAAAAGAGCACTCCATT